>MDTA01061008.1_pt1 | contig 32177 bp, 40 predicted proteins | sample 811151 | NCBI WGS metagenome assembly MDTA01 (sample SAMN05326648, study PRJNA326480) | marine metagenome | isolation source: seawater | place: Indian Ocean: South | collected 2010
AACTGCCCAAGCGTTGCGATCTTGCTTAACGAGAACCTCGTTAGCCATTCTCTCAACCGCTTTGCTCACCACGTCCAAACGAGCCTTACGAGCGTAACGCTTGTTCATGCTAACAGCACTATCCAAACGGTATGTCGCAATTTTCATCTCTTCTAAACCAGAGATATGGGAAGTGGGAAGACCACCAGCCATGCTTTGGCTCCAAACCTGAACCACATTAGCACCTTCATTATAATAAAGGTCCAAGGGATAGCTCGGGTTGTCATCTTCGTCAAACGGTGCGTCCGTGTAAATGCCAGCAGAAGTATTAGCTTGCATCAACACTTGACGAACCACTGGTCCGAGAAAGGCTGCAAACGCTTCCGAAGCTTCACGAGCTACCGCAGGGTCTTTGGAACCCATCGCTTTGATGAGCTCAACCTGTTCTGGGGTATTTTTTAATTTTAATCTCATGATAATTTATTCCTTATATTAGAGTTCCAACTTGATAAGGATAGATTTAAAAGTAGAGTCAACCGCGCCAAGGGCTTGAGCAACAGCTACTTGATTAGTTGAATTACCTGTAGTCAACAATCCATTCGCATCAGAGTATAATTTCTGACCAGGAGTAACGGTTTGTCCTTCAATAGTGCTTCCACTATAAAGGAAAACGCCCCTTGAAACGATTGGAACTGCTTGTCCACTAAGTACAACTTCCATTTCAGCCATCTTACGAGGATTGTATAGAAGTTTTTCGCCGTTCTCGTCTTCTTCTTTCACGCTGTGAAGAAGGATTCCGAGCGGATTAGCGTCACCAGTAGCCGCAGTTTGCACCATAGCATTTACCCCGTAACGATCACTAACGGTATTATCATAAGCTTTACCCGCTGCTCCTAGAAGTTGAGTATCAGCATTACTCTGATCCCATCCTTGCGTAGGGGTAACGCTAACAATAGTACCTTGGTCCACGGGAATAGACCCGCTGAATTTAAATAGGTTGATTACTTCGTGTTCGTCGTAATCCCTAAATGGTAATAGTTTGCATCCCATAATATTTTAGTTTCCTTATATATTTTTTTAGGTATTAATAATCAATTTCGAACTTGTCTAAATTGAAAGCGTTTTGATATTTTTCTGAGAGAGTCGCTTCAGAAGCTTCGCTCGTGGCGGGAATCTGAACTTCGTCTACATCAGCATTTTCTAATGCCTCTTCCAAAACTTGAGCAGCCTCTTGAGTTTCCTCGACAGAAGCAGTCGTTTCTTCTACGGCTTCTTCAGAAGCTTTCATGTCTTTTTTAAAGTCCATTTCACCTTCTTCTTTAGCAGTTTCTTTGCGTTTTGGACCTTTGCCATGATGACCCTCTTTTTTGCGGTCTGCATCAGGAATGTCGCCCTTGTTGCCACCAAATTTTTGACGACTCAAAAGAACTTCCATCTTTTTGGCATAGGCTTCGAAATCTTCTTCGTTCATGTCTACAATGTCGGAGGCTATAATTGAACGATGATCATCATCCAATTCATATTCCTCATCAAAAGCAGCCATGCGTTGATTAAATAAATCTTCAGCTTGTTTTTTAGCTTGAGCTTCTTTAATTTCTTCTAGTTCTTTTTTGATCACTTCAAAATCAGCAGCGATCTGAGAATTAGATTCTTCAGCAGCTTTAAGCTTGGTTTCTACTTCTTGCTTCTCCTCCACGAATTTCTCCGAGGCTTCTTGAAGCTGGTTCTCGATGAAATCCGTAATAACAGAAGCTTGAACTTCTCCTGCTTTCAGGGACTCATCCGTTATTTGTTTAATATCGGTTATTTTGTCCATAACTATTAATTCCTTATGTTCTGTTACAGTATTTTCTTCAATTTGTGAACTATTTTCTTCTGTTTTTGATGATTTATTTTCCTCTTTGAGTTTTTTATCTATATCTTTAGCTTTGGTGGCAACTCCTACTACGTCAGCAGCTGGATTTTCTGTTAAACCAATTCCCAAGGGAACAACGTCATTTATAACTTGTCTATAAACCCCAGCGCCTGATTCTAACATTCCAGAACCTCCAAAACCTTTTAAAGAAGATTTCAATTCTTCTAATTTTTCTACATCTGTAATAATTTCAGCATTTTCAATATTTTTTTCACCATTTGCAGAAACAATGATATTATATTCACTAAAACCTAGTTCCCAGCTTGCAGAAATTTTTAAATAATCATCACTAGTAGGATCACTAGCATTTTCGATAATATCTGAAAGTCTATTATTAACAACTTTCCATACTACACCCCCTAAGGTAATATTAAATGGACCTTTTAGTTCTTTTGCCTCTTCTTCGGTTAAAGGCTTATCAGTTCCAAATTCACTAAATCCTGTGGCTAAAATAACACCCACTACCCTGTCTCTATTATGTTCTATATTAATGGGTTTATTTATAAAATCTTTATACATAGCAACGGCAGTAGGGGTATCTACTACGTCACCATTTTTATTAACACGATTGATAACACAAGCATTAAAAGCGACTGGTAAAAGGTCTACATTTTTCTTTGTGTCAACATCAGGAACAAATTCTCCTACCTCTATTAAGCTAGCCATAGCTAAATACTTATCCTTATCTTCAGAAACTAAAGGTTTAATTTCTGAACTAAAAATGGTAGTAAATTTATGTTCTTTCATATTTAATAAAATTTAACGGTTATTTGAGGTATAATAATTAACTAAAATAGTATAATCGGTGTTGGTATCATCTAAACCTACGAAAAGACCACTGGCGCTATTTACTTTTAAAGCTGAATTAAAATTAATAACATCAGAACTATTGCCATTATCGCTAGATTTTAAAAAAGAAGTAAATAATAATTCATTACTATGACCTGTACCATTGTAAAAAGAAATGTCTCCATCTGTAGCTTTGGTAACGACGACATCCGTAATATTAATATCTTGACCGCTTCTAGCTATTAGTTGAACTGGAGTACTAATATTTACGGCTGATTTAGTAGCGTATTGAGCGCTATTTGGTATACCGTCTGTTCTAAATTCTCCGTGGGCTGCCATTTATATATTCTCCTATTTATTAAAAATTAATTACTGTGGCAAGAGCATTCACAAGTATTCTCTTGTGTATAATTTTCACAATTACATTTATCACAACTATATTGAGCTTCTAAATTAGAATCTTCAGCTTTACCATTACATTCGTGTTCAAAATTTTTCATAATCTAATCTAAAAAATAATATGATTCACTTGAGTCTTCATCTTCTAAATAAAGTTCATCGATAGACGCAAATTTATGGGATAAATCGTGAGCAACAATACATTTTTGAGCATTAGAAAAATCTTGTTCACTTGGAATAACTAAATCAAATAAATCAACCTCTTGTTGAGAATTTAACGAACTTGAAGCTAAAGTTTCCCTAGGCATTGGGTCTCCTCTAAGGATACGTAAATACATTTGTACTCGTGCCATAGCCCATTTACCTTTATCATTTTCTACCTCTGGTACTTCAGCAAATACATTTCCTGCGGCTCGTCTATAAACTTTTTTTAATTGCTTTAAGGACACTTTATTTTCATAAGAAGAATTATGTTCTTCCATAATATGCTCTAAAGCTTCTATTACTTTTATAGAAAAATTCACAGCATCTTCATCTTGAAGAGTTTGTAGTGTCTGTCTCCAGTTGGAATTTTTTCTAAAATCCCCTTCTGACGACTCCAATTCATAGTCAATGCCGTTCATTTGTATTAAATGATACACTAAAATAATAATTATTATAAAAAAAATCAACTATTTTTATAAAAAAATAACCGTACCCCTTAAAGGATACGGTCTGATGTATAAGATATCTTTTAAATTATCTTATTTTTTCTTTGACTCAGCGACTTTTACATCTGCTTTAACAAAGGGAACAGTGACTGATGCACCTTTAGTGCTTGCAGAAGCACCAAGATAAGAGTCATCATTGGCGTGTGGACCCACGGTTAATGTGCTAGTACAACCCATACCCAAAAAGGCTGCTGTTGCACCCATAAACATTACTTTAATAATATTATTTTTCATAACTTAATGCCCTTAACTTAAGGGAATACTTATAATAAACTTATTTTTTAGAAATGAGAAGCAAAAAATTACTTTTCTTGATAAGTTTTTTCAAATTCTTTTCTTAAAGAACTGAGAATCTGTAAAGCGTAAGTGGCTACCTTTTTGTCATGGTGAGAACCTTTTAGGAGGCCTTTGTAATATAACTCTTTTCTTTTGAGAATATTATCTATATCATAAAAGGAAAAAGTTTTCATTCTTTAGTAAATACACAAAAAAAAAGAGAAACCCGTAGGTTTCTCTCTGTTTAGTTTAGAGTTGTAACCAATTAGTCTTCAGTAGGAAGGCCTCCTGCATACCAACCCTCGGGTAGCTTTACTTTATTCTTGGAGAGAATCCACTCTCCATTTTTTAAGATGTAAACTTTTCCAGCAGGAAATTCTGGGCCAATTCTAACTAAGTTAGATTGAGTATCAACAAACACAACGCGAGTTGAGCCACAGCCCATTAACAATAAGCTAATTAGAATCAGAATTGCTATCTTTTTCATTTTTTGACTTTCGTTCTTGTTCCTGTATGCGTTTACGCCATTTATCTTTTAGGCTTTTAGGCGTGGCGTCAGCGTCACTCGCTTTGGTATCTTCGCGAGCTAGACCAGTTAACCACTCTAATACAACCTTGAGTAAAGAGCCCCACATGGAGGTTTATTCTTTCTTTTTAGCTAAACCTCTGGAAACGGTATATCCAAGAGCACTAAGTGCAGAACATACAAATCCAAAAGTTTTATCAGCACCTGAATCACCTGCGGGATCGACTACCCCCGCACCCCAAGCTAGAGATGCGACTGCGACTACTACAGTGATCCAGAATTCAGTACTTTTCCAACCAGGTTTTACTTCGTTATTTTTATTAGCTGCCATAACATTTATGTATACACGATTTATTGAGGTAAGTCACCTAATTTTTTAAGTTGACTTATTTTCTCTTGGGGTCTACCTAAACCACCAATTGAAGAGAAAACGTTTAATGCGGGTTGATCTCCGCTATAAATTCCACGATGAACCACGCTGTTTGGTTGCATCATACGAGAAAGTTGATCAAATGCTTCGTCAAGATAGCTTTGGGGAATACTATTAAGTTGCTCTGTGCCACCTATAATGATAGCAGCAGCTGAATTACCTGTACTTAAATCAATGCCTCCTGATAAAAGATTATTTCTAAGATTTTCCCTGACAGCTCGCGCAATGCTTACTGAATCTTTCCATTCAGTTACGGGAGAAGCTCCAAATACTATTAATCCTGAATCTAGCACTTGCTTATAATCATTAGAATCGAAAGACGAATAAGTACTATCTTTAGCCGCTGTATGATTAAATAAGTGAAAAAGGCCAGCCATACTTTTATTGGCGACATTCCAAAATTCAGAAACCACTAAATTAGGATAAAGCTCTCCTATTTTTTCGTTATCAATCAAAATTAAAGGTGATACTATCCCTTGTTCTACCAAATCATAAACTTGATTTAAAGTATTGGCCGCGTTGGCATTTACTCTTTTTCCTTCAGAAGCTTTAGGTAAAGCTAAAATAACTCCCACTTTTTTAGAAGAACTAGATTTAGCTTGAACTTCCATTGCTGATCTGACAGCAGGAACAACAGAACCTGCACCCGTTCCACCCCCTGCTCCAGCACATACAAAAATTTTATCAATATTATCACCAAAAGACCTTTTCATAAAATCAGAAATATCTTCGCTTTTTTCCTGATATGCTTTGGTTGCTACATCGGGAGCTTTTCCCGCTCCTCCTTCTCCAAAGCAAAGCTTATTTTCTAAATTTATAGAATTTAAATCTTGTTGAGCGGTGTTAATTACCGCTGCTCTTCTATAGCCTATTTTATAGAAATTTTCCGCTATTCTAGAACCCCCTTGACCTGCACCTAAAAAAGCAAAATTAAAAGCAACATCTACCTCGTCTTTAATTACCTTTTTGGTCTCATCTTTTTGAGTTGGAGGAATCATTATGTCTGGCATTATAATGTCCGTAGGGACCTCTCCATACCCCACAGATTTAATGTGATTTTCTTCCATATTTTGTGATTCGTTGTCGCTCATATTATTCTTTTTCAGTTCTTAAACTAGAGGCTAAGATACTAGCTAAATAAAAATCTAATTGATGTTTACTTGCAATTTCTTTAACTAGTTCTACTTTTTTTAAATTATGATCAATTGGCTTTTTGCAATATTTTTTAATATTTTTTTCCCACTGAGAGGGATTTTCATTAGCTATTATAGTTTCAGAAATTTTAATAGCAACCTCTTTTTGTCCTTTATTTAATCTTTTTACATTGTGTAATTTCCTAAGTTCAGAAGCTACCATAGTCTCTAACTTTTGAGATAATATCATATTATCTTTTATTTTATCTAAGCTATAAGCTTCCGATGCTTGCCCTTGTCCTACGGGAGAAATTTTTCTGTTCTGTTGGGGTATTCCTGATGTACCTTCAGGTCTTCCCGCTTGTTTAGGTAAAGATTTATTATTTTTTGTTTCTTCTGATTTTGCAGCTTTAGCCAATGGGCTTCCACCAACTAAGGGAGTATAGAGACCCTCTTCCCTTTGCTTCATGTATTCTCTTTGATTCTCTAAAGAAGACTCTTTATCAGGTAATCTACCTGTGTCAATAGCTGTCAATGCTTCTTCTGGGGTTAAAACGCCCAATTCTAAAAGACGAGAATAAACTCTATCTTTTAGTACGCTATCCTGAAGAGACATTTCATCAAAATAAGGAATGGGATAATTTTTAAATCCTAAATTTTTAGAGATTCGTTTAATTTCAGGTATTAAAAAATTATTTAAAAACGCTTGTCTTCCCTGTTCAAGTCGAGACACAAAAACCTTTACCTTGCTTTCTTGATTTGAGAATTTTTCTCCTCCTACTAATATATTGTTTAGACCATTATTGATGTCTCGATCAAAAATCTCATATTTTTGAGGATTCATTAGCTCTGCAATTTTAGGAACTACGAATTCAGCTTTTGTAGTATAGTCAGCAATTAGAACTCTTCCCACAGATTCATTCTGAAAAAGTTCTTGCATAGCTTGTAAGTTGCGTTGATTGATGCCGCCTTTCTCGGGGTCCGTTCCCATAGTAACAAGAAGTATTGCTTGTTGCATACATCTTCCAATGGCCATATCCATTTTTTTAAGCTCGTCTTTAAAGCTTATATCTGCTAAAACGGGATATCCCATAGGTACAGCAAAAGGCTCATAATCTTGCTTCTTATAAAAAACGGCTACTATTTTATCTATATCCAATGGTATCTGTACAGCCGCACTTCTTGTTGTATCGATTTGTTTTTGAATATTCTTGGGGAGAGAATCAAATATCTGTTTATCCTCTTCTGTAGTACGCTGCTTTAATCTCTCAAGTTCATAATTGGTAACTAATTTATAATATACGGGATTATTGAAGGCTAAAGTCCCTGTCATTCTAATATCCGCAGGGTTTACGAGCATATAAGAACTTGGAAGTTTATTAGCTGAACTTAATGTAGACGATAAATTACTACCAAAAGTTTGTGTTATTTTGCTAACTTCTTGATTACTTAATGTAGCGTCAAATCTATATATAAATACATTACCTGATCTATAATATTCTCTAAAAAATTGATCTTGAAAATCCCAAATATTTAATTTATTAAATAAAGCCTCAAAAAAAGATCGAGATTTTTTACTTGCTCCCCTAAAATAAATATCTCCTAGAGAAAATTCTGTCATCAAATCTACAACATTTCTAAACTGAGAAAAATTATAGTAAGCTTTTTGACATAAAATTACAGCGTCTCTAACATCTAAACTTTTAGTGCTACTATCTCCATATTCGTAAGAATATTTAAATGGTACTAACCCATTAGAAATATTGGCATATTTATCAGTACGATTGATAGTCGCAGACTTATTACGTCGAGTGGTGGTATACCCAGTGTTAATATTTGCAGTAGATTCATAAGCCATAAAAGGAGTTGTATCTTCATCTATTTTCTTAGATGCTGTACTAGTCATCTTTTTAGCTGATTTTTTAGCGGGTTTTCTCCCAGTAGCAGATGTTTTTGCGGCTTTCTTAGGCTTACTCATAATTAATAAACTATTACACTTTTAACGGAACATTTGAGGTAAAAAGGTAGAATTTATTTCATTTTCATTTGTATTCTTACCGTCATTGTAACATTTAAGACCCCAATTAGCTAGCATTAAAGTAGTATAGTTGTCTTTTCGAGCTCTATGAGGAGAAGTGCTTCTTTTCAAATGTTGAGGTAAATCAAAGGTTTGAGTTCCTTTTGCTGTAGATTTTACCTCTACCAAGGCACATTGTTTTTTTGTAGAATAAATTAAAGTATCTTGTGTTTCTATAAATTCTCCAATATTATTTTCTTCAACTAACTTTAAATTAATATTATGATTGGATTGCTTGTCAAAAGCTGAACCATTGGCTGTTGTGCGTGAGGCAAACCATATTTTCTTGTGATCTATAGCAGCTTGAAGATGTTCGTTAGCTTTTCTTAAAAAATCACTAGTAAAATTTTGTTTAAAACAAATGCGGTGATCTGTTTTATTTAAGTCTCTTTTAAATCTTCTTATTTCTTTTAAATAATCAGCCCCATCCTTAGAAGCGTCAAAATCTATAAATTTAAGATTTATACCAGCATTAATAAAGTTTTCTGATTCATTGCAACTATCTAAAAATTGATATCCTGCATTATCAATGACTATTAGCTCTATATTAAAATTGGTGTATAAATAAAAAAGATAATTTATATGTTGTTTTAAATCTCCTCCCGCCACAGCATAGCTATGAACCAAAGTCCCTTCGCCCGTACTTTCGTCCACCTCTAACAATGACATCGCAAAAAAATCAGAGCTAGGACTATTAGAAAAAGACGGATCAATACCTAAAATATATCTACAATCTGATTTACCCCTTACTAAAGTGGTTGGACTCTCTCCATCAGGTATAGTACATAAATGCATTTTTTTAGCGCTAAAGTAAGAGTCTGAACCATCAGTAAATTGAGCGCAGTATTCCCTTAAGAAAGAAGAATGAGAAGCACCACCATCTTGAGCTTCCTCAATTACTGTTTTATCTATCATTTCTTCTGGTAACGCTTCATAACCCATTTGAGAAATAAAATAATTTGCATCCCCACTCTCATCTGAATAAATTTTATTAGTCCACTCTTTATAAGTTTTATATAAATTTTCAAAAGTATAAGAAGCAGAAGAAAGGGCTATCATTTTAGAGTTATTTTCAAACTGCATTCTATCTTCCTCTTTCATTTTACCTCTTTTTATTAAATCATCTTCCATAGTCCTCACTTCTAATCTTTCTTTCATATTTTGAGGAGCCACTAAAAAAGGCATTAAAACAGTATTTATTAGCTCTTCAGGTAATAACAAAAACTCATCCAGTAAAAGAATATTAGCTCTAAAACCTCGAATTTTTTCACCGTTAAGAGGAATGGCGGTGATAGTACCTCCATTTATAGACCATTCAAATTGATCATTTCTTTTGGATGGCTTGGCAGCGAATGCTTGCTGTAATAATTCAGCGCCCTTAGAAGTGACTATTTTTTCTAGATTATTAAAAATAAATCTTGCAGTACGAAAAGTAGGTCCCGCAATAAGAATCTTAGTGCCAGGATTAAATATACATTGCAGAAAACAAAAAATAGATGCTATAAAAGTTTTACCGCAGCCGCGCCCCCATACACACATGGAAAAATTTCTGTTCATCATTCCCTTCAGTGTTATTTCTTGAAAGGGAGCAAGCTTAATTCCTGAGATTAGTTCGGTAGTAATCCCCAAGTTAGAAGATAAAAATTTAGCCAAAGAAACTTTAGCCTCTTTATCTTCAAGTACACCTTCTAACTTCAACAACTCTTTGTTAATGTCGGGCGTATCTTTTTTATATTTATCAGGGCAATACCACATTTTTACTCTATATCGTAAAACTGAGAATACAATCTTTGTTGTTCTTTTGGCATGTTTGGTTCAAAAACATAATAATAAGTAGCTAAAGATAATCTAAACCTGTCTTCAGGACACTCCAAAGGAATGGGGCATCCGTGATAAGATTCTTCATCGGTATTAAAAATAACCATTTTATTAAAGGTTGGCGGTATGTCTACTACCTTTTCGGTTTTATCTTTATTCCAAAGTTCTAAATTTCCATTCCACTCAGGTTTCCAATTTTTATTTAAAAAAAGTAAAACATTAATTTTTCTTACTAAATTTGTTTTTTTGTTGTAATTGAAATCTTTATGAATGTTTAATTTACCCCCTCGACCCGTGCAATGAATACCTCCTCCTGTATTTAAGGGGTCATCTATTATTCCTGAAATCCCAGTTATCTGTTTTAAAAAATATAAAAATTCAGTGGAATGAAGTTCCCACATGATTTTTTGAACTTCGAACGGCATTGCGCTGGGGTCTTCTAACCATCGTTTATTAACTTGATAATTGTAATCTTTCTGCTTCCACTCTAAATTCTCCATATTATTTTCTATGGAATTCAAGCACTCAGTTAAATCATCTTCATTAAAAAAATGATCTATAATTTTGTGCGGAAAAGGGCGTGAATTTTTATATCTATAATTATGTAGGTACATTATTGTTAAAGACTTTTTTTATCGTAGGCCAATTGTAAGTCAATTTTTTTATAAATACAATTACTAAAAAATATTTTTTCTATAACTCTAACTGATTCTTTTCTTCCTTTGACAAAAAGGAATTGTATGTGATCATATTTTTGTATCATTTCACGCACTTTATGAAATATAAATTCAGGAGTTACTTTTATTTTTTTAGAAATGTACGGAAGAAAGGGAAAAGCTAATGCATTAGTAAGAGTATCTTCTATTACTATGATTAGATTGGCGTCATTTTCCGCCGCCCTTTCTATTTCTCTACAAAATCTATCATAATTTTGGACACTGATAGTTGATATAAAATCTGCTAACGATTTTCTTTCTATATAGCAGTTGCAAGTCAGAGATTTTTCGCTTAAAGCGTAGTCTCCAAATTTCAAACCTTTTATTTCTGTGGGCAAGTTAAATTTTAAAGGTAATTGCTCACGAGTATCTACATATATTTTACAATCTTTTTCTTCGCTACTGATGGCTATATTTTGAGTTTTTTTATATTTATTTTTAAATCCTAAAGATTTACAAAGTTTGTAATAATCATTAAATTTTTTTTCAAATGATATTATAGATGGAAGTGCTAAACTACGAAGTTCTACTTGGCAAGGGGAATATATTAATCCTTTTTCTTCTTTTCTTTTGGTTAGTATTTTTTTTAAATATTCTTTAGCATCTTTTTCCGATAAATTATCTAACCATTTTAATAAGTTGGTTTTAGTGTTAAAGTCTGTCTTAAAATAGTATTCTTTAGATTTAAATTTTATAATTTTACCATCGTATAAATCATAACGAGGGCAATATTTTTGATAGTAAGCGGCTACCCGAAGATCGTGCTTTTTTAAATGAGAATGAAGCTTTCTCTCCGTTTCGAATTCTTGTCCACATACTTTACATTTAAAACTCATATTTAAATCTTTTTATATCTTCTTCGTAAAGTTTGTGTATAATCTCTTGATTTTTTTTTGTATAAAACTTTTTATAGTTAGGCTTGTTGTAAATTTTACCCTCTCTTTTTAAGGTAGTATTTTTGAGCTTGTTTTTCTTTAAAACCACATTAAAATTATTTTTTAATTTTTCAAATTTACAAATATAATCTAGTTTTATTTTTCCATTTAATTCAATCCACCTAACTTGAGGCATTATCCATCTTCCATTTAGTCGATTATTTAATATCCTATTGTTGTCAAAACGGGGGTCGTAAATTAAATCTTTTTGAGATTCAAGCCTTTCGATAAAACTTGAAAAAGCAGTCTTAAATTTTAAAAATAACTTTTGATCAGTAAAATCATTTTTTTTATTAGCAAGAAGTTCTCTTCCTTTGTTCCATGCTCTAATGCGGGCTGAAGCGCCCCTAGTTGAAAATTGACCCGTGTCAGCAAGGTACTGAAAATAAACAACTTCGGCATGAGACCATAAATACCAAGAAAGTAGTCTGTCCCAAGGATTTCTAACTATTGTAAATTTAAAATAATTTTTTATATCATAATGATTATCATATTCTTCAAGAGTTAAATGCTGTGCGGTTTCAGGCTTCCACCCATGATCAAATTTAAAATTAAAATATTTTTCAACACTTGTGCCACCCGTGCGAGGAATGTGTACAAAAATTATTTTTTTATCATGTAAAATCATTTTAATTTAAAACTTCATCTTCTGACAACCCCATGATCCTCGCTTTAATCTCATCCATTGAACTTAATTTTTTAACCTCTTCAGAAATAGATTCTTTTCGTAGTTGCGCTAAGTGGATCATCTTTTGTCTTGATTCTTCTGACTTCCACATTTCAACTAAATTGAGTATGCTGGCATTTTCTTTCAATTGATTTTTTAGCCTGTCACTTCTTTTTTCTTTTAAACTTTCTAAAAGTTTTTGTTGTCTATTTACAGATTGATGATATTCATTTTGTGCAGTATTTATAGCCTCAACTAAAGACATTGCTATTCGCCTTCCATCTGTATCATTGGCCGCGTCATCTAATAAATTTTGTAAATGCTCTACGCGGTGTTGAATGTTAGAAGCGATAACTACTTCTGAAGATAAAACAATGTATTGATCTACCTCTTCTTGAGTTAAATCATTTTTGTCACATGTATACCTTACAAAACTTGATTCAAAAAGTTCTCGTGTTCCTGTGGAATTATAACTATTAATTTGATGTATGAAGCGGTAAGTGTTCATATACCCCAATAAAGATTCTACGTTTTTCTTTTCTTTTGCTGTTAGCTTTTCTTTATCCCATTTTTCATAAATATATTTATTAATTTTTGATAGGGTCAAGCTAAAAGTAGAAGGAGGCTTATATTCGTCGTGGGTAATATTTATTTCTTCCGAAGAATCGTGAGAGGGGTCTATTTGTTTTATGTAATCTTCAACAACTTTAGCTTCTTTATTTAAATTAGTAATCTTTTCATTAGCAAAAATAACCCTCGCTATTTCTACGAAAGTCATCATTTTATAATTATTATCTATAAATTCTTTATGCTCATCTGTAAGCTCTATCTCTTTATGTTTATACTCTTGAGCCGCTCGGGCTTTAATACTTTGATCTGCTAAAAATGCTTTAACAGCTTTGCCCTCCTTGCTTCTTCCGTCTACTTTTTTATCTGGAAAGGCTAAGTTTATTAACTGTAATAAAGAAGGGGGGTTTTCAGGTCTAGAATTCCATTCCCGAATTATTGTTTCCTTTTGCTGATTAGATAAAATTATTTCTTCACTCATATTATATCTATTTCCCCTTTTTCTAAAACTTTTTTAACCTTTTCTATAATAGCTTTTTTAATATTTTTAATATGTTTATAACCAGGAAGCCTTCCTTCTTCTGAGCTTTTATAATTCATTATAGTAGCTACCTCTTCATCTGATTTATTTTCAATATATATTAATTGATAAACTGTTCTTTCTATTGGTTTGAGTCTGAGTAACATAGCTTCATGAAGTTTTTTTGTATTAGATTTAAAACTATTATTATTATAAGATAAATTTTTAGCCTCAACGAAATGATGATCCATAGAGACGGGTATTTTTAAATTTTGCGCGTCTTTTTTGTTCTTACTCCAATATTCATAAAGAGGACATCTTATACATTGCTTTTTGAATAAAGTGCAACCGTCTAGTTCTTCTGCCGCAGCGCATTTTAAACAAGGACGAGTAAAATTTCCGTAATTATTTCTTACTAAATTCTTAAGTTGATTAGAAATTATTCTATTTAGCCACGGCTTTAGAGGTTGTTTGGGGTCATAAAGTTTCCATTTTTTAAAAATATGTATTTTTATAATTTGAGAAACATCTTCAAAATCCATCCAAGCTAAAGACTGCAAGTTCCATTTAGATTTCCTTTTACGGATTTCCTCATCGATAACTTGTATACAATCTTCAAAATTTTTATGAGTATCGCTCAAACTATTGAGAGGAACGTGGTCTAATTGCGGAGCTTTCTTTTTTTAATTGCGCCAAAGTTTCTTCTGGCGAAAGGGGATTTTTTTCTCTTTCTGGAGCGTTTTTAGGAGGAGGAGAGGAGGAGTGCTGCTCCATTATACTGCCTAATGTAGGAGCTGGAGAATCAAAAGTTTCTAAACCGAATTCTAAACCGTTTAGATTTTCAAATGATACACGATTTTCTTCTACTTCCCGTGGTTCTTGTTTAGCATTAGAAGCTGGATGACTTACGCTACCCAAAGAAGCTCCGCAGCTTTGACAAAAGTTTGGCTTTTGCAAAGTATAGGCATGAGCGTGGCCACAGCTTCGGCAATATACCTTTAGATTACTCATGAAGTATATTACAGCAAAAAAATAAAAAAAACAAAATAAAAATAAATATTTTTATAAAAAGAGTGTAATGATAATCTCTTTTAGTGTAAGATATTACATGAAAAACTTGTGCCCCAAAAAAAACGCTCTTTTAAAAAAGCTTAAAAAAATAGGAGACTTAAGTTTAATTAACTGTTCTCATAAAGATGATGATATTAGTGATAACTCTAGAAATATCAATCGTTTAGCTCGTGATTGTTTTGAAGCTTTAAGTAAGAGTGTTAATTAAAAAATTAATTTTAATTTTTTTGTTAAAAACTTAACTAACTCAGACCTCATTACATCCTCCTCATCAAATGAAAAAGTATTTATACCTTGAGATATACTTTCTTGATCTGTAAATAACTTGAACATTTTTTCAAACCCATGCTGCTTTTCCCCCTGTTTAATATCTGTTTGCATGGGATCAGCCAAAATAAAACATTTGCTACCTTCTCCCAATCTTGTTAATACAGTAGTGATTTCTTTTATAGTTGAGTTTTGAGCCTCGTCCAAAATAATACATTTAGCTTTCCAGTTCATTCCTCTTGCAAAATTAACTGGAAACATGCTTACTCTTCCTTCTTGCTCTAATTTTTCAACCCTAGTGGATTCTAACAACTCTTCTAGTTTATCTAAAAAAGGTAAATTAAAAAATCTTAATTTTTCTTCCGCTGAACCTGGTAAGTATCCCAAACTTTTGTCAGAAGATTCTACGGCTGAACGCAAATACATAATATCACTTATACTCTTCATGTTAAGTAACTGAAGAGCGCAGTAAGTAGATAAAAGAGTCTTTGAAGTTCCAGCGGGGCCATTAACTAAAACAATTTTAGTGTCAGGATGTAAAGCAATTTTAAAGAACTCCTTTTGTTTTTTTGTCCAAGGAAATTGCTTTAACTTAATTTGTCTTTTAATAGGGTTTTCAGGAGAAAAATTTTCAGCTAAAGAATCATTGATTTCTTCTGCTATTTCTTTTTTTATACTCGTTCTACTAGAACGAGTTTTTTTCGAACTTGCCATTTGTTATTATTACACTAAAAAACTATTCCGCATCAAAGAAAAACATATGAAATAATCTAGAGTCTAGTTTATTGCTACCAAAATATTGAGTAGCTGCGTGAACAAGTTTGGCGTCCCATATCGCCATTCGATTATATACATTACCCACCGTATCTACTAACTCCCACGGAGTTTTATCGTAAAAATTTCCCTGAAACATATCCCAGTAAAGTTCTTCATGAGATTTATTAAATTTTTTACAATCAGCATCGGTGGGATATTTTCTCAAACCATTACCTTTGTGTTTAAAAAAGCTTGTGCCACATTCAGCAGGTGCATTGGGAGTAAGGAAAACAACTGCTGCATATGTTTGACCATCAGTGTGATAAACCAATTGGTCTTCGGCTGTACAAAATTGAAAAACTCCGTTATGAGGTTGATTATCCCAACCTGTTATTTTTTTATTTAATGTATCCTCTAAAAATTCACGAGTGCCCTCAAAAAAGGTTTTTTGCTTGGTTCTTTGCCCCTTATGGTATTCTTTATTATGTTGAAAATCTAAACCAAGAGCGTACTCCCTAACTTCATCTGGGTTAGAATAAAAATTATCTACAGCAATAATACTAGGATGAACATTTTGTATTTTAGTATTAGGCTTTTTTCTTTTGAAGTAAGGATTAGGGACGGTTGCTATTTCATGTAATGAATTTAAAAATACACAAGAAAATTTTACATCTTTAATTTCTTCCTCTGACTCAAAAGATATTTCAAAGCCCATTGATTTGCCTTCGAAATTGATATCTGCTTTAATCTTATTGTGATAAATTTTATAGACATCATTTCTATTGTGAAAAATCCCACTTATTATTTCAGTATCATTATATTTAATATATATATTTTCAATCTCTTCTTCTTCGTGAAAAATCCAGCCCTTTAAAGTAAAAAGCTTTCCCTTTTTAAGAAATTTATCTATATAAAATTTTACAGAAGGATGTAATGTATCATGCATATGAAGCGATGGTTTTTTTAATTCCGCGTTTAAAAGTATGAGAAGGTTTCCAAAATAGCTCTGAACGAATTTTACGAGCGTTAATAGCGTACCTAAGATCATGTCCCAATCTATCTTCTACAAATTCTATTGCTGTAGAAAATTCAACATTCAACTCATTACATATTGCCTCTATAACTTGCATATTTGTTTTTTCGCAGTTAGAACCTACGTTATAAGTTTCCCCCGTTTTTCCTTGGGTTAAAATTTTCCATACAGCGCTACAGTGATCTTCCACATAAATCCAATCTCTTACGTTTGAACCTTGACCGTAAACAGGAATTTTCTTGCCTTCTTTTAAACTGTTTAAAATTGTTGGAATAAACTTTTCTTTATGTTGATTGGGGCCATAATTATTAGAGCAGTTAGAAATTGTAATAGGCAAATTAAAAGTGTGATAAAAAACTCTAGTTAAATGATCTGAAGCCGCCTTAGATGCTGAATATGGGTTTCTAGGATCATACGGAGTACTTTCTTTAAATTTACCAGTTTCCCCAAGGCTTCCATATACTTCGTCGGTTGAAATATGATGAAATCTTTTTACCTTATTAGCAAGAGCAGATTTAAGTAAATTATGAGTTCCCATAACATTTGTCTCTAAGAAAATGTTAGGATTTTTAATGGAATTATCTACATGACTTTCTGCCGCAAAATGGACAACATGAGTGGGTGCGTATCTTTTAAATACATCATTTACCTGCGGCCCCCTTGTTATGTCTAAGTGCCTAAAACGGTATTTTGGATTAGAGATAAATTCTTCGCAATTCTTTTCATTAGCAGCGTAGGACAAGCAATCTACATTTAAAAGGCTTTCAATTTCTCCACGATTTTCTAAAACATATTTAATAAAATTAGAGCCTATAAAACCTGCTCCACCTGTTACTAATAATTTCATTGATTAGATATTTATACTATTTTTTTGAAATCGTTGCAATGCTTTAATTATTTTATTGTGATGTTGGCATTTTTATTTACAATTTTTTTAATATTTTATTATATAATTAGAGCATACACCATAGCAATTTTTAATATCATGATTTTTTATTTCAGGTTTTACCGCAATGCTATTTGGGGGTGGGATCACATGCGGATGTGACCAAATTATACCTTTGCTCGTTAAAGTACAATTATCATTTTCATGCCAAAAGCAATGAATTCCGTCTTCTAGCATTTTTTGTAAAGCCTCAAGATTTTTTGCATGACACCACAAATTTTTATCCTTAAGTAAAGAAGCGTTAACATGATGCATTGGTTCATCATGGCCAAGGTGATATCCCCCTTCTTTTAGCCACACATCAACTTCACAATCCAAACCCATTTTTAGGACTTCTTGAATACGAGTAGGATGATTTTCTAAATCGCTACTACCATCAAGATTACCTCTATGAGATATCAATAGCATTTTTTAAACCTTTGCCTCCATACCATTCGTACCCTTTTTGTTTTCCCCAAAAATCCGTAGAATTATCCTCAAATGTTTTCCAACCAATTTGTTGAGGGTTCATAAAAACAGCATTATCACTAAAATTATCAAATTTTTTTTCGTACAAATTACTCAATCCATTTGTAGAATAATCCCACTCACTTTTATTCCACCAATTCAGAAGGTAGTCTGTTTTACCGTACATCAACAAATCTCCAATGATTTTTTTATCTAAATCGGTTTGTTCGGTAACGAGTAAATTATGTTTAAAAATATCTTTATTTTCTATATAATCATAAGCTCTATTTTTTAAAGTAAATTCACAATTATTTAATTGGCAAATTTCAAAACCTTTTATACAAAAATATGGATGACCTCTTCCTAATTCATTTTCTTTTATGTCAGTTATCCAAAATATTTCATTGCACTTATCGGTGATATATTTAGGCGGTTTGATTCCGTGTCCAGAGAGAACGATAAAAAAATCTTGTTCCAAATCTAAATATTTTTTTAAAGCATTTTGTACCCAATGAAATTTATATTCTTCATTAGGTCTAACAAATATATGAGATAAAAGTAGCCCCGTCATTAAAAATCGTATTTAAATAATTCTAAATCTTTTTTATAAAAATTTTCTATAATTTTTTTAGTATCATCATTATATTCTTGAGTATAATCATGATTCTTTTTAACAGTTTCTCGTGCTTTACCTATTTTTTTAAACTCTTCGAAGTCTAAACCTAAATGATCGTATACTTGTTTTAGTTCAGTATTTAATTGCTCGAATTTTACAACTTTATTTATAGCAATTTTATCATTTATACATATAAATTCATTTTGATTTACGAAATGAACATCTTTAGACCATTTCGAATCTACAAAAGTTTTACAAAAATTTTCAAAAGATTGCCCTTCAGGAATTGAGATTGGGTGATTTAATCTGGATAAATTTCTATTCTGACTAAAATCTCTATACCCCGACAAAAATCTATCAAAAGGATTCCTTACCACAGCAAATGAAAAATAATCTTCTAAATTTTTTTTATCTTTTAATGATGATAATTTTAAATGGTGAAGATCAGGTAATGGATCATTTCTGTCAGAAACAGCGAAAATGTTTTTAAAGGAAAGGTGAATAGAAGTCCCAGCAGTTTTGGGTACGTGCATAAATATAAATTTTTTTTCTTCGCAAATGAACATTTTAAAGTACTTCTCTAAAATTATTGCGATAGACTATCTTTTTATGAGCCCATTTACATATATAATTTTTCATTTTATTTATATCAACTTTTAACACTTTAGTTTCAAATATTATTTTATTATCATAAGATATAAGTAGATTTTTATTTAAGTCAGCAAAATAACAAGGGTAACGAGGAACGTTTTCGTAAATTAGTCTATCTTCAAGAAAATATAAAATGGCCTTACATAAAATAGTTTCGGCACAATGTTCAAATTGTACAAAATCGGGCTGTAATTTTCTTTTCCCGTCATACATATCTAATAAAAATTTATATGCCTGAATAAGAACTGAAGTTTTTGCTACGAAAATATGATCTCCCATATGATGAGTAAATTCGCCCCACGGTTTGTAAAATATATTCCCGCATACTAATTTATTATCATCACGTAAAAATTCAGAAATTAATGGTTGTAAATTTTCATAACCCTCGTCAGACCTAACTTTAATTGTATATTTAGTCTTTACCTTCTTTAATCCTTGATAAGTGGTATATAATGCATAATAAAAAGTACTATCTTTTAAAACACCCTGTGTAGATTCTAAATCAGGTAGTGGAGATTTTATTATTAAAGTATCTTTATCATTTTCTATTTTCTCTGTAGAGTCGCCGTCGTAACAACTAACCACTACTGCATTTCGCATGATTCCAATTTTTTTATAAAATTTTATATAATCACGACAATCACTATCAGCCTTTTGAGGCCCTTGAATCAGCACAGAAAAATCCGAATTCATTTTATTTAAAAGATGAAGACACCCTTGTCATATGTCTCCCCCCATCAAAAGAAGACTCTTTCAATTTTTTTATGATATGTTTTAAAGAATTTAAATCAGTATATTTTTGGGGTATACTAAAGAAGTTGGCGCAGTTATGCCTTCTTGCCATTTCCGCTGTGTATTCATCGGTTACCAAGGCAGCCCTAACATTTTCTTGTTTGTTGGCTAAAATATTTACACCTTGACCTGTTCTGCAAAAACCCAAAACAAAATCACAAATTTTAGAATTTAAAGAGTCAACGCTTTGAAGGACGTAAGGATTATAGTCTGCATCTTTTTCTAAAAAAGTTCCAAAATCAATATATTTGATTCCCATTTCATTTAAGATTAATTTCGCCTCTTCTTTGCGCTCATATCCCGAGTGATCTGAGCAAAGGCCCACTGGTTTTTCTCCAAATTCAAAAGCTACTTTTTCTACGAAAAATTCTAGCTCTTCAGGAGTGCCTAATACGTGCATCTTTTTAACTTTTTCTATACCCACTTTTAGGCCATCTCTAATTAAAAGATTATACATTGGGCAGATATAAAACTCATCTTTAGTTCTAATATTCTTATTTACAAGCTCTTCTGCATAATCAACAAACATTTTGCCCGTTTTATAATAATAAACACCAACTGCCGCGTCCGAACTTATAACTTGCTTCTCTGCGGTTTTGGTAGCGTAACCATTTTTGTCTAAAGCCACATAACTATGTGCAGGGCTATTCGCTTTAAAAGTTAAAATTAAACCATCTAATTCTTCACTAATATTGTCTGGATTAAAAGGGTCTTGAAAATAAACGTCGGGTGTATAAATAATTAAAGGTAAATCATTATTGATATACTCTTTGGCTAATAAGCAGGTAGATACAGAGCCATCCGTGTCGTGATCTATGACTACTATATTAACATCTTTACCAAACTTTTTCTTTAATATTTCATCGATAGAAAAATTATTGATATGTTCTAATCTAACTGCAAAAGTAATATTACACTGAGAAGTGTTAAAAGATTCCATCGCCCAATCTATTACCTGTTTTGTTTTTGCCATGATAAGTGGCTTGGGCATTTTGTAACCACCATCTAAAAAACGTTGAGCTTTTCCAGCTATGGGCAATAATAAGTTATATTTCATTTTTTAATTAAATAATTAGAAACCTCATTTGATGTTTCTAAAGTTGCCTTTTCTAAGGAATAATTATACATTTTTTTTAAAAAAAAGCTAGCGAAAATATCTCCCGCGCCGTTTACATTTAAATTTTTTATAGGAGATGTATGCCCTTCAAAAACAATTTTTCTATTAATTATAACTTCGCATCCATTTTCATCATGAAATACTATCGGAGTTTTTACTTTTATATTTTTATATAATTTTTTTCTTTCTCTAGAGTCAAAAATAATTTTAGCTTTACGCATATATTTTTCGTAAGCTTTTCTGTTGGTTTCAGTGCAAAAATCTAAACTAACATTTATTTTTTGAAAATCTATTGCATTTATATTTTCAATATCATCTATGTAAGCAATATGTAGCCAATCTATATTATCATAATTTATTGAGACATTTTTAAATTTTTTTTTACCGTAAGTCAGAGAAGTTCTTGAAGATTTATTTAATTCACTCAATATTATTGCTCTTTTACTACCGCAAAAATAATTATGATACTTTACGCTTTCTAAAGGATTTTTAGATATATTAGAGATTCCACCTATTGAATCGCATTGTTGTAATACGAAATTAGTTGTGCCTAAATTTAATTCGTCCACCTCATAAATAGAATCGAAATATTTTAAACCAAATAATCCTAAGTTAAAATTTTTCTTCATTATCTAAAGATTGGAATTTTGTTAGATTATCTTCATGAGGGATTAAACCGCTATCATGCAACTTGTAAAAAAGTTCCATAATTACATTTTTGCCGCCGTTAGAATTTAAACATATAATGTCGCCATCAGTATCTTTTAATTCTCTACATGCGTCAGCGGGACAATAAGAATAACCCACTGATTTTAATAAGTCTAAGTCAAATAGATCATCTCCAATGGCAACCATTTCATCCGTAGTGCAATCATATGTCTTTGAAAAATCTTTTAAAAAATCTATTTTATTTTTACCTCTCGAATAATAAAAATCTATATTCCTATTTTTAGCTACAGCTTCGTTTACATTATTATCGCCAGACAAAAAGCAAACTTTTACCCCTCTAGATACTAACCTTTTGATAGCTGTAAAGTCTTTGTCACAAAAAGTCTTGTAAATCCCGTTGCCAGAATTATCGTAATATTTAGAACCGTCAGTTAAAACGCCATCTACATCTAATATAACTAATTTTATCAAATTAAAATTCTCCCCTTATACTTTTATCCACAGAATAAGTTTCATGTAATTCAGTCAACTCTTTACTATATTCTGAATAATTCCATTTACCTTTAACAATAGCAGTGGCAACATAAGGGTAAACTGAAGAGTCCCAATGACCCAAGCCCCTTTTGGGTTCATTATTATAATAATATAAATTTTTATGTCCCATAATTCTTGATAAAATATGAGCCTTGGGTTCAAATTCATGAACTTTATTTATATTGCAATTTTCGTAAAGTTTCAATAATGATTTTAATTTTACCAAACAGGGCTGTACTGAAAAATAAGAATCACCGTTTTTAGGTAAATGATATAAACATTTTTCTCCTTTGTATTTTTTTTCTGAGAAATTTAAGTTACCGCCTTTTATAAGCTTAATGTAATCAATAGAGTCTTCTTTCATTAAGTTAATTTTAGAAGAGATAAAATTTAAATCAGGCTCTGCATACAAAGGCATATCTTCATGATGAAAAATTGCATATTCTTCTTTTATATTTTTTAAACACGAGGCAACTCTTTTATTATAACTCAAAGAATCTTCATATTGTATAAGTTGCCAATTTTCTGGAATACAATCACTTTTTTCATTAGAGAAAACATAACGTGAGATATTATTAGGAAAATATTTATCGACTTGTCCGAAGAACATTGGCCACACATCGCTATAACTGATGTGCGAATACATAATGATGCCATAGTTGTTCACAAATCTTTGGTTATATCTACGAGTGTTAAAGGGATTTTATGGATGTGAAAATGCCATTTATAAAGTTTGTGATTGTCTATGCATAAGTGTCGAGGCCATTTCAATAAATTTTTACTTTGATTATTTTTTTCTTTTAGCATTTCATTACTGAATTCTTCTTCAGCATTACTCTCTACCCAACCATTTAAGCAGGAATTTACATAATCACTATTTTTTTGATAATAGTCAAACATAAAATCATATAAGTTTCCAACGATTGTCATGTTACAACTATTAGAATAAAACCAATGATCAGGTATACCATGATTAAATTGATCCCAAAATGCACAATGTAAATTGTTCATGTCCGAATCTAATAGTAAATTAAAGTTGGTTGCATAATATTTTTGAGGACAATGTTTGCCACGGGTTCCTAAATCAAACCTAGCTAGTATGGTGCAATCATATTGAAAATCGTTTTCAGTTTCAAAATTATTTTTAATATCTATGACTTTTTTTCTAGAATATAAAAAGCTTAAAGTTCTCGATATTACGTTATTTTTTAAATCTCCAAGTGAATTTCTATTTATCCCTTCATCAAACCACTCTTGATTTTTGCATATTTCTTGTCTTGAAAAATCTATTTGTTCTTCAAAGATTTTATCCTTTGTTAAGCTACCATAAAGATTATTATACTCTTGTATATTTTTTGTGTCCCAGCTATGAGTAAAAATATCTACTTGGTTATTAAGTAATATTTTTTTATTAATATACTCAAATGCGTGATGGAAAGCTGATAGTCCACCAGAGTTTTCCATATACCCGTGTAGACACAAGGCTATTTTCATTTGTTGAAAATTGTAAATTCGGTTAGGTCTCTGTAGTCTGGTTCTTCTATTTGATCCTCTGCATGTTTAGGGTATACCCCAAGTAGCATCATTCCTCTAGCTGCCCATTCTGGGGTAATATATGAATTATAGCCCATGAACTCAGGGTCATCTTCATAATAAGAAGTTTTTTCGTGTCTACCAGACCATCTAAGTTTTTTTAAGGCTTCGTAAGCTTCAGTGCTATCAGTTAAAACCATACCACCTTTACCAATCTTTAAAGGTTTTTTAATACCAAAAGATAAGCACATTAAAGTATCTTTTATGTACATACCAGAAGTTAATCTTTTAGCTGCATCATAAATAGGGTAAGGTTTAAGTTGGTAAATACCTTTCCATTTTGTATCTTCAAAAACAAGTTTACCCCCCGACTGCTTTATGGATTGAGGTACTGATATATATGTTCTTTTAGGTATTGTTACTTCATCCACTTTAAGGTAGTCACAACACATTCTTATTGCGTTAGTGCAGTTATCACAAGAAACTGCGTATTTAGCTCCCGTATATTCAGCCATGTTCTCTTCGAACATTTCTACTACTTTTTGAGGATTATTCATTTTCTAAAATAACACATTCAAACTTTTTCTTCCAACCTAAAGACAAGAAAGTATTTATGCTGGCCTCATTACCCTTTTTAGCTTGAGCCCTCATTTTAGTTTCTGGAAAAAAATCTATTAAACATTTTAACATTTTTTTTGCTACTCCTTTTTTTCTATGTTCTGGGGAAACAGCTAATCTGACATCACCTCTTACATGTCCAATGAATCCGATTCTTTCTCCGCTTTCGCCAAAAGCTATTAAATGATTTTCCCCATGTTTGCTCATAAATAATTCATGCTCTTTAGTGGTAATCTCTTCATTAGAAAAGAAACCGTCTGAACATTGATTTCTTAACAATCTTATAAAATCCCAATCTTTATTTTCAGATTTTTTTATTACTAATTCCATATATCCACTTCGTTCGATAGGGTTCGGTGATTCCAATACATATTTAAGTATCCTCTATAATAACAGCCCTTGAGATTCAAGTGGTAACCTAATGATGAACCAATGTCTATGTATTGATTATTATCATAATTTTTAAATAATTCATATATCATATAATTACTTAACGTAGCGGCAGCAAACAAGAATACATGATCTTTAATATCATTTTCTTCTACCCAATTCTTAGCTTCTTCTACTAGACCATAATTGTTTACCATGCAATTAGTGCCACATTTAAAATCTTTTACTACCTCAAATGGCAGATTAGTAAAGTCTGCATTCTCATTACAGATCATCACTATTTTTTTATTAGAAAATTCTGGCAAGATTTCCGTCACAAATCTATGATAATTTGCATTTATCATTAAATTAGAAAAGGACAAGTGGTCATCGTCGCCTTCTCCATATAGCTCGGTACAAAATTTCCAAGACACATCGCCATAAGATGCGTTTTGTGCAGGTATGCCTTTAAAATAATTTTCTTTTCTGAACTTAAAAGCTTCTACTAATTTTTGATGAAAAAAGGTATGCTTCTCTGGATAAAACTCTTTTTGTTCTTCTGGTAAATATTGACCATTAAACCTTGTATCGTCTCCATGCAAATCACCTTGTATAAAGTAGCTGTCAGCTAAAACCACTACATTATTTTGTAAGACTGTTACTTCGCCATCTGAAAATCGAGAAAAAGCAAAAGGAGTCTTATTGACTATTAAATCTTTTATTTTATCAAATTCTTTTGTAAAGTCTTTCATGAGTAGTTTTTCTGTGCCCAAGAATAAATTCTGGATAGCGACTCTTCTAAATCTATATCCAAACTGTAGTCTAATTCATTTTTAATTTTATCGACTGAAGGACACCTTCTTTTTGGTTCATGTTTATAAACAATGGGTCTTTCTACTAATTCTACTATATCTTTTTTGCCACATACTTTTTCAACAAGTTTAGCTAATTCTATCATTGAAATTTCGTTTTCTGGATTACCAATGTGGTAAAGAATATCTTTTCCTTTCGTTAAAACCTTTATGCAGCCCGCCATAAAATCCCCGTACCAACAGAATGTCCTTGTCTGAGTACCAGGAGCATAAACATTAATTTTTTCCTCTCTAATGCATTTAGACATGAAGTTTGGTATTACTCTTTTGTCGTGCTGTCTAAAATAACCTACTACATTAAATGGCCTTACTATTTTGCAATCTAAATTAAATTGATCCCTAAAAACATAAGATAAAGTTTCTATGTACATTTTAGTTACATCGTAACACGATCTTTTATCTAGGGTCTTAACTGATGGCGTGTAGGACTCATCCGTAGGTATAAACTCCGCAGGAGGAGTACCCAATACCTCAGAAGAAGAGAAATTTAGGATTCTAGAATTATGCTGTAAAGCTAGCTCTAATAAATTTTTAGTTCCCACAGTGGAGACCTCCATAGTCTCAATCGGAAACCTTTCATAAAAATAAGGACTTGCACATCCACTACAATTAATTATGAAATCAATTTTTTCTTTATGAAGTTTTAAACTTAAATCTGTAATTAAGTCATGATCAATATTAATTAAGTTTTGATCTTCAAGATGTTTGTCGTTTTGTCTTCCTAAATAATTGTCTACAGAGATAATTTTACATGGATAAGAGAATTTTTCTCCATTGAGGTACAAAAAGTATTTAACAAATAAAGAGCCTAAAAATCCAGCGCCTCCGCAGACAAGCACAGTTTTACCCTCAAAGTCATAACAGTTATATTCTGTTTTTTTGTAAACTTCTTCGAAATCTCTTATAAAGTTTTTTTCTAATTGCATTTTATATATTCTTTGAAATCATTTTTATCATCATAAAACCAAGTGCTAGCTTCGGCAAGGTCTCTTTCAATATCTAGCTTTAAATTTTCCCACCGTGGGCCCTTGGGGTCAGTCACTACCATATCCGAGGGAATAGTTGATAAAGACCTAAGTTTATCACCATCTTTAATTAATTCCCTCCATTGTTCCACTCTTTCTTCTAAAGTGCCTTGTGGTGGATTTCCTTTACAAAACACGCCTGAAAGACCTACGTGCATAGACCTACATTGATCTGGCTTTAAAGCGAATAAATTATTATCAAGCATCATCCTTTCAAGCGAACCGTCGTGATGAGTATGCTCGTGAGGAGCTATTCTCAAATTATTAAATCTAATCATATTAAACTTTATAGGATCAGAGAAAAATAATTCATTTTCAAGATAAGGACTAATATAGTTGTCTATAGCTTTTACTGAAATGCAAGATGGAGAGGTTAGTTGATAATCTCCAATTAATATATCTCCACGACCATTCATTTCGGCCTCGGCTCTTCTTTTGTGAGCTATGGCAAATATCCTATCATATTTAGATAAATACTCTTCATAACACACTCTATTAAATCTTAAATAATCTTCAGTGGGAATCATGTCCTCTTCGCCCACTATTACGAACTCGTCTGCTTCAGCCGCAGACATAGGATATAAACTTAAAATATTATGGAATCCCGTGATTGGACAATCAATCTTCTGCTTAACGTAAAGCTTGGTATCTACGTTTGGATTTCTTTTTTTAAAGTCTTCGATTACTTTATTTTCTTCGGGGTCATAGCCTTCTTCAGTGTGAAATCTTAATTTATAGTTTTCAAGCTCTCCAGACTTCTCTAGCTGTTCTAAATATAGAAATAGCAAGTCAGGCTTGTTATAAATTGTTATTGCTATAACATTCATTAATTAAAAAACTTGAGACTTTTTACAACCCCTTCAGAGGCTTTACCATCCCCATAAGGACATTTAGCATTCACTTGGTAATCATAAACTAAATCATTAAATATTTTATTTAGATCGGAAGGGCTTGGGCACATGAAACTATGAACACCTATACTCTCTTTCCTTTCCGTAGTCTTTCTGCATACTATTACTTTTTTGTTTAGAAAGGAAGCTTCTTCTTGAATTCCTCCGCTATCACTAATTATAAGTTTACAATTAGCTATTTCTTTGATCATTTGATCATACGAAAGAGGTTCAAGTATTTGAACGTTTTTTAAAAAAATTCTACATTCTTGGACTCTTGGGTTTGGGTGTAAGGGTATTTTAAATCTTAGATTTCTGTGCTGTTCTGCGAGTTTTGATATCTCTTGAAACCATTCTGGTAAACTATCATGATTTTCTCTTCTGTGCATTGTCACTAAAACAGTTTCGCCGTAATAAGAGTTTACGTTGAGTAAATTATCTAGAACAGTGTTTCCAACTGTAGTGATTGACCCGCTTACTTTCTCTTCTTTTAGACCTGTAGAATTTGCTGAAGTTGGGCAAAGGTTTACGGAGGCTATTCTAGATATCATTTGTCTGTAAGCTTCCTCTGGGAAAGGATTATCTAAATCGTAAGAACGAAGCCCCGCTTCTAGATGAATCACTTTTACCTTTCTATTGTAAGCCGCTAAAGCCACCGCATAAGCTGACGCCGTATCACCCTGAACTAAAACGTAGTCAAAATCTTCCCATTCTACATCACTAACAAGAATATTAGCTATTACTTCATTTAATCTATTATGATTACCTTCAGGAATACTAATCTCATAATCAAATTTATTTTGTTGTATTAAGTCAACATGCTGACCAGTAAATAAAGTATTATAAATTATTCCAGATTTTTCAAAAGCATTGAATAATGGCTTTATTTTTATCCATTCAGGTCTAGTGCCAAATGCAATTAGAATTTTCATTAAATATTTATTAATTTAAAACCCTTGCTCACGATGTCTTTTAAAGCTTGCCCAAAGTGAGTGCCGTGATAGTTAACTGAGATCGCGTGTTTATCTACTCCAAATTTATAAGCAAATTCTGGATTTGATCCCCACATTTCTAAGTCGTCTTGCGGATGAGGGGGAACGTAAGTAGCAAGCCCTAAATGCTTTTGTATGGCGTATGAAAAATACATATCTTCGCCGCACACCTTACTTTGTGGTTGGGGAGCTTCAGACCAAAAGGCTCCAAGCCATTCTCTTTTAAAAAACCAACTGTGACCAACTATGTCAACTTGTTCAGTCTTTTCATTTGGTTTGGCCCAACCATGTTGAGTATAGCTTTGATAGTCTAAATCGTTGAATATAACGCCGTTTGTGCCGAGTAGGCCATTATACTCCTCAATCGTATTTAAACAGCTCTCAAGCCATTTTGAACCTGGTATGGTATCATCATCAAACACGCATACATATTCTGTTTCGGCATTTAGTGCATAAGCGAATCTAGCCCAAACCCCAAAATTCTGATTGTTCATGCTAACTATACAGCTTTTCAATAAATCATAATCAAAAGGACATTCATTCGTAGCGCCATTTTGCCAAAACATAACGCTCGCAGGAGTTACAGTTTGCCTTTTGATAGATTCTATTTGAGCCTTTAACGCATGGGGTCTTCTAAATCCATTTAATATAACGGTAACATTTTTACTCATTTTTCCAGTTTTTCAAACAGTCTTCAACTGCTTCAATGCTAGCCTTGACTTTGAAGCCTGAATTTATTAATTTTGAATTATCCAAAACACAATTTGATCGTGGAGCTTTTACATCAATATTTTTATAAAATTCTTTTTCAGTTAAAATATCATAAGAATCAATAAGTTTGTATTCCTTTAATAACTCAGCAACTTGCTCGGTATTAACTGGATCAGTGTTTACGATATTATATATACCATAATCACATTTTTCTTTTGCTAAATGGATACAGGCTTGGACAAATTCTTTTCTATGACTAATAGAATTAACAGCGCCTAATAATTTTTCATAATTTTGTAATTTACTTAAGTAATTACGAGGACTATCAATATTATCGAAAGGTATCCTTAATCTTGCTATATAAGACTTTTCCCATGTAGATTCGATAATTGATTCAGCTATTGTTTTCGTGTTACTATAAAAGCTGCCTGTTATTTCAGAAAGAGCATGAAAGTTAGGCTCATCCTCTTCAGTGAAGCCCGCTCCATTATTATCACCAGTATAAATACACCCAGAAGAAATATGTAATAGAGTAGCGTTTGTTATCGAGCAAGCAGTGGCAACAGTCTTGGCTAATTCGACGTTGCCTTTATAACATTCGTCTTTATTATCTTCGCAAGCGTCTACATTGGGTTTGCCTGTATAACCTGCACAATTAATCAATACAGATATACCATTATTATCAATAAGCTCTGCTAAATCTTTTAAAGAATAATAATTATCTTTTTTTCTACTAAATTCTCTAAATGATACGTTTTGATCAATAAGCTCTTGAACAAAGGCTTGGCCTATATAACCTGATGCTCCTAATATTCCAATCATTTAACTTTTGTTTTTTTTCTTTTGGGTTTAGGATTGACTATTCTTACTCCCTCTTGGGCTAAAGTTTTGCAAGCATTAACATCTCGATGAAGCTGCGCGTCACAGCCGCCGCATTTAAACTTTTTGGTTGATATTGCTAGATTCTCATTCTTATGACCACAAACGTGGCAAATCTGAGTAGAAGCAAAATATTTATCTACCTGAGTAAATACCTTGCCTCTTCTATGAGACTTATATTTAATTTTATCTTTGAGAGCTCCCAATGAAGCGTCTAAGGTAGCACGATTCTGTAGTCTTTTTAATCCTTGGCCATTTTTAGCATATGAGCCGTTTTCATTTTTTATGGCTTGTTTTTTAGCTGACATTTGTTTTATGTCAAGAGACTCCATTACTACGTGAGAAATATTATCATCATTTGTAATTTGATGAGATATTTGATGTTGAAAGTTATCTCTAAGATTAGTAAGTTTTTCGTGAAGCTTATCGCACTTGTTTTTTGCTTTAAGCCAGTTTTTACCTCCGCATGTTTTTCGACTCATATTTCTGTCTAAGCGCTGTTTCTTGCGAAATATTGTTTTTAAAAATCTAGGATTATCAATAATTTCACCTTTATCATCAGATTTTCCTGTTGCCTTAGTAAGATAATTATCTCCTACTCCCAAGTCAATACCTAAAGTTTTATTAAGGGTTACTTTTTTTGGAGGCTCGGGAAAAGCCACGCTTTGCCTAAAGTTTATGGTGATAAAGTATTTGCCTGTTTTGGTGCGTTCGACGGTTGCGGTTTTTACTTCGCCGTCTATTATTCTGTGGGCTCTGAATTTTTGAGGAGCTTTCTTTAGTAGGGGAAATGTAACGGCGTTATTTTCAAAATCAACTTTAACACTGTCAAAAGTACAAGACTGTTTTGTCCATCTACCTTTAAATGAGGGTTTGCCCGTGTCACTTTGGCGTTTATCGAAAAACGCTTTCCATGCATCATCTAAATTTAAAGCTGTGTGGTAATATGGCTCACCCGAACATTCTTTAAGCCAAGGATACTCTTCTCTTAAAAATTTTATTTGTCTTTTAGCATTAACAATAGCTATCATTTTATTGGCTTGCTTGGGAACAGCTTCAACCATTTTTTTAGTTTTTTCGTCTTTGACCTTTTTAAGAAGACACCTTTCGGTTTCCAACTCATTGATTTCAGGACGTATTGTTTTTAAGATTTCTACTCCTTTATCATAGGGTAAAATTAATTCATCACGTAAACGTTTAAATTCAGAGGCATAAAATTTTTGTTGCTCTTCTGTGTCTCTGGGCAAAGAGCTTAAATAATCAATGTTTTGCTCTTTAGAATATTTGGAGACGGCTTCATAATAATCATTTTGAAAAGCTAAAAGCCAATTATAAATAAAGCGAGTATTACCAAAGCATTGATTTAAATATTTTTTACCTTTTTTATTGGGACGAAGGCGATATTTTACAGGAAGAGTCTCTTCTTTGATTTTAGTTTTCATAATTACTTATTTTTTAAATTTGAGAGGGGGAAGGTTTTACCCTCCCCCCTTGCTCTAGGACTTTTCTACTCTGCCTCGAATCAACTTTTGAGGGTTGATTGTTATGAGCCATATCTAGTAGACATAACTTTCTGTCCAACCGACAGTAGAGTGAACTTTCGTTCGACTAAAAATGATGATAGATAATTTTTGCTTTGGAGTAAAGAGGTTTTTTTATTTTTTTACTGAAGCAATGTAGGAATGTTGTAATCCTTGAAATATGTATTAGTGCGAAACTAAAACTCAATAAGGAATACCATAATGTTGTGTTGTAGTCCTCGAAATATGTACCAGTGCGAAACATCGTTTCTTGGATAGGGGAATAAAGTACAGTGTTGCAGTCCTCTAAATCTTCACCAGTGCGAAACGTTGCATACCCAGCAACTTGGGCAGTTCTCGTGTTGCAGTCCTCTAAATCTTCACCAGTGCGAAACAGATAACCCTCCATCAT
>MDTA01226703.1_pt1 | contig 32167 bp, 32 predicted proteins | sample 811151 | NCBI WGS metagenome assembly MDTA01 (sample SAMN05326648, study PRJNA326480) | marine metagenome | isolation source: seawater | place: Indian Ocean: South | collected 2010
AAGGCCGATCGTGCCCAGCCCGCCACGGTCAAATTGGAAATCTTGAGTTAGGAATTGGGAGACAACATGTCCGCCGAAAATGTGCTGAACCAAATGAAAGAAGCTGACGTCGCGTTTGTTGATCTGCGTTTCGCAGATACGCGCGGTAAAGAGCAACACGTTACGGTCCCGACGAGCCAGATTGAGGCTGACTTCTTTGAAGACGGCAAAATGTTCGACGGTTCGTCCATCGCCGGTTGGAAAGGCATCAACGAGTCGGACATGGTGCTGATGCCCGATCCGAGCACCGCAGTGCTGGATCCATTCAGCGAAGAAGTGACGATGAATCTGCGTTGCGACGTACTCGAGCCGAGCACGATGCAGGGTTACGAGCGTTGCCCGCGTTCCATCGCCAAGCGCGCAGAAGCGTTTCTTTCGTCCACGGGCATCGCTGACTCGGCGATGTTCGGACCTGAACCGGAATTTTTTGTCTTCGACGACGTCCGTTGGGCCGCCAACATGCAAGGCGCGTTCTACCGCGTCGATTCTCAGGAAGCCGAGTGGAACTCGGAGCGCGCCTTCGAAGACTGCAACATGGGTCACCGCCCGGGCGTTAAAGGTGGCTACTTCCCGGTTCCGCCGGTTGATTCTCTGCACGACATGCGCGGCGACATGTGCATGGCCATGGAAGAGATGGGGCTCACGGTTGAAGTGCATCACCATGAAGTGGCGACGGCTGGTCAGTGCGAAATTGGCACGGCCGCAAATACGCTGGTTCGCAAAGCTGATGAACTGCTCATCCTGAAGTACTGCGTACACAACGTGGCGCATTCGCTCGGCAAAACGGCGACCTTCATGCCGAAGCCGTTGGTTGGCGATAACGGTAGCGGGATGCACGTCCACCAGTCGCTTTCGAAAGAAGGTACGAACATCTTCGCAGGTGACAAGTACGCAGGTCTTTCGCAAGAAGCGCTTTGGTATGTCGGCGGCATCTTCAAACATGCACGTGCGCTGAACGCGTTCACCAACGCGGGTACCAACAGCTACAAGCGCCTCGTACCCGGTTTTGAAGCGCCAACGCTGCTGGCGTACTCTGCTCGCAACCGTTCTGCTTCCGTGCGTATCCCGCATGTCCCGAGCCCCAAAGGCCGACGCGTTGAGGTGCGTTTCCCAGATTCAAGCGGTAACGCCTACTTCACGTTTGCCGCACTGATGATGGCTGGCCTCGACGGTATCCGTAACCAGATCGATCCGGGCGCGCCGCAGGACAAAGACCTCTACGACCTGCCTCCGGAAGAGGAAAAAGAAATCCCGACGGTCTGTAGCTCGTTGGAACAGGCGCTCGAAGCTCTGGATGCCGACCGTGAGTTCCTGAATGCTGGCGACGTCTTCACCAACGACGCTATCGATGCGTACATTGAACTGAAAATGGAAGAAGTCACGCGTTTCCGCATGACGACGCATCCGGTCGAGTTCGATATGTACTACAGCAACTAAGTCTGCCGCGCCGCCGAGAATCTCTTGGCGGCGCGAATGGCATCTCCTGCGATGACACCACAATGGGCCGGTTGGCGTACGCTTACTGGCCCATTTTCATGCGTGGCCAGAAGAATTTGCCGCGGGAATGGTCATGGACGCGGAGGAAACCAACGCGGGCGGTCGCGTGTCTTTAAGCTTGACGCCCCTCCAACCGGGATCGGTGAACGCATGCACGTCTTCCGACTGACTCTCATTCTTGTTGCCTGTTTTGCGCTTGCGCAGCCACTGAAGGCCCAGGTCTACAAGACAGTTGATAAACACGGCAACGTGGTCTTCTCGGACAAGCCCAGCAGTGGTTCAAAAAAGGTGAATGTTGGGCCCGTGCAGACTTACAGTGCGCCCAAGCCGGCGACACCGGAATCAAAAACGGGCACGAGTGCGTCCACTGGAACGGCCACAGCCGATACCGGGACGGCGCGTACACCCGCGCAGCCCGGAGCTGCGACGGCGCCTGAGAAACCGAAGATCCCCAAGCGCTACAAGCTTGCGATTACCTCGCCCAAGCACGGTTCCGTTGTCCGTCAGAACGCCGGCAACCTCAGTGTATCGGCCCGTATCAAGCCGCAGCTGCATGCCTCCGACCGGGTGCAGTTCCTGATGAACGGCCAGCCGGTGGGCACTCCCGGTGCGTCTCTCAGCACTACACTCCCCTTTATGGATCGCGGAACGCACTCAATTGGTGCAAAAGTGCTAGGGTCTGGTGGTCAGGTCAAGGGCCGTGCACAGGCTGTCACGGTCCATTTGAAGCGGTTTTCGATCAATAACTGAATTTCATCGTATTTTGGCCCGGGAATTGCTAACCGCAGTGTATGAACATACCGGTTGCAATCTCGACGCTTACTCGCGGGATACCACTTAACGTGATCGAGCACATCAGCACCGGCGCGTTGCTAATGGACGCAAACATGCGCCTGTTACAGCTGAACGCCGCCGCTGAAGCACTGCTTGAGCTGAGTGCCAGGCAGGGCGAAAACTGCAGACTGACCGAGCTCTGGCCAGGCGGCGAGATTCTCGAAAGTCTCGCACGCCGCGCCCAGACAGGCGGTGGCGCGGTCACCGAACGTGAGCTTGAGCTCCGACTGCCATCGGCGCGGACCGTGACATTGGACTGTACCGCCACACCGATCGCGGATGCAGGGAACATCGATGCGCACTATCAAGGTCGCGTGGTTGTGCTGGAGTTGATCCAGGTCGACCGTTCATTGCGCATATCGCGTGATGAACGATTGGTGAGCCAGAACGAAATAGCTCGGAATGTGATTCGTGGGCTGGCCCATGAGATCCGCAATCCATTGGGTGGCATTCGCGGGGCCGCGCAACTGCTGGAGCGCGAATTGTCCGCGCCAGAATTTCGCGAGTACACCAGCGTCATCATCGGTGAGGCTGACCGGCTGCAGCGTCTGGTGGACCGGTTGCTAGGCCCGCGCACGGTGCCGGAGTTCAGGGCGTTGAATGTGCACCAGGTCACTGAGCGGGTTGTGGCGCTGCTGCAGGCCGAGGTGCCTCCGGGGGTGTTGGTCAATCGCGACTATGACCCAAGCCTGCCGGACCTGACAGGCGACTCCGAGTTGTTGATTCAGGCGTTGCTGAACGTCGCGCGCAACGCCGCACAAGCCGTTGGTACCAATGGATGGATTGAGTTTCGCACCCGCATCGACCGGAACTGCACCATCGGCTCGACCCACCATCGCATGGCGGTTCGTATCGAGATTGCGGACAGCGGTGCGGGCGTGCCGGAGGAACTGGTCGACTCATTGTTTTACCCGCTTGTGACCGGCCGTAGTGAAGGGACCGGACTTGGGCTGTCGATTGCGCAGTCGCTTGTGCACCAACATGGCGGGATCATTGAGCACAGGCGCGACCATGAGACTGTGTTCTCGGTACTGCTTCCGTTGGGTGAGCAAGATGACTGAAACAGCCAAAATCTGGGTAGTTGACGACGATCGCTCCATCCGCTGGGTGCTTGAACGGGCTCTGGGTCAAGCCGGTATGGACGTTTCTACGTTCGAGTCTGCCAATGAGGTGCTGCGGCGACTGGAACGGGCCGAGCCCGACGCGTTGATTTCCGATGTGCGCATGCCAGGTCTTGATGGCATGTCGTTGTTACGAGACATCTCCGCGCGCAAGCCACACCTGCCGGTCATCATCATGACGGCCTATTCGGACCTCGATAGCGCGGTATCGGCTTACCAGGGTGGCGCGTTCGACTACCTGCCCAAACCTTTTGACGTAGACGAGGCCGTAGACCTCGTGCGGCGCGCGGTGCAGGAGCGGGCGGGCGACGGACAGGCACCAGAACCCGCTGCACCAACAGACCGGGACATCATCGGTTCCGCGGCTGCGATGCAGGAGGTGTTCCGTGCCATCGGCCGGTTGTCGCGCTCCAACATCACGGTCTTGGTGACCGGTGAGTCGGGTACCGGTAAAGAACTGGTGGCGCGTGCTCTGCACCGACACAGTCCGCGGGCGGCACAGCCGTTTATTGCACTCAACACTGCCGCTATCCCGCGCGAATTGCTGGAGTCCGAGCTGTTTGGGCACGAGCGTGGTGCATTTACCGGCGCGCAGGCACAACGGCGTGGCCGCTTCGAACAGGCGGACGGCGGTACGCTGTTCCTGGACGAAATTGGTGACATGCCTGCCGAACTGCAGACGCGGTTGTTACGCGTGCTGGCGGACGGCGAGTTTTACCGGGTGGGCGGGCACGTGCCTGTGCGCGTGGACGTTCGCATCATCGCTGCCACTCACCAGGATCTGACCACTCACGTATCCGATGGTCGCTTCCGTGAGGACCTGTATCACCGCCTGAATGTCATTCAGGTCCGTGTTCCGGCACTCCGAGAACGTCGCGAGGACATCATAGCGCTGGCGCAGCATTTCCTCGCCGCCGCGGCAGCGGAACTCGAAGTTGATCCAAAAGTCTTGTCTGCGGAAGTTGAACAACACCTGATGGGGTTGCCGTGGCCCGGCAACGTACGCCAGCTGGAGAACCTGTGTCGCTGGTTGACTGTCATGGCGTCTGGCTCGGAGGTGCATGTTCTCGACTTGCCGCCGGAAGTCCGCTCCGACTCGGCACCAACGTCCCTTGGCGGAGACTGGGAAAGCAACCTCAGCGTCTGGGCTGCGGAGCGTCTCGCCGCGGGCGAGGAGGGTATTGCCGACCGGGCGATCGCGAGCTTTGAGCAGATCATGATCGAATCCGCGCTGCGAGCGACCGGTGGCCGACGTCAGGAGGCCGCAAAACTACTCGGTTGGGGACGCAACACGCTGACACGGAAGATCAAAGAACACTGTATGTACGAGCATGCTGGCAAAAGTGCCGCGGGCGTTGAGCCGATCGGTAAAGCGGTCGCTGCCGACTAGCAGGCTGTTGAAAAACAGTCTGCTACGCGATGCAAGGACGCAGCGCCGAAGAAGCATGCATGTCAGTGCTTGTTTCTTCTTAGGCGAGCGCGGACATTTGCCGCATTCGACGCGCTGAAACAGGACAGGACGTTCTTTTTCAGAATCCTGCCAGGGGCTGTTGGTCTTACGCCTCCGAACTGCGTTCCATCTCGAGGAAGCGGATCATCCACTGTGCAAACTCGAGGCCTTGTGCACCGGCATGGATCTGTTCGCGTGAGCGCGCTATTGCGTCTTTGCCGATGTCTTCCTCGAGCCAGTCTGCCAGCACCATCATGAATTGCTCTGACATCTCGGGATGGTACTGCGTCGTGAAGATATGCGTGCCCTTTTTGAGCGCGCCGTTTGGGCAGAATTCGTTGCCGCCGATGATCTCGAAACCTGTTGGTAACTCCACAACCTGCTCATGATGCGCGCTGAATAGTCGCAATGTCGGTTGGGTTGGCGTCATCCATGGTTGCGGCGTGTGGAAGCGGGTTGTTGCGACGCCAAAGTCCCAGCCCGCCCCTTCGGCGACCGTACCGCCCAGCGCTCGTACGATTGCCTGATGCCCAAAACACAATCCAACCGTTGGCGTCCGCGCGGCATCAAGTTGGCGCAGGAACTCAAGCAATGCCAACACCCATGGCGCATCGTCGTTGACCGACGCGGGGCTGCCGGTAATGACGTAACCATCATGGCTGTCCGCGGATGCCGGTAGCTCGCCGGCAACTGCGTCGTAGATGGTCTGTGCAAATGCGGGACGCCGCGCGGCCAACAGATCGCGGACCTGTTCACCGTCGTTCGGAAAAGCCAATCGCGCTGGGCGACGATCCGGATTCGTTAACAGGATGCCAATGCTTTTTGTCACCAAAGACTCGTCTGTTTCAGACCATTCGTGATGGAATAGGGCCCATAGATCAGCCTAGCGCGAGATTTTCGTTCAAGGCAGCACAACATGCCAATTCCCAATCCCAATGACGATGGTTTCCTGGACCTTGGCAGCCACGACAGCTTCCAGGCGGGCATGCCGCATCACACGTTTGCGCGTATGCGTGACGAAGATCCGATGGCGTGGTGCGACTATGATGCTGGCCGTGGCTTCTGGTCCGTCACCCGACACGCGGACATCCTGACGCTCAACCGCGACTTCAAGACGTTGTCTTCCGCACAGGGAATACGGCTAGAGGATCAGACTGAAGAGGAGTACCTGGCGCGGCGTACGTTCCAGGAGACCGATCCGCCCGATCACACCCGCGTGCGCGCTTTGTTGGCCAAAGCGTTCTCAAAAAAAAGCATCGCTGCGTTTACACCACGCATCGAAGAAATGGTCGACAACATTCTTACGGCGGCCATCCAGGAACAGGAATTTGATGCGATTGCCAAAATAGCGCGAGAGCTGCCCATGCGCATGCTGGGACAGATTATCGGCGTGCCGGATGACGATTTGCCGTTCCTGGTGGAAAAAGGTGATGAACTGATCGCGAATGCTGACCCGGAATACACCAGCCACGTCATCGATCAGGTGGATACCGATGCGTATCGCATGATGCCATTTCGTTCGCCAGCCGGTGCCGAGCTGTATGACTATGCGCAGGCGCTCATCGAGCGCCAGCGTGCGCAAGGTCAGACGGACAGCGTGTTACACCTCATCACGCAGCCGGACGCGCGCGGTCATTGCATGTCGGATGTGGAATTTCGCAACTTCTTCTGCCTCCTGGTCGCCGCCGGTAACGACACTACTCGCTATTCCATCGCGGCTGGTTTATACGCCATCACCGAGTGGCCCGAGCTACTGAACACCATCCGCATCGGTGACGCGATCTGGGCTACAGCGGCAGATGAAATCATTCGCTTTGCGAGCCCCACGTATCACTTCCGCCGCACGGCACTCAGCGATTTCGAGTTTCACGGCAAGTCCATCAAAGCGGGCGACAAAGTGGTCCTGTGGTTTGCGTCAGGCAATCGCGATGACCGCGCGTTCGAGAATCCAACGGAGGTCCGCCTCGACCGCGGCGAGAACCGCCATGTTGCGTTTGGTCAGGGGGGGCCACACGTCTGCCTGGGTATGTGGCTCGCACGACTGGAGGTTGAACTCCTGTTCAAGGCGCTGGCGTCCCGCGTCGCCACGCTGGAACGCATCGGGCCGGTGGAGTTCTTGCGGTCCAACTTTGTGGGCGGCATCAAACGCTTGCCAGTGCGTATCACCACCCGATAAATCGAAAGAAGAACGGCAGATGATCAAAGTCACGTGGATGCTGCCAGACGGTAGTGCCGTCAATGCCGAAGTTGCGGAAGGCACCAACCTGATGCAGGCCGGCGTAGACAACCTCGTCCAGCGTATCGATGGCGAATGTGGCGGCTGCCTGTCCTGCGCAACCTGCCACGTCTACGTCGACGACGCGTGGCGCACGCGCGCCGGCGAGGCGGACGACATGGAAGACGCCATGCTGGACGCCGTCGAGGCTCCACGCACGGAAGCCAGCCGGCTCAGCTGTCAGATAACGGCAACCGACGCGTTGGATGGCATCGTCCTGCACGTCCCGAGTCCGGACTGAGCGACGAGGCAGGGCGTACCCATCGCGTTGACGTGCATTTATCAGCTCGCGTATGACAGTGTCGGTGGAAGCGAGTCTGGTGCCATGGATGTGGACGAACGAGTGGCCCGACATCTGCAGGTTCTGCGCGAGCCCGTGCCGCCGCTCGAGCTGGACACGCCTGGGGAGCGTACGTCGCAGGTGCGAGAGTTTCCGGCACGCCGGGGCGGCATTGTTACTACAACAACGGATATCACCGCGTTGAAGCGGCGTGAAGTAGAACTCGTGCGCTCAAACGAAGACCTTGAACAGTTCGCCTTCGTCGCGTCGCACGACTTACAAGAGCCACTGCGCATGGTCGCAAGCTATACGCAGCTACTTGAGCGGCGATACGGCGACAAGTTGGACGACCGTGCCCGCGATTTCATTGGCTTCGCGTAAGCGGGTGCCGTACGCATGCAGTCGATGGTCAAAGATCTGTTGAACTACTCACGGGTAGGTCGCCTCGGCAGTGAGCGGGAGTTGGTTGACCTCAAGCGTGTGATGGAACGGGCTTGCGCCAACCTGACGCTGCAAATTGATTCGAATGATGCAGTGATCAAGATTGATGGCGCGCTACCAACGATTTACGGGTACCGCACCATGATGCTGCAGCTCTTCCAGAATATGATCGAAAACGCGATCAAGTTCAGGGTTCCGGACAAACAACCTGTCGTGCGCATCTCAGTCGCAACCAAAGCGCGCTATTTGCGGATCACGTTTGCGGACAACGGAATCGGCATTGCGCAGCAGCACCGCGAGCGCGTGTTCCTGCCGTTTAAGCGGCTACACGACAAGAAATCCATTAATGGGAACGGCATTGGTCTTGCGCTGTGTCTGAAGATTGCGCGTATGCATGGCGGGTGGAACGAGCTGGATAGCGTCGAAGGCGAAGGCAGCTGTTTCGATGTATTCCTGGCCGCATCCAGTGCCGCCGTACAGCCGCCGCGTCAGACGGGAGCCGCCTGACACCTATTGGAGCTGCGCCTCCAGCGCCACGTGGCGTGTACGCTCTTGTTTGAATCGGCGGTGCTGGCTGGGCTCCGGGGCAATCGTCTTGCTCAGTCGGGGTGACGCCAGAGTCCCCGGGTCAATGAAGTGCTCCAGTGCCACCAACGCTGCCCCACGCAGGGACGCGTGTTGTTCGCCTGCCAGGCAGACCTTGAGGCCTGTCACGTTAGCAAGTGTTTGCAGCGCGCTACGCGTCAATCCTCCGCCTACGATCGCCGTGCGGCGGCGCGCACCAGGCAGTTTGTCGGCGATCAGGGCAAGTCGCTGGAAGCTCGCCTCGCGCAGCGCACAGGCGATTTCAAGTGCAGTTGTGGACCCTCGAATCCCATGCACGGTACCACTCAAATCGTCACGCCAATGTGGGGCGCGTTCCCCATGCCAGAACGGCAATACCGTCAGTCCGTGAGGTTTGGTTGAAAGTTTGGCCAGGGCTCGATCAAGTGTTGCGTCGTCTGCCGGCAAGCTGAGTGTACGTCGGGCCCACGCGTAGAGGTTGCCGCCATTTGAAATGGCGCCGCCCTGCAAGAATTGTTGCCCGTCAATGCGGTAAGCAAACAGTCCCAATGGTGCCTGGGCGCGTCCTCGCTTGACCATGCGTAAAGCCGCACTGGTGCCGTAGTTGATAGCTGCGTAGGGTGCCGCTGTCGCGCCAGAACCAAAATTGCTGGTGATGCCATCCCCAAGTGCCGGGAACCACAACGCGCCTTCGAGCGCCGGCCAGCGCCTGCCTGCGCGTCCGGATGGGATGGGTTCCGCCTTGACGACAGGTAACGTGTCCTCGCGGATTGGCAGCGCGGCGACGGTGGCCGTATCCCAACTGCCGCTATTCGGGTCAAACAATCCCGTGCCCGTGACCATACCCTCGGCGGTGCGATAGTCCCCGGTCAGTTGCCACGTAAGCCATTCGCCCGGCGAAAGCCACTTCTGCACATGTTTGTATCCGGGCTCGACTCGCGACAACCACAAATGTCTGGCAGGCCAGAAGCTCGCGTGCAACATACATCCCGTGCGCGCGTGATAGGCGGCGTCATCCCACGCGGCACGCAACTCTACGGCCGCGCCGGCGGCGCGTGTATCGGCCCACGTGTAGATCGGTGTGAGCGCTGCACCCCGCTCGCTGGTGCCCACCATGCTGTGCCAGAAACAGCTGATGCCAACGCCTGCTACAACCTGACCGGACACATCGGAAAGCGTCGCGTCGATGCATGCTCGCGCGCTCTTAAGTACTCTTGCGGGCGAAAGTTCGAAGCGACCGTTGTGGTCCGTGATGGGGGCGTACGAAACTTGCGCGACGCGCTCGCCTACACGCTGACCACGCAGGTTGTACAACGCACTCTTGACGCTGGAGGTGCCAATGTCCAGCGCGAGGATCAAACTGCCCATCGTGGTATCCGTCAGTCGTTGTACGTACCCGAGCTGACGTCGCCCCCTTCGCCTGTCCAATCCGTATGGAAAAATTTGCCTGCGGGTCGATCTAAGCGCTCGTAGGTGTGCGCGCCAAAATAGTCGCGCTGCGCCTGAATCATATTGGCCGGCAAGCGCGCTGTGCGGTAGCCGTCATAGAAGGCGAGTCCCGCTGACAACGCCGGTGTTGGAATTCCGGCAAGCGCCGCCGCGGCAACCACCTGGCGCCAGGCGTCCTGACAGTCAGCTAACGCGGTTACGAAAAACGGTGCCATGAACAAGTTGTCCAGATTCGGGTCCTCCAGCGCCGCGCTGATGTCGTTCAGGAAACGGCTGCGGATAATGCAGCCGCCTCGCCAAAGCTTCGCGATAGCGGCCATGTCGAGCTCCCAGCCGTTGGCCCTGGAAGCCTCTTTCAGCAGCATAAAACCTTGGGCGTAACTGGCGATCTTGGCCGCGTACAAGGCCTTGGGTAACGCTGCGAGAAGGGCGTCCGCGGAGCCTTGTAATGCGCCCTGTGGACCGCTCAGTCTGTCGCTGGCGCGCACGCGCTCGTCCTTGTAGGAAGACAGGCAACGCGCGAACACCGCCTCAACGATCAGACTGACTGGCACCCCAAATTGCAGCGCCGAGATGCCGGTCCATTTGCCCGTGCCTTTTTGTCCCGCCGTGTCTTTGATGTGTTCCAGCAGGACTTCGCCATCTGCGTCACGGTAGGCAAGGATGTCTCCGGTGATTTCGATGAGGTAGCTGTCGAGTTCGCCTTCATTCCACTGCCTGAACAACGCAGCCATCTGCTCGTGGTCGTGGCCAAGTGCGTCACGCAGCAGATGATAGACCTCGGCGATGAGTTGCATGTCCCCGTATTCGATACCGTTGTGAACCATCTTGACGTAGTGGCCCGCTCCGCCGCCGCCAAGCCATGCGCAACAGGCTTCACCATCCACCTTGGCCGCGATAGTCGGCAAAACGTCTTGCAGATGCGGCCACGCGGCGGCGTCGCCGCCAGGCATGATCGACGGGCCGTGTCGTGCGCCAAGCTCGCCGCCGGAGACGCCACAGCCAACGAAGCTGAGTCGCTGTTGTGCGAGTTTTGCAACGCGCCGCTCGCTGTCCTCTGGCTGACTATTGCCCAGATCGACCACGACGTCGCCCTCGTCCAACAGTGGTGTCAGCGCGTCAAGCACTGCGTCCACCGCGCTGCCCGCACGCACCATGATCATGACCTTTCGCGGTCGTTCTAACGCCCCAACAAGGTCGCCGAGCGAGTAATAAGCCGAGATATGTCCGTTGTTGCCGGGACCGGATACAAACTTCTCCGTAACGCCCGCCGAACGGTTGTAGACGGCGACGTTGATGCCGTGGTCCGACATATTCAGAACCAGGTTCTGTCCCATCACGGCCAGGCCTATGAGCGCGACATCCGCTGACATGGTTGGTGATTCCTCTGCTGTGCTGTAATAGATAGAGGCTGCATCGGCGCTGAAGCCGCGTCACTCCAGTTCGCATCATAACCGTCGGCCGGTTGTCTGTGGGCGGCCGCAAGCACTCATTGGGAGAAGAACACACGTGTCCAGCAACGATTGTGCCAGCGCGGTAAAGGTACTGCTCGATCTGGCCATGCCAGACTTTATCGAGGCCCTGTTTACGCCTCATTGCGAACTGGTGCCGTGGTCGGCGTTGGATGATGGTGGTGATCTGCCCGAGGTTGAGGCAATGATCACCTACGCGCACCCACACGTAGATACCGCGTTGTTGGCACGGCTGCCGTCATTACGCGTCGTGAGCAACTACGGCGTGGGTGTAGACCACATCGTGTTAGACGATTGTGTCAGGGCAGGCGTGCCTGTTGGCAACACGCCTGGTGTTGTTAACGGGGCAACGGCGGACCTGACGATGGCGCTGGTCCTCGCCATTGCGCGCAACGTTGTCGCCGGGGATCAATTTGCGCGCAGCGAACAATTTACGCACGTTGACCCCGGTCTGTTGCTCGGCACGGATGTGTTTGGCGCCACTCTTGGCATTGTTGGCATGGGTGGTATCGGCCGCGAGGTCGCAAAACGCGCGTCAGGCTTTGGCATGCGAATCGTTTATCACAACCGCAATCGTGATGAAGCGGCAGAGGCTGAGCTGAACGCCAGTTATCTTCCGCTTGATGAGTTGCTGGGCACCGCTGATTTTGTATCGCTAAACATGCCGCTTGATGACAGTACCCGCGGCATGATCGGCGAGCGCGAGATATCGCTGATGCGCCCGGACGCGTTTCTCGTCAACGCGGCGCGCGGGGCAGTGGTGGATACCGATGCACTGACACGCGCCCTGAGCGAGCGGCGTATCGCCGGCGCTGCGTTGGACGTGACTGAACCGGAACCATTGCCACGCAATCACCCGCTACTGGCATTGGACAACGTTGTTGTATTGCCACACCTGTGCACATCCACCGTACAGACCCGCAAACGCATGGGTGAGATGACGCTGGATAACCTGTTGGCGGGATTGGCTGGTAAACCGCTACCAAATCGCGTCGTTTGAAATTTTTTGCCTGAGAGGTCTCATTTGTGAATAACATCAACTTGGAGGGGCGTGTCGCGGTCATTACCGGCGGCGCGCAGGGTATTGGCTTCGCGGTCGCGAAACGATTCATTGCCTCCGGCGCGAGCGTGTGCCTTTGGGACATCGACCAGTCTCTGCTCGCAACCGCCGCCAGTGAGTTGCAGGCGTCTGACCGGGTCATGACCGACACCGTGGACGTGACCTCGCCTGTCGCAATCAACGCCGGCGTTGAACGCGTCAATGCCAAGTTTGGTGACGTACACATCATGGTCAACAACGCCGGCATTGCGGGCCCCAGTGTGAAGACCTGGGACTATCCGGACGACGACTGGAACGCCGTCATCAATTTGGATCTGAACGCAGTGTTTTATTGTTGCCGGGCGGTTGTTCCTCAGATGATTGCGGGCAACTATGGCCGCATCGTGAACGTTGCTTCCATCGCTGGTAAAGAAGGGAATCCGAATGCCAGTGCTTATAGCGCGGCCAAAGCTGGCGTGATTGCGCTGACCAAGTCGCTCGGCAAGGAGCTGGCGGAATACAACATCGCAGTCAACTGTGTCACGCCCGCAGCTGCAAAAACGCGCATCTTCGATCAGATCAGTCAGGAGCACATCGACTACATGTTGTCGAAGATCCCGCGCAATCGATTTTTGATGGTGGACGAAGCCGCAGCGATGATTACGTGGATGGTGTCGGAAGAAAACTCATTCACGACGGGTGCTGTGTTTGATATCAGCGGTGGTCGCGCAACCTACTAGGGAGTCATGCCGTGAAGTTCGTCCAACTCAACAGTTTCGGGACGCCCAGTGCGTCCTGTAGCGTTGTCGATGGCCCGGCACTGGCAGAGCCGGGTCCCGGCGAGATGACCGTCAATATCGAGGCTGGCCCAATTAACCCGGCAGAGCTGTTGTTGATTCAGGGTAAGTACGCCAGCAAGCCGCCTCTGCCCGCGCCGTTGGGTATTGAAGGCGTAGGCACCGTCGCTGCCATCGGTGATGGTGTCACTTCCGTCGCCGTGGGCGACCGGGTCATGAGTCTGGGACGGGCTAACTGGGCTGAACAGGTACAAGGTCCTGAAGCCGCGTTTGTCAAAGTGCCGGGTGACGTCGATGTGCTGCAACTCGGGATGCTGAAAGTCAATCCAGCCACCGCGGCGTTGATGTTGGATCGCTATGTGGATCTGCAACCTGGTGACTGGGTGATTCAAAACGCGGGCAACTCGGCGGTTGGCCAATATCTGGTGCAGATTGCGCGCGCGCGCGGTTTGCACACCGTCAACATTGTGCGGCGTGCCGGGCTTGAGGACGAGCTGCGCGCGTTGGGCGCGGATCTGGTGATGGTGGACGGAGCTGACCTTGCCGAGCGGGTGCGCGCCGAGATTGGTACCGCGAACCTACCGCTGGCAATTGACGCCGTTGCCGGTCGCGGTTGTCTGCATGTCGCGGACTGCCTGAGCGACGAGGGCACGGTGGTCAATTACGGTCTGCTAAGCGGGGAGCCGTGTCAGATTACCGCCGACATGGCCGTGTTCCGCGGTATCTCGTTAACCGGCTTCTGGCTGGCCAAGCTGCTTGGCGGCATGCCACGCCAGGAGGTCGAGACGTTATACGCAGGCCTTGCGAGTCGTATCGCGGACGGCTCCATGCACGCGGCCGTGGAGGCGTGTTACGGCCTGGATGACATTGGCGCCGCATTGGACCACGCAATGCAGGACGGTCGTCACGGGAAGATTCTGGTGACGCCTGACGGCATGGTTGGCTGACCAACATGACAGACCGACGTGATGTCGATTTAAGGATGTGGTTGACACGCTTGCAGTCCAGCGATCGGCTGGCGATTGCACGGCCGGGCCTGGATTTGCGGTTCGAGCTTGCCGGGCTCGCCAATCGCGTTGATGGTCAGCGGGCGTTGCTCGCGCCACAGCCGGAATCGCGTAACGACGGTGCAGTTGTGGCGTGCCTGTTATCCCGGCGCGAATGGATGGCGGAGGCGCTCGGTATCGAAACGGCGGAACTATTGCCGGAGTTCCAGCGCGCCGCCACTCAACCACTCGCACCCGTCGAGGTTGATGACGCGCCATGCCAGGAGGTCATACATGAGGGCGACATAGATCTGACCCGTATCTTGCCCATACCTACGCACAACGAACACGACAGTGGGCCATATATCACCGCGGGATTGTTCATTTGCCGCAATCCAAAGACTGGCGTGCAGAACGTGTCGATTCATCGGCTGCAAGTGTCTGGCCCGGATGAACTGGGGGCGCTGTTGTTGCCTCGACATACTCTCAATTTTTTTCAATCGGCAGAGGCGGAAGATAAGGACCTAGACGTCGCCATCGTGATTGGCGCGCCGCCGGCTTGTCTGCTGGCGTCGCAGGCGATCGTGCCGATCGACTACGACGAATTGGGTGTTGCCGGTGCGTTAGGTGGCGCCCCGTTGGAAGTTGTCCGCTGTGTGGGCTCGCCGCTCAAGGTACCGGCACATGCCGAGATCATTATCGAGGGGCGATTGCGCGCAAACGTGCGCGCGCCGGAAGGACCGTTCGGTGAATTTCCGCAATACTACGGCGAACGAGCTGACCGCCACGTCGTCACGGTCGACCGCATCACAACACGACGTTCACCGTTTTTTCATACCATCGTCGGGGGTGGCCTGGAGCATCTGACACTTGGTTGTATACCGCGCGAAGCCACCATTCTGAATGCGTTGCAGCAGTTGTTTCCAAACGTACTGGATGTGCATCTGCCACCGGGTGGGACCTGTCGATATCACCTCTACGTGAAGATGCGCCCGCGCCAGCGCGGTGAGGCGAAGAATGTGATCCTTGGCGCCTTGTCATCTCACTATGACGTAAAGCACGTGGTGGTGGTGGATGAAGACGTGGACATTCACAACCCGGAGATGGTTGAGTGGGCTGTCGCGACTCGTTTTCAGGCTGATCAGGATCTGGTGGTGGTCGCCGGCGCGGAGGGGTCCAAGCTGGATCCGTCAACGGACGCTGGTCTTGGCGCAAAGATGGGACTGGACGCAACGGCACCAGTTGGGTCGCCACCGTTCAAGTTCGAGCGCATACGTGTCCCGCGGCAGGCCGAACTGGATGTCGATGCACTGGTCGACGACACTGCGCGCCTGGAACAATTCCTCGAGTAACGGTTGCCTTGTCTTCGCCGGAGCGCATAGAAGACGCCGCGCTGCTCACCGGACGGGCGCGGTTTCTTGACGACCTGGGCGAGCCGCCCGGGTGTCTGCATCTGGCCATGTTGCGCTCCCCGCACGCACACGCAGTGATCGAAGAGGTCGACGTTGCGGCAGCGCTTGCGTTACCCGGCGTCGAAGCGGTGATCACTGGTGCCGATCTCGCAACACTGACAACGCCGTTGTTGGTGGGCGTCAGGCTGCCAATGGACTGTTGGCCGCTTGCGCATGAGCGTGTCCGTTATGTTGGTGAGCCAGTGGTCGTGGTAGCGGCACGATCGCGTTATCTGGCAGAAGACGCGTTGGACCTGGTAAGCGTTCGTTACACTCCGTTGCCTGCCGCTGTGACGACCCGGTCCGCAGCGACGGATGTGGTGGTTCTGCATGAACGTGTCGGTACGAACCTTGTAAGCGACCGGCAATTCCGCTATGGCGATCCCGATACTGCTTTTGCTGAAGCTGATCACCGGGTGGAGGTGGTTGTTCGCTACCCGCGCAACGCCGTGACGCCAATCGAGTGTTACGGCGTGTTAGCGAGCTACGACGCATTTGAAGACGCGTATGACGTGACGGCCACGTTCCAGGGGCCGTTTTCAATGCACTCGGTGTTGTCGCGGGCATTACGCGTGCCGGGTAATCGCTTGCGACTGCGCACGCCACCGTGCGCGGGTGGAAGTTTTGGTGTCAAGCAAGGTGTGTTTCCGTACATCGTCCTTGCCGGCGTTGCCGCGCGCGTGACGGGGCACACGGTCAAATGGATCGAAGACCGGCTTGAGCACCTGACCGGCTCCGTGTCCGCGACCAACAGGGAAACCACACTCACGGCCGCTGTCACCCAAAACGGCCGTGTGACCGCACTCAAATGGGACCAGTTGGAAGATGTTGGCGCGTATTTGCGCGCGCCCGAGCCGGCGACGCTCTACCGTATGCACGGCAATATGACGGGCGCATACGACATCAGTCACATGGCGATTCATAACCGCGTTGTTGTCAGTAACAAGACACCTACCGGGCTAGTACGCGGTTTTGGTGGACCGCAGGTCTATTTTGCGCTCGAGCGGTTGATGCATCAGGTGGCCACGCGACTGGGGCTGGATCCTCTCGGCGTCATCGAACGTAACCTGATCCCGGCGGCCAAGTTCCCATACCGGACGGCCAGTGGCGCCTTGTACGATAGCGGCGATTACGCCGAGGCCGTGGCGTTGGCACGCGAACGAGGTTGTTACGTGCAATTGCTCGCGAAGCGCGACCAGGCGCGCGCAGCTGGCAAGTTGTATGGCATTGGCCACGCGGCTGTGGTTGAGCCGTCTGTTTCCAACATGGGTTATGTGTCTACGGTTTTGACGCCTGAAGAGCGCGCCCGATCCGGGCCCAAGAACGGTGCCCAGGCCACCGCTACCGTTGCGGTGGACCCGGTGGGTAGCGTGTCTGTGCATGTTGCGTCGGTGCCGCAGGGACAAGGCCACCGGACTGTGCTGGCGCATGTTGTAGGAGAAGTGTTGGGGCTGGCGCCAGAAGCGGTGCAGGTGAATACCGACCTCGATACCGGCAAAGACGCCTGGTCGATCGCGTCCGGAAATTACGCCTCACGGTTCGCCGCCGCAGTGGCGGGCACCGCAAAAATCGCCGCTGAGCAGATGCGTGAGCGGTTGCGCGGTATCGCGTGTACGTCGCTCAACGTGCCGCCCGCGGATATCGTCTTCGGCGACGGAAAAATTTATGCGCGTAGTAATCCCGACAACGCGTTACCGTTCGCGCGCGTGGCGGCAACCAGTCATTGGGCGCCTGCGACCGTAGGCCAAGACTACGCTCAGGCGTTACGCGAAACCGCTTTCTGGACACCGCCAGAGCTGACAGCGCCCGCGGCGGATGACCGGGTCAATTCGTCGTTGTGTCATGGTTTTATCCTCGATTTCTGCGGCGTCGAGGTTGACCCTGATAGCGGTCGTGTACGCATCGACCGCTATGTCTCTACCCATGACTGTGGCCGTATTCTTCACCAGGGAATGGTGGACGGGCAGATTCGCGGTAGTTACGCCAATGCCGTGGGCGCGGCGTTTTACGAAGAGTATGCATACTCTGAATCGGGCGACTTTCTGGCGGGTACGTTTGCGGACTACCTGGTGCCTACGGCGACCGAAGTACCACCGGTCGAAATCCATCACATGCAATCGCCATCACCGTTTACGCCGCTAGGGGCAAAAGGTGTGGGCGAGGGTAACTGCATGTCCACGCCAGTCGCGTTGGCCAATGCGGTGAGTGATGCACTCGGCGCCGATGTGAATACATTGCCAATGACACCGTCGCGGGTATTGAGCCTGATCGACGAACCCGAGCCTGGGCCCGGGCCCAAACACGAGACGGACTCTGAACCTGACCTGACGCCCTTGCCCGCAACAGCGGCCGCAACGGATCATCAATTGCAAGGGAGCGGCGAAATTACAGTCAGCGCTGAACCGGCGGCCGTGTGGAATGCGTTGCTGGATCCCGATGTGTTAAGAGCTGCGATGCCGGGTTGCGACGCGGTCACCCGTATCCACGAGACCCTGTTTGAAGCACGCGCTGAACTGGGTGCCGGGCCGGTCAAGGGACGCTTCGACGTCAAAGTCACGGTGTCGGATTTACAGGAACCGACCGGGTTGACACTAAACGGTTCGGGTTCGGGTCCGTTGGGCACGGGCGCGGGCACCGGATGGGTGAAGTTGACGCCGCACGCTAACGGCACGCGCATCCACTACCGTTACGCCGTTGGTGTCGGCGGCAAGGTGGCAGCAGTGGGCGCACGCATGTTGGACGGGGCTGCGCGACTGGTCCTCGGGCAATTCTTTAATGCCTTCGCAAAATCGTTTTCTGACGACGAGCCACCATCCTGGTGGTCGCGTTGGACTCGCAGGCGAGGCGACACATGAAGCCGGTTGCGTTCGACTATGTGCGAGCGGATTCGCTGGAAACTGCACTGGATGCGTTAGCTGAGTATGGCGATGACGCGCAGCTGCTCGCGGGCGGGTTGTCATTGATGCCGATGTTGAATATGCGTCTGGCACGCCCCGGTGTTGTCGTCGACATCTCTCGCCTGTCCGGCAATATCATCCAGCACACCGGTCGTATCGAGGTTGACTTGGGAGTCACACAGTCCGCCTTGTTGAAAGCCAGTCGTCAGCGTGCGTTTGCGCCGCTGCTTGCGGCAGCCCTGCCTTGGGTTGGCCACGAACAAACCCGCGCCCGTGGTACCGTCTGCGGCTCCGTCGCGCACGCTGACCCATCTGCTGAAATTCCGCTTTGTCTTGCGATGCTGGATGGCAGGGTGCACTTACGCAGCCGTGCGCAAGCGCGTGTTGTGCCGTTTGCCAACTTTGTTCACGGGCTGTTGACGATCGATTGCCACGCTGATGAATTGATCGAAAGCGTAAGTTTTGCCGTGCCCGCGATTGGTGACGGGTTTGCCTTCAAAGAATTTGGACGTCGTCATGGTGACTTTGCGATTGTCGCCTGCGCGGCACGCGTCAATGGCGATGTGATCACGCTGGGTATTGGCGGCGTAGCGGATGTACCAGTCGTACATCAACTGAAGCTGGCTGATGTCAACTCGATCGACGAACAGTTGAACACCATCGCCTGGGGTTTGGGGGCACGTAGCGATGTGCATGCCGATGCAAGGTTGCGGCGCCATCTGACCCGTACGTTAGGACGGGCTGTTATCGACGAGGCGCAAGCGCAGTGTCAGAGTTAACCCGTATGTTTGCGCGGCAACCGCAACTGGTCGAATTGCGCCTGAATGGCAAAGCCGTCAGTGGTTACGCCGAACCGCGCACACTGTTGACAGATTTCCTGCGTCACGAGCTTGGCGCGACGGGTACCCATGTTGGATGCGAACATGGTGTTTGTGGCGCGTGTACGCTGCGCGTTGACGGCAAGCTCGCCCGTGCCTGTCTGATGCTGGCGGTTCAGGTTGACGGGCTGGACATCGAAACCGTGGAAGGCCTTGCGCCAGACCGCGACCGCCTGTCGACTTTACAGGCTGCGTTCAGGCGCCATCACGCGTTGCAATGTGGGTATTGCACGCCAGGTATTCTGATGTCGATGGACACATTGTTAACTGAAGAGTCATCACCTTCGCGGGAACGGGTGACCGAAGTGTTGTCCGGACACCTGTGTCGTTGCACCGGCTACGAACCGATCATCGATGCAACGCTGGAAGCAGCAGAGCAGCTGGCGGTTGTTCGAGCCCGAATCGATGAACCGGACTGAGGTGTGACGGCGGCTGATGTTTGATTTGGGAACAAGCTTTGTCGCGAGTGTAGAGCGCGACCCCGACGCGCTGGCGATTGTCGATGGAAGCGTACGCCTCACATACCGGGAGTGGCTCGATCGTATATCCACACTCGCGGGCATCCTGCAGGCACACGGCGTGGCGCGGGGCGATCATGTCGTGTCCATTCTGCAGAACTCGTGGCAAGCAGCTACCTTGCATTGGGCTTGTCAGTTCGTTGGTGCGATTCTGACACCAATCAACTGGCGCGCGACCGCGGATGAGTTTGGGTATGTGCTGGACGATAGTGGTGCGCGCCTCGCCTTGTACGAACCTATTGCTGCTGACGCCGTCACGGGTGCGTGTGCCCATCGTAATGTCGTCGGTATCAATGTTGAGGAGCTTGATCTGACACAGACCGCGAACGTCGTTACACCCGTGGCGAGCGCCAGCGACTGGTCGCTGATGTTGTACACGTCTGGTACAACCGGACGCCCCAAAGGCGTACCCCGGCGACATCACGCGGAGCGTGCGGCGGCTCTGGCGCACGTCGCACAAAATACCTATCGGCAAGGCGAAGTGACGCTAGGCGTTATGCCGCTGTATCACACGATGGGTGTTCGGTCCTTGATCGCAATGAGCCTGATTGGCGGCACCTTCGTCTGCTTGCGTCGTTTTGATGCGGGCGCAGCGCTTGCGCTGCTCGAATCCGAGCGAGTGACCTGTTTGTATCTTGTGCCAACCCTTTATCACGCCGTGCTTCATGACGAGGCGTTTGGGCACACTGACATCTCCTCAGTGCAGCTGTTGGGGTTTGCGGGTGCGTCGATGACGGATGGTTTACTGGCGGCGTTGTCAGATGCGTTCAAACCACAGCTGTTCGTGAATCACTATGGATCCAGCGAGGTGTATACGGTCAGCATTGAGCAGGACGCCGCCGCAAGCCCGGTTCCGCAGGCCGCGCTGGATTGAACCAGCGGGTGCGCGTGGTCGCGACCGGCGCGCAGGACCCGGACGCTATCGTGGCTGCGGGCGAGGAAGGTGAGATCATAGCGGACATGTCGGGCGACGAAGCGTTTGAGGGCTATTGGCAGCGCCCGGATGGTGATGCCAAGGCATTGCATCAGGGCTGGTACTTCACCGGCGACATGGGTTGGTTTGATGAAGATGGCGATCTGTTTGTGACAGGTCGTGTCGATGACATGATCATTACCGGTGGCGAGAACGTTTCTCCCGTGGAGATTGAAAGTCATCTGTCATTCTTTGCTGGCGTCGACGAAGTGGCCGTGGTGGGGCTCCCCGATGAAAAATGGGGGCAGGTTGTGACGGCGTTCATCAAGCCCGGTGACACGTGTCCCAAACAAGAACAACTGGAGGCACATTGTCGTGCTGGCTTGCCCAACTACAAGCGTCCGCGGCGCTACGTGTTTGTAACCGAGATACCCAAGTCCCCCGTCGGCAAATTGTTACGCCGCTTGCTGGTTGCGGGCGACTATCAACCACTTTAAAGCGAGGAAAAATTGATGGCAGATTCGATCGTCCGTCAGGTCGAGGATTTACACGGGCGTATGTTCAATGGGTTCAGCGTGGAGGTCGATGCAGAACAGCAGCGCGGTGACATCATTCTGGACCGTGATGAAATGAACACGATCGCAATGGAACAGCGCGATGAAATGCGAGCTGCGTTTGAGATCCTCGACAAGGATGACCGTGTTCGCGTTATCGTCTTACGCGCTAACGGCAAACACTTCTCGTCGGGTGGATTCATCCGCGGCTTTCTGGAAGCATCGCCGGAACATGTGTCCAATCTGGCTGACAATATCGCCGCGCCAACACGTTGTAGTAAACCGGTCATTGCGGCGAATCGGGGCTATTGTTTTGGTGTCGGTTTCGAAATTTCTCTGGCCTGCGACTTTCGGCTGGTATCGGAAACGCTGCAATACGCATTGCCCGAACAACGCCTTGGCCAGATCCCCGGGTCTGGCGGGTCCGCGCGGCTACAGAAGATGGTGGGTATTACGCGTACAAAAGATATTGTCATGCGCTCCCGTCGCATCAGTGGCCAACAAGCCTACGACTGGGGCATCGCCACCGAGGTGCATCCGGACGACCAACTGGAAGCGGCCACGGACGCCTTGGTTGCCGAACTCGTGACATTTGCGCCACTGGCCCAGCGTACCGCCAAGAAACTGCTCAACGAAACGGAGGAGTGCGACTTGCAAACGGCTATCGATCTCGAAGGCCATTGTTATTCGCGCCTGCGCCAGTCAGATGACTTCCGCGAAGGCGTTGAGGCGTTCCACGAGAAACGTAAGCCAGCTTTTCGCGGCTCTTAACGGCCCTCAGAGAATGGCGCTGGCGGCCGCCGCTGGCCGCCAAAGAACTCAGGCGGCTTCAATCAGCGTTCGAACAAAGTCGACGTAACGTCGTTCGGGTGAGAAGCCAAGCAGCGTTTCGCCATTGCTGACGAAGTTGGAGTACGGATTGAAGTCGTAGTAGCACCGCTTACCACGCCGCGTATCAATGAAATACTCGACGCCACCCAGATCAGCGCCTGAACTACGCACGATGTTGACGACGTCGTCGATGATTTGCTGCTCGGGAACAAATGTTTCGATCTCAAACGCGTCGCTGACGTCTTCATCCGACCCAGGCGCCGCGCAGGCTTCGGTGGCGCAATAATTGAAGCTGCCAGACTTGATTTGTTGCCGGGTCGCGTAGAAGAGCTGCTCCCCCAGCACTTCGACGCGATAGACAAATCCGTCCGACTCGACAAACTCCTGCACGATCCCGCTGCGGTCGATTCCGAGGTCAAGGAGTTTGTTTTCAACCGCCAAGGACAATTCTTCTGCGTTGTCGAACTTCTCGACGCCGGTCCCGGAACCGCCAATGTTGGGTTTCACAATCACCGGATAGCCGATCTTTGTGGCCGCGTCGAGCGCATCTTCCGGTTGGTAAATGGCGATTGCGTTGGGACAGTGCAGACCCAGCGACGAAAAGACGCCGTTCTGCGTCGACTTTGAAGCACCAACAAAATGCGCTCTTGCGCCATTGACCACGCGCACGCCACAGCTCTCCAACCAGTGAAGATAATGCAGTGTCTGAAAGACGACACTTGGCAGTCGCTCCACGGACGGCATCATATTGACGCGGTTGATCGCAAAATCGAACCGTGGCGCGCGACTGGACACGGTTTCGAACGCGAGCTCAGCAACATTGATTTTTTCTATCGCGAAACCTTGCTCGTCAAATTCGCGCAGCAGCGCGTCCGCCCAAGTTGGGTGTTCGTGAATGAAGGCGACTTTTTGCATGAGGCGGTGTGTTGTGCGTCGTTCTCAGACGTCGGGCTTTAGCAGCTTGATGATACTGCTGACATCGAGATCACCGTTGCCCTGGTCTATGTGCATTGCATAGGCCGCGGTGGCGGCCGCGCCAAGCGGCGTGGCAGTTCCGGCAGCTTGTGCGGCTGCTTGCGACAGGCGCAAATCTTTCAGCATCAACTTCGCGGCAAAACCGGGTTTGAAACCGTTGCTCGAGGCGGCGGTTGGGAGGGTCCCTGGCATCGGACACGCATTGCTCAGGATAAAGGAGTCGCCACTCGAGGTGGAAATCACGTCGTAAAGAATTTTGCGGTCGACACCAAGCTTTTCGCCCATGACAAAAGCTTCAGCCACCGCCAGCGAATTGATGCCAGTCAGCATGTTGTTACAGATTTTTGTTACCTGGCCAAGACCTGCCGCCCCGCAGTGGACGATATTTTTCCCCATGCATTCCAGGATGGGTCGCGCCTGCGCGAATGCCGCGGCTTCACCACCACACATAAACGTCAAGGTGCCCGCGTCAGCGCCAGCCGTGCCCCCGGATACCGGTGCATCCACCATCTGGTACCCACGTTCGGCAGCAGCCGCGTGCATCGCGCGCGCGGTTTCGACATCGATAGTGGACGACTCGATCATGAGCGTGCCTTCGCTGACAGCATCCAATACGCCGGCGTCGACATAAACACTGCGAACGTTGTCGCCAACCGGCAGCATCGTGACGACGGCATCAACGTTGGTTGCGGCATCTGCGGCTGATTTCGCCGCTTCCGCGCCAGACTGGACGACAAAGTTCATAGCCTCTTCGGAAAGATCAAAAACCTTGAGTGAGTGGCCCGCTTTGATGAGGTTACGGGCCATCGGACCGCCCATGTTGCCAAGCCCGATGAAGCCAATAGTTGCCATGTTCTCTTCCCCTTAGAAGTTTCGTTCGATCATGTGTACCAGACCGGATATTGTCACATTCATCGGCGCGGTCAAGCCGACCTCTTGTGCCACTACTGGCACCATGCCGTTAATGGCGCCAATCTCGGAACGCCGTCCTGCTTCATGGTCCTGCAGCATCGATGGTTTTGCGTGCGGCATCTTTTCGCCAAACGCTCGGATATAAGCTTCCGCATCATCAAACGAGAAGTTCACGCCTTTGGCCCGGCCCGCGGCAAACGCTTCGAGGCCACAGCCGATTGCGACTCTCCAGCCGTTTTCGTTGGCCATCATCTCCCCAACCGTGCAACGCATCACCGAGCAGGGGCCGCTGAACGTAACATTGCAGATGAACTTCTCCCAGATGAGCTGGTGTACGTCGTCGTAGGCTTTGGTGTTGAATCCGGCATCACGCCAGACCTGGCACACCCGCTCTACACGTTCAGTCAATCCGCCGGTCATTTCACCGACGCGTATCAGCTGCATACCGTTGTGATATGCGTAACCGGGCGCGCGCATCTCCGCCCCAAACCCGCCAGCCACGCCGATCAGAATGTTATCCGGTGAGAGAAATTGTGAAATGCGCTCGGCTGCACCGAGACCGTTTTGGATTGTCAGGATGACGCTATAGTCATGCAGCAATGGTTGTAGGGACGCTGCTGCCGCGCCCACGCCGTCCGCCTTGGTAGCGATGACAATGAGGTCGCAGGCGCCTACGTCGGCTGTGTTGCTGGTTGCGTTGACGCGCACGGTGCGGTCGCCGCTGGCGCCCTCCACGCGTAGTCCGTTGGCGTTGATGGCGTCGATATGCGCCTGCCAGACGTCTATAGCCCAGACTTCATTTCCGCCGTCTGCCAACAGTCCGGCATAAACCGAACCCATGGCACCCGCACCGATGATTGCAATCTTCATGATCGAGTTTCCCTCACAAGTCAGGCGCGCACGGCGCGCAGCCAGCGACCACTAAACACGAATATCCAGAACCGTAAGAACTGCTCGCCAAGAACGCGCGCCAGAAAGTTGCCCGAGCTGGAAAATGGCGCTGGTGGGCGCGCCTCCAACTTGTGGCCCAGGCCTTGGACTGCAAGCGATAGCGCTGGCAAGACGGCATACCCGAGGGCTGCCAGCCAGTGCCCGGTCAATAACGACCACAACGCAGCCAGCGTTCCCAGTACAAAAAACGGCACCGCCACGATGTGTATCACCAGATTGGTCGGGTTGGTGTGATAAGGGTCGTACTCGGGGTTCATCGTCTACTCATGGATGTCGCTCACGCCGTCACGTGCGAACGGTGAGTCTTTGGTGGTGGATCCGAGGAACGTCATTGCGGAACGGGGCGGTCGGGTCACCATTTGAAGATGATGTTTATATGGTCGCGGTCTTTTTCGATGCGCCACGGGTTCCACCCGAATACGTAGTCTTTGATAAAGAATCCGACCAATAGCGTCACGAGTACTGCAGCTGTCCAGGCGCCCGGTGACAAGGTCACCACACCATCCTTCAGCAGCAGCATCAACAGTGCGCCCACGACAATGCCAAGCCCCCCAATGGTTGATTCCATGCACATGCATTGAGCGGCCGCGGACTCACCGTGTGCTTCGCTTTTCTGGGTGATTAGATAGAGATCACGTACAAGGCTCTGCCCCAGCAGCAGGGCGGACAAGTACAAAGTCAGACGACCGATGGTGAGCTGTGCCCCCAGTAGTGTCGTGGCGAACAGGTAAACCGCGATGACCAAGGCCGCGATCAACGCAAGCTCAACCCACTCCTGTGTGCGCATGTTCGAGAGCCTCCTCAGCCGGAGGCGAAGCTGGAGCGCAGCTGTGCGGCCCAACGTCCGTCAAGTAATGCGATGACCCAGATTGAGCGGTAGTGGCCGATCACCGAGTCGTCAGCGCGGTAGCGCGTGAACTGCACGCTGAAATGGACCTTGTCGTCACTGGCCGCGATGACATCGCGGTAGTCCCACAGACTGTGATGCCAGTCGTCCGTCGTGCGCTTGTAGAAATCTGCCAGGTAGTCACCAGGCCCGGCCCAGGTTTTCAGATAGCCGCTCGCAAGCCGGTAGTGCGGAAAATGTAGCGTGGCATTCAGGCGCACTTCATCGCGCGCGTTGAGTGCGTCCATATGCTCGTCCAGAACCGCAAGCGCGGCCTCAACTGCAGCCTCGTGCTCCGCCATGCCAGTCTCCCGGGCGTGACGCCCCAACTGTTCAGGTAGACGCGCACCCTACCAGAGGATGCGCGCTCCAGACATCTGGCGGCTTTGGATGGTTGCCTTAACTAGAGGGATTCTTCAGCGAACAGGCGCAACCAGCCCTTGGCGATTCTGTAGATCAGCCACAGCGCAACCAACAGCAATACGATGTATCCGAGGCCCAGCAGGAATGTGGTACCTGTGCCAATGATGACGCCAAGCAGGTTCCACCAGAAGGTCTCGATCTGCCAGCGGAAATGAGAGTCGATCCAGGTGCCGCGCGCGACGTCGCGTTTGACGTAACTGACGATGATGCCAATAAAGAGCGTAAGGCCCCCGGTCAAAAACGCTGCAGCTTGCAACGCATAGACCAAATGAGCGAGATTTCGGGCTCCATTCGGATTAGCCATGGTTTGTAGATTTCCTTGAACGACGTCTGCAGACGTATGTATTCCGTGCCCACACAAAGAGATTGGGACGATTAGCGCACTTCCAAGTGACGTTTGGCCAGCTCCGACCGCAACCAAATTGCCTGGTGACGCGGACGGTCTGGTGATCGTATGCGGCTCTCACGGCGGTATGTACGCAGGCTATCTGATTGCCAGGACCGCCGCGCGCGCGATGGTGCTCAACGACGCAGGCGTTGGCAGGGACAAGGCCGGTATCGGCTCGCTGCGATTTGCCGACACGATTCGGATGCCCTGTGTGGCAGTAGCCCACGATTCAGCCCGCATCGGCGACGCTGACGACATGCTGCTGCGCGGGCGCATCAGTTACGTCAACGAGCATGCCTCGGCGTTAGGCGTTGAGGTGGGTATGAGCTGTAACGCCGCCACTCGCAAACTTGCGCGCGCGGCACCACACGACGCGCCTGCAACCTACGAGGAAGCACGCCACGAAGAAGGGATCAATCCGGCGGGTCTGCGCATTGCGTGCATTGATTCTGTATCGTTGGTGCAGGAAGACGATGCCGGCCATATCGTTTTGAGCGGTTCCCACGGAGGGGTGGTGTCGGGTCAACGCGCCCTGGCGATCCGGGTACAAGCCGCCGCGGCTTTTTACAACGATGCTGGCGTTGGTATGGATGATGCCGGTATCTCGCGCCTGCCGGTCCTCGACGAGATGGGGGTACCCGCCGCAACCGTCAGTAGCGCATCAGCTCGCATCGGCGACGGCCGCTCGACCTACTACGACGGTATGATCAGTCACTGCAACGAGCTGGCTGCCGCATTCGGAATACGCGCGGGCATGTCGGCGCGCGACGCGGTCGCGCTGGTTCGCAATCTTTAAGAGTTGATTATGACCACAAGCAATGAGATGACCGGCGGTGAAGCGCTGGCACGGATGTTATTGGCCCACGAGAGTGGCCCGATGTTTGGTATGGGTGGGTTCCAGCTACTGCCATTTTATGATGCGGCCCGACGGTTGGGGCTGAACCATCATCTGATCAACGACGAGCGCTGCGGCGTATTTGCCGCAGATGCTTACGCAAAAGTCAGTGGCCGAGTCGGGCTTTGTGATGCCACGTTGGGGCCGGGTGCGACAAATCTGGTGACGGGGTTGGTGGAAGCGCTTAACGCTGGCTCGCCCATCGTCGCCGTGGTGGGGGACAGCCATCGCCAACACTCCTGGAAGAATATGACCCAGGAGGCGCGCCAGACCGAAATCCTGGCGCCTGCGGTGAAAGAAGTCATCCGCGTGGAGCGAATCGACCGGCTGCCAGAACTTGCGCGGCGCGCATTCATGGTGGCGACGAGCGGTCGGCCGGGTCCGGTAGTCCTGGACGTACCGGAAGATATCGCGCACGAGACTTACCCGTTTGATCCGGCGGACCTGGTAGCCGACTCGCGTTATCTGCAGGCGCCCGCGTACCGGACCCGGCCCTCCCGTGATGATCTGGCGGCCGCCGTTGCGGCCCTGAAAACCGCGGAAAGACCGCTGATTCTGGCAGGCGGTGGTGTGCATATCAGTGATGCGGCAGACGCCCTGCAGGAGTTCGCGGAACAGCAATGTATCCCGGTGGCTCATACGATGACCGGCAAAGGCGCTATCGCCTGTACTCATGCGTTGTCTGCCGGCCTTTTTGGGCGCTACGACCGTATTGCGAACGGATTGATCGAAGCGTCGGACTGCCTGTTGGTCGTTGGCTGCAAATTGGGCGAGATTGCGACCAAGCGCTTTTCTCTGATGCCAGAGGGCACAACAGTCATTCATCTGGAATCGGTGCCCGAGGAGATCGGGCGTACCACGTCTGGCACGTTGCCACTCTGCGCGGACGCGCGCGAAGGTATTCTCGATCTGGGTGACGCGCTGGCGTCCGGTGCCGAGGCCGCTTGCGCCGCGCGCGCTCCATGGGCTGCGGAAGTTGCTAAACGTATGGCGGCGTGGCGCGCGGATGTGGAGCCACGCCTCACATCGAACGAGGTCCCCGTCAACATGGCGCGGATGCTGCACGAGCTGAACGCACGCCTGCCGGAGGACGCACTGCTGGTAGCGGACGGCGGGTTTGCCGCACACTGGGGCGGATTGCTGTACGACACCAAACGCCCTGGACGTGGATTTGTACCGGACCGCGGGTTTGCATCCATCGGTTACGGATTGCCCGGCAGCATGGGTGCGCGCCTTGCGAGCCCGGATGCGCCGGTGATTGGCATCACCGGCGACGGTGGATTCAACATGGTGCTGGGGGAGCTGGAGACGGCCCGTCGGATGGGCCTTGGCTTTGGGCTCATCATCGTAAACAACGCTGCTTCCGGCTACGTTAAGGCGCTACAACATCTGTTGTATGGCGAGGCCGCGTACCAGTCGTCGGATCTGGCCGAGACCAACTACGCTGAGGTCGCAAGAGCGTTGGGTTGTGATGGCATCCGCGTCGAGCATCCCGATGAGCTTGGCGCCGCAATTGAGGCGGGTGCCGCGGCGCGTGAACGGCCCCTGGTGATAGACGTGGTAGTGACACGTGACCCGTCGCAGATGCTGCCGGGCGTCGACAACCGCGCGGTCACCGTCAAGAAAGGCGATCGCGTCGCCTGAGCAGACGCAGAACTTGCACAATGGAGCGCTGGCCTCTTAACAAATCCTTGATGGCCGTGGTGCTGATGTGGATGGGTGCGATTGGTATGTCGATGCTCGGCTTCCATCACACCTATGGTGCATTGCCCGCGCTGGCTGATGCTTTGACGGGTGGCATGGTGCTGGGCGGCATTGCGCTGCCCTTGAGTTTCGCCCAGGCCCTGGGTGCCCGGGTCCCTTTGGACAACGCGATCTTCCTCGCAGCCGGTTACTGGCCTGTTCTGTTGTACGCGCACTATCAATTCCTGGCGCGACGTCGACCGCAGCTGTTTGCGGCGCTTGTTATCCTGGTTGCGTTGTCTGCGTGGCGTTGGCAGATCAACGTGCAGAGTTTGATGGGCTGATGACTCCAACCGCGCGCCCACACACCTCACGATACCATCGTTTTCAATAATCACTAGGAACCTCATGATCAACAACATAGATGTGCGCGATTTTCGCGATGTCGACCACGAGATCGACCCCATCTTTCCGGAGCGGTGGTCACCTCGTGCCATGAGCGGCGAGGCTTTGGACGTCGCAACGCTGAATCAACTATTCGAGGCCGCCCGCTGGGCGCCGTCCGCTTTCAACGCGCAACCATGGCGATTTGTCTATGCCCTCCCCGGCACGCCGCATTGGGATGGCATCTTTAATTTGCTGGTCGACGGCAACAAGAGCTGGTGCGAACGTGCGGGCGCACTGGTTATGGTGTTTTCCAGGCACGTGTTTGAACACAACGGCAAACCCATGGGAACACATGCGTTTGATACGGGCGCTGCCTGGCAGAATCTCGCGCTACAAGGCGCGCGCATGGGGCTCGTGGTCCACGGAATGGCTGGTTTCGACTGGAGTCGCGCAAGTCGCGTTGTGAACACGCCGGAAGAGTTTTCCGTGCAGGCGATGATTGCCATCGGAAAACCGGGACTGGTTGAAGAACTGAGCGAAAGTCAGCGGCAAAAAGAGCAGCCCTCGCCGCGTAATTCGGTTGCCGAGATCAGCTTTGAAGGTTCGTTTGGAGGAGAAAACAAACCATGATCGAGTGTTACACCTGGAAGACATCAAACGGTAAGAAGATCACGATCATGCTTGAGGAGTGTGGGTTGGAGTACAACCTGCATCCCGTCAACATTGGTCAAGACGACCAGTTCACGCCGGAGTTTGTTGCGATCAATCCGAACAGCAAGATTCCGGCCATCATCGACACGGACGGTCCGGGTGGCGCGCCCTATACCGTGTTCGAGTCCGGCGCGATTCTGATGTATCTGGCGGAAAAGACGGGCAAGTTCATGCCGACGGAGACTGCAGAGCGTTACGACGTGATCCAGTGGCTGATGTTCCAGATGGGTGGGGTTGGCCCGATATTTGGCCAAGTCCATCATTTCAAGCGGGCCGCGAAGGAAGAGGTCCCCTACGCTATCAACCGTTATTACACGGAGTGTCGGCGACTGTACGGCGTATTGAATGGCCGCCTGCAAGACCGCGAGTACCTGGCTGGCGATCTGTCGATCGCCGATTTCGCGACGTTGCCGTGGGTGTTCCGTCACACTTGGCAGGAAGTTGCCCTCGAAGATTTCCCGAATGTGCAGCGATGGTACGAGACCCTGATGGCGCGTCCAGCGCTCGCCAAGGGTATGGAATTACCGGCTTAGTTATCGGTCTTCTTGTTGCAGATGCGACCCGTTCCGCATCGGATAAGCGCGGCTGCCCGAATTTCCGATATGTTTGCGGTCAACAGGCCTTCTTCGGGCGCTGTTGAACTGTTGACGACACCTTTACAAACAACGTTAGGAAGCCAGCGGAGACAACACATTCGCTTGGAAAAAGTGGCAAGTTTTCCACGCTGAACATGCCAAATACGTTGGCAAGCCATGCAGTTGCCATAATATTGAAAGAATTTACTTGAACGTTTAGTATCGCCGACACCATAAGAACGATGCAATTTCTTTAACGTCCGGGAAGATGCCCGCGGAGCGGCATTCCGGTGCGCTTACGGAGGCGAAGTTGGAGCGTTCAGGCGCTACCAACAACCAAGAAGAAATATATGTTGGAAGACCGAGATACGCTACGCCGTATACGGCGCCGCGGGAGAACAGTTGCGGCGCGAGCGGTAGCCTCCGCGTTGCTCTTTGCGGCGATGGCAGTTGCAGGCACCGCCCATGCTTTGCAGTCTTCCACCGTAGTGGTCGCCAAAGGCGACACGATTTCAGCCCTATTCCGCAAAGCGAAAGTCCCGCAACGTGAATTAATGCGGCTACTGCGCAGCAGTCCCACCGCCAATCGCCGACTGGAGCTTATTCGGGACGGCGCCATACTGAGCCTTGGCAAGGACGACGCCGGCAAGTTGCAGCGCGTCCAGATCACCTCACGTACGGGCAAACAAATTACGTTCTATAAATCTGCGGACCCGCATACCGGTTCACAAAAATGGCAATTTGCTGACGGTGCGTACGTGGATGGTGGCCCCATTCCAACAATCAAGCCTGAATCTGCGGCCGGCGTTAGTGAGTCGGTGGCGAAGCTCGCGTACATCGCGCCGCCTAAGTCGAACGTCAAACTCTCCCATAAGCCACTCGCGGCCCATGTGCGCGAGGCTGAGCAGCGCATGCGTATTTTGCGCGGACCCGCGACCAGCATGGCCAAGCGGACCGTTACCGAGAATCCCGAAAAAGTCGTACAGGTCGCGAAGGCCGACCCCGAGCATCACAGCCGCACGGGGCTGTCACACAGCGTGACACCAACCCGCATGCTGGGTCGCGCAGTGCGCGAGGCTGAAAGTCATCTGATGG
>MDTA01092136.1_pt1 | contig 32164 bp, 26 predicted proteins | sample 811151 | NCBI WGS metagenome assembly MDTA01 (sample SAMN05326648, study PRJNA326480) | marine metagenome | isolation source: seawater | place: Indian Ocean: South | collected 2010
AGAATTAGTTCTATCGGGTGAAAACAAAGACAGCCATCAAGAAAGCTGACTTTTTGATATCAAGTTATTTCAAAAGCAAAAATGTTGGACAGCGCTTTTTACAATTTTGCTGAAGAAATGAGCGCTGCGATTGCCAGAACCCTCTCACCCAATAACTAGAATGGCTCTGCTCGTTTGCATAACTGAAGGGCCATTCCGAACGGATCGCGCATCATAATTAGCTTAGTTCCCTCGGACGGTTGAACAGACTCCTCGAAACGGGCTCCAGCTTCTTGAAGTCGCTTTTTCACCACTTCCGGATCATCCACAGCAAAGGCCAAATGGTACTCCAAAGAGTCCATTTTTGCAAAATCTGGCATCTCCACGGCTTGATTGGAGTAAATCTCTAGGACAAGACGACCTGTCCCATCAGCCAAGAAGCGGGTATGAGGCGCAGCGTCGATCGCTTTGACCACCTGCATATGGCAGTTTTTAACGTACCAATCGGCGACAGCAATCGAGTCAGGCACGTTGAGAGCGTAGTGTTCGAATATCATATTTCGATTTAGCCGAGCGATCGGGCCTTGGGCAACTCTACTCGTGCTCTGTCTCCGACTTCTTTTTTCCCTCGCCCTTTAAACTCCCTAAATAGGCGACCAGATCCCGGACTTCACCCGGGCTAAGCAATAACCCCATGGGAGGCATCCCTGAAATCGGCGGCTGCTTGCTGGCAATGTCGGAATTGGAAATCGTTTCAACCTCCCCATCGGGCATCTTCAATTCGACCCCATCCACGCTCTCCGCCATCAGGAGGCCGCTCACAGTTTCTCCACTGTTTCGAGTCAAAACCATCGTCCCATATCCCGGCGCCACAGCCGCGCCCGGATCAACAATCGATTCCAGGAGGTAAGCGCTATCTCGGATTTGGCCGATCGCCGTCAACTCCGGACCTACCTCAGCCCCATAGTCGTCTACAATATGACAGCGGACACATTGAGCAGCGCCGTGATTCATGAAGACATCTTTCCCCCTCTCGATACTGCCACCTTCTAAGCTTGCTGCGTACTTAATCATAGGCGACGCCGTAAGGATCGATTGATCATACTTTGATACTAGTTCCTGGATACTGGCTTCTTGTCTATTGCGGGAAGCCTCAATCACGTCTAACATTGTATTGGCTGCGGCTCTCCCGTCTAGAATCGCTGAAAGCCTAGCCTCTAGAAATCCCGCCGATTCGGAATCCGACTGCTCTCCCAGCAGGGCAATCGCCTGTTGCTTAACGACCATAGGCGCCGTTTCGGCCGCGATGATTGCTTGCGTGATACCCTGGTTTACATCCGCTGCTAGCAAAGCCTTTAGGGCCGCGCTCCGCAAACCCGTATCCACATGTTCAATATACTTAAGGGCCATTTCGGCCAAAGCAGGATCCTTCCGCTTGATCAGGGCATTCAGAGCCGACACCCTCACCTCCGAGTCCATCGATTCATCATCCAACTGAGCGACGAGAACTCCTCGGTCGACTTCGAATCCATAGAGTTGAGCAACGCGAGTGGATTGCGCGAGAACCTCATTCTCTGCGGTTTCTAGCACGGCCGCAATTTCCGATTTCACCACCGTCTTGATCGAATCACGCGTAGCCGGGTTTTCACGTGGCAACCCCGTCGTAGTATCGATTGGGTTTTGATAGTTCCAACCTTCTATGGCAGCGAGCGCCTCTTGTCGCAATCTCGCAGGCAACTCGGGATTCGAAGCGTACCGAAGTAACGATCGAGCGTTACCCACTTTCGCCTCATAGTAGTTCGCGTTAATAATCCGATGGTGCATTAACGCATCGATCTCCGATTCCGGAATCTCCGCTTTTCCTGAAGGGAGGTAATCTTCAATAAGTTCGGCCAACTCAGACTGCACCGATAGCATCGGCAAGTCGTTAATGGCCCGGATAGCCTCATAGGACAAGGCTCTTTCATTATCTCTTAGAAAATCGGCAATCTCCGGATCCCTAAGCTTACGCAAAGCCAACAATACTCCCATGCGAACGTATTTAGAATCGTGAGACATTGCTTCTGCCCAAAATGTTTTATCAATGCCTGCGAGTCCCATTACCGCCCCATGACGTAGCCACAGATCCTGATCCGCATTTCGCTCTAGCAGGGAGAGGAGTTCAGGGACCGCTTTTTCGTATCCGATCCGCCCCAACCCGATCCCCGCATACATCGCTGTACGCGGATGCTCGTCTTTCAGCGCCTCTACCAGCAAGTCGGCCGCTTTACGCAAGCGATGATCCCCGAGCACGCGGGCGGATTGAATACGAACTTGGTCGTTTTCATCCGAAAGCAAACCAAGGAGTGGATCCAAGACGGATTCTCCTTCGCTTGCCACCATCTGGCCCAATCCCCAGACTCCATGGATACGCGAGAAAGTGGATCCTTTCTGATTGGTGGCCGATCTCGTCAGCGCTCCAGCACCCGCAGGCCCTCGTTTGGCCAGCTCGAACTGACTTTTCTGGCGGATATGCTGATGGTCTCGGTCCAACAGTCGCGTCAATTCCGCGATCGACTTTCGCGAGAAATCGGAAAGCAAAAGCGACCCGTTTTCATGGACTTCCGCATCGTCGATTTCCCCTGGCACTTCCAGCGTGTAGATATTCCCCACGTCCTGGTTCAGCCAACCGCCATAGTTAAAGTCAGAGAAATACAGTTTTCCGTCGGGGCCAAAATCGATGTCCTCGCAATTGGAACCGCGGAAAAACGTCTCGTTGTTAACCATCTTGTAGCTGGCCCCATCCTCTTCCACGTTGAACATGGAGATGTAAGATTGGGTGAGCGATCCTTTGTAAATGATCACAAAGAATTTGTCGTCATACTTTTCCCCCATACTGCTGGAGGGGTTGAAAACGAAACCAGAGGGTCCACCTATGATCTGCCCTATTCCCGGCAGAATGAATGCGGGCTGCCGATCATCCCGAACCTTCCAAGCGTATTCAGTTATCCAAGCTAAAGGCAATTGGGTATCGCCAGTGTATTTGAAAGAACGCAGGTCGAGATCTCTGGTAAAGGACATTATGGACTGGTGCCCCGCATGCCAACCAGAATCCCCACCCTCAACTAGGTAATTGATGCGCTCTAGGTCGACACCGTCCGCATCGTTGTCAGCGGTGAAGAGATTCCCATAATCATCCCAAGCCAGCTCTTGAGGATTTCTGAGCCCATCGTAGAATAGCTCCACATTGGATCCATCAGGATCGCAGCGAAATACAGCTCCCTTGTTGGGGCCATAAAAGTGCTTACCCTCTTTTGTATGGACGTTATAACCTCGGTCGCCAATCGACCAATACAGTTTTCCATCAGGACCCCAGGTCAGGCCATGCATGTCATGACCCGAAAAACTCATGCGAATCCCAAAACCATCTTGCAACGAAGTCCGGTTATCGGAAATGCCGTCGCCATCCAAATCCTCCAGCATCCAGAGGTGGGGTACATTAGTGTAGTACACTTTTCCGTCGCGCTCGATCAGCCCAATCCCCGGTCCATCCAAGGGATCATTGAATCCATCGGCAAAAATCCTGGAGCGATCCGCCCGATCGTCGCCGTCCGTATCTTCTAGGATGCTTATCTGGTCGGACTTATTGGTATAGTGCTCGAGAGGATACAGATCGAAATGGTTTTCGAACATCTTCATGCGATCGGCATTGGAGGTGATGCTTATGTCTTCGACGAGCGTCATGCGACGCTCCCGAATATCATCTACTCCAAATCGCCAGCGGTTGATCTCAGCGACATAAAGCCTGCCTTGCGAGTCGAAGGTGATCGCAGAGGGATTTTGAATTTGCGACTCATCCGCCCAAAGATTGATTTTGATATCTTCGGGCATTTCGAAATTCAGCATTCGAATACGCGCTTTTTCGTCGTAGTATTCGCGTATAGCTGGATCGGACTCAGCCCCGAAAACAGGGATAGCCGTAAGGATCAGAAACAAGATTCTTTTCATGACTGGTGTATCGTAATTGATAAGCGGAAATGAAGGACCTGCTGGCAGAAGGCGGTGTCTAACAAACGCCTTTCGAATGCTTTGCAGATGGTAGGGCTGACGGTCCCCAGCCAGCCGCGAGAATGAACCGTTCCCAAAACGGCTGACTGGGGACCGTCAGCCCTACCATTTTATGAGTAGACATCGAATTATTGGACAATTTCTAAGCGAAGAATTCACGCGGGGACGATGCGAACGCATGTGCATGCAGGAATTCCGTCGACGGTTTCCAGGTGCGTTAGCTCACCCGATTCGCTATCGACAGCGAAATAGACAATATTGTTCGAATCCCGATTGGCTACGGCCAACAGATCCCCCTCCGGGCTGATCACGAAGTTGCGCGGGTGTCCACCACCAGAAGAAATACGCTGAATGGGCTCAAGAGAACCGTCTGAATCGCTGATGCTAAAAACTGCCAAACTGTCATGGCCTCGGTTGGACGCATAGAGGGACCGATTGGATGGGTGAACGAGGATCTCAGCCGAAATATTCAGCTCTTTGACATCTTCCGGCAACGTTGAAACTATTTCCATAGGTTCGAGAACCCCTTTATCGGCATGCCAAACATAGTGGCCCACGGTTCCATTCAATTCATTCAGGGCATAGATCCAGCGACCATTTCCATGGAATGCCAAATGTCTGGGCCCCGCACCCGCTACCGTTTCGACATACGGTTTCTCCGCAGCCTCGAGTTGACCCGTTTCTTCATCGACACGATACAGCCAAATGCGATCCATACCTAAATCGCAGGCAAATGCATAGCGATTCGAAGGGTCCGTGTAGATCGAATGGGCATGAGGAGCCTCCTGGCGATCGGGAAGAACCTGGGATCCCTCGCCTTCCAGTCTTAGCGACTGAACGAGTGGCTGAATTTCTCCGGCGTCATTTAGCGGGAATACGGAAAGCATGGCATCTCCGTAACTGGCCCCAAGCAGCCAGCGCTCTGTTCGATCTAGATTGATGTGGCACATGCCCTGCCCCGCCGCCTCCTGGGAGTTGATCGGTTCCAAATCGCCGGACGACTCCGCTCTGGCAAAAGCCTTGGCTAGCCCGCGATCATTTTCTCCAGTAGCGATCGAATAGAGAATGGATCGATCCTTGTTGAAACGAAAGAAACCCGCTTTCGCCTCAACGGTGAGCAAATCCGATTCGCCAAGGCTGAACGGACTTCGGCCAATGCGCTGCCTATAAATGCCATCCTCCATCCCTTGGCCGCTTGTCCCGTAATAGGCTATCAACTCTCCATTACTCATAGCCGCCCAAGCAAAGCTTAACCGAAGAAATTGCAAGTAGCGTCTCCATGAATATCGACAATTCGTAAGCGAGTGGGAAACGATCTAGACCTGTCCACTCAGGTCCCTCTATTCTAATCACATGCGGCGAGATTTACGCAATTCACTGACAGTCGCCTTCAATCTGGTTGCCTCAGCTCTGATAGCAACGGCGCCAACGCTGGCTGATCCTAACGCCCTTAGAACAGTAAACACCGGCGAATACCGCATAACGGTGGAACGGTTATCAAACAAACCAATTATTTCCTACGCTTCCTCCGATACCCTCGGTACGAAAATCAACGGACCTTCACTGATCCGCGTCCCGGATTGGATCGAAAATCCACTGGGCAATTACTATCTCTATTTCGCTCATCACGACGGAAAGTTCATACGGCTTGCTTACGCTAACAATGTTAAAGGCCCATGGACCGTGCATGAGCCTGGAACTTTGAAACTCGAGGAAGCTCCCGCGTTTATCGGACACGTCGCCTCTCCTGATGTCCATGTGGACACTGCTAACCGACGTATTCTCATGTACTTTCACGGATCGCGGGAAAACGAGAATCAGAAAACCGCTCTGGCCATCTCCAGGGACGGCTTGAAGTTTTCAGCAGAAAACGAAATTCTCGGGTCATCCTACTTTCGCGTATTCGAGTACGAAGCGGCCTACTATGCTATTGACGCTCATGGCTTCCTCAATCGTTCGGAATTTCCTGATCGAGGATGGAAACGGGCAGAAGAGGAAATCATCGCTCCTATATCGATCGAAGATAGCTTCGGCAAACGGAGCGATCTACGTATTCGCCATTCAGCTACATTGGTTAGAGACAACACCCTCTTTCTATTCTTTTCTCGAAAATCGGACGTTCCCGAACGGATCATGCTCAGCGTCGTTGACCTCGATGGCCATTGGGCAACCTGGGAAGCGAGTCGCCCCATCGAAATACTTCGTCCAGAAGCGCCCTATGAGGGAATCGAATTCCCCATGAAGCCTTCGAAGAAAGGAGGCGGCGTCAACCGCCAAGAATTGCGTGACCCCTGCATATTCCACGATGAGGGCCGCACCTATTTGCTCTATTCGGTCGCCGGTGAGATGGGCCTAGCAATCACGGAGATTTCGATTGAGAAGATTTAGCGGCGATTTGATCGGAGGACTGAGCCAGTCCTTCCTGCCTGGACTAGCAACTGGTAGGGAGGACTGGCCCCGTCCTCCGACTAGCCTTGGTCAAAAAAAGCGGCGACCCTCGAAAGTCGCCGCTCAAATAAACTAATTTTTTGGATACCTTTAAGTTCTTCGGCGAATTTCCGCCCCGTCGCCCGGAATCGGTACAACGTTCTCCTCAGGCAGGGCCACAGATCCCTTTTCGAAGTCTTCAGCCTGAACGCTGACCTTCAGGTCATAGTGTTTTGACTCCGTGTTCTCCATCAAATCCCGGAAGCGAATGAAGTCGCCGGTGTAAGCCGCGTAGCGTCCCATGATGGCCACCGCGGTTGATTCGGCAATCTGCCGGGCTTCGTTGATGGGCTCTCCCTTACGGGCGCTTGTGATCCAATTGATGAGCTGCTGAACGTTGCCGTCCTTGTCCATGATGTCGAATTTGGGGATGGAAACGTCTTTGCCAACCAGCTTGCCCCCTCCATTCACCTCGCCTTTGGAACCGCGAAAAAACTCGCCAACTCTCGAGTAAGCCCCGCTGATCTGGCGGCACTGGCTGTGGATATGCACACCATTTCCGTAATCCAGGTCCAAACTGAAGAAGTCGTAATTATTTCCGGTTTCCCGCCGAGCTCGACCGCCGAATCCGACAACCGAAACAGGCGTCCGATCAAGAAACCAATTGGCTACGTCAATATTATGCACATGCTGCTCGCCCAAATGGTCGCCTGACATTTCCGACCAGTTCAACCAATTTCGAGCTAGGTAGTCAGCATCGCTCCAACCTTTTTGGCGCTCCCAAATCCAGGGCACAGACCCATTCCAGCTGACCGTTCCGCCTAGAATTTCGCCAATGGCTCCATTCTGGATCTTAGCCGCATTTTCCATGTAGCCGATCGTGTGGCGACGCTGCGTGCCCGATAGTATAGCCAATCCTTTTTTCTTGGCCCGTTCACCAGCGGCGACAACGCGGCGGCAACCGGGAGCATCAACCGCTACCGGCTTTTGCATCAAAACATGCTTCCCCGCATCAACCAATGTATCCAAATGCAAGGGACGGAAGGACGGTGGCGTAATCAGCATGACGAATTCGGCATCGCTTTCCGCCACTTTCTGATAAGCATCCCATCCGACGATACATTTGTCGCGGCTGACGCCATATTTGTCAGCCTGCTCGAAAGCCTTGTCCTCGAAGGCGTCCGCAAGGGCCACAAACTCAGCCTCCAGGCCGAGCATCTCGCAAGCTTTGATAAAATTGGGGATGTCTCGATTTGAGCGACCGCCACAACCGATGGTCGCTACTTTGACCTTGCGATTCTTGGCTGCAGCCGCTCCCGCGGTCGACATTAGGGCTCCAGCAGCGGCAACCGATGTCGCTGCGGTTTTTACGAATTTTCGTCTAGTAAACTCCATAGTACTTCTTCATTTTAAGGGGTGAAAGATTCTGGTTTTCCGGGCTGCAATCGATCGCTGCCGCGCTGCCCAACAACTTGACATTAGAGAATGGATTCGTGCTTGAATGTCGAGCAAAGCCGACCAAGAGCGACGCCAAAAAAGTCCAAGGCGTTTTAGCGGGCGAATTTAGCCGATTCTTATCCTCATTTTCCTCCTATCCGGGCGGTGAATTAGGCGATTTTACCTCATCGTAACTCAACTGCCTCTTTCCTGATTGAATTTGCCCACTTGGCGTACGTTCTTCTTGGACCATTGTTACAACGATGCAACGAACAACGTGAATATATCTCTCGTAACCGAAACCTATACCCCCGAAGTGAATGGCGTCGCCATGACGCTGAGCCAGCTCGTCAACCATCTGCGGAGCCGGGGACACCAGGTTCAAGTGGTTCGCCCTCGCCAAAAGCAGGAAAGTACCGGCCTTAAGGATGATGATCGTACGGTGAGCGTCCGAGGAGCTCCCATACCACGGTACCCCGACCTCAGGTTTGGGTTGCCCTGCGGAAAACGGCTCCGGACTTCTTGGGAACGATTTCAGCCCGATATTGTTCATGTCGCCACCGAAGGCCCGCTAGGACTCTCGGCGATCAGAGCGGCTAAACGGCTTTTAGTCCCATGCACCTCCACATTTCACACCAACTTCCACGAGTACTCCAAGCACTACAATGCTCCCCTGCTAATGAAGGGCGTTCTCGCTTACCTCAGATGGATTCACAATCAAACGCATTGCACAATGCACCCAACTCAGGAGCTTGCAGGTGCTCTCGAGGCGAGCGGCTTTCTCAATAATCAGGTATTTGGTCGAGGCGTAGATTTGAATGCATTCCATCCGAACGCCCGCGATGAATCCCTTAGATCGAGCTGGGGAGCTGGGCCCGAAACGACCGTCATTGCCCATGTTAGCAGATTCGCGGCTGAAAAGAATTACGAATTGCTCTTCAAAGCCTATCGCAAAATACTGGATACGTATCCTAGCACGAAATTCGTGGTGGTCGGGGACGGGCCAGTAAAATCGAAATGGGAGCGGATTTTTCCTGAAGCGGTTTACACGGGCGCAATCTCCCTGGAAAGTCGCCCCGAACTGGGAAAGGTCTACGCTTCATCAGACGTATTTCTCTATCTAAGCAACACGGAAACCTATGGCAATGTGCTGACAGAGGCTATGGCCTGCGGTGCCGCCTGTCTTGCCTTCGATTACGCAGCTGCCGCTATCCACATTCAAGATGACACAAATGGGCTAAAGGTACCGGTGGGCGACGAGGAAAGCTTTCTGGCAAACAGCTTGCGATTAGCGAGCGATACTAACCTGCAAAGACGACTAGGCAGAACTGCCGCGGCCTATGCCGTCGAGCATCTTGACTGGATTCCAGTGGTAGAGCAGTTCGAGTCACTGCTTTTTCGATACGCTTAGAAATCTTCACAAGAGCAAAAAACGGCTCGAGATTAGTATGCAGCGAGATCGGAGTCTCTCCCTACAAGATCCTCTTGAATTGACTCGTCTTAACTCCTTCTGCATTAAACCGCTGTAGAAAGTTCCCAGTTATGCAATTGCCCCTATCGCGTCGCCACTTCCTCAAGTCATCAGCAGCTATCGCTTCCGGCGCCCTGTTTACAACAAACCTGAGGGCCGCTCACCACGGCTCCTATCCATTGAAGGGCCGGCTCTTCAAGACTTTGAAGATCAATATGATCAAAATTGACGGTTCTCTCACCGAGCGTTTTCAAGCCGCCAAGAGAGCAGGATTCATGGGAGTGGAAATGAATTCCCCAGGGATGGATGTGGCGAAAACGCGGCGGGCGATTGCCGAAAGCGGCTTGCCGGTCGACGGAACGGTTTGCAGCTCTCATTGGAAGATTCGCCACTCAAGTCCTGATGCGACCACAAGAGCACAGGCGTTGCAGGACTTGAAAATAGCCCTGCGAGATACGCATGCCGTGGGCGGACACACTGTCTTGCTGGTCGTCGGAAAAGGCGAAGACGGACCCGAGTCGGAAATTTGGCCGCGATCCATCGAGAACATTCGCCAGGCGATCCCGCTGGCCGCCGAACTGGGCGTATCAATCGTAATCGAGAATGTCTGGAATCAATTCCTTTACGACCACGAGGGCGGCTCCGATCAAACCGCCGAACGCTTTGTTCGCTACGTCGACGAATTTCGCTCTCCTTGGGTTGGGATGCAGTTCGACATCGGCAACCATTGGAAATATGGATCCATGGGCGATTGGCTACGCTCTTTGGGCAAGCGAGTAATCAAGCTCGATGTCAAAGGATTCTCTCGGACCCAAAACAAGTTTATGCGAATCGGCGAAGGCGATATCGATTTTCTGGACGTTCGCAAAGCCCTGCATGATATCAACTATCATGGCTGGGTGGCCGCCGAAGTTAAGGGAGGCGATTTCGCCGAGCTGAAGAAGATCTCGAGCCAAATGGATCGCGTATTCGGACTTTAGAAATCCATTGCGAATTGGCTTTCGGCTTCCTCGATTATAGCTTGTCCGAGTTCCTCTCGACTCGACTCTTCAAGAATTGGCATCCCGCTTTCGAAGGAAATGAGCGCGTTTTCGCCCGCCGCGTTCTGCACGGTGACTCCAAACCCTGATACGGTAGCATAAAAATCGAAATGCATGCGGCGCCGTATTCGTGTGCTTACGAGCTCAAGCTCCTCTGACTCTTCCACCAAATTCTTTACGCGATTGTAGTCGCCTAGCACACCGAACTCTTGTCCCACATCGACCGTGCCAAAATACAGTTGCGAAACGAACAGCATTCCCAGGGCTACTATCATCGCTAGGGATACGCGAACGCTGCGACGGATCGTTTCTTTCGATAATGACAACACAATATTCGGGCATATCCGCAAAATCAGAGTTTCCGCAAGTCGGAAGTGAAAACATGAGGGCATCGACCCTCCTGCGGCTGCGCAGTGGCGTCAACTTAACTCAGATGCGTCGGCTGACTGGTGCAGGAAGCTCGCTTGCGAGCGATGGTTATACTGGAACTGACCCTGGTTCATTTGCTCGCAAGCGAGCTTTCTACGCCGTCGAACCACTTAATTTGGCGTTCCGCCGCTCCATGAGAGGCCAGAATCTAAAGTTGATTCTACTTTCCAATCCAAATACCAAGGAAGTTTTGGACCATGTTACGAGCTGCAGCGATCCAATTTCAGCACAAACCCGGCGACAAACCGGCAAATCTAGCGACGATCCGGCGATTCTGCCAAGAGGCTGCGGAACAGAATTGCCAGATCGCCTGTTTCCCGGAGATGTGTCTCACTGGGTATTGGCATGTTCGCAATCTAAGCAGGGAGGGAATCGACTCCCTATCAGAAGCGGTTCCAACCGGTCCATCCAGCCAGGCGATCGCCAAGCTTGCGAAGGAATTCAATTTGATTCTCGGTGCCGGAATGATCGAGAAATCGGATACAGGCGACTACTACAACACTTTCGTCGTGGCCCAGCCCAATGGCCAAATCGACAAGCACCGCAAGCTGCACTGCTTTGTCAGTGAGCACATGTCCAGCGGCGATAGCTACACGGTAATTGAAACGGATTTGGGCATCAAGCTGGGTGTGCTGATCTGCTATGACAACAACTTGATCGAGAATGTTCGGATGACCGCGCTTAAAGGAGCCGACATTCTACTCGCTCCCCACCAAACCGGAGGCTGCGACTCCACGAGCCCTGGGGCCATGAGCCCTATCGATCCGGCGCTCTGGCAAAACCGGGAGAGCGATCCGGAAGCTATCGAGTGGGAATTCAAAAGCGTCAAAGGACGAGAATGGCTTATGAGGTGGCTCCCTTCACGGGCTCATGACAATGGCCTTTTCATCGTGTTTAGCAATGGCGTCGGCGAAGATGACGGGGAGGTGCGTACTGGAAATTCCATGATCATCGACTGCTACGGCCGTATTTTGGAAGAAACCTGGCGAGCAGAGGAAACCATGGTAGTCGCGGACATGGATATGGGACTGCTGGAACGATCTACCGGCAGGCGATGGATGCGCGGCCGACGGCCTGAATTGTATTCAGATTTGTCTCGCATCACCGGTAATGAGCTAAATCCACGAGACGCCCGATTCAAATAGTTAGACCATGAGTTGCTAGCTTCTAGGCTGGCCACGGGCGGCCAATCTACTTACCGTAAAGGTCTAATGGAAGCGCTCATTACGTCAATGGTTTCCAAACGGAACCTGTTTAATAGCGAACATCAAAATCTTTTGACTTGCTGATTCGGCACGGTGCCCAGTTTAAACCTATGATCGTACAACCTGGAGAAAAACTGCTTATCATTCATCGGCAGTACTACTAGGAAGATGCCCGTTGCCATTTTGTCGGTACCGTGAACAAGATTGATGGGAGCCTCGTCCGATTGACTGGATACCTATTTTCTCTGGACGTGACGACGAATCAATTTACACGCAGCAACGTCCGACGTACTCGGATTCTTTCACTAGAAACCGAATCGATCATCATCAATGTGCTTCCGGAATCCGCGAATATTGAGAATATTCGCTATGATTACGTTTCCGCGGATCACATACATGTGACAGGCGGAGGTATATTTCCCACTTGTAGAAAGCCCTGAATATGCGCGCCATCGTCGAACTCGCGGAGAAGATCGCCACCGAGGCCCACCCAGGACAATTCCGTCGCGGTGGCTCCATTCCCTATATCGAACACCCGCGAGCGGTGGTCTCACGAGTGGGTGACGACCTGGATACACAAGTGATTGCCTGGCTGCACGATGTCGTTGAAGATTGTGACGTATCGGCAGAAAACCTACACAGGAAAGGAATTCCCGAAAAACACGTTTCGGCTGTGCTTCTCCTGACCAAAACCAAGGGACTTGATTACCAGAGCTATCTCGATCGCGTCGCCCAGTGTCCCCTGGCGAGCAAAGTGAAAATAGCCGACATGATCTCCAACTTGGCGGACAACCCCACCCCTCGGCAAATCAGAAAATACGCAGTCGGTCTGGAGCGTCTGACTCGAGATGAGTAGAACAGGCATCCTGCCTGATCAGGACGCAATCTACAGGGGAGATCCGTCTTTGCTCTAAGCTGCGACGAGACAAACCTCCTCGATCCTCCTCGTTCGAGTTTCGGAGGACTGAGCCAGTCCTCCCTACCAACTTGAGCTAGGCGATGTTTTCAGTTTCGATACGCTCTAGACAATTCGTCGCGCAGATTGCGCATAGCTGCGAAGCGTTCTGGATAAACCTCCTTTAAATTCCGCTTTTCGTGAGGATCGTCAGCCAGATTGAAGAGAAATTCTCCATCCATAGGCGATTCCAAATACTTCCAATCCTCCAATCGAACAGCGCTCCAAGGCTTCCGTCTCAGCTCCACATGAGCCCCCAGCTCCCAATAGATGGACCTAGTCAACTTTGGAGAAGCGCTTCCCAGAATGGCTCCTCGAATATCGACACCATCGATCCCTTTTTCGGTGTAAGGGACTCCCGCCAATTCGCAAAACGTCGGAAACAAGTCCAACGACGAGCATACGGACTCGTTGACCGATCCCGCTTTAATCTTACCTGGCCAGCGCATGATGCAGGGGACCCGAATCCCGCCCTCGAAGAGAGTCGCTTTATCTCCGCGGTAAGGCAGGTTGCTCCCGCCATAAACGGGATCGCCTCCATGATCGGTGAGAAAGATGACCAGCGTATCCTCATCCAGCCCGTTCTCCTTGAGAGTATCCATCACTTTTCCCAATCCATCATCTAAGGAAACCGTCATGGCAGCGAATTCCCTACGAACCTTGTCTTCAATGAAATCCACTCGCTTAAGATCGGCCGCTTGCGGCTGCATAATATTGATCGGCTGCTGAGTCGATGGACTCCAACCCTTTCCGAAATGCGGAGCATTATAGGCCAGGTATAGAAAGAAAGGGGACGCATTCGAATCCCGTTGTTCCAAAAAGGATATGGCTTCCTCCGTAATCAGCTCGGTAGCATAGCCGTTCTCGCTCACGTGTACCTCTTGATGATACCAATCCGGAATAACGCCGTAAGTCATCGTGAAAAAGTCGATACAACCGCCTGTATGCCCAATAAACTGACTGAAGCCATGACGCGTCGGCAGCAGGTCTTTGCTACCGTGCCCAAGATGCCACTTGCCAATAAGAGCGGTATCGTATCCCCCTTGCTGTAGTTTTTGAGCGATCGTCGTCTCGCCCGGCTGGATGCCCATCTCCTTATGTTCATCCGCCATGAACATTAAGGCGCTCAACAACTGATTTTGGGAGCGGCTGGGATTGCGTCCCGTTAGCAGCCCATAGCGGGATGGCGTGCAAATCGATGAAGCCGAATACCAACTTTGGAAGGCCACTCCCTCTTTTGCCAGTCGATCGATATGCGGCGTAGGAATCTCGCTTCCGTAACATCCCACATCGTTTATGCCCTGATCATCAGTGAAAATCAGTAGAATGTTGGGGCGCTCACCAGCTTGAAGCCTGGATGCCAGCAACAACAGAACGAACAATGCGAAGATGAGATTGGGGCGATTCATCAAACCACTATGCTCTTGCCTCGAACGGAGAATCAAGTCGCGAATCAACAACTGTAGCCGCATTCCAAGTCTTCACTTGCGCCCAGGTCGCTGACCGATAGACATCTAGATCTCTCTTCCCTGCTTATGAAACATCGTTATTTAGGAAACTCCGGACTAGCCGTTTCTCGCGTCTGTCTCGGCACAATGACTTTTGGCAACAAAAGCTGGGGCTGCGACGAAGCGACCTCGCAAGCTCTGCTCGACGCCTACATTGATTCCGGCGGCAACTTCATCGATACCGCTGATCTTTACTCGGATACCGAGTCAGAGAAAATCCTAGGAAATATTCTCAAGGGCAAAAATCGCGACGATCTCGTCATCGCCTCTAAGTGCTGGTTTCCTATGAATGAGAGCCCTAATGCTCGAGGCCTATCAAGGAAACACATCATAGAAGCCTGCGAGGCGTCGCTAACTCGAATGAATCTCGACTATATGGATATCTATCAGATCCACGGCCCAGACCCATACACGCCCATCGAAGAAACGATGAGCGCCTTGGACGACCTGGTTCGATCCGGCAAGATTCGCTACATCGGTTGCTCCAACCTCTATGCCTGGCAAATAGTGAAAGCCAACGCCACTGCCGATAAGCAAGGCGGCGCCCCATTCATTTCTGGCCAATACCTCTACAATCTTATTCGCCGCGATATCGAAACGGAGATTATCCCCGCCTGCGTCGATCAAGGCATGGGCGTGCTTTGCTGGAGCCCTCTAGCCAGTGGACTGCTGACGGGAAAATACCAAGGAGTCGATATTCCTGAACCAGGACTTCGATTCAAGGAGATGGGCCATATACTCAATGATCGATTCATATGGAAAGAGGCCCTAGAATTGGTGGATATGGTTTGCCAAATTGGCGACGAACTAGGAAAGAACCCGGTAACCGTAGCCCTTTCCTGGATACTTAAAGATCAGGCAATCACGTCAGTGTTGGCAGGGTCAAGATCCGTGGAGCAATTACAGCCTTCACTCGAGGCTGGCGAGTGGGACTTGCCCGACGAACATGCTCAAAAATTGACAGAAAAACTGCCGCACGAACATGGCTACCCCTGCGACTGGATGAAAGTCTGCCTATTGTCGAATTTTACTAAAACTGAGCGGGTGCCCAATCGAGTCCAGCGTTTTCCGCCTCTTGCATAAGCTGAATCTTATCATCGGCGATCGCCCAACTGATACTCATGTCTACCCCACTCGAGCAGCCCGCCAGGTCAACGCCTCAACGATGGCCCATGATGGCGATTTTCGCAGTTATCTGGGGGGCTTTGATGCTCACTGAACAACTGTCAATACATCTACTTCCGGCGACTGTAAGGGAACACACTTCTAGCCCCTTTCTCATTTCTCTCATACTTTTCCTAAATCCTCTTTTCGGCGTCATTGCCCAACCCCTTGTGGGTATAATCGGCGACCGCATATGGACTCCGATTGGCAGACGGGCATTCTTTCTCATAACGGGAGCTCCCATCGTTGGCATCTGCCTGTGGTTCATTCCAGAAGCTCGATTTCTTTGGCACATTTTCGTTCTCGTTCTGATCTACCAGTTTTTTCAAGACATTCTCTGGGGCTCTGATCACCCCCTGCTCGCCGATCTGTTTCCCCCAAAGCAACGTCTCTTCGTATCCGGAATGCTGATAACTTGCGGCCAAGCCACCGGCGCAATCTTTCTCAAGTTCGGAATGACAAACTTCGAGGCGGACGAGCTCTATCGCATCGTCGCCATTCTGCAAGTTCTCCTCGTAACGGGACTTTCCTTTTTCCTCAACGAGAGGCCTCCGGACAAGGCCAAGCTTCCAAGACTCACATTTCGCGGATACTTCCGCGATCTCTTTGCGGACCCCACTCGCAGGCGCTTTGCGTTTCTCTACTTTTGCTTATCCCTGCTCATGAACATCGCCGTCTTCGGCGGCTTTCTCCGCATTTTCGCCATGGAAAGCCTCGGAGCTAGCCAGGAAGAATACGGAGATACTTTTGCCGTATCCGCTATTGGACCACTTTTCCTTTCGGTTCCTATGGCGTGGCTTGTAGAACGCTACACATCCAAACGAATGGCCATGCTGTTGGGTATCGTTTTTCTCATCACAGCGCTTTCCATAGGCTGGACCGCTCAATCGATCGACCAGATTTTCTGGCTGGCCATCATGTGGGGCATTGGCTACATGCTCACAATAGTGACCTTCAAGCCATTCTTTTCCGAATACGTTCCTAAAGAAATCATCGGACAAGTCAGCGGCGCTCTCAATATTTGCTGGGGCATCGGCCGCTCCATCGCAATAGTGGCCGCTGGAGCCGCCGTCGAATTCCTCTTCGACAACAATTATCGATACATTTTTCCTATGTCGATCGTCATGGGGATCGCTTCTTTCATCATTGCCTGGAGCATACCCGATCTGCGCTATGAGGCTAGAAAGGCAAAAGCCAAAGGCGGGGTCGCCGCATCAGAGAATTCCCAATAGATCCCCGTCAAACGAATTGGCCATGCCTAGGCTGACTAACCCAATATTATTCTGCAAGAGGTAACGCTGTTTGCCCGCAAGCAGCCGCAGTCCTAATACTCTAGCCTGACTCTTCCGATATGATCTGAACTGCCGAAACTCGCCTGCGTTGGACTTTGCGCCTTGTAGGTGTCGGGTTTATTTCCGGCGTCCTTCTCAGCTGGAACCTTTGGACCGGTCAGCGCGATTATCCCATGTTTCCCGCAGCGGATTGGGTTCCTCAATTCGCTCCTGGATTCAGTGTTCTGGTAGCCCTGATGATGATAGGGCTCTTGAGTTGGTTTGTTATTCGGCCCCAAGCCCAGAACGCTTTGATCTGCCTAGGACTGTTTCTGTTCTTGGCTCTCCAGAATCAATCGCGAGGGCAACCCTGGGCTTATCAATACGCCTTAATGCTGTTGCCCATCATTGCCCTTAAGGTTGGTAAAAATGAACGACCAGTTTTGGGCCTTCTTCAAATTATAGTAGTGATGGTCTATCTATGGGGAGGCATCCATAAGTTCCAAAGTGGCTGGCTCAGCGTCTGGGAAAATAACCGCACGGCTCCACTTTTATCGGATACAAGGGACGGGGCCATGGACTCCGCTCTGCTGGGTTTGGGTTATCTGATTCCCCCCATCGAATTTCTGATGGCCTTGGCCTGTTGTTTCGTCGAACCCGTCTTGCTGCAATCGCTGCTGTCATTGCGAGTCACCTGGTTATATTAACTCTCCTGGGACCTGTTAAGGGCTATGTTTCGAATAGCGTAGTTTGGCCGTGGAATCTGGCAATGGCAGGGATGGTAATCTGCTTGTTTTACAAAGAGGAAATCTACTTTTCGGATACAATGAAATCTCCGCTTTGGCTGTCTATTTCGGCGCCAGCGCTGATCCTGATGACTGCTTGTTCTGCCCTCTTCTACTTTGGACTGTGGGATCGCTACCTCTCATTCAGCATCTACGCAGGGCAACAGAAGCGTTTTCTCGTTCAAGTACCAGAAAAAGCTTTGCCTCATATACCTGAAGCATGGATTCCCCACTTGATCGACCCCAAGGCTAGCGACGGTCACCAAATCCTCTCGCCCGGTGCCTGGTCTTCCAATGAGTTAAACGTGCCGTTTCTTTCCGAGTGGCGAATCATACGTGAATTTTCAAGAAAGCTCTGCGCAGTAGACCTAGCTGGTTCCAATTTAAGATTCTATGTAGACTATCGACATCTCCCGAACAAGCCGATGCAGATTGTCGATTGCGACCAAGTCTATCAACTAGGCGTCGACGAACAATCGTTAGGTCGAATTGAACTTGCTGGTCAGCGAGATATCTTAGGGCGTTCCCAATAGATATAGGCCCTCGATTTTAGTCGCCGTATTTAAGAATCCGCTGAAATCACTCACTAGCTTTGCGCAAGCGGCATCAATGCACTGCCGATTCCGCGAGGCTCGGCAGATCGTAACGCTGTCTCAGTCGCGCCAACTCGGACTTCATGGACTCAAGGACGTCCGCGTACTTAGGGTCTTCCGAGACATCTCGCATCTCGTTGGGATCCGTCTGCAAATCGATTAGCTCGAAACCATCATTCGAATAATAATTGATCAGTTTGTAGCGCTGCCCACGGACACCCTCGTGACGAGGCACTCCGTGCTCTGTTAAGTGCTCGTAGTAGTGATAGTATAAATACTTTCTCCAATCATCTGATTCTGGATTCTCAAGAATCGGGAGAATGCTTTGGCCTTGTATCTCTTCAGGCACTGGAGCCCCTGCCGCCTCCAAAAAAGTCGGGGCATAGTCGATATTCTGCAACAGCTGAGCATACCTAGTCCCAGGCTCTATCTTTCCCGGCCAGCGAATCAAAAAGGGCATGCGAAGCGATTCCTCATACATCCACCGCTTGTCGTACCATCCGTGCTCTCCCAGATAAAACCCTTGATCCGAACTGTAGATGACGATCGTGTTTTCCGCTAATCCATTGGCGTCTAGATAGGTCAGCAAACGCCCGACATTTTCATCCACGGAATCGATACAGCGAAGATAATTTTTAATGTACCTTTGATACTTCCAGCGAGTCAGCTCGTTGCCGACTGGAGGCAATTCCAGGAACGCTTGATTTCGGGGTTCGAAATAGGCATCCCAAGCCGCTCGTTGCTGAGGGGTCATTCGCTTGCGCTCGGGTTCGTCGAGCCGGCTTTCGAAGTCGTTGGCGAAAGGCACCCGGTCCTGAAATTTCATATCCCACTGATAAATAAAATGGTCTTTGATCGACATCGCATTGTTTGCCAAGGTGTCGCTGCGGCCAGACCAGTTATCAAACAGCGTAGGGGGCTCGGGAACGGGGGCGCCATCGTAGTTGTAAAGGTGTTTCAAGTTCGGTGCCCAAGTTCGATGAGGGGCCTTTTGCTGGCACATCAGCAAGAACGGCTTATCTGGATCGCGTTCATCGAGCCACTCGAGACTCAAATCGACGGTGATATCGGTCACGTAGCCTTCATAGCGTTTACTGTTTTCTCTGCCATCGCTCGTGTAGAAGTCGGGATTGTAGTAGCTCCCCTGCCCCGGAAGGATCTCCCAATGATCGAAACCGGTTGGATCGGAATTCAGATGCCATTTGCCAATCAATGCTGTTGAATATCCAGCCTCTTGCAGCAACTTCGGAAAGGTCATCTGCGAACCATCGAACCGGGCTCCGCGAGCATTTGTGTAAAAGCCATTCTTATGGCTATGCTTGCCAGTAAGCACCGATGCTCGGGAGGGTCCGCAAATCGAATTAGAGCAAAAGGAGTTGAGGAATATCCCGCCCTCCTGGGCAAGCCGATCAATGTGGGGGGTTTCATTGATTGTCGATCCGTAGGCGCCAATAGATTGAACAGCGTGATCATCGGTAAAAATGAATACGATATTTGGTTGATCTTGACTTTGTCCGAACAAATTCGATACGGCTCCAATCGAGACAATAATCCATACAACTCCCATCGCCGTCACTAGCGGGATTCGGCTCCAATTTGATTTTGCTAGCATAGTTTCAACAATTTGATTAAGAAAAACGACTAGTTGCCCATGGCATTGAGAATACGCCTGGCCTCTTTCAATATGAGCGGATAAGCGGGTTCCTTGGGCGCATGTCCGTAGCCATCCAATTCGAAAAGCTGTACTTGCTGATGACCCGATACAAGCATCATCCTCATCATGTAAGCATTTTCTTCATACCTTCCGAGCATTTCCAATTCTCTGTCTCCGGTAATTAGCAGCGTTGGCGGGGCATCCGCCCGCACATGATAGAGAGGAGCTAGATCATCGATTATCGGCTGCGTTCCCCCTATACCTCTTTCGGCCCGAACCGTGAAGTGGGTGATCGTGTGTCCCGCAAGCGGCATTAGTCCTGCGATTCGATTCGCATCGATAGAATGCCTTTCCAACCAACGCTTATCGAGCCCCACCATACTGGTCAAGTAACCACCCGCGGAACTCCCGGATACGAAAATCTTCTCCGCACTGCCCCCGTATTTACCAATGTTGTCGAATGCCCAAGCCACCGCGGCTGCCGCGTCCTCGATGTACGCTGGCGCTTTTACCTTAGGATGCAGGCGATAGTTAACGCCTATTACTGCAAATCCCTCCTCCTGGAAGCCTTCGGGAATCGATTTATTGCCATTCTTTAATCCGCCACCGTGAAACCAGACAATCGTAGGAAACCTGCTCACGCTATTCGGATAGTAAAGATCGAGAACGCAACGTTCTTTGATGTACCTATCTTTATCTCTTAGACTATCTGAATAGTAAGCCAGGTTTTCTTCAATCGAGTAGGATGCGGCCAGTCCGTTCGAAAAAATTGCCGTCCCAAATGCAGCTATCAGCAAAATGGATTTATGACGCGGCCTGAACCAAAATTTCATGTTGGCCTTGCTAAACCATCTACTTTCAATAGCAATGCCAAACCCCGTCCTCAATCCGTTGCTGCCCATTGCTCCTCCTATCGCCTAGCCTCTCAATTCTTCAATCTAAGACATTGATTAACAAATGTAATTCTCCTCACTAGCAAAGAGGGCCAAACAGATTACTGTTGAAAACCCTCCGCTTGCTGATCATCACGCCTATTCAAGAATGACTCGAAGAAATACCCAAAGAAACCGAGGTCCCCGCCGTCGCGAACCAACCGATTTGAAACCCTCGATCATCACCGCATCGATCGCAAGCGTCGTACTCATCGGATTAGCCATGTTTATCGACAACCGGGAAAGCGCCCCTCAATGGGCTCTTATTCTTGGTCGCTTACACCTTGCATTGCTATACTTGCCTATCGGTTTCTTTGGCGTGCTCGCGATACTCGAGTATCTGGATAGTTCCAAAAACGGTCCGCGAATCGGAAAAGCCTGCCAAATCGTTCTAGACGTCACCGCTATCGTCGCTTCCGTTTCCGCATTAGTAGGAGTCCTTCTAGCGCTTCCGGGCGGCTACAATGAAGCCTTGCTCGATCGGCATCGGTGGCTAGGGGTCTTACTCGCGATATTTGCGTTTTGGTTGGTCGCTCTTCGGCACCGGGCCAGAAACAAGAGTCGCAGCGGTTTCTCGCTTTCCTATCATGGTGCCCTGGCAGCCACGCTGATCCTGCTGTTGGCTACCGCAAAAGACAGCATCACCCTTACCCATGGCACTGGCTACCTGAGCAAGGGACCGAACACCTCTTCGATGGCTGAAGAAGAGCCTCTGGCCATCGATGAGGCCGACATTTATGAAGATGTGATCAGCCCGATTTTCGAAGAATCTTGTTTCCAATGTCACGGACCAGACAAACAGAAAGGCGATCTGCGCTTAGACAGCTTCGAACTTGCTATGCAAGGCGGTGAACTAGGCGACACCATTGTTCCTAGCGATGCGGAAGCAAGCGAACTAATCTACCGTTTGCATCTCGAAATCGATGACGACGAACATATGCCGCCAGAAGGAGAGCCCCAGCCAACCGAAGGCCAAGAGGAAATCCTCGCTTGGTGGATACAGGCTGGAGCGCCTAGCGGAGGGATCGTAGCGGACCTGGAAATCCCTGGAGAGATCGAATCCGCTATTCTCGCCCACTTGAGCAATTCAGACGATGAGGATGTGGAAATCGTCGAGAAAATCGAGATTCCAAGGGTCCCGATGAAGGCATGGGAAGATATCGCCGCTGACGTGGACGCCTTGGACCAAGAGCCAAACGTATCCGTTCTTCGCGTCGCGCTAGATTCGCCAGCGGTAAGGGTGAAAAGCCCTTTTGGAGATGATAAGATCGACGACGGCGCCTTAGCAAAGCTCTCTCCCCTTGCAGACAATATAATCGAATTGGAAATCGGATTTAGCGACCTCACCAACGAAGGGCTGTCCATTGTTTCCGCAATGCCCAATCTGGAAAAGCTCTACCTACAAAAGACCGATATTAGCGATGAGGCTTTGACGCATCTAAAAGGACTTAACCGATTGCGGTACTTGAATCTATACGGTACTCAAATATCCGATACGGGATTGGACGAATTGTTCGACCTACCTAGCCTCACCAGCCTTTTCGTCTGGGAAACCAATGTTACCAAGGAGGCTGCAGACGCATTTAAAGAGCGTAAGCTGGCCCAAACGGGAGTCAAAGAGTGGGAAGCGGAAATCGAAGCCCTCAAGGCCAGAATTCGTGACGCCTCCATTTTGGTTGATACCGGTGTCGAACTAGAAGAATAGCTTAGTAAAGTCCGACTTTCAGTTGAGAGTAACAACGATTGATCTATGTTCTTGTGCCCAATAGTCCACGAGCATAGTTTAACTCGGTTCGAAGGCGAATTCAAAGACAGTCCACTCGTTCAATCATCGGAACTCACCTCAATATCAAACCAATGAATAGGCAATCCCGCGCTCCTTTCCCTCTCCTTATCATTCTCTACGCTATCATTGGCCTCTTCGCAGGCTGCTCGTCCAGCGATCGCATTGTCCTGAGAGGCGCCGTACAGTTTGACGAGTCGCATTCATTTACACGTACCCTACGGCACTTCCAAGAAAAGGTTGCGGAGTACTATGGCAAGCCTATCGAATTCGAGCTCTATTTGAATAGCGAGTTGGGATTGGAAAAGGACTACTTTGTCTACATGAGCCAGGGAATCTCCGTCGACTATGGAATCGTGTCCCCCTCTCACATGTCTACGTTTTCCAGGGCGGCGCCTTTGATGGATGTCCCCTTCCTGTTTCGTAATTCCGAGCACTGGGACAAAGTATTGGAAAGCGACGCCTTGGGTCCAATCGTCGAGGATGTCGAAAAACAGGCCGACGTTAAAATCGTTGGCTACGCAGGCGGAGGAACGAGACATCTTATCGTCAACCGGCCTGTACGCAACATGAATGAGCTCGAGAATCTCGACATCCGTGTAATGGGGGCACCCATACAAACACGCATATTTCAAGCCATTACCGCCGCTCCGACCGTAATCGCCTACAGCGAAATCTACAACGCCATCCAAACCGGTGTCATTGACGCCGCTGAAAACGAAGCCGCGGGAATCCAGCAAATGAAATTCTACGAAGTGGGACCGGAAATCTCGCTGACAGCCCACACGATAACCGTTAGACCTATCGCCTTTAGCGGAAAGACGTTTCGACGCCTTCCGGAAGATTTGCAAGCAGCTATCCTGAAAGCGGGGCGCGAAGCAGGCAGGTTCGGTCGAGAGCTCGAATCTAGTGAGGACAGCGCAATTTTAGCTAAAATGGAGGAGGAAGAAAAATTGCGGACCCACGAATTCGTGGAACGCGATGAACTATTGCGACGAGCGGAACCCGTGCTAAGCGAATACGCCCAAGAAATCGGGGCCGGCGATGTTCTCGCCCGTATTCGGGCAATCCGCTAACCGAATTTTCGACTTTGGCGGAATGAAGTCGTTTCTTGATGGATACCACACGTTTTTGCGTTGGAGTATTACAGCCCTAATGGGCTTGATGATCATTCCAGTTTTCCTTCAGGTTCTTTCCCGTTTTCTTGGCATCATTCCTCGCTATATTTGGACCGAAGAGGTCGCCCGGTTCTGCTTCGTCTGGATCATAATGATCGGCTCGATGATCGCAGTGCGGGATAGCAGCCACTTCGATGTCGATCTCATCCCAAGGCCAAAGCGATTTCGTTCGCAGGGAATCCTTCAGTTGATTCGACATATCGCCATGCTGGCTCTTGCAGGGATTTTCCTCTGCTACGGCATCGATTTCGCTAAATTCGGATTCGCTCAGAATTCCGAGATGAGCGGCATCAACATGCTAAGCATATACATATGCTTTCCATTGGCTGGACTAAGCTGGATCCTTTTTCTCGGAGAAAAGATCTATCAGGACATTCGCGTAATCCGCGGTGATCCCGATCCCAAATTGCGTCTATGAGCCCGGGAGAGGTAGCAGCAATCATGTTTGGCGTATTCGCCATACTTATACTTTTGCGTATTCCCGTATCTTTCGCCCTCGGCTTGGCTTGCATCCCTATATTGCTCATCGACCCGCGTCTCACACCATTCCTTCTCATCAACGAGATGTGGAAATCGTACAATGCTTTTATTCTCCTGGCCGTTCCCTTTTTCCTCCTTGCGGCAAATTTGATGAATTCCGCCGGCATAACCGAGCGTCTAGTCAGTCTTGCCAGAGCCACGGTGGGCCATCTCCCCGGCGGCCTGGGTCACATAAATGTCATGGTCAGCATGCTTTTCGCCGGAATTTCCGGTTCATCCACCGCAGACGCCGCCGGTATCGGATCACTGCTGATCCCAGCCATGAAAAAGCAGGGATACGATACAGAATTTTCAGTCGCTATCACCGCGTGCTCCTCAGTTATGGGGGTCATTATTCCGCCAAGCATTATGATGGTCGTTTGGGGCGGTTTGATGTCCGTGTCGATAGGCGGGCTTTTCTTGGCTGGCGTCGTGCCCGGAGCCCTGATCGCCATCTTCATGATGGGCACGGTGCTCATTTACGCCAAGGCCCGCATTTACCCAATCTACCAACGGGCGTCATTCAAAGAGTTCCTTCAAGCGTTCGGAAAGTCGGTTTTCGCCCTAGTGACCCCCGCCATTATCGTTGGTGGCATCGTCGGCGGCATCTTTACCCCGACCGAAGCGTCCGTTGTCGCCGTCATTTACTCGGCAATTTTAGGAGGCGTGGTATACCGAACAATTGGCGCCAAAGAATTTCCCAAAGTTCTCTACAATTCGGCCCGTCTCGCTGCTATATCGCTCTTTTGTATTGGAACCGCCTCAGCATTCGGCTGGCTGCTCGCCTACTTCCGTGTCCCCCAAGCATTGGTGGATTTTATTTCTGGATACGGTACAAGTATCGCCACGACAGGATTGCTCATCGCTATTTCCTTCCTGCTCATTGGCATGTTCATCGACGCCATACCCGCTATCATCATCCTCGGCACCATTCTCCTGCCACTAGCAGAAAGCGTCGGCATGCACCCCATCCACTTCGCCATCATTGGCGTCATATCGCTCGCATTCGGCCTCGTCACGCCTCCCTACGGCCTCTGTCTTCTCATCTCCTGCTCAATTGGTGGAATCGCTGTTTCCAAAGCCTTGAAGGACGTGGCAGCCCTACTGCTTCCGCTCCTTATCCTTCTCGGACTGGTTATCCTCTTTCCGGAAATGATCCTCTTTCTTCCCCGCTGGCTAACGCCCCAGTTTATGTGAGAGGGTCACGAAACCGGATCATAAAGGACTCCTTAGTATTTTAGTTGGCAGGCGGTCCAGCGACCGCTCATAGACTTAAATTTACATGGTTTCCGGTGTAGGAAGCTCGCTTGCGAGCGATTGACACGCTGTACTGAACCCTCATTGATTCGCTCGCAAGCGAGCTTTCTACAGAAAAATTTTAGGCATTTTCATTTTGCTGATGCAAACGTGCACTAACAAATAGGCCGGCGCTCAAAAACGCCGACCTAGAAAACGAATCGCATCCCAAAGAGACGCTCTACAAGTCACGAACTACTTCCTTATCCTGCGGCGAGCTGCTGCCAGGCCAACCAGCCCGAGGGCGAGCAAGGAAAGCGTGGCGCCCGTATACGGAACACCCATGTAGAACAGCTGGCCCTGGTGTCGGTAGCCGTTCTTTGTAAGGTTCATTACTTGCACCGCAGAACCCGTGTAGTTATCCATCACCGACGTTCCGAACATGTCTTGTACCAGTTCTAAAAAGTCCCCAGTATTAGACGTGCTGGTGATCTCGCCTTCCAAATACCAAAAAGTATTCTGAAGCTGGGAGGCATGCGTCGAATCTCCGTAGGTAAAGTCGGTCAACGTTCCGAGGGCGAATTGCTCATACAAATGCGCTGTGCCTTTGGGAATTATGTCCTTATTGCCAACTTTTACGCCTCCTGCTCCACCATTAGTAGCTCCGTTATTGAGGACCACATCATAAGTGTGCCCGGGATTGCAGAACTCGTTCTTTTCCATGCAGAACGTACCGAAGCAGACGCCATCCGTCGATAACCCATTAGCGTAGTTACCAATTACGTACTAAAGTTCCGCGTTAGGATCAGCCCGATAGTTCCCCGACGAGCCTGAGTCGAAAGTGCTCAGCGTGACTTGAGAAATCGCAAGAGACCCTGAAAGGCCAACTGAAAGGAAACTAACAACTGCTAGTACTTTCTTCGGTAGATGCATTTTCATTGATTCTGATATGAGTTAGTGGCCACTCTCGTTTCAAAATATCTATGGACGATCGGCCGTGTTTATCTGAGCCCCTATTATAATCCTTCATAGTCTATCCTGTAAATCAGGCTTCATCTTGTTCGAACGCTACGCACTTCGCCTAAGGTACCCTAACCCTAGGGTAGACTACCCAACCCTGGGGTGCGGCCCTCACGTCGTTGCAGGTTGTTCCCCTCAAATAAGTGGCGCAATTTGCCTTCCATTCTGTCGCTCCTTAAATCATTTTCAATTTCAAAGCTACCCTATGACCATCGAAGAAAATCAAGCCAAAGGCCTCTGGAGCAGAGTTCGCGTTCTTCTCGGCGTTCGAGACTCTCATCATGGATTATCCGAAGTGGACGAATTTGGTATTCAAATTCCGCCTGCTCGCTTAAGATATGATGTCGCTGGCACGAACGATCTGGATTGGTTTCTCGAAGGCGGGCGATTGGGCGTTAAAACACTCGAGTCTACGCTTGAAAGCCAGAATCTGGACTTAGCTTCTTTCGGCTCGGTGCTCGATTTCGGCTGCGGCTGTGGCCGGGTGCTGAGACACTTATCTGATTTCACCGAAACGCAACTGCACGGAACCGATATCAGTCGCAAGGGGATCGCTTGGGCCGATCGCCATCTTAATTTCGCCGAATTCGGCACGAACAAGCTAAATCCGCCAACACGTTATCGTCCGGATTCCTTCGACTTCATCTACGCCTTCTCTGTATTCACTCACTTGTCACACGATCTCCAAAAAGCCTGGATGAGCGAGATGCATCGAATTCTGAAACCGAGTGGCTATTTGCTTATCTCAGTACACGGAACGCACTACAGAGATAAGATTCCCGAAGAGCTTCAAAGCGAGTTCGACAAAGGTAAACTCGTGGTTACTGGAGTTCGGCAAAATGGCTCAAATCGCTGCGCGGCATTCCATCCCGAGGACTACGTTCGCGAACACATGGCCAACGAACTCGGATTTGATATTCTTCAGCGCGCGTCACGCGGGGCATTGGGGAATCCCGAGCAGGACGTCTACTTGATGCGATCCGTTTAAAAGCTCAGCCCATGGTCCGTATATTCTTAGTCTCGATCACCATATCGGCTGTCGCGCTAGCAAAGCCCAACCCCCCTGAGCTGCCTCGGGAATTCAGAGCTGCTTGGGTAGCTACGGTTTATAACATTGATTGGCCCAAGAAGGCTGGGCTCGACCCGGAAAGGCAAAAAGAAGAACTGATCGATTTGTTCGATACATCAGCCCAAACGGGATTAAACGCCATCATCCTACAAGTGCGTCCCGCTGCGGACGCTTTGTATCAGTCCGCATACGAGCCCTGGTCCCCTTACCTTACAGGTGAAATGGGTCGCGACCCTGGCTACGATCCCCTTGAATTCGCTATCCAAGAAGCGCACAGAAGAGGCCTCGAGCTTCACGCCTGGTTCAATCCATTTAGGGCTCAAACGAACTACAAAAACAAGATCTCCAGCAACCACATAGTAAATACGCGTCCCGATTGGGTTAAGCGTTATGGGGACTATCTTTGGCTCGATCCCGGCAATCCAGAAGCCCGACGTTACTCGCTCCAGGTCATGCTCGATGTCGTGGAACGCTACGACATTGATGGCGTTCACATGGATGACTATTTTTACCCTTACCCCTATCCTTCGAATGACAAACCGCTCCCTTTCCCAGATGTGGATTCGTTCGAACGATTCGGTCGTGGCAAGCTGGACAACTGGCGGCGCTCCAATATCGATAATTTTGTTAAGGAACTATACCAGGAAGTTCGGAAGACCAAACCCTGGGTAGATATAGGCATCAGCCCTTTCGGAATCTGGAAACCCGGCGTACCCAAGGGCACTGAGGCCAGCTTAGACGCCTACAGTCTCCTATACGCCGATGCTCGCAAATGGCTCCGCAAAGGCTGGGTAGATTATATGATGCCACAGCTTTATTGGAGCATTGATTCCAAAGGTCAGAGCTTCCCAAAACTCTTGAACTGGTGGGTCGGAGAAAATCAAAAGGGTCGACATTTGTGGCCGGGAATCGCTACCGACCGGGTGGGCGATCAACGCCACGCTGCTGAAATGGCCAACCAAATTTCCCTAATTCGAAACGTGAACCGCGGCTACCCAGGGCACTCTCACTGGAGCGCCGACAGCGTAGTCAATGACCAGAGGGGCGTACGAAAACTTTTGATACGAACGACTTATCAGTCTCTTGCCCTTACTCCACCAAATCGTTGGCAAAAGAACAAAGCGCCAGAAACTCCGACTTTCGTTCTCACCCCATTTGGGGAAACTCTGAACCTCCGTCTAGCCCCTCAAGAAAACATCCGATTCTGGATAATCCAAAGCAAGACAGGAGAAAACTGGTCTACATCCGTCATTGATAGTAAAATTCAAAACATCACAGTCGAACCGGCCGAAGCGATAGCGGTTTCGGCCTTGGGATTAACCGGAATCCTAAGTGCGCCTGCCATCTTCTCCGAATGAAGACTAGCGGGACATTGATCGGCAACAACCGCCTAGTAGCCTCTCTCAACTAATTTCAACCAGTCTCAATTTGAAACCCGATCGACAATTACCAGCTTCCGCTTCAAGCGCTGTCGTCCGCTTGCAAGCCGATGGGACCGCGAGTTCATTGAACGATCAAGTCGCCGTCGAGGAACCTCTCGAAATTCGCATAGGCAACCGGCCATTCGTAGTGACGATGCGGACCCCAGGGAATGACGAGGAACTGGCGGCAGGCTTTATGACAAGCGAGGGAATTGCCTCCAGCAAAGCGGATTTCCGCGAAATTGATCGATGCCCTCTTTCTTCAAATCCAGAAAACACCATTCGAATCAGGTTTAGCGATAAAATAGATGGGCAGTCTGTCGAATCCCGACGGTATGGCGCTGTTTCCTCCAGTTGTGGCGTCTGTGGCAAGACGTCGATCACGGCCATAGGAAATTCGCACACACAAATTGAGAGCGATTTAAAGGTAAGGCGACAATTGCTCTTCGATCTTCCAGAACGGCTCCGAGAGAACCAAGTAGTTTTCGATCGCACCGGCGGCCTGCATTCCTCCGGAATATTCAACCAGGATGGGGAGTTGGTATGCCTTCGAGAAGATGTCGGACGCCATAACGCGCTCGACAAAGCTATTGGTTACTCGCTTCTCAATGGAGTCTGGCCACTAAATGAGCATATTCTTCTAGTTAGCGGCCGCGTTTCTTTCGAGATTATTCAAAAAGCTCTGGCGGCAAAAATTCCATTAGTAGCTGCCGTTTCCGCTCCATCATCACTCGCTATCGAGGTGGCCAGAGAATACGGTGTCACGCTTATTGGATTCCTTCGCCCGCCCAAAATGAACGTCTACTCTCATCCTCAGCGTATCCTCGACTAAAACTGCTTTACCGCTGCCAGTCGTTCTAAACCAATTGGGAACTTGGGTATCGAGAATCTGTCCTTGTAAACTATTCTACTTCACCGGCCCTTCTTCCTCAAATTTTATGTCTTCATGAAAAAACTAGCCTTGATAGTATTCTTTTTCTGGTTACCTTTAGCTCCACTGGTCGCTCAAGATAAACAGCCGCTTACTAAAGCGGATATTCTCAATATGGTTGATGAGCTATCCAATTGGGGCCGCTGGGGATCCGACGACGAACTCGGGGCCATCAACCTGATCACTCCAGAAAAGCGACGACAAGCCGCTAGGCTCGTGAGAGAAGGCATATCCGTCTCCATGGCTCGCGACGTGGAAACGGAAATAGCTGCAGACAACCCAAAACCCTTCGTACACACCATGCTCTCCGACGGGCAAACGCTTCATGCCCAATGGTGCTCTGACAACTTTTCCGTGTCCTATCATGGATTCGCCCACTCGCACATCGATTCGCTCTGCCACTACGTCCATGAGCAGACGCTCTACAACGGCATTTCCGCCAAAACGGTAACACCGAATGGCGCCCGCAAACTAGATATTCACAATCTAAAGAACGGCATATTCACTCGTGGAATCCTCATTGATATTCCCGCTCTTAAAGGCCTGGACTACTTGGAACCCGGAACTCCAATCTACCCTGAAGACCTGGAAGCTTGGGAAGAGAAAGCGGGTGTTAAAATCTCTTCCGGTGACGTCGTATTGATCTATACAGGACGCTGGGCTCGAAGGGAAGCCGTCGGCCCCTGGAGCGGCAGCCAAGCGGGACTCCATGCAACAGCGGCTCGCTGGCTTGGAAAACGGGACATTTCAGTTCTGGGAAGCGATGGTGGCAGCGAAGTTTCCCCTTCAGGGATTCCTGGAGTCAATAGCCCGGTGCACCTTCTCATGCTGCATTCACTTGGCGTACATATGCTGGACAATCTGGATCTCGAAGCCCTGAGCGACAAATCCTCGGAATTGGAGCGCTGGGATTTCCTTCTCACCGTAGCTCCACTTGCCGTTCCAGGCGGCACGGGTTCGCCACTGAATCCGATTGCTACATTCTAGAAAGCGTATGCGAGTGAAACGGCCTCTGTTTAAACTCATTCTCCTACTCGGGATCGTTTATACCGGAGGTCATCTAGCGTACTTGTACTTTCCCTTTGAGGCCCCTTCAGATCCAGCAGACCAGAGCCCACGCATTTCGAACCACGTCGTTTCTAGTCCACAAGCCGACAGAGCAGTGAGCTCAATCGAATTCGCTAGCTCGGAAAGCGAAACGCCACTCGATTTCCAGCCTCCTAGCAACCTAGCGCAATCAGACGAGTTGCTAGTAAACTTCGGCAACATCGACTCCTATCAGCGATTCAACGAGAGCGCCAACCTTCACGGAATTGAAATCATTGCTCGCAATGATGCACTGCTAGCGCTTCGGTTAAGGGTACAGGACTCGATTGGAGCCAATCAGATCCGCCACCTAGCGGGAAGCGATGCGTCATTCGACTACAACTACTTGGTAGCAGCTCCGCTCATACCTCAGCCGGCTCCTAGCGGCGGAGGCAGCACTCCTTTCCTTGACAGGGCTCTCGATTGGCTTGGCGTTCCTGAAAACAACCAGGAATGGGGCAAGGGAATCACCATCGCCCTTCTGGATACAGGGGTCTCTGACCACAGCTCTCTCGAATCTAGTTCCATTTCACAACTGGACCTTATCGAAGACAGTGGAGGGGATGAATCCGCTTATCACGGTCATGGAACAGCCATCGCTTCGCTAATAGTCGGCCAAGAAGGTCTCGGCATTGCTCCCGCCGCAGAATTAGTAAGTATTCAAGTAATGGATTCTGACGGAATCGGCGATAGCTTTACTCTAGCTGAAGGCATATTGCAAGCAGTCGAATCTGGAGCGACTATCGTCAGCATGAGCCTAGGGAGCTACGGATACACGAGCGTGCTGGAAAACGCCGTCAATTTCGCTCTGGCCAATGATGTTGTTCTTGTAGCTTCCGCCGGCAACGATGGGGCAAACGCCGCGCCTTACCCTGCCCGCTTTGAGAATGTTATAGGCGTGGCGGCAGTCGACGCCGACAGTCAACGAGCTGATTTCTCCAATTTCAGTTCTTCCATCGACATCGCCGCGCCGGGGGTGGATGTGATCGCCGCCTGGGGAGAAGAGAATTGGATACGTTTTTCA
>MDTA01140496.1_pt1 | contig 32136 bp, 13 predicted proteins | sample 811151 | NCBI WGS metagenome assembly MDTA01 (sample SAMN05326648, study PRJNA326480) | marine metagenome | isolation source: seawater | place: Indian Ocean: South | collected 2010
ACCGGCAACAATTTGGTCAACTGATTCAAATTGTTGAATATCTAATTCAGTTGATATTTCTTCTACTTGTTTTTGTGGTATTAAGGAAATTTCTCTACACTTGTGTTGGTTGATGAATGTTTCTTTAATGAAACTTGCCTCTTCATAGCTGATAGGCACATCAATAGTTACTCTTAGATACATTTTACTTTTTATAATGTCTTGTTTAGGATCTAATAGTTTACTTAAAGTAGTTGTTCTATACTTTGGACAGTCTTCCCAGTTTATATATTCAGGCTCTTTATTATTTTCTCTGTCAAGAATCATCATACCACGCTTGTCGTCCCAAGCATCTGCATAATTGTGTGGAAAAGCATTACCAATATAGTGTATTTTTCCTTGTTGTTGTCTTTTATGAAAGTGTCCACTAAAAACATAATCTTGATGTTTAAAATGTTCTGCTTTTAGTTCGCCTGTGTCTGGCATTTGTACCATTGCATTCATATAAAAGCTAGGTAGTTCAAAATGACCAAACATATACCTACTTTTTATATCTTTAATTTTTTTCCACTCGTCTCCAACTAACCAAGGTACTAAAGTTACGTTTTCAACAGTGGTAATTTCGTCAATAAATGTAATTCCTGGAATATGTTTAGCAAAGGCTGTTGAGTTTACATCTCTTTTGTCTTTGTAATACAGATCATGGTTGCCATCAAAAAAGAAAAATTGTTCAAATGCCTTTCCTAATTTTTCCATACTACGAATAGTAGCATCCATAGTTGTAAGATTTAAACTATTTCTATTGTGATGCCAATCTCCACAGAAGATTCCTGTTTCACACTTGTTTTCTTTTGCATTTTGGATAAACCAATCTACAAAACTTTCACAATCATCATTATGTATTTTTGAATTACCTTTTAACCCCAAATGGATATCAGTAAAAACCGCGGCTTTCTTAAACAAACATTGCTCCTTGTATTTCTATCTTATTATAAAGTCTTTAAAATGAAAAGTCAACTATTAGTTTTGTTTAGCTCTAGCTTCGGCTTCCCGTTTCATATAACTTTCCCATTCTCCTGCGTGTTGCCTAGTATAGCTAGGGTCCATTCCGTTTTGTTCTAAAATATCATCTCTTATATTTTGATTACGTTTTTCCAAATTAATAACACGAACAAAACTGTTTGTTACGGCCGCTGTATAATATGCAAACGGATTATTAGATTTTGATTCATCAAACTGTAATCCAATTTGTGCAAGTTGAAGTATTGCTTGACCTTTCATTTCGTCATTGTAAGTATATCCTCGCACATTTCCTCTAGTAGCATATCTATCACATAGCTTCATCCACATATTTGCTAGTTTGTCTGTAGCCTGTCCATCAGTTTTTGAAAAATATCCATTTTCCATACCACCTACCCAATGACTTTTTCCTACACATATTAAATCCCCTTGTTCATTAAACTTATAATGTTGATACGGCGGAAAATTTAATTTTACTCTAGTATCTGCAATATTTTTTGGATTTTTCTTTCTACCTTTTTCTTCAGGAATATGATCAAACGTCATAATTCTAAAAATTAGTTCTTCTTTTGTAATTTTTCTATAGTCTACTTCACACTCAGCAAGTTTTACTTTAATACCATTCTGCTTTTTTTGATCGTAATCAGCTAACCCTAGCCTTTTAGCTTTATTTCTTTTAGCTTCGGCTATAGTTCTTATGTTAATTCTTTCCAAACTAGGTAAAATTATATCATATTGATGATATGCTGGGTCAACGTAACTACTAAATGCACTTTTTGACTTGTGTATTTCAGCCAAAATGTCTTTGTTATTTAAATAATTTATTTTTTTCATATTTGCTCCAGTTTATAGTCTATTATAATATATGTAGTTAATTTTGTCAACTAAATAATGTATAGGAGTTATCAAAATTATGGCAGTTAATTTATCAACAATCCAAGATCCAGTACATGCTGAAGGTGGTCGTCCAAATGACGCCGCAGAAAGTGTGTCTGCAACAGTAGGTTCAGAGAATCTTATATCTGGTGCAGGAAGTGCATTTACTGGTGTTAAACAGCGTGTAACTGATTTTTTATCAGATACAGGCTTTGGGAAAGCATTAAGGTCTTTAAATTTATTACCAGGGGGAAATCCAACAGCTAAAAGTATTACAGACGGGACATGGGGATCGTCAAATGAATATGATTGGCGTGTCAAGTTAAGTGTTCCTTCTACAATGGCTGGTAGTCCATTATTGGCGCCTTTAGCTGAAACAAACGGATTAGTATTTCCATATACTCCACAAATATTAATGCAACATGATGCGGCTTATCAACAAGTTACTCCTGTACATAGTAATTATCCTTATTTTGCATATCAGAACTCAGATCCGAAAGCTATGGTTATTTCGGGACAATTTTTGATTGAAAATTCTCTAGAAGGAGAATATTGGATTGCGGCTGTACATTATTTAAGATCTGTAACAAAAATGGCTTATGGACAAACAAGTCATAAAGGTTCGCCACCTCCTTTAGTAAAATTAACAGGGTATGGTGATTATGTTCTTCCTAATGTACCAGTTGTAATTACAAACTTTACAGTGAACTTAGAGCCAGATGTAGATTATATGAAAGTTGCGGTAGGAGCCAAAGGTTCTTGGGTACCAATTTCTAGTATAATTGCAGTAACATGTCAACCAATTTACAGCAGACGCAAAGTAGCAAGATTTAGTTTGGATAATTTTGTTAACGGCGGCAGCTTATACGATGATGATGGATTTATTTAATGGCAACATATAGTAATGAAAGTCCTTATGCTAATACAGAAATAGTAAACGGACAATATTTAGGATTTTTAAAAATTAGACCAGTACCTGCGTACGATGATGATATATTATATACGATTGAATCTCAATATCAGCATAGACCAGATTTATTAGCTTATGATTTATATGGTTCACCAAAATTATGGTGGGTATTTGCACAGCGTAATATGGATATTCTTAAAGATCCTGTTTATGATATGGTAACAGGTACTAAAATTTATCTTCCTCAAGGTGAAAAACTTACTGAGACACTAGGAGGATAACGTGGATCCTTTAATCAATTCAACTAACATTGATATAAACGGACTGAAAAGTTCTGTAGAAGGTTCAGCATCTCAAATTAAAGGTGCAACACAAGCAATTAGTACAGGATTAGGACAAAATATATCTAATGTAGCTAATTCATTAATACCAAGTCAACTTAATAGTATTCTAAGCACAGGGTTAGGTGCGTTTAGCGGATCTTTTTTTGGTTTGCCTCCTTGGCCTAACGAATTAGAAAAATATGCAACTGTAAATTATATATTCACACTTTCTTGTTTAACAGTTGACGATTTAAATAGACCAGATGCAACTTACAGATTGCGTGGTGCAAAAAATATTATTTGTCGTTCAGGCGGGTCTGGTCAAGTTAAAGTTAAAACAGCATCAGAAAGAGGAAAAGGCCCTGTTGAATTTTATATTGACGATGTTGAAATTGAAACAGTAATTACACACAACAGAGGAACAAAACAAGCAGACGCAATCGGAGGAAGTTTTAAAATATTTGAACCTTATAGTATGGGATTGTTTTATGAAACAATACAAGTTGCCGCACTTAAAAGTGGACATAAAAATTATATAGAATCACCGTTTATGTTAACACTACAATTTAAAGGTTGGGACGATAACGGAAATGTAAGCACAGCAAGAGGATCAACAAGATACATTCCAATTAAAATTATTAATAGTGTTTTTAATGTAACAGAACAAGGTAGTACTTATAGTGTTGAATTTGTAAAATACAATGATCAGTCTTTTGGTGATCAAACGCAAGCATCAAAAACAGATTTAAATTTATCAGGAAACACAGTTCAAGAAATTTTACAATCAGGTGGAAAAAGTTTAACAACTATAGTAAATTCAAGACTATTAAAAAATCAAGAAGCAAAACAAGTAAACAAAGCTGATCAATATGTAGTAATGTTTCCTAACAAACGTAGTAGTGCAGAAGAAGCAATTTTAGGAGAACCTAATGATGCAGATACTGGTGCTACAGTAAGCTCGCCTGCAGAAGGTGAAATAAAAGATTTAAGCGAAGAAAGGAAACAACAAATTTTCGAAAGTATTGCTGGTATACAAGCAGGTAATGTGCCTGAAAACTTTGATGCAAATTTAAGTGAGTTGTTAGGTATTGTTATTCAAAGATCTGAAGTAGGAGAGTCTATTAGAACTTATGCTGAGAATCCAGATAATATTAATGAAATAGGTCAAGCAAAAATTGTAAAAACAAAAAATGACACAGGACAAGTTCCGCAAAAAGATCCTAATCTATGTGAAGTAGAAAAAGGAGTTGTATGTAGGAACAAAGTACAAATACCTGAAACTACTAGAACATTTCAATTTAAAGCTGGAGCAAAAGTACAAGATATTATTGAACAAATAATAATGGCCAGCGATTGGGGTAGAAAAATTACTGAAAGATTAGAAAATCCTGACAAAAATAATATGGTTGATTGGTTTAAAATTGAAAGTCAAATCTATGAACAAACAGATGCTAAAACAGTAAATGCTACAGGACAAAATCCAAAAGTTTATGTTTATAGAGTTGTACCTTATAAAGTAAATGCATCTAGATTTGCATCACCTAGTAAACCTACACCAGGAATTAGTTTTGCAAGAATGCAAGCCGCTAAAGAATACAATTATATATACACAGGAAAAAATAAAGATATTATAGATTTTGATATTCAGTTTGATAATGCATTTTTTGTAGGTATTGGTGCACAAAGAGGCCAAGCATCTAAAGATAGTAAAACATCAGCACAAAATTCTATGAAAAAACCAGATACTGAAACATCTAAAGTTCAAAACGAAGGTGATCAAGATACCTTTTCAAGTTCTGGTACATCAAAAACAAACGAAGTTGATAAAAAACCAGCATCACAAACAGGTGGCGGTCAAGAATGGAGCGAAACACAAGTCGCTCGTGCATTTAATGAAGCACTACTTGACAGTCCTGCAGACTTGATAGAAGTTGATTTAAAGATATGGGGTGATCCTTTTTGGATCACAGATAGTGGAGTTGGAAATTACACAGCTAAACCTACACAGTATATTAATATTACACAAGACGGAAGTGTTGACTATCAAAGTTCAGAAGTAGATTGTATACTAAATTTTAGAACTCCATTTGATATTTCAGAAAACGGATGGATGGACTTCGGAGGCGTAAGTGCTCCAACAAAAGCATTTAGCGGTCTTTATCAATGTATTGGAGTTACTAGTAATTTTAGTGGCGGAAAATTTGAACAAACTTTAGCGTTAATTAGAAGAAGAAATCAAGAGCAAGACATTAAAGCAGAAGCTTCTAAGAGTGGAAACGCAGTTATCAAAGATGGTACTAAAGAAAATAGAATTGATGATTTCTCTGCACTATTTGGATTTGATTTTTAATGGCTGAAATAAAAAGAACAAGCAGTATAGATACTAAAGGCGATCCAGGACCGTTCTTGGCAAAGATTGTTAGTCATCTTGATTCAAAGTATATGGGTGGATTAGAGGTTGAACTTTTAAAAGTAGTTGAAGAAGGAAATAATACTTTAACTACAGGACAAACTGTTCAAGTAAAATACTTGCCAGGTTTTTATGGTGTAACTCCTTATGGTGGAACAAGCGACAATGAAGGATTTGTTTTTACCCAAAAAAGTTATGGAATGTGGGCAGTACCACCTGATATAGGAAATATTGTATTAGTAATATTTGTTGAAGGTAATATATCAATGGGATATTGGTTGGGAGTTGTACCTGATGAATATATGAATTTTATGGTACCTGGTAACCCTGCAACAACTTTCAATGACAAAGATAAAACAAAAAATTTACCAGTAGGAGAATATAATAAAAAATTATCAAAACACAAAGGTGGAGACCCAACACAATTTATAAAACCAGTTAATACTGATTTTCAAAAAGTTCTTACAGACAACGGTTTACTTACAGATAATATTAGAGGTGTATCTTCGTCAAGTGCTAGAAGAGAATTACCAAGTATGGTATTTGGTTGGAGTACACCAGGCCCGTATGATAGACGACCAGGAGCACCTAAATTTAATTATGGAAATATAGGATCACAAACACAAGTAGCATCTAATAGGTTAGGCGGATCATCTTTTGTTATGGACGACGGTGATGCAAACTTTTTACGTAAAGGACATGCATCAACAGCAAAATCAGATTATGCGGCAGTTGAAAGAAAAGAAAAATTTGGTGATCCTACTATTCCACAAAATGAATTAGTCCGTTTAAGGACTAGAACCGGTCATCAGATACTGATGCATAATTCAGAAGATTTAATTTATATTGGTAACAGCAAAGGTACTACATGGATTGAATTAACTTCAAATGGTAAAATTGACATTTATGCAAAAGATAGTGTAAGTGTTCATACAGAAAATGATTATAATATTACTGCTGACAGAGATATTAATTTTACAGCAGGTAGAGATATTAACTTTACTGCAACTACTGATATTAGACAAAATGCTGGAGAAGACTTTCATGTTAATGCAGGAAAAAATATTAATCAAACAGCAGGCACTAATTGGGAAATAAAAGTTGGTGCTGACGGCAAAATCACTTGCGGCGGAACTAGTAATATTAAAAGTAGTCATCATCTTGAAACAGCAGATAAAATTGATATGAACGGTCCTCCAGCCGCTACAGCAGGATCTGCTGAAACCGCACATACACCAAAAAGATCTCCACAAGCAGAACCGTGGGCAGGACACGAAAATTATGATCCAAGTCAGCATACTCCGCTGAAAACAGATGCTGATCCTAAAGCCGCAAATATAATTCAACCTACCGGAACAACAGGTGCAGGAACTACTTCTACAACAGTAGCAGATACAGCGAAAGTTGCAGACGAAAAAACTGCAACAAATGATACAATGAAAAAAGACTGTTCACCTTTAGATGTAGGACCAACGTAATGTTTGCAATTACAGGAGGAGTAGAAAATTTAGCAGAAGCAACTCGTGGAGTAGACTTTACTTTGAATGTAACTTTTATCGAAGGCACAGGAGGCACTATAAATTCTGTTGTAGCAACGCATGGAACTGCTGAAGACGACACAGTAACAATTACAAATTCTAACACAGGATTTACTGCTATAGGAAAATACATTTCTGGATGGAACGATGTGTTTACTTTTTGTGATGCAAAAACAAGTGATAAAGAACAAACTCCACAAACTGTCGTTGGAGCTCATAAAATGCCAGATGGAAAAAATTTGTTTTCATTGAGTCAAGATTTAAGTGCTTTTAAATATAAAATTTACAATGTTGATGTTAATTACACAGAATTAGTTGGAGTACCTCCTGCTGTTACACCAGTAGTAAAACAAGGTACAATTACAATTCAGCATAAGTGTCATAATAATGAGCAAGCAATTAGACAATTTATGGATAATGAAAATTATGACTATAACGATAGGAGATAAACATGCCAGCAGTTACAAGAATAGGCGATGATGACGAACCTCATTGCGGTGGTATGGTAAGAGCTAAAGGTTCCGCTAATGTATTTGCAAATGGAATTGCTATTAGTAGGCAAAGTGATCCTAATACAGCTCATTGCGGTGGGCATTCAGATGTAATTACAGTTGGTTCAACAACAGTATTTGTAAACAATTTAGGATGTGGACGAGTAGGTGATGACGTTGGCGGAAAAAATTGCACATCAGTTAAAGAAGGCAGTCCTGACGTTTTTGCTGGAGGATAAATATTGATATGAGCTCAGTAGAAAAGAAAATATATAAAGAAATTGTAGTTCCTGGTAATAAAAGATCAGAACCTATTAATACTAAAACTACATATCAGGGCGTAAGTACTGTAAACCCTGAAAATACTTCTTTTAGATTATACGATATTTCCTTAATTAAACAAGATTTAATTAATCATTTCCACATCAGACAAGGGGAAAAATTAGGTAATCCTGAGTTTGGCACAATTATATGGGACGCTTTATTTGAACCTTTAACTGATACATTAAGAGATGCAATCACACAAAACGTTACTAATATTGTTAATAATGACCCTAGAACTAACGTTGATAAGATTGTTATTGATCAGTATGAAAAGGGAATACAAATAGAATGTACTATTACATATCTTCCGTTCAATATTTCCGAAACTTTACGTATGAGATTTGACGAAGAATCAGGATTTCTAAGGACATAGTTGTCCATAGCCTGAGGGCATAAATAATATACGTACTTATCTAATCGTAATAAATACATTTAATAAGGAATATTACATATGCCAACAACAGATAGACAGAATAGATTATTATTAGCAGAGGACTGGAAAAGGGTTTATCAGTCATTTCGTAACGCAGATTTTCAAAGTTATGACTTTGATAATTTACGTAGAACAATGATTAACTATCTGCGTGAAAATTATCCTGAAGATTTTAACGATTATATAGAATCAAGCGAATATCTAGCATTAATTGACCTAATAGCATATATGGGTCAAAATATATCATTCAGAATTGACTTAAATGCAAGAGAAAATTATCTAGAATTAGCTGAGCGAAGAGAATCTGTTTTAAGATTAGCTCGTTTACTATCCTACAATCCAAAACGTAATCAAGCGGCAAACGGATTACTTAAATTTGAAAGCATTAGTACGTCAGAAGAAATACTAGATTCAAATGGTGTAAATTTATCAGGTCAAACTATTGTATGGAATGATCCTACAAATCCTGACTGGTACGAACAATTTATAAAAGTAATAAATTCTACGTTACCTGCAAATGCAAAATTTGGACGACCAATCAAAAAAGATACTGCAAGTGGCATACCTACTGAACAGTATAGAATGGTTAGTACAAATACAGAAGTTCCTGTCTATAGCTTTTCAAAAAATGTTGATGGTAGAGCGGTAAGATTTGAAATTGTATCTACAGATATTAATGATCAAGTAATTTTAGAGGAAGCTCCGTTTCCAGGAAATAATTTTGCATTTTTATTTAGAGATGATGGTAGAGGAAATGCAAGTAGTAATTCTGGATTTTTCAGTCATTTTAGAGAAGGCTCGATTGACGAAGGTGTTTTCACTATAGCTAATCCAAGTACTAATCAAGTTGTATCAATTGATGCAACAAATGTTAACAATACAGACGTTTGGCTTTATAAATTAGATTCATTTGGTAACGAATTAGAGTTATGGAATAAAGTTGAAGCTGTTGAAGGTAATAATGTTGTTTATAATAGTTTAGCTAAAAATGTTAGAAATATCTATTCTGTACTAACTAGAGTAGATGATAGAATAAGTTTAATTTTTTCAGACGGTACTTTTGGAAATTTACCAAAAGGAAGTTTCCGTGTTTTTTACAGAGTTAGTAAAAACGAAAGAGTGATTATTACTCCTGATGATATGAGGGGAATAACTGTTGTAATACCATACAAGTCAGCTACAGATAAAATTGAAACACTAACTGTAACTTACGAATTAAAATATAATGTTGATAATTCAACTACTAGTGAATCAAGTGCTAGTATTAAACAAAATGCACCATCAACTTATTATACTCAAAACAGAATGGTAACTGCTGAAGATTACCAAGTGTCTCCGTTAGGAGTTAGTCAAGAAATAATAAAAGTAAAATCTATTAATAGAACATCTAGTGGTATTTCTAGATATTTTGATTTGATAGATGCTACCGGCAGATATAGTAAAACAAATTTGTATGGAACAGATGGAATTTTGTATAAAGAAAATTTAGAGCCTAAAACAACTTTTAGCTTTACTACAAAAACAGATATAGAAGGAGCTATCGTTAACACAATCCAACCTATTTTAAGTAACAAGAAAGTAAGAAATTATTATTATGATAATTTTCCTAAAATATCAACAATTGATTTAGGTGTAACTTGGGTGCAATCTACAAAGTCAACAAATTTAAGCACAGGATATTTTAAAAATTCTGCAGATGTAAAATCTCAGTTAGGTACGTTTACTTCTTCACTTTTAAAGTTGATAGTACCTGGAGCATTAATAAAATTTTTACCGCCATTAGGACAAAGTTTTCTTAACAGCGATTTAGTTTCTACTACAGGATACCAAGGTAAAAAAGGTGTAGTTGATTACAAATGGGTTAAAATTGCTTCTGTAACAGGAGATGGAACAGTAGTAGCTAGTACAGGATTAGGACCAGTTTCGTTAAATGACATTATTCCAACAGGATCAAGATTAGCTCAAATTGTTCCTGGACTTTCATCAACTTTAGAAAGTGATGTTTCTACACAATTAATTGACCAAGTTTTTGCTTACAAAATATTTGGATTAAGATTTGACATAGACACACAATCTTGGAGAATTGTAACAGAAAATAATTTAAACACATCATCTAATTTTAGTACAGGTAAAACAGGCGACATTTCAAATCAACAACTTGATGCAAGTTGGTTGTTATTATTTGAAACAAACGGTGAAACTTATACAATTAAAAATAGAGCTATGAGATATATTTTTGAAAGTGATCAAGAAATAAGATTTTACTTTGATTCAACTGATAAAATTTACAATAATTTAACAGGAAAAATTGTCAAAGATAAGATTAGTATTTTAAACATTAACACACAGCCTGATAGTGCATTACCTTTTACTGTCAATTATGATTGGGAACTAACAGAAGAATATAGAGATAAAGAAGGATATGTAGATAGTAAAAAAATAGAAATTTCTTTTTTTGATACAGACGACGATGGCGTAGTCGACGATCCAGATATATTTGATACATTAGTTAAAGAAACTGTTAATCCGTTAACAAAATATATTTTCCAACAAAAGATTCAAACTACTGACGGTGTAGAAGATTTTAATTTTGTAGATGCAACTTCTATAGGTATTATAGTTTTAAGTTCAGAGACATTTTTACAAGCCCTTAGCACTTACAATAATGGACAATTATTTTACTTTACATCAACAGATGTATTTAAAATTTATAATAGTTCATCTGGTATATTAGATCAAACTACTGATTATAGAGCAAGAGTAGGTAGAGATAACATAACTTTCCATTATATTCATGGAGCAGATGATAGTTCAAGAATTGATCCTAGTGCAAGTAACATAATTGATACTTTTATATTAACTAAAAGCTACGACACAGATTTTAGATTGTACTTAAATGGAACAGGTAAACTACCACTTCCTGCTAGTTCAGATTCATTATTTCTATCTTACAATACAGAGTTATCTAAAATAAAATCACTAAGTGATGAAATAATTTATCATCCAGTTAAGTATAAAGTACTATTTGGATCAAAGGCGGAGACAGACTTGCAAGGAACATTTAAAGTAGTAAAAAATCCAGATCTAGTTCTCAATGATAATGATATTAAGTCAAGAATTATTGCGGCAATTAATGAATATTTTGCTCTTGAAAATTGGGATTTCGGCGATAAGTTTTTCTTTTCAGAAATGGCAAATTATGTAATGACAGAACTTGCTCCAGATGTAGTAACATTCTTACTAGTACCAAACCAGTCAGATCAAATCTTTGGTAGCTTATTTGAAATTAAATCAGAAAGTGATGAAATTTTTATTAGTGGTGCAACTGTTGATAATATTGAAATTATTGATGCGGTAACTGCAAATAGATTAAGAGCTACAGGAGGCGAGGTTGTAACGGATAGCGTAACAATATCCTCTGGTATACAAAGTGTTTAATTGGAAGAATTTAAATGGCATTTGATAATAATCAAAAAAGTGGTACTGGTGACCCTAACGCTAAAAGAAAAACTGAGTATCATCTACCAAGATATTTCAGAACAACTCCAAATAGCAAATTTTTATCTAGCACATTAGATCAATTAGTACAACCAGGAACTGTAGAAAAGTTAAATGGCTATTACGGTCGTGAAACTGCTACATCATTTAATAAAGATGACAATTACATAGGAGACTTTTCTGAAAGTCGTAAAAATTATCAATTTGAGCCGGCGGCTGTTATTAAAGATAATTTAGATGAAGTAACTTTTTATAAAGATTACAATGACTATATAAACCAACTTACTAGTTTTAATCCATTAGTCAAAGATCATAGCATAACCAATAAACAAGAATACTACAGTTGGAATCCGCATGTTGATTGGGATAAGTTTATTAATTTTAGAGAGTACTATTGGTTACCTAGTGGCCCACAAACAGTTAATGTTAGAGGCCAAACAACAGAAGTAGTAAGCACATATACAGTGACAATAGCCGATAATGAAGATAATTTTGGTTATGTATTTTCTCCAGACGGCTTAACACAAAATCCTACTATAAAATTATTTAGAGGAATTACTTACAAGTTTGATATTAACACCCCTGGATTACCTTTTACTATTAGAACAAAACGTGATTTAGATGATTCCTTTTTACTAGATACAGACGTTCCAGGACAAATTATTGATAATCAAGGAACAGAAGACGGTGTAATTACTTTTACGCCCACTTCAGAAACACCTAATATTTTATATTATGTTTCAAGCAATGATATTGAAGCCGCAGGACTAATAAAAGTTGCTAACATAGAAGAAGCTTCTGCTATTGATATAGAAGCTGAAATTTTAGGAAAAAAGACATATACTACTGGCGCCGGCTTTGATTTATCAAATGGAATGAAGATTAGTTTTATAGGTGAAGTAACACCTACAAGTTATGCTACAGGTGAATATTACGTTGAAGGAGTTGGTAGTAAAATTGTCCTTATAAAAGAAGATGAATTAACAGTTCCTAGTTCGTTTGTTGATAGTATAGATGTTGATTTTGACGCACAGGGATTTGATAGACAGCCATTTGACACAGCAATAGGATATCCTACTGTTCGTGATTATATGTTAATTAACAGATCAGCAAAAGATGGAAATTTATGGAGTAGATATAATAGATGGTTTCATAAGTCCGTTATTGAACAAAGTGCAAAGTTAAACGATCAACCTATTAGTGTAGACGAGTCTGCAAGAGCTAAAAGACCAATTATAGAATTTGAAGCAGGATTAAAATTATTTAACTTTGGAACACAAACAAAAGCTAATGTAAATCTTTTAGATACACATACAAAAGATGTATTTTCAACTATTGAAGGAAGTAAAGGATATAATATTGATGGTGTAGATTTAATTGACGGAATGAGAGTTTTATTTACAGCAGATCCTGATCCTCTAGTTAATGGAAGAATTTTTCAAGTCAAACTTTTTAAATTTGATGGACCAGAAATCGAAGTTGATCAAAATATAAAACAAATTTCATTAATTGATGTTACAGATACCCAACCGTTAAAAGACGAAGTTGTTTTAGTTTCGCAAGGTGATACTTACAAAGGTTTGATGTATTATTATAACGGAACTACTTGGAAACAAGCTCAAACAAAAACAAAAGTTAACCAACAGCCTTTGTTTGATTTATATGATGAGAACAATGTAAGTTACAGCGATATTACAGTTTATGATTCATCAAATTTTGTTGGTAATAAAATTTTTAGTTACAAAGAAGGAGTAGTTGGTAGCGTCGATTCAGAAGCAGGAGTTGTTTTATCATATAGAACAATTACAAATGTAGGTGACATTACATTTAACTTTAATTTATTATCAGATTACTTTGAGTATTTGATTGGAAGTGCATTATACTATAAAAATACAGATGTAGGTTTTCTTAGAAAATATTCTGACAGGACTACGTACACTAATACAAATGCTTGGGAGAAAGCTTCAGGTACCCATAGTATTCAGCCTGTAATAAGACAATATGTTTTTGATAATACTACATCTACATTCGATGTAGATGTTTATGAAAATAGTGCATCTCTTGCAGATTTAAAAGTTACTGTATTTTTAAATAATGAATTAAAATTTAAAGATGTAGACTATACTGTAGGTACGTCACCAAATAATTTAACAACTATAACTTTTTTAAAACCAGCTTTTACTTCTACTACAGGTTTAACCGATGGCGATACTGTAACAATTAAAACAACATCATCAGCAGTAAAAAATGATAATGGCTATTATGATTTCCCTGCAAATTTAGAGAGAAATCCTTTAAACAATAATTTAACAGAATTTACTTTAGGAGAAGTTAATAGTCATGTTACTAGTATAGTTGCAGAACTAAACGATTTTTCAGGAGTATTTCCCGGATCAAGTAATTTAAGAGATCTAGGATTTGTATCTCAATATGGTAACAGATTTGTAAAACATAGCTCTCCATTAAATTTAGCAATGTACAGTCTTTTAGATAAAGATTCAAATATAGTATCTGCTATTAGATTTGCACGAAGAGAATATGGCAAATTTAAAAGATCTTTTTTACAAGTTGCAGATAATTTAGGATGGCAAGGACCTGTAAAAGAACATGTTGATAGAATACTAGCAGAGTTAAACAAAGATAAAATTAACTCTATGCCATTTTATTTTTCCGATATGGTGCCACAAGGATCAGTAAAACGTACTACGCACGAAGTAGACGATAATACACAAGAATACTTTGCATTAACAAATCCATTTACACTTTCTACACCAAGTAGAGATGCAGTACAAGTATATTTAAACGGAATACAGTTACTACATGGTGTAGATTATACATTTAACAGTGAAGGTTTTTGTAGAGTTACTAAAACAAAAGCTAAAAATGATTTAATTGACATTTATGAATATGAAACAACTAACGGTAGCTATGTTCCACCGACACCAACTAAGTTAGGTTTATATCCTGCTTATACTCCTAGTGTATATACAGATGATACGTATCAGACTCCTACAAAAATATTACAAGGACATGACGGCAGTAAGATAGTAGCTTATGATGATTATAGAGATGATCTATTATTAGAATTAGAAAAAAGAATATACAATAATATTAAAGTCAAATATGATACAGAATTATTTGACATACACAGTTACAAAAGTGGAGCATTTAGAACATCTGATTTTACTAAATCAGAAATAGATAGTCCTATGCTATCTGATTTTATACAATGGTCAAACTTGGTAGATAGTGATTACACACTTAATGATTTCTTTGAAAGAACAAATTCTTGGACATTTAATTATTCAAAGATGACATCACCAACTGGCCAACAACTTCCGGGTTTCTGGAGAGGTGTTTACAACGAAGCATATGATACAGACCGTCCTCATACACATCCTTGGGAAATGTTAGGATTTTCGATCAAACCAACTTGGTGGAATACTGTTTATGGACCTGCTCCATATACTAAAGATAATTTAATTTTATGGACAGACCTGCAGAATGGTATTGTAAGAGAACCAAACAAAAAAATTAAAATTTTAAACAGATATAAAAGACCAGGATTAACTACACATATTCCTGTAGATCGAAACGGTAAATTATTAAGTCCAAATGATTCAGGTTACGCTCAAGATTTTTTCTCAGGCAACTTAAATGATTCTTTTAAGTTTGGTGACGAAGCACCTACAGAAACTGCATGGAGAAGAAGTAGTGAATACCCCTTCTCATTTGTTACTAGTTGGTTGCTTAATCAACCGTCAAAAGTTTTAGCAACAGGATTTGACAGAGTAAGACAAACAAGAAATTTAACAAAACAAATTATATACAAAGATCTTAACAATCATATTAGGTTAAAGGATTTAGTTTTTCCTAATACTCATGTAGATACTACGCAAACATTTACTTCTGGTTTAGTAAATTATATTTCAGGATATATGGCATCTAGTGTTGTATTATCTTACAGCAATTATAAGTCAAACTTAAAATCTATCTCTAATCAAATAGGATTTAAGGTCGGAGGTTATACTGATAAAAATAAATTCAAATTAATTTTAGATAGCAGAACACCGTTGAATGAAGGTAATGTTTTTGTACCAGAAGAAAATTATAGTGTATTTCTTAATAAAAGCTCTCCGATAAAAACAATTAGTTACAGTGGAGTAATGATTGAAAGAAGAACTAATGGTTATAAAATTAAAGGTTATGATAATAATAGTCCTTCATTTAAATATTTTCCTTTCCTTGAAAGAGATAGAGATCCTGTAGTTACAGTTGGAGGAACTTCAGAACCATTTTTAGAATTTGAAGCAGGACGTACATATGTAGTTGGTAACATTGTAGAAAGTGGCGGAACATATTATAGAGTAACAAAAGAACACATATCAGGTGAAACTTTTGATTCAAGTAATTTTGCAACTTTACAAAAATTACCTATACAAGACGGTAGAGAAATAATTTTAAGAAGAGAATATGCTACGTTTGCTCCGCTAGAGTTAGAATATGGAACAATACTAGAAACCATACAAGACGTGGCAGATTTTTTACAAGGTTACGGAAAATATTTAGAGTCAATAGGTTTTGTTTTTGATAATTACAGACAAGAAGCAAGTGTTGTAGATGATTGGGAAACCTCAACGAAAGAATTTGCTTTTTGGACTTTACATAATTGGTCAGCAGGAACATTAATAAGTCTTAGTCCTTCAGCAAGTCAATTAAAATTTAAATCATCATATAGTGTTGTTGATAATATCTTTGACACATTTTTTGGATATACGCTTTTAAAAGTAGATGGAAAAAAACTTACAGAAGACTTTGTACAACTAGATAGACAAGAACCAAACGAATTTATTCTAAGGCCTAAGAATACTGCTGATGGCATTTATTCATTAAAGTTACCACTAGTACAAAAAGAACATGTAGTATTGTTAGATAATAAAACAGTCTTTAATGATATTATATATGATCCAGAGCCTGGTTATAGACAAGAAAGAATTAAAGTTCTTGGATATAGAACGACAAATTGGGACGGTAGTCTTAATATTGAAGGATTTATATTTGATCAAGCTCCCGTATCTACTTGGGAACCTAACAGAGATTATTTTATTGGTGATATTGTTAAACACAAAGAGTTCTTTTATACAGCTAACGCAAAAATTGCAGGTACAGAAACTTTCAATGCAACATTATGGAATAGGTTAGATAATAAACCAGATTCTGGTTTGAGTCCAAACTTTGAATATAAAACAAACCAGTTCGCTGACTTTTATGATTTAGATAGTGATAATTTTGATGCTACGCAACAAAAACTTGCACAGCATCTAATTGGTTATCAGAAAAGAAAATATTTAGAAAATATTATTAATGATGATGTAAGCCAATATAAATTTTATCAAGGATTCATACTAGACAAAGGATCAAAAAATGCTTTAACAAAACTGTTTGATGTATTAGGAGGCACTACAAAGGATAGTTTAGAATTTTACGAAGAATGGGCAATTAAAAGAGGACAGTATGGAGCCTCAGAAGGTTTCGATGAAGTTGAATTTAAGATAGATGAATCGCAAATAAGATTGTCTCCTCAACCTATTGAATTAGTACAAAGCAAAACTGGAGAAGAAACAGATCTAGTATATAGGATTTTACCACATGAAACTTACTTAAAACCAATCAATTATGACCATGCTCCTTTTCCTAGCAAATATATTGCACCTGAATCAGGTTTTGTGAAAGACAGTGGTTATGTTGATCAACAAGATATAAAATTTGTTGTTAACAATTTTGACTCTATACTTGATATTGATTTTGCAACTTGTAATCGAGAAGATTTAATATGGGTAGGAAATGATAATCTTTCCTGGAACATATATCGTCATGATGATACTGATTTTAATGTTGAAAAAGTAATTGGTGGTGAAACAGATTTTACTGTAGTGTTATCGTCTACTCCGCAAAATATTAAAGCAGGTGATATATTTGGTGTTTATGATTTAATTAGCACAACATTAGATCCAGGAGATAGTACATTCGCCAATGCTCAAACTACTAAAGCCGCAGTAGGTGCATTTTATAAAGTTAAGTCTATAAGTTTAGAAAAAATTACATTTGAAACTAGTGAAAAAGTAGAAGACATTGATTCTTGTGTTGGAAGATTAAGTAAATTAGTTTCTGTGAGAACAGATTCATTATCTAACTTAAATATAGTAGCACAAAAATTAGCTAACAAAAATTCTTTATTTTGGGTTGATTCAGCTGAAGACAACACTTGGAGAGTATATAAAAACACAGAAGCATTTTCTAAATTGCAAGATGTAAGTAGTGGCAAAAGTATTGGTAATGATCAATTTGCAACAACTATGTCAGCAAATAACAGCAACACTATTTTAGCTGTTGGTTCTCCAGAAGAAGATGATGGAATAGTTTATATTTACAGAAGAGCTTCAGGAAATAGTAATTATGTATTATCACAAGTATTAGAAGCACCAAAAGAAACTGTAAAAAGTTTTAAAGGATTTTATACAGGATTCAATTATCAAGTTGGCGACCAAGTAAAATATGCAGATAATTTTTACACAGTAACCGATGCTCACGTTGGTGGGTCTGTGTTTGATGTATCTAAGCATTCTATTTTAACAAATCCTAGCTTACAAAAATTTGGCTTTAGTGTTGATATATCCGAAGACGGAAAATTTTTAATTGTAGGATCGCCTAACGCAAGTGAAGTCAAAACAAAATACAAAGACGAATACAATCCAAGTTTATCTTATGTAGTAGATGATATTGTTTCTTATAATAATAAATTATGGAAAGCTACAACGTCAATTGTTCCTCAATCTGATAGTATACAATTTACAAGTTTTGCAAGTGTGGCACAACAGATAGAAAGTATAGGTAATACTACACAAACATCAGAACAAATTGATGTGCTTCTAACAGGAAATTATCCTTTCACAGGGATAACTGTCGATCACGTTTTAGTTAAAGCTCCTAAATTACAATATTCTGGTATTGATATTAACGACACTATTAAATTAAAATGGAATAAAAAAACAATAGCTAATCAGAATCAAACAACATATACAACTTTAGAGCCATTTGCCGGCGGCGGCATAGGTGCATTAAGTTCAACATTCTTTAGTGGTACTCATCAGATTCAAATGAAAGTTGATCTAATTTTAAATATTAATGCTTTTACAAATAAACCGCAAGCAGGACAAAAAATACAAACACAAACAGCTACAGGCACAGTTGGATACGTTTATGAAGTAGGCGGCAGTCTTGGATTATATATTAATAATATTACTGGAACGTTTTCGACAACAGATAGTTTATTTCTTTCAAGCGGAGATTTTATAGGAGAATATACTATAGCCGCTCCTGCAGAAACAACAGATGTAAGCAGTTATTATGGCGGTTATTGGATGATTACTGTTCCTGGTAGTTATCAAGTATTTGGTACAACAACAGATGAGGGCAGGGGATTAGTATATCAAGAAGCAATTACAGATAGTTCAGCACCAGACAACTATTACTATAATTCAAGAGACTATGAAACAACAACAATATCAAGTGAAGATACATTAGCGAGTTATATTCAATCATTAAGTTATCAAGGTTCCCCTGGTGCAGGCGGATTATCAACTGCATTTTTAAGTCAGTATTTTGTAATCAGAGCACCTAAAGCACTAAGTGATACGCTTTCACCTTCAAGCAAATTTAAATTTTATGCACCAACTTTACCTAGGTATGGAACGAATCAATCAAATAATCCTTCAGCAATAGGATTAACTTTTGCAGATCTTAATAAAGAATTGACAGTACATGCATTATGGGACGGATATATAAAATTTGGATTTACTAAATTTAATTTATTTGGAGAACCTTTTGAACCTAGAATTGGCGATACTGTTAGAGATGTAACTACTGGTGCAACAGCTAAAGTTACTTTTTATCAAAGAGACGGACTAAATGCAACTATATTTGTTGAAAATGTTTCAGGAAACTTTAGTAACGGTTCACTTTTTGGAAATAATGCTGAAATAGAATTTTTAGGTACACCTACAGATCCTAGTCCAATATATCAAGTTGATCGTGTAATGGGTGAAATACAATCTAAGTCATTAGGTTTAGCATCTGAAGGTATAGGACAATTAATTGTAGTTGACAGAGGATCGCTTGTTCCTTTAGCTACTAGTTCTACAATGACTGATATTGAATATTGGTTTTATGAAGAAAATACAGTAGCAGGTGTACCAGTAGCGGCAAATATTCCGTCAACATCAAATAATGACTGGTCTAATGTTTATAACATTCCTGTCCTTGAAGGTGGAACACCTAGCACAAACACTAATCAAGGAATGTATAGTGTTTATGCTACAGGAAATACAAGTAGATTTCAATTATATGCTTCATATATAGTACCAGAGTCAAAAAGCGAATTTTATCTAGGAACTGATGTAAAAATAAGAAAAGCAAATGATTTGTATAGATTATTTGTTAAAGCTGGTCAAAAATTTAAAAGTTTAAGAGCGTTTGATCTTTCAGGCAATGACGTAAATGATAGCACATATATGAGAGGCAGAGTTTACTTTGTTAAAAATGGAATTGATACAGACGGTAATACTTGGAACTGGGAATTAGGAAAAGACAAAAAATTCCAAGGTGAATTTTCAGACTTAATAATGTATAACACAAATGATATTGTGTTTATAGGTGGAGCAATTTTCAAAGCAAAAACAAATCTTTCTGCAGGAGCATTTAACGGAGATGATTGGACACAAATAACATCACCTATTGATTACATAGGTTATGTTCCTAACAACACTGAAATATTACCAGTATTTGATAGTGCTGATCCAAGCACAGTTCTTGATCAAGGAGGCTTATTTAATTTTACAAATATAGATGTTTCGAGAAACGGAGAAGTCTTAGTTGGACTTGCAAGATATATTGACGATCCAAATAGGCGTTCTGTAATTGTTTACAGAAATAAAGGTGGCAATTATCAAAGACACCAAACAATTATGGCATCACAATTTGATCAAACACTTACTGTGGACGATCCTTGGTCTGCGTTAAACACATTCTTTGGCGCGGATATTGCTATCAACAAAGATGGAAATATGATTGCTATTAGTGAGACAGCCGCAGAAGTACAAAGAAATGAAGAAGATCCAACATTAATATCTTTTGATCAAGGAAGAGTATTTGTACTAAAACAAAATACAACAACAGGTGTGTTTGAATTGTCTCAAACATTATATAGTAGAAATAATGAACCTGTTGAATTCTTCGGATCATCTCTATCCTTTGATAACAACACATTAGCTATTTGTGCAAAAAATGCAGATTCAAGAAGTGATACTACTTTCGATACTTTAAATAATGTTCCGCAAACAACATTTGATAATAATTTTACACTATTTTCTAGAAGTTATGTAGATACTGGCGTGGTTTATCTTTACGAAACTATCAGTGATAGATTAGTATATGGTCAAACAATAACGTATATCAATGAAGATTCATCACAAGCAGTTGCAAATAGTAATGAAAAAAATAGTGTTAAAGATTTTGGCATCAATTTATATGCAAATAACAATCATGTATATGTAGGTTTACCGCAAGAAACAGTTGCAGATGCAACTAATGGTGCTGTAATTGATTACAGAAGATTAGAAACAACAAATATCTGGGAAACACATTCTAAACCTAAGAACACAGTTGATCTTAGTAAAATTAAAAAATTATTATTATACGATACTAAAGAAAATAAGTTAATAACTTACTTAGATTATTTGGATCCAATTCAAGGTAAAATACCTGGTGTTGCAGAACAAGAGCTTTCTTACAAACTGTCTTATGATCCAGCAGTATATACAGTTGGAACATCAAGTGTAAATGTAGGCAAATCAGATATTTGGGGAGAAGAACAAGTTGGTAAATTATGGTGGGATTTATCTACAGCTAAATTTTTAAATCCATATCAAGGAAATATTATTTTTAGTACTAATAATTGGAATACACAATTTCCACAAGGAAATTCAATTGACGTATATGAATGGGTAGAAACTACTTTGCTTCCATCAGAATGGAATTCTATATCTGCAACAGACGACGGAGTTACGGAAGGGATTACAGGTACAACAAAGTATGACGATAGTATATACGCTACAAAAAGAATATATGATTCTATATCTCAAACATTTTCAACAAAATATTATTATTGGGTTAAAGGAAAAATAACAACACCAAATATTGAAGGTAGAAATATAAGCAGTTTCAATGTAGCAAAATATATTAATGATCCTGCTGGCATGGCTTATAAGTATGTGAATTTTATAAGTCCTAATAGTTTTGTTTTACATAACTGTGATAACTTAATTAAAGATAAAGATGTAGCAATTAGTGTGCAATATTGGACTATAGAAAATCAAGATATTAATATTCATAATCAATATCAGTTGTTTACTGCTGGTTTAGAAACAAGCACACCAAATAAAGATATTGAGAGAAAATGGTTTGATAGTTTAATTGGTGTTGATACTGTAGGTAGAGAAGTACCAGATCCAGCATTGTCGCCTAAAGAAAAATACGGCATTTTAAATTCTCCAAGACAGGCATGGTTTATTAATAGATCTGAAGCATTCAAACAAGTTATTGAAAGAACTAATCTTGTCTTAAAAAGAAATCTAATAATTGATGATAAAATTATTACACCTCTTAATAGTAAACAAGCAGAGCCTATAGCGGCAAGCAGGATTTATGACCAAGCAGTAGACACTTATCAAGATTTAGAATTTGTAGGAACTGCAAAAATTAAACAAGCAATTTTAACACCTGTAGTTGTTGATGGTAAAATTGTAAGGGTAACTATTACAGATCCAGGAAGAGGATACAAAGTAGTTCCAACAATTACACTCACTGGTACTAACGAAATAGAAGCAGAGATTTCAATAACAATAAACAGCGTTGGTGCAATCACAGGAGTTACAGTATTAAATCAAGGAACTGGCTATTCAAGTACACTAACTACATTGACTGTAAGAAGATTTACAGTATTAGTAAGGAGTGATTCTACACTTAATAACAAGTGGGCATTATACGAAAGAAATATTAAAAATACTGAATGGTTTAGAACTAAGAGTCAGGCATTTGATACTTCTTTGTATTGGAATTATATTGACTGGTATGATACTGGCTATAATGAATTTACAACTATTAATCATTTGATTAGTTCTAGTTATGAACTTGAGTCTTTAGATGACACAACCGGCGATGTTGTTAAAATAGAAAATATTGGAACAGGTGGTTGGTTACTGTTAGAGAAAATTGACAATTCCGAATCTATAGATTATACTATAAATTATAAAACTATTGGTAGACAAAACGGAACTATTAAGTTTTTAGCAAGCCTGTATGATGTAACACAAACAACAGGTTATGATACAGCAAGTTATGATATAAGTGTTTATGATACACAACCTACTAAAGAAGCTAGAATTATTCTTGAAACTATAAGAGATAATTTGTTTATTGATGAATTAGCGGTTGAATATAATAATTTATTTTTATCAAGTATAAGATATGTATATGCAGAACAAGGTTTAGTTGACTGGGCATTTAAAACTAGCTTTATAAAAGCAAAACACAATGTTGGAGACTTAACTAAAAAAGTTACTTTCCAAAATGATAACTTACCTAGTTATGAAGAATATTTAAAAGAAGTTAAGCCCTTTAAATCAAAGTTACGTGAATATGTTAGTGATTATGAATACCTTAATGTTTCTGGTAACCTAGTAACTGATTTTGATTTACCTCCAAGATGGGACGATGTATTACAAAGAATTGTTCCACAATCAGTTAAAGTAATTGATAATGCTTTAGTTGGAACAAATTCAGACTTAACAACTTATCCAAATAAAAATTGGCTTGATAACTATGCATATGAAATCAAAGAAATTAAAATAGCTGATCCAGGAAGTGGATATACACAGCCTCCTGAAATTAAATTTGTAGGACAAGACCTTAGTAGTTCTGAAACTGGTTCAGGTGCAAAAGCTGAAGTTAAATTAGGAGCCGGCGGCAAAATACAATCAGTAGAAGTTCTTTCTGGAGGCACAGGATATCTAAATCCACCAATAGTAGAAATAAATGGATCAATTACAGAAGATGGCAAACCAGCAAAATTAGTAGCAGTTCTTGGTAATGGCCTAGTTAGAGGAATGCACTCAATTGTGAAGTTTGATAGAGTATCAGGTTCGTTTGTAATTACAAATCTTAGTGAAACTGAAACATTTACAGGATCTGGAACAACTTATATTTTTAATCTTGTATTTCCAATGGACTTAAGAACAAATACAATTGATATAACTGTCGGCGGCGAGTTAGCTTTGCAAAGCGAATACACATATGAAAATATATTAGATACTAGTAAAGGATATGATAGATATGCAGGTAGAATTACATTTACAAAGCCACCTAAGGCTAATAGTACAATAATAATAAATTATAAAAAACCTGTAGAGCTTTTAACTGCGGCAGACAGAATTAACTTGTTTTATGATCCTGTAGCTGGACAGTTTGGTAAAGATTTAGCTCAAGTAATGGACGGTATTGATTATGGTGGTGTTGAAGTTAAAAGTTTTGAATTTGGTGGCAGCACAGGATGGGATTCATTACCTTGGTTTACAGATACATGGGACACTTATGATACTACCTATGAAGATGAAGTTTTTAAATTAGATGGTTCGACTATTACAATTACTTTAAGTAAACCTTTAGAAAATGGTGTTGTATATAATGTATACAGAAATGGAATAAGATTAGATGACCCAAATTGGGCACCTGAACCAAACTTTGATTCAACACTTGTTCAAAATTTAAATGCAATCATGCAAACTATTACTGGTGACGGAACTACATCTGTTATCGATCTACAAGGACTAGGAGTTCCTACACAAGCAGATGATGTAATTGTTGTAAGGAAATCTACTAGTGATGGAAGTTTTATTAATGATCCAGAAAGTTATGATACAGCATTATCTGGAGGAAACCTTGCATATAGTACAGCGACAGGCTTAAACGCAGAAGATATTACTGTAGACGGCGACGGGTTTGTTACTCCTACAACAAGTAAAGGTCCTGAAGAGATTGTTCCAGGCCAGGTATTAGATGCCGTTGACATAACAGTATTTGAAAGACCTGTTGGTGGTAGTAGTATAATTGTTAACAGAAACCATATTGGAGATGGTACTACTACTTCATTTGATATTGGAAAATCACCTTTTACAAATAGCTCTTTGTTTGTTAAAGTTGATGGTGATATACTTGAACCAACAACAGATGATTCTACATTAGGTTATACAATAGATCACAAAAACAAAACTGTAAACTTTACTGTAGCGCCTGCGGCAAACGCAAGAATTAATTTAACACTTGTTGAACCATCTGGTTTGCAAATACTTGATATAGATAATTTTACTAGTGACGGAAGCAGTAATAGTTTTGTATCTAATGTTCGTTGGACAGATGATATTGAATGTATTGCAACAAGTAACGGTAAAAAATTAGATATAATTTTACAGAAAAGTACAGGAGCAGATACAAAAAATAATGTAGAAATAATATTAGCATCTCCATTGCAAGAAGATGATGTTGTAAGATTTGCGTTATTCATTGGTGATGGTAATGATATTGATAGTTTTAGTCAAATAATAGTTGATGAATATGTTGAAGGACAGACTAACTTTAACAAAACTTCTGCATCAGGATACGAAGTTACACTAAGTCAGGCTCCTTTTGCATATGGTCCTGCAGGAATACACACCCTTGTACAAATAGGTGATAAAATATTGCATTCAGGATATAATCAAAAATTTACTGTTTCTGAAAACAGACAATATAAATTGGACTTATGGCAAGTACCTGTTGCTTCTTTACAAAATTCTGCAATTGAAGTTTACTTAAATGGTGCAAAAATAGAATATTCAATAGGTTGGTCATTTATTGGAGCAGAAAACTTTGATAGTGATTTACCTTTAGATTCACAAGTTGGTAGCACAATAGTACTTGCTGACGGCGTAGGTGAACCAGGAGATGAATTATTAGTTTACATTATTACAGAAAGTGAATATCAGTTTGGTTCATTTGAAGCACAAGGTGATTCTTCACATATATTTGTACCCACAGATAATAAAATTAGATTTGATGCACCTGAAAGAAAGCCAGGAGAAAGAATCAAAGTATATCAATTTAGTAATAGTAAGTCACAAAAGTTTGATAGAGAATCATATACTATTACAGAAAAAACTCCTATTACTAAAGGAACACCAGATTATTATTTCTTAAATAATTTACGAGCTGGTTTGTTTAAATTACGATCAACAGCAGTAGATTCTAAGTATGTATGGGCTATACTTAACGGCAAATTATTAATGCCTGATGTTGATTACAGCGTTACTGAAGATCAAAAATATATTAAATTTGTAAGCACGTTGAAAGAAAATGACAGAATTGAAGTGTTACATTTTGGTAATCCAACAGTAATTACTAAATTTGGATACCGTCAATTTAAAGACATGCTTAATAGAACACATTATAAGAGGATTGACGGAGGAAAAAATTATATTCTTGCAAAAGATTTAAAACCTTATGATAAAACTATTGAAATATTAGATGCAGAGAATTTAACGTCACCTTTACCAAATTCTAAATATCCTGGCATAATTTGGGTAAACGGTGAACGAATAGAATATAGAATTAAAGAAGGAAATTTACTAAAACAATTACAACGAGGTACGTTTGGAACAGGTGTCAAAGATTTACATACTCATGGTACAGAAGTATATGACCAAAGCATAGATGCATCTATGCCATACAAAGATGAAACATTTAGTACTGTATTTACAGCAGATGGTACTAGTTCGTCATTTGTATTAGATTTTACTCCAGGAGCAGGAGGTGTAAATGAATTTGAAGTATTTGTGGCAGGAAAACGCTTAAGAAAGAATGCAATTTCGTCTTATAAGTTTACTAATAGTACATCACAGGATAGCCCAGAGGGTGATGAAACTTTAGCCGCAGAATTTTCAGTAACAGGCAATATTTTAACATTATTGACTGCTCCTGGAGAAAATCAAAAGGTTATTATAGTTAGAAAACAAGGAAAAAGGTGGACAGATCCAGGAACTGCACTTAGCCAAGCAGATTCTGATGTTGGCAGGTTCTTACGAGCTACAAGTGTTGACTTACCTCGATAAATACAAAGACAGGAAATGACAATATGACAGACAAATTTAATGAAATGAACGGAGTTTTAATTCAAGGACATATAAAAATACATGATCCAGAACTAAACCATACGTTTGTAGATAAACGTAACGCAATTCATTATGAAAATATGAGCTTGAGTCTTGCTGAAAGTATTGGTAATGGCGGCACAGGCTGGATATACGAAATGAGTTTTGGAAATGGCGGCACTAGCGTTGACCCAACAGGTATTATTACATATTTGACACCAAATTCAACAGGAACTAATGCTAGTTTATATAATCAAACACATACAAAAGTTGTAGACGATAGAAGCGTGAATAACTTAGATCCTGTCAGAAATAAAATAGAAACAAGGCATGTAAGCGGTACAAATTATACCGATGTACTAGTAACATGTTTATTAGATTATAGTGAACCAAGTGGACAAGATGCTTATGATACAGCTACAGATGGTTCAAGTTTATATGTATTTGACGAATTAGGTCTAAAAGCCTATTCTGCAGACGGAACAGGAAGATTACTTACTCATGTAGTTTTCCATCCAGTACAAAAATCACTTAATAGACTTATTCAAATTGATTACACAGTTAGAGTTCAAAGTTTAACTGGGTTCAATGAGGCGTAGATAAATGGCTTATACGATATCATATACAGATGCTGCAAATAAAGGAACGATTGTAGTAGAAGATCAAACTTTAAATACTACAACGTCTTTACAAATACCAGGCAGAAACACGACTGCATATGGTTCTGCTATTGCAACTAATTTTTTACATTTATTAGAGAATTTTGCATTTAACAATGCACCGGCAAACGGAGTTGAAGGACAACTTTGGTATGATAACACCACAGGAGCAGAAACATTAAAAGTATATGATGGAACAAATTGGGTATCAGCCGCTGGAATTAAAAAAGCAGTTTCAGCACCTGATGTATCAGCATCACAACTTGGTGATCTTTGGGTTGATACTGATAATCAACAATTATATTTGTTTTCAGGATCAGGATGGGTTCTTATAGGACCAGAATTTAGTGATGGGTTATCCACTGGTGTATCAGTTGCGTCTATTATTGGTACAGATAATGTAACTTATACATGTATAAAACTTGATGTATTATCTCAACCTGCGGCTATTATTTCAACATCTAATTTTACACCTAAAACTGCTATTAACGGATTCAATACTATTTCAACAGGTTTTAATTTAAGCACAGCAAATATCACAGGCGAAGGTTTTTTAAAATTTAGAGGAACGTCTGAAAAAGCTGAAAATTTAGTTGTAGCTGGTAAGGATGTACCAGCCGCAAACTTTTTAAGAAGTGATGTAGTTAGTACATCTATCTTTCCAATTAATGTTCAAAATAACTCAGGAATAAATTATGGATTGAATGCTGAATTAAATATCGGAATTGAAGGTTCAGCAGGAGTAATTCAGCATCAGATAGATGGTTCTAATATTGATATAAAAGTAAAAAATGCTGGAGTATTATCTACTGTTTTGCGTATTGATTCACAACTTAGATTAGGAGTTAACAATACAGCACCAGATGAAGCATTAGATGTAACAGGAAACATAAAAGTTAGTGGAACAGCGGTTATTAATTCAACAACACAAAGTGAAACTATAGGTACAGGAAGTATTGTAGCTAAAGGTGGATTAGGAGTTGCAAAAAATATTTATGGCGGAGGAAATTTAGATATAGCCGGCACTACTACTATAAGGGATTTAATGCCAGCAACTACTAATACAAATAGTTTAGGTACAGATGCAATTAAATGGAAAAATATTTATTCTACAACGTTTACAGGAAATTTAGTTGGAAATGTAAGTGGTACAGTTTCAGGTAGATCAGGATCTGCAGATAAGTTAACTTCTGCAACAACATTTCAATTAACTGGTGATGTAACAGCATCAGCATTTACGTTTGACGGTCAATCCGGCGGCTCAACAAAAACATTCAATGCTACTATTGCAAATACAATTATTGGCGGAAAGACAGCATTAACTTCGTCTCAAGCAGATGATGAATTCTTGTTAAACAGAGTAACAGGAGCAACTGGACTAGCAAAAATATCAAGATCAAATTTATTTGCGGCAGTTCCTCAAAATCCAGCAGGTGTAATGATGGCATATGGTGGAACATCAGCACCTCAGCATTGGCTATTCTGTGATGGCAGTGAAGTTAAAATTACTGATTACGCCTTACTTTTTGCCGCAATAGGTTATAACTTTGGTGCAGAAGCATCAGTAACAACAGGATATTTTAAAGTTCCTGATTTAAGAGGTAGAGCAACAGTAGGTAAAGATAACATGGGCGGAACTAGTGCTAATGTTATTAGTGATGAATCAGCAGATATTTTAGGCTCACAAGATGGAGCAGAAACTAGGAACATTCAAGTTACTAACTTACCAGATCACAAACACGATTTAAAAGGAGATGCCTTAACACAATTTTATGCAATTAATGATTTATCAGCACCAACAACTGATACTGGTGCATTTAGAGGTGATGGTCCAGCGGCAACAAATGGTGGACAATATCTACCAAACAGTGGAGGAATTGAATCTGATTCTGCTGTAGGACAGCCATTAAATTTAATGAATCCGCATTTAATTATTAATTACATTATCTATACGGGGAATACATCATAATGAGTTATAGAATTAACAAAACAAACGGAGACTTACTAGTAGATTTAGTAGATGGTCAAATTGATATAACTTCAACCTCGTTAACACTAGTTGGTAGAAATTATACAGGCTTTGGTGAATTTATTAATGAAAATTTTGTAAAATTATTAGAAAATTTTTCAGGTACTACAGCTCCAGGTACGCCTGCTACAGGGCAACTTTGGTTTGATACTGTAGGACAAAGACTAAGAGTATATGACGGAACAACATTTAAATCCGCAGGCGGCCCTATTGTACAAGCAACACAACCTAATATGGTATCTGGGGACTTATGGATAGATAGTAAAAATAATCAATTATATTTTTATGATGGAACAGATTTAGTTTTAGTAGGCCCATCTTTTACAGCTGGACAACAAAAAACAGGATTTGAAGTACAATCTGTTGTTGATTCAGTTAACGTTACACGAACTGCTTTAAAATTATTTATAGGTGGATCATTAGTAGGTGTATTTGCAAACAGTCAATATTATGTAGAATTTGCGTTAGGAATTCCTGGATATCCTCAGGATACAAACGATACACAAACGCCAAAAAGACAATTATTCAAAAAAGGATTTAATCCTATAGCTTCTGATTTTAAATTTTGGGGAACAGCAGATACATCGACAGCATTAATTAATGATGCAGGAATAAAGTATACTACTGCAAGTTTTATGAGTGCAGTTGGTACAACTCAAACTACAGGAAAACTTTCAGTTAAAAATGCTTCTGGATTATCAGTAGGCGTTGGGGACATCGAGTATGGTGTGTTAAAAGTTAATAATGCAACTAATCAAGTAGAATTAGAAGCCCAGCAAGCAGATACAGATATAAATTTAAAATATAGAAAAGGTAATCAGTTCCTGTCTGCTTTAATGATAGACGCTACAAACGAAAGAGTAGGAATTCTTACAGCAACACCAACAGTAGAATTAGATGTTACTGGACAAGGAAAATTTTCCGGTAATTTAACCGTAGGTGGAAATCTTCTAGTATCAGGTGACACAACATTTTTAAACACTTCAACTTTACGTGTTGAAGATAAAACTATAGAATTAGGTATACAAGACGATAGCACAGTATTATCAGATGCGGCTGCAGATGGTGGCGGGATTTGTTTAAAATCATCAGATGGTGATAAAGAAATTTATTGGCTCAATGCAACAGATAGTTGGACATTTAATCAAGATATTAACATAACAACTAACAGTCTTAATGCCGCACCAGCTTACAAAATTGATGGCGTAGATGTTTTAACAAAAACGTCTTTAGCATCTACTATAACTTCAGCACCTGGACTTATTAATATAGGAACATTAGGAAGCCTTGATATTGATAACATAAATTTAAACGGATCTTCAATAACTATTTCAGGAGGAGGTCTAAATATATCAACAGTAGGCGATATATCGATTAATTCACAAAAAATTACAGGTGTAGTTGATCCAACAGCAACTAATGGTGTAGCTACAAAAAATTATGTTGACAACACAATTGATGCAGAAAATATAGGATTACAATTAGATATTACTGGGTTATCAAATCCAAACACAGGCGGAGTAGGAAACGGTCCAATAAATGACGTGATAAGTATTTTAAACTTATTATATCCTGCATCATCAAAGAATGGATCGATAGCCACAGTACATTGCACCAACTATTCAGGTGCGAGTATAACAATCAGCCAAGCTGGCTTACAAAATGCACTAAATAAGTCATATATTGCAGTAGATAAGGACAATGTTGCTTCGTCACAGTCTGTTATGCAGGATCTTGCAGTAGATGCAGCAGGTGTTTCAGGTACAGCAACTATTACACCGACAAGATATACTATGGTTTTTACAAGTAATGGTTCAGTTTGGTCGCATTCAAGTACGAGTAGTTATCCGTAATGTTGATAAATACTATTAATATAATGCATATTAGGGGTTAAATAAAAATGGCATACACGATAGACAAATATAATAATACTCAGCTTACAGTTGTCGAAGACGGTACCATTGACCAAACGACTGATTTAAAATTAGTTGGTAAAAATTATGCTGGATATGGAGAAATACAAAACGAAAACTTTGTATTCTTGTTAGAAAACTTTTCTGGGACATCAGCTCCTCCAAAAGCTATATCAGGGCAAATTTGGTTTGATAGTTCGACAAAGAAGCTAAAGTTTTACGATGGAACAAAGTTCCGCACAACAGGTGGCGCAGAAGTAAGTGCTACACAACCTTCAGGGTTAACACAAGGCGATTTTTGGTGGGATACAGCTAATGAACAACTATATGCATTTAATGGCACTACGTTTGTACTAGTTGGACCACAAGATGCTGGTTCATTACTAACACAATGGCAAAGTGCTACTGTTAAAGATAACACAGGCGCTACTCGTTCA
>MDTA01004927.1_pt1 | contig 32064 bp, 27 predicted proteins | sample 811151 | NCBI WGS metagenome assembly MDTA01 (sample SAMN05326648, study PRJNA326480) | marine metagenome | isolation source: seawater | place: Indian Ocean: South | collected 2010
ATGACCGTCGTCGAGATCATGAATGCCATCCATTCGGGGGACATCAATGCCATGTACATCATGGGCGAAAACCCGTCCATGTCTGATCCGGACGTGCGCCATGCCCGCGAAGCGTTGGCAAAACTCGATCATCTGGTCGTCCAAGATCTGTTCCTAACGGAAACCGCCTTCCATGCGGACGTCGTCCTGCCGGCCAGCGCCTTTCCAGAGAAAGACGGTACCTTCACCAATACCAACCGCCAGGTTCAGATGGGTCGAAAAGCGTTGCCCCTGCCCGGCGACACGCGTCAAGACTGGTGGATCATCCAGGAAATCGGCAACCGGATCGGACTAGACTGGACATACAGCGGGCCGGACGAAATCTTCGCGGAGATGGCAGCCTGCATGCCTTCAATGAACGGGATCACGTGGCAACGCCTTTTGGAAGAGGATTCAGTGACCTATCCCGTCGGGGAAGACGGCGTGGGCCAGGAAATCATCTTCCGGGAAGGTTTCCCAACAGAAACAGGGCGCGGCAAATTCATTCCCTCCGACGTCACCCCTCCCGATGAAGTGCCGGACGACGAATTTCCGTTCATCCTGACTACCGGCCGGGTTCTTGAACACTGGCATACCGGCGCGATGACCCGCCGCGCAGGTGTACTAGATCAAATAGAACCCGAAGCGACGGCCAACCTGTCGCCCGGGGCGCTTGCGCGGATGGGGCTTCAACCGGGCGACATCCTGAGGGTCGAAACACGGCGCGGCGCAGTTGAACTAAAAGCCCGCGCCGACCGGGACGTGCCGGAAGACGTCATCTTTATTCCGTTTTGCTATGTCGAAGCGGCCGCGAACCTACTGACCAATCCCGCACTGGATCCGTTCGGAAAAATACCGGAGTTCAAATTTTGTGCCGCCCGGGTATCGGCTACACCCTCGAAACCCGCAAATTAGACTTTAATATGTTCCCAGCACCGTGCGGGCGAATTCAACGGGTAGAGAATCCGCGCTGAGGGCTGACGTCCGTGCGCGCCGCAGTTTCTGGTCCCCGATATGTTGGGCGATAAATTCGTCCAGACCGATGTCCGGCGCCAAACGTTGCCGCACAAAATCCAGAATGTCCGGCTGAGTCATTGCCTGCAAAATTCGTCCATCAGCTGAAATTTCGGATAGGGCGGCAGGCGCGCCATTTACATTCAGGCAGCCGACGATCGCCGTATAGGCATAAGCCGTCGTCAGTACTTCTTCGCCGTCTATATCCACCTGAATGTTTTCAAGTCGGTCATAGGTGTAGTTCCGTTCAGTTTCATGCATCCGGTTCAGCTGCGCATCATCCAGCCACAGTACATAGGTCGTAACCTGCGTCTTCGGCGAGGGATAGAAAGTCGACGGCACAGACCCATATCCCGCTAGGTGGGCTGCGTAGACAGAATCGAATCCGCCCAGCCTTCCCCGCTGAACCGGTATTTCGACGTGCCCGTCCAGAACGCTGTATTTCCGCGTAAGCTGTTCGTGAGATTGATTCGACCCAGCCGCCAGAACAGGCGTTCGTCCCGCCCGTTCAAAACCGTCGGGACCCAGATCCTCAACCTTTCCATTTCGAAAAAGATAAGAGCGCCCGGGAACCGGGAAAGGATACGATTTTGCGTGCGATGGCGTGCCGAGCATGCATTGCATTCAGCCCGAAACTCAGCCGACTGTACATATGTGGTTACCGTTCTGCTTGACCCTCCGGCACGCTTGCGGCAGAACCGCTCCACCATGGCCTATGCCAATATGCGCGAATTCGTCCAACACCTTGAAAATGAAGGCCGATTGACCCGGGTCACGACGCCGGTTTCAAGTGAACTGGAAATTACGGAAATTCAAACCCGCCTTCTGGCGGAAGAAGGTCCGGCGGTCCTGTTCGAGAACGTCACCCTGCCGTCAGGAGAGAAATCCGGTTTCCCTGTTCTCGCAAACCTGTTCGGCACCGTTGAACGTGTGGCGTGGGGCATGAACAAAACGCCGGAAGAGCTTCGGAAACTCGGAGAACAGCTCGCTTTTTTGCGCCAACCGGAACCGCCTGGTGGTTGGCGGGAAGCCGTGGAAATGCTGCCGTTGCTGAAAACCGTGATGGCGATGAAACCTAAAACGGTTTCCGGCGCGCCGTGTCAGGAAACGGTGCTGACCGGCGACGATATCGATCTCTCCCAACTGCCAATCCAGACATGCTGGCCGGGAGAGCCAGCCCCCCTGATCACCTGGCCGCTAGTGGTAACTGAAGGGGAAAACGGCATTTCCAATATCGGCATTTATCGCATGCAGGTAACCGGGGAAAACACCACGCTGATGCGCTGGCTTGCCCATCGGGGCGCAGCGCAGCACGCCAATACCGCCTCGAACGCGGGTGCGAAAAAAATACCGGCAGCGGCGGTTATCGGCGCCGACCCCGGAACGCTGATCGCCGCAGTCGCACCCGTTCCGGAAACGATGTCAGAATACCAGTTCGCTGGTCTTTTGCGTGGCAAGAAGGTTGAACTGGTCGACTGCAAAACCGTGCCGCTGAAGGTACCGGCCGAAGCCGAAATTGTTCTCGAAGGGCATGTTTCACTGACTGAAACAGGCATCGAAGGCCCTTATGGCGATCACACCGGGTACTTCAATGCCGCGGAGCCGTTTCCGGTTTTCACCCTCTCCGCCATCACCATGCGGCGGGAACCGATCTACCTCTCGACATTCACTGGTCGTCCCCCCGATGAGCCATCTATCCTCGGCCAAGCCCTGAACGATGTGTTCGTTCCCCTGTTGCAGCAACAGTTCCCGGAAATCGTCGATTTCTGGCTGCCGCCAGAGGCATGTTCCTATCGATTTGCCGTGGTCTCGATCCGCAAGTCCTACCCCGGTCATGCCAAACGCATCATGATGGGTGTGTGGTCTTATCTGAAGCAGCTCATGTATACCAAGTTCGTCATTGTCGTGGATGCGGATATCGATACGAGAGACTGGAATGACGTGATCTGGGCAATATCCACCAACGTCGATGCCTCAAGAGACATCACCGTCATAGAGAATACGCCAATCGACTATTTGGATTTTGCCTCTCCCGAAGAAGGGCTTGGGTCGAAGATGGGAATCGATGCGACGGCAAAACTACCGCCTGAAACCCGCCGCGACTGGGGCCGGAAGATAGAAATGACGGGTGAAATAGTCGACCGCGTCACGCAAAAATGGGCCGAACTGGGGCTGCCTGTCGACGGCAAACCAATATGGAACAGAAACGACGGATAGCAATATGTCCAAGATATACGATCAGCTAACAATCCTGTCGGACCTCATCGCTTCGGCACGGCAAAACGGTGCCGATGCCGCCGATGCCGTTATTTTCGACGCGGCATCTGTCTCGGTCGCCTACCGGCTGGGCCAGTTGGAAAAACTGGAACGATCCGAAAGCAACGATCTAGGATTGCGCGTATTCGTCGGACAGCGCCAGGCAATTGTTTCATCCACCGATTTCGATCCTTCGACGCTGAAAGAAGTAGCAGTGCGAGCTGTCGCGATGGCCAAAGCGGCACCGGAAGACCCCTATTGCGGCCTTGCCGATCCCGCTCAGCTTTCGAATAAAGACCCGGATATCGACATTTTCGATTCATCAGAACCGTCGAATGAAGCCCTAGTTGAAGCCGCCAAATCAGCGGAGGATGCGGCCCGATCCGTTTCGGGCGTCACAAATTCGGAGGGAGCGGAAACTGGCTGGAGCCGGGCACGGATCGCCATCGCCACATCCAACGGTTTCGCCCGGACATATTCAACATCCAGCTTCAGTCTCGCCGCCTCCGTCTTGGCCGGTGAAGGCACGGCCATGGAACGGGATTACGAATATACGACCGCTATTCACTATGAGGACCTGACCGACCCCATTGACGTCGGCCGGGAAGCCGGGGAACGCGCGGTCAAGCGCCTTAACCCTCAAAAGGTCCAGACACAGCAAGCGCCCATCATATATGATCCCCGTGTATCCGGCGGACTGGTCCGTCACTATGCGGGGGCGATCAATGGCTCTTCGATCGCCCGCGGCACGTCTTTCCTAAAGGATTCCATGGGACAGAAGATATTCGCCGACGGGATAAATATCGTCGATGATCCCCATCGGAAGCGGGGCCTACGATCGAAACCGTTTGACGGAGAGGGCTTGCCGAATTCGCGCCGGCTGATTGCCGAAAATGGCACCATAAAGACCTGGGTTCTCGACCTGGCGTCAGCGCGGCAACTGGGACTGGAATCAACGGGAAACGCCTCACGCGGTACATCTTCGCCACCCTCGCCCGCGGTCACCAATCTCTATATGGAACCGGGTAGTAAATCCCCGGAAGAGATGATTTCCGAAATCGACAACGGATTTTATGTCACCGAACTGATCGGTATGGGTATCAACATGGTAACAGGGGATTACAGCCGCGGAGCGTCGGGCTACTGGATTGAAAACGGAGAAATTATCCAACCCGTCAGCGAGCTCACCATCGCCGGCAACTTGAAGGAAATGTTTGCAAATCTGACCCCGGCAAACGACCTGGTCTTTCGATATGGAACCGACGCGCCCACAATCCGGGTTGATTCTATGACGATTGCCGGAACCTGACCAAGACGTCTGTTTTCATTGAAATATCAGCTAATTGGTCGGATTCGGCGTCCGTGGTATTCTGAGTTCTGTAAACGTTTCCACGTATCGCGGAATATACGATTTTGACAGACGCTGCACCGATCACTGCGCGGCCCTACCAGCTAACGGACGATCCGCACGCTACAACTGACAATCTCGTCCGCCGGTTGATCAAGGGTCATCTTTGGCCGCAAAAGAAACGGATCTTTCTAACGTTCATCTGTATGGTCCTCGTCGCTGGATCGTCCGCCGCGATGATCTATCTGCTTAAAGACGTGGTCGATCAGGTGCTGATCGCGCGAGACCGGGGAATGCTCTACCTGCTACCCGCTGCGATTATCGGCCTGGCCCTGATATCCGGCCTTGCCGGCTATCTGGAATCTGTGAACATGGAAGTTATCGGGAACCGCATGGTCGCCGATTTTCAGCAATCCATGTACAGGTCGGTCGTCTGGTCCGATTTACAGCTATTCCACGACAATTCCGTCGGTAACCTGATATCCCGCTTTATCAACGATTCCTATCTTTTGAGGGTGTCTATCGCGAAGGCGCTGACCGGTCTGGTGAAAGACAGTATGCTGATCATATTCCTGCTCGGTATACTGGTCATCCACAACTGGAGCCTCGCGGTTCTGACAATCTTTGTATTCCCGCTGGCTCTGTACCCCATCGTCCGGATCGGCAAGCGAATGCGAAAGATTTCGCGGAACACCCAGGTGGAAACCGGCGAACTGACCACCCGTCTGGACGAGACTTTCCAGGGCATACGACATGTCAAAGCCTATACGATGGAAGATACCGAATGCGCGCGAACCAGCGCTGCGATCGACCGGATATTTTTTCTAACCCGTAAGGCTGCGAAGGTTCAGGCCATCAGCCGGCCCCTCATGGAAACCCTGGGAGGGGTCGCGCTAGCGCTGGCCATTTTATATGGCGGCCTGCAGGTTATTGAAGGGGCAATGACCACCGGGGCGCTGGCTTCGTTCATGGCCGCACTTCTAGCGGCCTACAAACCAATGAAAAACATTGCAAACTTGAACGCCACCCTGCAACAGGGCCTTGCGGCGGCTCAGCGTATTTTTGCAATCCTCGATATCCAGCCCCGCATCACAGATGGGGAAAACGCCAAGACCGTCAACCGCGTTGCCGGCAACATTACGTTCGACGAAGCAAGCTTCGGATATACCGAAGGTACGAAGGCGCTGGATGGCATCGACATCCGTATTGATGCCGGAAAAACAGTGGCACTAGTGGGACCTTCGGGCGCCGGAAAATCGACAATCCTTAACCTAATTCCGCGTTTTTACGACGTGGGTATAGGTTCCGTCCGGATCGACGGGACGGATATACGGGAATTCACCCTTCAGAGTCTGAGAAGCAACATCGCGCTTGTCAGCCAGGAAACATCCCTGTTCGACGACTCGATCCGCTCAAACATTGCATACGGAAGTCATAACGCGACGACGGAACAGATTGAGGCTGCCGCAAAAAATGCGGACGCCCACGATTTCATCATGGCTTTGCCGGATGGCTATCAGACCGAAGTCGGCGGCCAGGGATCGAAGCTTTCCGGCGGTCAGCGCCAACGGGTGGCGATAGCCCGGGCAATGCTGAAAGACGCGCCGATTCTTTTGCTGGACGAAGCTACCTCGGCACTGGACACAGAGACCGAACGGCAGGTTCAAACAGCCCTGACACGTCTGAAAAAAGGCCGCACAACGGTCGTCATTGCCCACCGGCTTTCGACCATCGTGGACGCGGACGAAATTCTGGTTATGGATCATGGCAAGATTATTGAACGCGGAACACATACGGAGTTAATGGCGCGCGATCAGGTTTACGCCCGGATGTACACCATGCAATTCTCAGAGGAAGATACCCCCCCGCGTGTAGCAGCGCAGGCCTGAATATGGCCAGCGGTAGACGTATCATGAGTTCACCTTTCTGGGGTCCGATACTAAGCTGGCTCGCCGCCCGATATATTCGCCTTGTCTGGCTAACAGGGCGTTGGAGAGTCGAGAACGAAGAAATCGCCCGCAATCTGGTGGAAAAACGCACGCCCTTCATCGCCTGTTTCTGGCATGGCCGTATGTTGATGATACCCAACGCCTGGTCTTATGCCCCACGCATGCAAATTCTGATTTCCCAGCATCGCGATGGCGCCTTCATCTCCCGCGCATTGGGGTATTTGGGAATTGGCACAATAGCCGGTTCAACGACCCGGGGCGGCACAGTTGCATTGAGAGGCATTATTCGTGCGCTGAAATCGGGTGAATATGTCGGCATCACGCCCGACGGCCCGCGCGGTCCGAGGGAAAAGGTATCCAGCGGCACAATTGCCGCTGCCCGTTTGTCGGGCGCGGTGTTGCTGCCGGTCACCTATGGCGCGAAACGCAGAAAGGTTCTAGATTCCTGGGACCGCTTTGTGATCCCGTTTCCTTTTACACGCGGCATCATCGAAGTCGGTCAGCCGCTTCCGGTTATAGATAGTTCGGATGAAAGCCTGATCGAGGCAGCGCGCAAGGAGCTGGAAGACGCTCTTGTCGCCATAACCACCAGCGTGGATCGGAAATTGGGAGCATCGGAAACGGATGCCGGCTGATCTATGAGTATTACCGTCTATCGGTCGCTGACCTGGATGTGCGGACCGCTTGTCAGCCGCTATCTGCGTCGCAGACTTTCGATGGGAAAAGAAGACCACCGGCGATTTGGCGAACGCTTCGGAGAAGCGTCGACATCCCGACCTGATGGCGCCCTGGTCTGGATTCACGCGGCAAGCGTGGGCGAATCCCTCTCGATGATGAGCGTCATAGAAAGGCTACACCGGGACCGGCCGGAGATTTCGATCCTAATCACATCAGGAACCGTCAGTTCCGCCCAGATTCTCAAAGACCGTTTGCCAATGGGCGTGATACATCAATATGTCCCGGTGGACAGAATTCCCTGGGTCAGAAATTTCCTCGACCATTGGCGTCCGAATCTGATTCTTTGGGTGGAATCGGAGTTCTGGCCAGGAGTTTTGTCCGAGGTCGACAACCGAAATATCCCAGCCTTTCTTGTTAATGCGCGAATTTCCGACCGTTCCCTGCGATTTTGGCGAAAACTGCCCTGGGTTGCGAAACGGCTGCTTCGAACGTTCGAGTTGTGCATGGCACAAACGGAGCTGGATGCCGACCGCCTGAGACGGCTGGGCGCCGACAACGTAGTCTGTCCCGGCAATCTGAAATTCGCCGCGGAACCTTTGCCGGCAGATCCCGGGTTATTGGCAGATCTGGAAGCGAAAATCGCCGGGCGGCCGCGTTGGGTAGCGTTTAGCACCCATAACAATGAAGAAGAAACAATTGCCCGGTCACACCAGAAACTGTCCGCGAATTTTCCGGAACTGTTGACGATCATCGCACCCCGTCACCCGTCCCGCGGGGAAGAAATTGCCGATAAGCTGACATCCTCGGGCTTGACCGTCGCCCGGCGTAGTCGGGGAGATGCAATATCCTCCGAAACCAACGTTCTACTGGCGGACACCATCGGTGAGCTTGGATTGTTCTTTCGTGTGTCCGATATTGCGTTCGTCGGCGGATCCCTGGTTCCGCATGGCGGTCAGAATCCCATTGAACCGGCCCGGCTTGGATGTGCGATCGTCTATGGCCCCCATATGGACAATTTCCTGGCCATAGATGCGGAACTTACGACCGCAGGTGCCGCCGCACATGTGGGATCGGTTGATGAGTTGTCGCGGGAAATCGGCATATTACTGTCCAATGCCGAACATAGATCTGCCCGCATCGCCGCCGCATCGGTGGTCGCGGACGGCAAGGGCAATATACTCGATGCCGTCTTTCTGTATCTGGCTTCCAGATTAAATGAAATTTCACCCTCTGACGCTGCAATGGTTGGACAGGATGAAAGCACCTGATTTCTGGCAACATGACGGACTGTTGCCGATCCTGCTGAAGCCGATCTCGGGCCTCTGGGCCTGGCGCGCCGCTCGACGTATCAGGACGCACTCTCATGTCCGCTCAGACGTGCCGGTTGTTTGCGTCGGCAATGTGGTTGCAGGCGGCGCCGGTAAAACGCCGGTTGCTATATCGATCGGGCGGCGACTGGTCAAAGCCGGCCGAACCCCGCACTTTCTCAGCCGGGGGTACGGCGGCGCGGCGGGCACGCCCACACGCGTGGACCGCGATCAGCATGCTGCGTCGGATGTCGGTGACGAGCCGCTTCTGCTCTCTGATATCGCGCCGACATGGACAGGCGCCGACAGGACGGCAACCGCGACAATGGCAGTGGCCGCTGGTGCGGATGTACTGATCATGGATGACGGGTTTCAAAATCCCCTGCTGCACAAGAATCTTTCCTTGCTGGTTTTCGACGGCGGATACGGTATCGGGAATGGACATGTCATGCCGGCGGGGCCACTTCGTGAAGATTTTGGCGCTGCGCTGGGCCGGGCCGATGCCGTGGCGGTTTTAGGCCCCGACGAAACGGGAATTCGAGATCTGTTTCCGACGGACATACCCCTACTCTCCGCCCGGTTCGTGCCCACGGGAAATAGCGGACTCGTCGCGGGACAATCCGTGATCGCATTCGCCGGCATCGGACGACCCGAGAAGTTCTACGAAACCCTTCACGGCATGGGGTGCGAAATCGTTGCGACGAAATCGTTCCCGGATCACCATGTATTCAACGTCAATGAAATCATGGAACTGGTAGAACAGGCGGCGGAAGCGGACGCTGTGCCGGTCACTACCGCCAAAGACGCTGTCCGTCTGCCGAAGGATGCCAAAGATATGATCCTACCACTCGCCGTCGACCTTGAATGGCATGATGATGTCGCGCTGGATCGTCTCATTGCTTCCGTATTTGAGGCAGAGGTCTGATTTGGCCGATCAATCAGAACGGTACTGGCGGAAACCGAGATTCGCGAACTATTTCGAGTTCGCGGGGGCTTGGTTGATTTTTGCGATTTTGAGCCGCCTACCGGTGGACGTTTCGTCGAATTTCCTCGGATTTGTCGGAAGAACAATCGGCCCACGACTGCGGTTAAGCAATCGGGTCAGAGACAATATCCGGTTGGTATGGCCAGATCGCAGCGACACCGAGATCGAAACGATATTACGGGGCGCATGCAACCACTTCCCGCGGGTAACAAATGAATATTGGAGCATCCAGAAAATCCAGCGCGATCAGGACACGCGCCTTAAAATTTCAGGGCTGGAGCACGTCGATTCCCTGAAGCAGAGCGGCAAGTCCGGAATACTTTTCGCCGGTCATATCGCAAACTGGGAAATGGTGACGCTAGCAGCGATAAGGCTGGATCTGCCGGTTACCGTCGTTTACCGCCCGTTCAATAATCCGCTAATCGATGCATACGTGCGCGACTGGCAGAGCAGCACAGGGGTGGAATTGATCCGCAAAGGCCGCAAGGGTGCTCGCCGTCTTACCGATGTTCTCAAGGGCGGCGGCAATACAATTATGCTTGTCGATGTGCGGATGAACGACGGCGTCCAGGTGCCTTTTCTAGGCATTGACGCTATGACGCCCTCGGCGCCGGCCGTCCTCGCCATGAAATACGACGCCCTGCTGGTTCCGGTGCAGGTGGTACGGACAGGATCGTCACATTTTCACGTCACATTCGAGGAACCGCGTGCGCCGCAGAACACGGGCGACCGCAATGCGGACATTACCGCGACGATGACCTGGGTGAACGACCGGCTGAGCGACTGGATTACCCAGCATCCAGAACAGTGGATGTGGTTTCACCGGCGCTGGGGGAAGAACCCGACGCGACCGGATTGAGGCCGGTTTTTGGGCATCGGCCCGACGATCAGCATCGGGTCCAACCGTTCCTGAAACCAGTTGATCCGCCAGTCCAGGTGCGGCCCTGTAGACCGGCCCGTTGATCCGACCTTTGCGATGCGTTGCCCCTTGTCCACCTTGTCGCCCTTCTTAACCGACAGGGATATCAGGTGCGAATAGACGGTTGATAACCCGTGTCCGTGGTGGATGATAACCGTGCCACCGGTAAAATAGAGATCAGGTTCAGCAAGGGTTACGACACCTGTGGCGGCAGCGATCACCGGGGTGCCTGATGGCGCGGCGATATCGACGCCGAGATGCGGCCGGCGGGGCTCACCGTTCAATATCCGCTGGCTGCCGTAGACTCCGGAAATTCTGCCCCTGGCGGGCCAGATAAATCCATCTGCGAAATTTGTATCGGCAGAAAATGTCGCCCGTGCGGCGCGAATGGCGGCACCTTCTGTTCGAATACGTTTCAGTGCCGATTTTGACGGCGTCACCATTTTCCGAGGCAGGCCGTTGATCCACTGAATTCTGTATTTCCGCTGCGCGACGTTGAGAGCGCGTTCGTTCCGGGCACCATCGGGGAATTCAGCAACAAGCCGGACTGTCTTCGGGGCGTTCCGCCCAAACCCGAAGACAAATCGGCCATTGCCGTCAACGCGTATCTGACGGTTGCCGAGAAAGAGGCGAGTTCCGGGTTCGGTATGTCCCTGGATCAAACCGCCTTGAGAGAACTTCCCCTCCAACCGGAGCCGTTCTGCCGCCGCCGCAGCGCCGATGACCGACGCAAGCAGAACCGAGAGAGAGAATAATCGGATCAAAAGAGTGACCCTTGTCCGTCCCGCGATCCTTTCTTGTTGGTTTCGACCTTCTTCGGTTTGGGCCTCTTTCGACATTTTGGTGCCAGATCTTCCCCGGTAATCGTTGCACCAACCGTCCCGTCGAAAAACGACATACTGACATCTTGACCGGTTTGCGTCGCGGCAGCGGTCAGAACGGGCTCGCCTTCTGCGTCCCGCACCAAGGCAAATCCCCGCTCCAGCACCCGTTCATAGGAAAGGCTGCTGAGAAGTTGGGAGGACGAGGAAAGCGCGGCTTCCGAGCGAGCGATCAACCTGCCGACCCCGCCGGAAAGCCGTTCGACAGCAGACAATGCAGCAAAGCGCGTTTGACGGTCGCGGACGGAAGAACGCAGATTGGTGCCCAGCCGAATTCCGGCCTGCGTCAGTTCCTGTTCCTTTCGGTCGATCACCTCCCGGGGATGATGGATTGCAGCGCCGACAGTGGCGAGACCGTTCGACGCCAGTTCCAGTCGGCGTGACATGTTCGCAAACAGCCGTTCGCTGCCGTAATCGAGCGATTGCTGCGCCGCGCCAAGCATATCCTCTGGCCTAGGCAAGCCCCGGGCCAGCCCTTCCATCCGGGTGCACCGGTCTTCAAGCGTTCGTGCCGCCCCGGCGACCAAGCGGCGCGCGTCGTCCAGCACCTGCGCCAGAAGCTCGGCACGAACCGGCACAGCCATCTCCGCCGCAGCGGTAGGTGTCGGTGCGCGCTGATCGGACACGAAATCGATCAGGGTGGTGTCGGTTTCATGACCAACGGCCGAAATTAGGGGAATGTCGGATCGCGCAACCGCCCGCACGACGGCTTCTTCGTTGAACTGCCACAAATCTTCCAAGCTGCCGCCGCCACGAGCGACGATCAGCAAATCCGGCCGCGGCACCGCGCCGCCCGCTTGCACCGCGTTAAAACCGTCAATGGCCGCGGCAATTTTCTCGGCAGCACCGTCACCCTGCACCGGCACCGGCCAGACCAGTACGTTGCGGGGAAAACGGTCGTTCAGGCGGTGAAGAATATCCCGGATGACCGCGCCGGTAGGCGATGTAACGACTCCAATCACCTCGGGAAGAAACGGCAAATCCTGCTTGCGCTCCGCATCGAAGAGCCCCTCGGCACCGAGTTTCTTGCGGCGGTCCTCCAGCAGTTTCAGAAGCGCGCCTTCACCCGCCAGTTCGACCGAATCCACGACGATCTGATACCGGGAGCTTTTGGGATAAGCAGACACCTTGCCGGTGACGATGACCTCCATACCTTCTTCAAGACGCAGAGACAGCTTGTTCGCCGTGCCCCGCCAGGCAACGGCGTCAATCGCCGCATCCGCATCTTTCAGCGTGAAATAGAGATGGCCAGATCCATGGTAGTTGGGGCGCCCGACTTCTCCCCGAATCCGCACACGGCCAAACGCACCCTCGAGCGTTCGTTTGACCGCCTGGGAAATCTCCGAAACGGAGAATTCGCCGACATTGTCGTTGGGCGCGGGCTGCGCGCTGTCCTCGAAGAATTGATCCGCCATGACGATTCGCATTCTATGTCATCAGATGGGTCGCATGCCAATGGCATTGTATAGCTAGCAGGAGCGCAAAATGAAGGTGCTGGTCGTAGGCGGTGGCGGGCGGGAGCACGCCCTCTGCTGGGTCATTAATGGCTCGCCCCTGGTCGACAAACTATGGTGTGCACCCGGGAATGCCGGAATCGCGCTGGAAACCGAATGCGTGGCCATCGGTGCCGAGGACGTCGACGCCCTGGTGAACTTCTCGAAAGAGAACCGGGTCGATCTTGTCGTTATCGGCCCGGAAGCGCCGCTTGTTTTGGGGCTTGCAGATCTTTTGCAGGAAATCGGCATTCGCGCCTTCGGTCCCAGTGCGGAGGCCGCCGTGCTCGAAGGCTCGAAAGGCTTCATGAAGGATCTGTGCGCCCGCCATGACATCCCCACCGCGGCCTATGCCCGCTTCACAGAACCGGAGCCAGCAAAGGCTTTCGTCTCCGAAATGGACCCACCCATCGTAGTGAAAGCTGACGGGCTGGCCGCCGGTAAAGGCGTGATCATCTGCGAAACCGTCGATCAGGCTAATGCGGCCGTCGATGACATGCTGACAGGTGGCGCCTTCGGGGACGCCGGTGCGGAAATCGTGATAGAGGAGTTCATGGGCGGCGTGGAAGCCAGTTTTTTTGCTCTCGTAGACGGAGAAAACGCCCTGCCTCTGGCGTCGGCCCAGGACCACAAACGCGTGGGCGACGGCGATACCGGCCCGAATACGGGGGGCATGGGCGCCTATTCGCCCGCGCCGGTCGTGACCGAGCAAATCACGCAGGAGGTAATGGACCGGATCATCCTGCCTACCGTTGCAGGCATGAAAGCTGAAGGCAAACCGTATCAGGGCGTTCTTTATGCCGGGCTGATGCTGACCGACGAAGGCCCGAAGCTGGTCGAATACAATGTCCGCTTCGGCGATCCCGAATGCCAGGTGCTGATGACGCGGCTGATGTCGGATTTGGTCCCCGCCCTTGTCGCCGCCTGCGATGGCGAGCTGAAGGATTTCGACCTGCGCTGGTTCGATGAAGCGGCGATGACCGTTGTAATGGCAACCCAGGGTTATCCGGGACCATACGAAAAAGGGTCCGTCATTCGCGGACTAGAAAACGCCGCCAAGATCGCCGGCGCAACCATCTTTCACGCCGGCACCGGCACCAATGACAACGGCGAAATTACTGCGACCGGTGGCCGGGTTCTGAGCGTCACCGCAAACGCAAACACAATCTCGGAGGCCCAGGAACGTGCATACAAGGCAGTCGACCGGATAGATTGGCCAGAAGGCTTTTGTCGGCGAGATATCGGCTGGCGGGCAGTCTAGGTTTTCGCGGCTTCCCGCCTACGTCCGCGGGCTTCATGCCGGGCGAGCCATGTTGATCCGGCGACGACAAGAGCACCCCCAATCCAGACCCAGAGCCCCGGGAATTCGGCGAACATGAACCAGCCGACGATAGCCGCCCAAACCAGCCGTGCAAACACCACCGGTTCGACGGCGGAGATATCGGCGATCTTATAGGCCGTTGTTAGCAACAGATGCCCGCAGCTTCCGAGGAAACCGATCACCACCATGAACAGAAGTTGTTCAATCGTCGGCGTCTGCCAGACGAATATCAAGGCGACGCCTGACGGTACCATCATGGTAAGGGACAGATAGGCCACGATGGTCGACGGTTGGTCCGTGCGCGACAGCGACTTCGCGATCAGCTTCGAGCCGGTGACAAACAGCATCGACACCAGAACGAATATCATCCCCAGATTAACTTCCTGAAATCCCGGCCGAACGATGATCAATGCCCCGGCAAACCCGATGGCCAAGGCCGTCCAGCGCGGCCCCCGAACTCTTTCACCAAGCACAAGCATCGCGCCGAGTGCAACAAACAGTGGCCCCACAAGGGACAGCGCGGTAGCATCTCCCAGCGGCACCATGCTAAGCGCGGTAAACCAGAGCAATAATGACGCCCCATTAAATATACCACGCAGCAGATGAAGGGGCAGACGTCGCGTGCGCAACACCGAAAGACGGGTGCGGATCAGCAGCGGCGCAAAAAACAGAAAACCGAAAAACGCTCGGAAAAAAGCGATTTCCATCGCATCAAGGTCTTGTGACAACAGTCGCACCGACCCATGCATTGACGCGAAAAACGCGCCGGAGACGATGGCCAGAATAATCCCGCGCACGGTGGGCGAGATGTTCTCCATTTCCTCGATATAGCGGATAGGATTGACGGTCTTCATGCAGGCGCAGTTACGCGCGTGGGGAGGGTTCCGTCAATCTGCAAAGATTGCCGCCCCCTCCCCCGCACATGTCCGAAGGTGTAATAAGAACATGGACAGAGGGAGGGAACGTCGTGAGACCAAACAAGATCAAGACCGCCTGGGAAGAAAACCGTGCCGCCGTGAACGTATTCCTGAGTACGCCGGGTTCTTTCACAGCAGAGGTGATGGCGTCCCTCGGGTGGGACGGGGTGACCGTCGATATGCAGCACGGCGTTAACGACTATTCCGATCTGGTGCCCATGTTTCAGGGCATGACGCGCTACGACCCCGCCCCCATGGTCCGGGTCTCGTGGAACGACCCGGCCATCATCATGAAATCCCTGGACGCGGGTGCGTACGGCGTCATCTGCCCGATGATCAATACGGCCGACGAATGCGAACAATTCGTCGGCGCCTGCCGATACGCGCCCAGGGGATACCGGTCGACCGGGCCGATCCGTGCGGTCTTTTACGCAGGAAGCGATTACCACGATCATGCGGACAACACGGTACTGACCTTCGCCATGATCGAAACCCAGGAAGCGGTCGATAACCTTGACGGCATCTGCTCCGTACCGGGCCTGAATGCCGTTTATATTGGCCCATCGGATTTGTCGGTATCCATCGGCGGAGGGCCCGGCGGTGATCAACGGACGTCGGAGGTGATGGAGCGTATCGATCAGACGCTGGAGGCTGCCCACCGGCACGGCATCAAGGCGGGCATTCACGCTATGTCGGCGGAATATGCAAACGAGATGGTGGTAAAGGGCTTCGACCTAGTGACCCTTTCCAGCGATTTCCGGCATATGATGGGGAGCGCAAATGCGATGCTTGCCGCCACCAAACTGACTCGCGACTGACGGAAGCAGGGAGGACGATATGGCGAAGAACGGCAAATATAACCGGCGGCAGGAAGACATCGGCAATGTCATCTCCATGGAACATGTGAACGTCTGTATTCCCGACCAGCGCCTCGCCACCCTGTTTTATGTCAGTGGCCTTGGCCTGACCCGAGACCCGTATCTCGTGACGAGCGTGACGAACATGTGGGTCAACGTGGGACGCAATCAGTTCCATCTGCCCACAAGCGACCCTCTGGTCGTGCGCGGCATTATCGGCGTGGTGATGCTTGACCGGAAAGCCTTGTTAAAACGCCTATCGACGGTGAAATCTATGCTGAAAGGAACCAAATTCGGGTTCAAGGCGGAAAAGGGCTTCGTTTCCGCCACCTGCCCCTGGGGCAACAGGTTCCGCATTCACCAGCCGTCGAAACGTTTCGGCCGCACGGCGCTGGGAATCGCCTACGTCGAATTTGATGTTCCGGAGGGCAACGCGGCAGGGATCGCCCGGTTCTACCGTGAAATTGTCGGCGCCCCATCCCGGATAACAAAGGCAGGCGGCACCGCGGCAAAGGTACAGGTCGGTGATCACCAAGAGCTCATTTTCCGTGAAACGGGCAGGAAAATTGTGCCCTTCGACGGTCATCATATCCAGATCTATATCGCCGATTTTTCCGGCCCATACGAAATGCTTCAGGACCGCGACCTGATTTCCGAAGAAAGCAGCCAGCACCAATTCCGGTTCGAGGACATCGTGGACATTGATACCGGCGAAGTTCTGTTCACTCTGGATCATGAAATTAGGTCGCTCACACACCCGCTGTTCGCCCGACCCCTGGTCAACCGCAATCCGGATCAGACGAACATCGCATTCGGCGCGGGCCATGAAACCCGGTCGTGGGCGTTGCCCTACGACGGGTAGCGGCAGACGGCGTAGCACCTTAAATTCTCGCAATACTTAAAACGTGATTGAGGTATCCACGAACCGATTTAGGCAAGCCGCTGCCGCTGGTTTTTGTCACAGCAGGATCATCCATCAAATCCGCCCCAGGGGCCACCCAGCGGTGTCTCAAAGGGCCAGCCAATATCTAAAATTCCTTTCCGGGCCGGTACCGTATTCAACTATTCAGATATTGTAGATATCGATGGGCCCAACGATGCGGTCGTCGTGGATAAAGATTTTCTTTCGCGCGATCCGCAAGCCATCTGCCGTTTCCCGCACCCCGTACTCGTACAGCCCGGCACGGGTAATAGCGCCGCGTACGCGCTCATAGCTTCGCACCGACCAAGCGGCCGTAACATTGGCCAGCCCGTCAATTTCCCCATGAACCAGCACATTGGTCACCATGTGAGAGGTGTGAGGCAGCGGATCGGTAGCATAGGAATCCCCGCCCTCGATCCGGAAGATACGTGCTTCCAGCCCAGCGCGATCCATATAGATCAGGCTAACGTCGTTGTCCGGATCGTCAGTCCAGTCTTCATCCCCTACCATTGCGGGCGCCCAATAGACGGCATCCTCCGCATACAGGTGGAGCCAGTCCTCCCACATTTTCTGATCCAGAAGTAGCGCCTCGCGGGATAGCAGATCCGTCGCTTGTTCAGTCGATACCATCTGACCTATCCCAACCGTGCTGCCCATTCCCGCCAGAAGGCAAAAAACGGTGTTTCCACCTCTCGGCCTGGATTGCTGTTCAGCGGCGTGACTTCCAGTTCCCGTGCAGCCTCGTCGGCGCCGTAGACCAGGGTTTTCCGCCCAAGCGCGAGGTCGTTCCAGCCGTCGTCCAGCGCGTCCGATCCGGTCTGCACGCCTTCCATTGCGCGCACGTCGTCGGGCACAGCCAGGCTGGCGGGAAAGAAGAAATCTTCGTACTTCCGGATGCGGGCGCGGCGGGCTTCCGGCGCTTCACCCCTTGGCGCGATACACCAGGTTTCGATTTCGGTCAGGTTCACATCTATGGGCCTCCACACGCGTATGCAGGTGGACGCCACATCGTTGAAAAGTAGGTTGGGGAACAAGGTAACGGTGCGCCCCCGTTCCAGCATCCATTTAACCTTGCCTTCTGAAAAACGTTGCAACAATTCATCGCGTTGCGGCCACAGGGGACCTGCTTCCGGGTTCCCGCGGTCAGCCCAGTTGATCATGTGGCCGTTGCCGACGTCGTAGCCGCCGGAACCAATCTTCTCGAGGCTGAGTATGCGGCTCGCCTCCGTCTTGGCCATACCACCGTCGCCGTCCGGTGAGAGCGTTTCGCGATAGGCGACGGTGGTCGCGAAGTTCCGGTGGACGGTGGCGACGTGATAGCCGTCGGTGGAGTTCTCGGTCTGCAGCTTCCAGTTTGCCTCCATCATGTAGCGGCTTTCACCGCGCAGCACTTCCAGCCCGTCTGGTGCCTGATCGGCCATCAGATCGATAAACGGTTTTGCCCCGCCCAGAAAATCGTCCAGCGGCGGCACGTCTGCATCGAGACAGCCGAACAGGAAACCCTTGTAGCTGCCGAGCCCAGCAATTTCGCGCAAATCCGTGCTCATGCGATCCAGATCGCCGCCGCGATAGGCTTCTTTTCCGCCCCTTACCAGCGTGCAGACGCCGTCTGCGTTGAAGCACCAGCCGTGATAACGGCAGGTCAAGGTCGTCGCGTTGCCCGATGTCCGCCCGGTCAGTTTCGATCCACGGTGAGTGCAGGCGTCGTAAAAGCAGCGGACGTTACCGTCACCTCCCCGCATGACAAAAACCGGGTGCGTACCTATACGCGTCGCGATGAAATCACCGTGGGCCGGGACCTGGCTTTCATGCCCCAGATACAACCACCCTTTTTCGAAGATTTCCGACATTTCCCGGGCGAAAATCGCCTGATCGGTAAAAGCGGCGCGGTTGACCCGGAAAATTTCCTCTTCTGGTCTGTCGTCGATTAGGGAAGCAGCAGAACGGGCGGGATTGTCGAATACGGAAACCATGGGCCATCGTTTGTCGACGACCCATGGTCTGTCAAGGGAGGAGAGGCTTCAAGGCCAGCAGGAAACGTCTTGCTTGTAGGAAAGATGGGCATCACCAAACTTGCATTCGAGATATTGCTCTTCCCTCAGCACGGCGTCGAAATGAAGGATTCAGAACAAAACCGGCAGCAAGGCGACCACGGGCGGCGCGTTGGCGATCACCGCCCCACATACCCCTATGCCCTGATTGCATACGCAGTAGGCTAGCGAAGCAGCGTGGGAGCCTTTAAACCTCGTGTTTACGGCCAAAAAGGCTAACGGGGAGCAGAAAAATGGACGGTTCGGGCATAAAACGCGGCTCGGCGGTGTTTGGTGACATCCGGGGCTGGATCGACGCGCTGCGGGACGGGGACGAACTTGAAGAAATCACCGGCGAAGTCGATTGGGACGTCGAGCTTGGCAACCTCATCCGGATGATGCAGGGCAGCGGCGACGGGCCCGCGTTCCTGTTTTCCAATATCAAGGATTACAACGGCCCGGACGCCTTGTGTTCTCGGATATTTACCGGCGGGCATGCCAGTTATTCCCGCATTGCCATGATGTTCGGCCTGCCGCCGGACACGCCGACACGCGAACTTGTCCGTATCTGCCGGACGATTTTTCAGGAACGTATCGAGCCCCGCTTGGTCAAGGACGGTCCGGTCAAGGAAAACGTCATCACCGGCGATAATATAGATCTTCTGAAATTCCCCGTTCCCAAATGGAACCGCCTGGATGGTGGTCGCTATGTATTGACCTATGCCGGGTGCGTGACCAAGGATCCGGACACCGATCTGCATAATGTAGGTATTTATCGCGGCATGGTGGGTGGACCCGCCGAAATTCCGGTTCTGCTGTGGCGCGCGCAGCATTGGGGCGGACATTTTTCCAAACACCAGCAGGCGGGCGACGAAATGCCGGTCGCCTATGTCATCGGTTGGGAGCCATCACTGGGCTTTACCGCCGGTGCGCCGGTGCCGCGCAGCATTTCCGAATACGACGTCATGGGCGCGATCCGGGGAGAGCCGGTGGATCTAGTGGAATGCGAAACGGTTCCGCTGAAGGTTCCGGCCAGCGCGGAAATCGTGATCGAAGGCTGGATATCAACAGATCCATCGACGTTTACCGAAGAAGGCCCCTACGCGGAATTTACGGGCTTTTACGCGCCGGAACGCTCCAAGAAGCACACGACGCGGGTCACCGCGATCACCCATCGCACAAATCCGATTTTCCGGGGCACCGTCGAAGGCGCGGTTCCCGGCAGTGTTGGCGAAAACCCGATTATGAGTTCCATTCACCGGTCCGCCGTTGCATGGAATGCGCTTGAGAGCGCCGGCGTTCCGGGTGTCGTGGATGTGTTCGGTCACCCGATCCAGGCGGCCGTCAATCTGAACGTTGCGATCAACCAGACCTATCGCGGACAGGCCAAACAGGTAGCCGCCGCTCTTTGGGGAGATTCGTCGTCGCACGTGCGTTACAAGCACGTCACCGTCGTTGATTCCGATATCGATGTGCACGATTACGAGGCCGTGGACTGGGCCCATGCCTGGCGTGTGCATGGCGGCGAAGGCGATATCGTCATCTACCCGGCGAACTGGGGCGCAGGGCTGGACCCCAGCGTCCGTCGCCGAGATGCCAACGTGCATCTGTTCGGCACCGGAAAATGGTCCCGCATTCTTACCGACGCGACCATTAATCTGGATTACGAACCGGAACGCGACGGCCAGCGATATCCGCCGACGGTGCATCCAACGAACGAAGATATGAAATCGATCGAAGATCGTTGGGATACGCTGCAGTTAAGCGGCAGGTGGAAGAAACATTTGTCGTCCGAGTCCGGCTAACCCATGCACTTCGCGCATGGGTTCATGATCGTCGGGCGATTGACTAAGAATGTCAGTATAGAGAAACCTTTTGGAAATAGGGATTTATGGCGTTGATAGCGAGCGAAAACGTGTTTGGCGTCATGCAGAAATCGAGGAGCTGAAATATGTCCAATGAAGTTGGCGCGATGCACAACAAGATCGTTCCACGCAAATTCGAAGATCTGAGAGGCTGGATCGACGCGCTGCGTGACGAAGGGGAATTGCAGGAAATTGACGTCGAAGTCGATTGGGACTGTGAGCTGGGAACGGTCGCCCGAAAAACCTTCGGCCAGGGCAATGGCCCGGCACTGCTGTTCAACAACATCACCGGTTACGGCGAAGGCGACGATGTCTATTCGCGCCGCGTATTCACCGGCGGTCTGTCGAATTACAAACGCGTCGCTATGATGCTCGGCCTGCCGAAGGACGCACCCGTCCGCGACCTGGTCCTTGCCACCCGGCATTTCCTGCAGCAGCGGGTGAAACCGGTCGAGGTCAAAGAAGGCAAGGTGAAGGAAAACATCGTCACTGGTGACGATATCGATATCTACAAGGTGCCTGTTCCCCGCTGGCATCGAGAAGACGGTGGCAGGTATATTAACACCTATCAGGCCACCATCACGATGGACCCGGATACCGGACAGCATAATCTGGGCATTTATCGCGGGATGCTGGGCCAAAAAGACACGTTACCGGTGTTGCTGTGGCGTGCTCAGAACTGGGGCGTCCACTTTCAGAAATGGGCCGACCGGGGAATGAAGATGCCGGTCGCGCATGTTTATGGCTGGGAGCCGTCCCTGCCCTATTGCGCGTCCGCGCCGATCCCGACGGGCGTTTCCGAATACGAAGTCATGGGCGCTATTAGGGGAGAGCCAGTAGAGCTGATCCAGTGCGAAACCAGCGACCTGATGGTTCCCGCCAATTGCGAGATGGTGATCGAAGGCTTCATCGATCCCGATCCGGAGACCTTCGAAATGGAAGGACCCTTCGGCGAATACACGGGCTATTTCGGCGGCGACCAGGGTCCGAAGCACGTCACTAAGGTGACGGCCGTGACCTATCGTAACGATTCCATTCACCGGGGCACGCTGGAAGGCACCCTGCCCAAGATGCTGAATGAAAATTCGATCACCAGCTCTGTTCAGCGCGCTGGCGTAGCCTGGAACGTGCTGGAACGCGCCGGTGTTCCCGGTATCACCGATGTTCACTGCCCAGCGGCGAACAACGGCACGACGCTGATGATCCAGATGAACCAGACCTATCGCGGACAGGCCAAACAAGCGGCAGCCGCGATCTGGGGATCGAATTCAGCTCATCTTCGCTATAAGAATGTCTGGGTGGTCGATGACGACATCGACATTCACGATTATGCCTCTATGGACTGGGCGTTTGCCTATCGTGTCAACGCGGCGGAAGACGATATCGTATTTTTCCCCGGCTCGTTCGGGTCTCTTCTCGATCCTTCGACCCGCCTACGCGACCGCGATCCGATGAAGTTTGGTACGGGAAAATGGTGCCGCGTCCTGATCGACGCGACGATCAATCTCGACTTCGATCTTGAGGAACAATACGGCGGCGAACGCTATCCGCAGACAGTCCACCCGCACAAGGAAGACATGGACAAGGTCAACTCCCGCTGGAGGGAATACGGCTTCCCTGACGATTAGATTGTCGGGGGGCGCCTAGCGACGCGCCTGAAAAAAACCTTTTAGTAATGCGGCTGCTTCCGTTTCCCGGATGCCGCCGTAAACTTCGGGACGGTGATGGCAGGTGGGCTGGTCGAAGATTCTGGGACCGTTCTCTACCCCGCCCCCCTTCCGGTCGTAGGCCCCGAAATACACCCGCCGCAGCCGCGCCAACGAAATCGCCGTGGCACACATCGGGCACGGCTCCAGCGTGACATACAGATCAAAATCGAACAGACGAGCCACTCCTGCCGACTTGGTGCCTTGCCGGATGACCAGCATTTCCGCGTGATCGGTTGGATCGTTGGTGGCCTCTACCGTATTCCCGGCCCTAGCAACAATTTCTCCCGTTCGAGAATCCACCAAAACCGCCCCCACGGGCACTTCGCCACGCTCACCGGCATCCGCAGCCTCTGCCAACGCGGCAACCATGTATTCATTGCTGTCATTTTTTGAATTCGGGTTCATGACCGGAAATTCAGCGGTAGGAAGACCCCGGTCAAGAAAATTCAATGTGTTTTCAGGATTGGACCAAATCCTCCTTGGGCCAGGCACTACGAATACAGAGCCAATTAGAAACCGCCGTTGCTCAGTTGCAGAGTTGCCAATTGGATTCCGCGGCCACGGCGTGGGAGAAACTTCTGCGGAAGCTCCCAAAGGACACGAGGGCTCTGCATATTCTCGGGGCCGTCGGGCTACGCCAGAACTGGTCCTCGTTGATTGTGTTCAGTTGCGGCCACGACGCCAATCGTGCACTGACGTTGGGTTCCGCCAACGGGAAACCGGGTAATGTTTCCTTCCGCTGAGCTGCCTGGACGAAGAGTTGAACGGCGCGCTTCCGTAAACTCGGAACTGGCTTGAAGGCTGGAACGAAAAACCTGGTAATGGCGCGCCCCCGGCGATCCACTATACTCATGGCGGTCCCTGTCTCGATGACTGGAAAGATGTTGACTATGCCGATCTCTGGCTGCGCGAGGAAAGTGAATACCGCGCCAAAATTTAAGGCTCTAAATTGAGCGCCCCGGCGATCGGCATTACCCTCGATTCCGAAGAACCAGGGGGGTATTCCAAATTCCCCTGGTATGCGGTGCGCGAAAACTACTCCACTGCCGTTTCCCGCACTGGCGCGCTGCCGGTCATGATGCCCCACGAGGTGGGCTGCATCGACGATTATCTGGATCTTGTTTCCGGCGTTGTCGTTACCGGTGGCGCATTCGATTTAGATCCCGCCTTATTCGGCGCCGAATCCCGGCATCCTTCGGTCACGGTCAAATCCCAGCGAACCGATTTCGAATGGGCAATCACCGAAGAAGCATTGAAGCGGGATATGCCGTTGCTGGGTATCTGCGGTGGCCAGCAATTGCTGAATGTCGTCCTCGGCGGAACCCTGATCCAGCACATACCGGATGAAATCCATGATGCACTGGCTCATGAACAACAGAACCCCAGAGACGAAGCAGGACACGATGTGGCGGTCGTGAACGACACAGAGCTTCACCGTATCGCAGACAGCACCCAACTGTCGGTGAATTCCGCACACCATCAGGCGGTAAAAGATGTCGGCGACGGTGTTGTAGTGAATGCTTATGCGCCTGATGGCGTTGTGGAAGGTATCGAATGCCCCCGATACACTTTTTGCATCGGCGTTCAATGGCATCCTGAATTTGCCATCGATCCAGCAGATACGCGGATATTCGACGCCTTCGTCTCCGCCGCCACTGCCTACAAATGACGGGGCCGGAAACCGAACGTATCGCCAAGCGTCTATCACGTGCGGGAATATGCTCCCGCCGGGAAGCAGAACGCTGGATTGCCGCGGGGCGGATATCAGTCGATGGAGAGAAGATTTCTGAGCCCGGCACGCTAGTGACGGCGGCGTCTGACATCCACGTCGATGGAAAACCGGTCGATGCACCCCAACCGACGCGGCTTTGGCGTTATTACAAGCCGACCGGTTTACTCTGCACCAACAACGATCCGAAAGGACGCCCGACAATTTTCGACCGGCTTCCCAAACGCCTGCCGCGGACTATGTCAGTTGGCCGGCTAGACTTCGATTCCGAAGGCCTGCTTCTGCTCACTAATGACGGTGAGATTGCCCGGCGGCTGGAACTTCCGGAAACGGGTTGGGTACGCCGGTACCGTGTCCGATGTTTTGGCCACCCCAGCGCGGACGATCTGAGCGCGCTGGCAAAGGGCCTAACGGTGGATGGAGAGAAGTTCGGCTACATCGAGGCAGGAATCGACACCGCTAGGGGCGCGAACACCTGGCTTACCGTCTCTCTTCGGGAAGGAAAAAACCGTGAAATTCGACGGGCGTTCGAACACCTGGGCTATCCGGTCAGCCGTTTGATACGCGTTGCTTATGGTCCGTTTCAGCTTGGCAAGCTGCCGAAGAACGCGGTGGAAGAGGTTCCGCAACGGGTTCTAGCCGATCAACTGGGGTTTGAGAGAAAACGTGAGAATCGTCGCCGGCAAACATAAGGGACGAAAGATCCTCTCGCCCGAGGGGACCGATATCCGGCCCACGCTGGATCGGACCCGGGAGTCCCTTTTCAACATCATTGAACATGGCAATCTGGGAACAGGCAGCATCTCCCCTCTGCGCGGCGCCTGCGTCCTTGATGCGTTTTGCGGAACTGGCGCACTGGGGCTGGAAGCACTGAGCCGCGGTGCCGCAAACGTAACCTTCATGGACAATGACCGTCGCGCGCTGGCACTCTGCCGCCAGAACATCATGACCATGGGCGAAACAGAGGCCAGCCAGGTTCTGCGGGGCGATTGCCTTAAGCCCTCCCGCGCCGCAAATGCCAGCGATTTGGTGTTTACCGACGCCCCCTATGACCGCGATCTGACCGCCGAGGGCATTACGGCTTTGTCCGCCGCCGGTTGGATCCGTGAGGGCGGGTTATGCGTTCTGGAAACTGGTTCCGATGAAACCGTCAAACTGCCTAACATTTTCGAACCGCTGGAAGACCGCAAATACGGCGCAGCGCGCATTCATTTTTTCCGTTTTTTATCAATGGGCTGAATTTAACGGCGCCCGAAAAGTTTTTCTATCTCAGCCAAATCAAGCTCGACATAGGTAGGGCGGCCATGGTTGCACTGGCCGGAATGGGGTGTTTGCTCCATTTCCCGCAGCAGCGCGTTCATTTCCAGCGGTGTCAGACAGCGACCGGCCCGAACGCTGCCGTGGCAGGCCATGGTGGAACATACGTCATCCAGCTTTTCTTTCAGCGCCAGGCCAGCACCGTATTCCTCCAGATCGCCCGCGAGATCGCGAATGAGTCCTTTCACGTCCGCCTGCCCCAGCAGGGCCGGCACCTCCCGGACGACTATTGCCCCGGGCCCGAACCTTTCTAGCTTAAGGCCCAGTTCCTCGAATTCCGCCGCCCTGGCGCACAGCCGGTCTACCGAGGTTTCATCTAGTTCGATGACTTCGGGGATCAGCAATCCCTGGCGTTTGACCCCGCCGTTGGAAAGTGAGGCCTTCATACGTTCGTAGACCAGTCTTTCGTGGGCCGCGTGCTGGTCCACGATGACGATGCCACTGCTGGTCTGGGCGACGATATATGTTTCGTGCACCTGGGCCCGCGCCGCGCCCAGGGGATAGGTCTCCCCCTGTTCCTCAGATACCGGATGGCCTGCCTGGGCAGAGGCCGAGGGCGTGTCCATACCGTCCAGCACATAGGACGGCGGCGCCTGATACGAGGCGGCTGTTTCCGCAAGTGCAGGCGACGGTGTCGGTGGCCCGTGTCCATACCCGCCTAATCGAACACCCGGTTTAAAAGATCCAAGCGCCGCGGCGGCGACCGTTGTCGACCCGCGGTGACCGGCATCTTCCAATGCGTGCCGCAAACCGCCGACGATCAGCCCCCTTACCAGCCCGGAATCGCGGAAACGTACCTCCGCCTTTGCCGGGTGAACGTTCACATCGACCGCGTGGGTGGGCACATCAAGAAACAGTGCGACCATCGGGTGACGGTTTCTGGCTAAAAAATCCTGATAGGCGCCGCGTAGCGCACCGTAAATCAGGCGGTCCTGCACGGGCCGGCCATTGACGAACAGATACTGCGCGCGGGCATTTCCACGGTTCAGGGTAGGAACGCCGGCATAGCCAGTCAGGCCGATCCCTTCCCGTTCCGCATTTACCGCAACGGCGTTTTCGGCAAATTCACGGCCCATCACCATTGAAAGCCGGTCAAGCCTGGCCATCAGTAAATCGCCCTGCGGGGCGCCATAACGGAACCGGGTTTTTTCCTCGTCTGCCAGGGAAAAAGCGATCTTCGGATGCGCCATCGCAAGCCGCTTGATAGTGTCCGCGACATGGCCGATCTCGGTTCGGGTTGTTTTCAGGAATTTCAGCCGCGCCGGGGTGGCATAGAACAAATCTCGGATGTCTACCCTTGTTCCCCGGCCAATCGCAGCAGGTCTGATTTCACCCTTCCGCCCGCCATCAACCTTGATGGCGAAGGCATCGCCTGCACCATCGGCGCGGCTCACAATCGACAGGCGCGCAACCGCGCCAATGGACGGCAGCGCCTCGCCCCGAAAACCGAGCGTCCGGATATCGATCAAATCGTCATCCGGCAGTTTGGACGTGGCATGCCGTTCAACCGCCAGAGAGATTTCTTCAGCCGACATACCGCAACCATCGTCGGATACCGAAATCAGAACCTTTCCGCCCTCTTCAAGGACAACATCGATATGCCGTGCGCCGGCATCGATGGCGTTCTCGACCAATTCCTTCACCGCGGCCGCCGGGCGCTCGATCACCTCGCCTGCGGCGATGCGGTTTATCACTGTCCCGGGCAGTTTGCGCAGCTTCATTGTCCCCGCCCTCCTCGCAGGAATTCGCGGGTTAGAGCTTTGCCTTCCTCTACGGCAGGCTGGTCATAAGGGTCTACCCCAAGCATGCCCGCCGCAATGACGGTTTCCAGCATGAAATGCATCATCAGAGCGCCTACGGAAATCTCGTTCACCTCTGCGATCTCTATCAGGCGTGTTGGCCGCCCGTTATTGGCAAGCGTTTCTAGGGTCGCCCTTCCTTCGGCAGACAGCAAATCGCCGATGGTCCTGCCTTTCAGATAGGACAGTCCCTCCACACCGGCAAAGTCGTCCGGTATAGACGGCCCCTTTCCAGCAGTATCCATCAGCAACAGGGTGAACATCTTGTCAGCTGGCCCGTCGAGATAGAGTTGAAGCTGGCTGTGCTGGTCCGTGGCTCCGGTCGCCTGTACTGGCAACGTACCTTCCCCTTTCTTCCCAAGGCTTTCCGCCCATAACTGGCGGTACCAGAGCGCGAGACTGTTTAGCCGGTCGCAATAGGGCATGAAAACGCTTGCCGATACGCCCCTCATACGATTAAGCCCGACCGAAACCGCCGCACCGATCGTCGGGGCGGCGGTGTCATGGTTTTCGACAAAATCATCAAGCACCGCCGCAGCGCCTCCGCGGATCGCCTCGACATCAAGGCCCGCCATAAACGCCGGCAACAAGCCAGTAATGGATAGAGCCGAATATCGCCCCCCAATATCGGTATCATGATCGAGAACGACGCATCCGACACGCTCCGCGACCGACGCCAGCGGATTTGCTGTGGGTTCGGTCACAATGACCAAACAATCTGACAACCGGTCACCGGCGCCATTCATTCTCAGTGCATCTACCAGAACCCCAAGCTGAGCAAGGGTCTCAGCCGTAGAACCGGATTTGGATATGGCTACGATTCCAGTCGAATTCCAGTCTAGCGCATTGATAAGCGAAGCGAACGTCGAAGGATCGACGTTGTCCATGAAATGCAATCGGGGGCCAGCAGTTGTCTGCTGCAAACTGCAGAGCGTGCGGCCGCCCAGGGAGGAGGCACCCGTTCCCAGAATAACGATGTCCAAATATGCACGGGCGTATCGGTCAGCGACATCCCGCATCCTGGAAAGATCGTCGGTGCGATGGGGCACAGCGAGGAACGGCAGATTGCCCGCCCAATATGCGTCGCATACCTTCTTGGCGGTCTTAGACGCGGCTTCCTGGTATTTCTGAAAATCCCGGGATTCCAGCCCACCATCGCCTATTTCACTGGCAAGGCAGTCGTCGATATTCTGAGAATACGAAATGGTCATTCATTTTCGCCCGCAGACACCTTAAATGGTGTCGGCGAATCGGAAAGAGGCTGGAATACCTGCCCCTGACCCGGTTGTGGATAAGTCGAAGGTCTATCCTCAACCGGGTCAGGGGCTGGAGACAACCCCGTCCGGGTCGCCGACAACAACGACGGTCAGGTCATCGGCATTGTAAAGCCAGCGCGCGACCCGATTTGCATGAGCCAAAGTGACCCCGTTTATGAGCGCCCGCCGTTTTTTGATGTAGTTCATCCCGAGTTTGGAGACCTGTATGCCGACCAGTAGATTGGCGATCCCTCTGCTTGAACCGAGACGCAGGGAGAAAGATCCGTTCAGATACGTCTTGGCATATTTCAGTTCCTTGTCATTAATGCCCTTCTCGCTCAGCTTTCGCCATTCCGCGCGAATCACACTTATGGATTCGGCCGCCCTGACGTTCTGGGTCGCGACGCCGCCACCGATGATCGCCGACCGCTCCATGGGGCTCAGATAGGCATATACGGAATAGGCCAGCCCTCTTTTTTCCCGAACTTCCTCGAAAAGCCTGGAACTAAACCCGCCGCCGCCAAATATCCGGGTAACAAGCAGCGCGGCATACCAGTCGGGATCAGCACGCTTTATGCCCTTTTGACCCAATACGACCACGCTTTGCGGGATGGGCTTTTTTACCACGATGGTTCTTCCGGCGCCCGCGGGCACGATTTCCGGGATATCGAGCTCCGGTCCGGTTTCCGGAAGGCCGCCGAAGACATCGTCCAGACGCCTTGCCAGTTCAGCCTCACCAATATCGCCTACAATGCCAATAAGCAAACGGTTGCGGGTAAACCGATCCCTGACGAAGGATTTCAGATCGGTTCTGCTTATTTTCGGCACCGTTTCTTCGGTGCCCGCAACGGGTTTGGAATAAGGATGACCCTCGAATACTATCCGGTTCCAGAGCCTGCCGGATATGCGTCTAGGGTTCTCCGCCTGCCGGCGAAGTGATGCCAACATCCGCGATCGAATTCGTTCCACCGGTTTTTCGTCAAATCGTGGGCTGGTCAACGCTAGTTTCAACAGGCGAAAGGCAGTATCTTTCTCGGACGTCAGCGTTTGCATCCGCCCCGAAAAATGATCCCTGCCGGCGCTGAACGACAAACGGGCCGCTATCTCCTCTAATTCCCTTCGGAAATCTGCGGAATGTATGTCGCCCGCGCCTTCGTCCAACAATGAAGACACCATATCACCCGTGCCCTCTTTCCCGTCGGAATCGGTCGCCGATCCGGCGCCACGAAACACGAAACTAAGGGTGACCAACGGCACCGATTTATCTTGGACAAACCAAGCGACAATACCTTTCTTCGACACCACTTCGCGAATTTCGAATGCCTGTACTGGCGCGGCAGCAACCAGCATGACACCGACAATAAGGATTGCAGAGCGTCCGATCATTCGGACGCCTCCTGAGGCAGCAATATTCCTGTTACGGAATTTTCCACCTTCAACACAGCCTTTGCTGCCGCCATTACCTGTTCCGGAGTTACCGCAGCAATGCGTTCCGGCCAATTTTCCACTTCGTCTATTGTCTGTCCCTGGGTAAACGCTGATCCAAATGCATTCGGTCCGGCCCGTATCCCATCGCGGGCATAAATAGCCTGGGCGGAAATCAGTTTTTTCGCGCGCTCGATATCCTCTGCCTTGAAGCCTGCCTTCAATGCAGCCCGGACCTCGGATAGCAGGGCTTTTTCGACCGCTTCGATATCTCCGCCCACTTTGGGACTGGCATAAAGGCCGAACTCACCGTAGTCCAACCCGCTGCCGCTGTACCAGGCGCCGGCGCTCGATGCTATGCCAAGCTCAACAACCAGCCTACGGTAAAGACGGCTGGTGGAGCCGCCCCCGAGAACCTGCGCCAAAATATCCAGCGGATAAGCAAATTGTTTTTCGCCTGCGCTGTAGGACGGCGCCAGATAGAACCGCGACCACGAGGGAAGTTTTACCCGCTGATTTCGCAACACCAGTCTCCGTGCGGCCCTATGCGGCGGCTCCTTCGGACGAACCCGTTTCGGTACGGCACGTCTGGGGATTGGTCCATAATATTTTTCGGCGAGCACCCGAACGCGTTGGACCGTAGCATCGCCCGCGATGATCAGCATCGCATTATTAGGCGCATAGTACTTACGATAGAACGCCAGCGCGTTTTCGGTCGTGAGTTGCCTGATCTCGCTCATCCAGCCGATGACGGGGCGGCCATAGGGGTGGTTGAGATATAACGCCCGGCGCATTTGCTCGCGCAACTGGGCTGCTGGACTGTTATCCGTTCGCGATCGCCTTTCTTCCAGAACAACATCTCTTTCCGGCAGAACTACATCGTCGCTAAGGACTAGATTGTGCATCCGGTCGGATTCTAGGCGCATGATCGTCTCCAGGTCATGCGCGTCGACACGCTGGAAATAGGACGTATAATCGAAGGACGTAAAGGCGTTGTCCCGCCCGCCAACCCGGGAGATCGTCCGGGAGAATTCACCCGGCTTCGTTGTTTTCGTCCCCTTAAACAGAAGATGTTCCAGAAAATGGGCGAGCCCCGATTCACCCGGCGCTTCATCAGCCGATCCGACCCGGTACCATAGCATCTGCATGACGATCGGCGCGCGGTGATTTTCGATAACAACCACTTTCAGGCCATTATCAAGCGTGAATGTTTTGGGAGAAAACACTGCGGACTGCCCCGGCGAGCCTGCAAACAACAGCACGAATAACGGCGCCAAGGCGCTTAAGCAGATTTTTCCGGGAAATGTAAACAACAAGAAAAACTCCGGTGGCCAGACGAAAGCATGCGGGGTTATAGCGCCCGCTCAACTATACAACAGACATCGGTCACACGTCGGGGCGATGAAAGCTACGTCGTAATCACCAACCGTCTATGAGGCTACTTAGTTAAAGATACCTTCTAACCAGCCCTTGGGCTTACGAACGATTTTAGGTGTACGCCCCTTGGTCGGCGCATCGCCCAGGCCGGCATTCTCCCTAAGCCGTTTCTGTTCGGCGGCGGCATCCACGATTGCTCCGGGAGGCTGTTTGCCCTGCCAGAAAATCAGCCGGTCAGCGAAGCTGTCATCTTCGGTCGCAAGAATGGAGGATTCTCGGTTGATGGCGCCCCGGATGCTGGGATCAGGATTCGTTGCGCCGGCCTTTGCCAGCAGTGCCGTTTCCCCCGGGGACCGGCCAGAATTGCGGCTCGACACGGGCTTGGTGCCGGTGCTTCGAATGAGTTCGTTTCGGGCAGAATCCTCGACTTTGGCCTCCTGAGGGCGCAAAACGCCCGGGCGGGGCGGGCGCAGGCCGTATTCCGGCGGCATGCTGAGAGGCGCCCGGGTGACCACGGCGAATTCGTCCGGCGACTGTTTACCGATCCCGATCTGTTCGCTAGCGTTCTCGCACCCGGCGATGATTATTATCGAGAAAAGGACGCCCAGCTTGCTGAGACGCGAAGATTTTAGGCTCTTCATTAGGCCGTACCTCATCCAAACGTGCCTGTCAGTTCAATTTATGATCGCGAC
>MDTA01104216.1_pt1 | contig 32063 bp, 39 predicted proteins | sample 811151 | NCBI WGS metagenome assembly MDTA01 (sample SAMN05326648, study PRJNA326480) | marine metagenome | isolation source: seawater | place: Indian Ocean: South | collected 2010
TAGAACAATTGAAAACGATAAATCTAATCCAAGTATTAAAAAATTCTTTCAAAAAGCCAAAAGTTTCTGGAAAAACTAGACTAATTTATATAGTCTCAGTTAAATTAACTCATGATAAATGAATAGTATTTTAGAAAAAAAAGAATTTTTAGATGAAATAAAACCTCTTATTTCATCAACTATGGGAACCGAGCAAATGGCTCCCCTTTTATATACGTTAATTAAATTTGTTCGCCCACATAGACTACTTGAAATAGGAGGCGGTTTAACAACAATTTATATATTAGCAGCTCTAAAGGAATTATTTCTAATGGAAGAAGATGAAAAAGATAAAAAGGAAACGAATTTTAATGTTAAACTAAAAAATCAAGAATACTATAAATTAGATCACCCAAAATTTTTTCTTCATAGTTTTGATAATTTCGGACACCCGGAAACAAGTGCAAGCAAGGTTGAAGAGATAGCAAAAAAACTTAAACTAGATGAATATTTAAAACTTTGGAATAATGATTATCGTAAAATAAATCAGCTAATGCCAGATAATGAGAAAAAATTTGATTTGATCTGGTGTGATTTAGGTGGTCTGGATCACTATTTGGTTCAACAAGAATTGTTGTTCCCGCTTTTATCTGATCGAATGGGAAGTTATATAATTTTTCACTCAACTCTTTCTAACGTTCATGGTATGGCTTTCTTAAATCAATTAAAATTAAGTATACAACAAGGACATCTACAAGGATTTGAGTTAATTTCACTTTTTGAACCCCATAAAATGAGACAGAATAGTTGTACAATAATACGTAAATCAAGAGGAATCTCGAATAGGATTTATAGCGAAAGACCATAATGAAAAAAATTAAGTTAGCTGTTACTGGATGTTTGGGAAGAATGGGTCAACAGATAATCAAATCTGCAAAGTTAAATAAAAATTTTTCAATTAATGTAATTACTGAAAGTAAATTAATTAACAAGAAGATTAATGGAGTAAATATAAGTTTGAACAATGAAAAGTCTTTTAAAAAAGCTGATGTAATAATTGATTTTACGGTTCCAAAATGCACAATGGAAGTTTTGAAGATAGCAACTAAATTGAAAAAAAGAGTAGTTATTGGAACCACTGGTTTCACAATAAGAGAAGAGAAAATGATTCAACGCTACTCTAGAAAAATACCTATTTTAAAAGCAGGAAACATGAGCCTAGGTATAAATCTTTTAATGTACTTGACTGAAATTGCATCTGCTTCTCTTGGAAATAATTATTTAAGTAAAGTTTTCGAAGTTCATCACAGACATAAAAAAGATCATCCATCAGGAACTGCTTTAATGTTAGGAAAAGGCATTGCGGTTGGTAAAAATAAAGATTTTTATAAATTAATTGGTAAAAAATTTTTGAATAAGAAATCTTTTCCATATGGAAAAAAAATCAACTTTAATTCAATAAGAAAAGGGGACATTATAGGAGAGCATGAAGTAAAGTTCTCTAGTGGTAAAGAGATTATTACACTTAATCATGAAGCATTTGATAGAGCTCTTTATTCTGAAGGTGCATTAACTGCTGCTAAGTGGTTAAATAATAAAAAACCAGGTCTTTATTCAATGCGGAATCTGTTAAAGTTTAAGTAATGAATGAAATTCAAAGAGCAAAGATTGTTCTTAAAATTTTAAATAAGACATATCCAAAAACACCAATACCTCTAAAACATAAGAATATTTTTACTTTGTTGATTTCTGTACTTTTATCAGCCCAATGTACAGATGTTAATGTTAACAATGTTACAAAAAATATTTATCCAAAATATAATAAACCGGAACACTTTGTTAAACTTGGCAGAAAGAAGATTGAAAAATTAATTAGAAGTATTGGCATATTTAGGATTAAAGCAAAAAGTGTATATAATCTCTCTAAAACTCTAGTGGAAAAATATAAAGGAAAAGTACCAAAGACTTTTGAAGAACTAGAGGAATTACCAGGTGTTGGGCATAAGACAGCCAGTGTAGTGATGTCCCAAGGTTTTGGTTATCCAGCTTTTCCAGTAGATACTCATATTCATAGACTTGCTCAAAGATGGGGGCTGACTAATGGTAAAGATGTAAATCAAACAGAAAAAGACTTAAAACGACTATTTCCAAAAAGATTTTGGAATAAACTCCACCTGCAAATTATTTATTATGGAAGACAATTTTGTAAAGCAAGAGAATGTTATGGAATAACTTGTAAAATTTGTACCAGTTGTTATCCTAATAGAAAAAAACCAATTAAAACCAAGAAAGCATAACTATGAAAATTTTAGGAATAGGAAATGCAATTGTTGATGTTATTTGTAAAGTAGATGACAGTTTCATCTCTCAAAATGGATTGACTAAAAGCACAATGAAATTAATTTTTGATGAGAGTGAATTCAAAAAACTACTAACAAATTTAAAAATTGAAAAAACTGTTTCTGGAGGATCGGTTGCAAATACCATAGTTGGTATATCTCAACTTGGAAATAAAGTGGGTTTCATAGGTAAAGTATCTGACGATAAATTTGGTATTAAATATGAAGAAGGTTTAAAACAAGAAGATGTGGAATATTTCTATACTAAAAAGAAAGAAGAATTACCGACGGGAACTTGCTTAATACTAGTTACCCCAGACTCGGAAAGAACAATGTGTACTTTTTTGGGGACTGCAGGAAAAATTAATGAAAATGATGTTAACTCTGATGCTGTCAAGCAAAGTGGAATAATACTTTTAGAGGGTTATCTTTGGGATGAAGGTGAGCCAAAAAAAGCATTTGATAAAGCAATAAATAATGCAAAAAAAGTTGCTATGTCACTTTCTGACCAATTTTGTGTTGATAGACATAAGCCTCACTTTCTAGAATTGGTTAAAAATAAATTAGATATAACCTTTGCAAATGAACAAGAAATTACATCATTAATTGATGCAAAAAATTTCGATGATGTCGTAAACTTTGCAAGGCAACTAAAAAAACTAATTGTTATAACGAGAGGTGAAAATGGGGCTGTTGCTATAGATAGTGAAAATGTTGTTGAGTGTGGTATTAAACAAAATCTTAAGATAGTAGATCTAACGGGTGCTGGTGATCTATTTGCGGCTGGATTCCTTCATGGTTATGTGAATAAAATGTCAATAAATGAAAGTTTACAAAAGGGTACTGAAATGTCAGCGAAAGTAATCCAACAAATAGGAGCTAGATTACAAATTGAGTAAGGCTGAAGTTCATAAATTTTTCCCTCAACCAATCTTTTCTTACGAGATAGAAAATTTTAAAGAAATTAACAAAGAATTGAGTAAATTTATTTATGATGAATATAAAAATGATGGAGAGGGTGTTAAGAGATCTAACATAAATGGATGGCATTCAAAATCTTTTAAATTTGAAAAAAATAATGCAGCATTCAAATTTGCAATGCACATTGAAAAATATATCTTTGATGTTTTTAAACAATATGGCTGGCCATACAAAGCTGATAAAGTAAAGATCAATGAAATGTGGTCAATCATTAATAAAAAAAATAGTTATAATCAAGCTCATATCCATCCAAACAATTTATTAAGTTCAGTTTATTACGTTAAGGCACCAAAGAATTGTGGAAAAATAATTTTTAATAATCCAAATCAAATTTCATTAAATAGATTTCCAAAAGATTTGAAAAAAACTGAGTTTTCAGCAAATTTACAAAAAATTGAACCCAGAGAAGGGGTTCTTCTATTATTCCCATCATATTTGTGGCATTCAGTAGAGCCCAATTTATCAGACGAAGACCGAATTATCGTAAGTTTTAATATCAGCTTTTTAGATTAATCAAATTTTTTTTTTCTCTTAAAGCTTCCTTTACCTTTTTTTGGTTTAACTTTTCTTTGCTTATATTTATTTGAGTAAAGTGATTTTGCAAAAGGATTCCGTTTTTTCATTTAATGCTGTAGCCATTTTTTGTAGATAGAATGAATTTATTATCTTCAAATTTATTATTAATTTTTTTTCTTAATCTATATATGTGAGTTTCTACTGTATGTGTCTCAACATTTTCAGAATGCTTCCAAACATCTTTTCGTATATCTGAGGTTTTTTTGATTTCCTTATTGCCATGCAAATACATTATTAGTTGCAGCTCTTTTTCTGTTAATTTTAGAGATTTACCTTCAAATTGGATATTTCTTGAATTTAGGTTAATTAAATAATTTCCTACAGATAAATTTGAATTTGATAAATATTTATTTTTCGAAAGTACTAAATTTATTTTTTCATATAAAAAATTGATTTTGACTGGTCTATCTAAATATATAGTTCTATCAGAGATATGTTTTTTCTGTGAATTTGTGGTTAAAATTAAAAACTCACAATTTTTATTAACTAAATTATTAATTTGTTCCTTAATGTTATTATTGGTAAGTATTAATTTATATTGTATATCAAAATTAATTTCTTTTAAGAGCTCATAAAGATATTGATTTTGGTCAATTAAAATAACAAATTTATTCATAAATGAATATTATAGTTAAAAATAGTTATCTATATATAGGTGAATTTAGACTAAAATGTGCAATAGGGAAAGAAGGTATTAGAAAAAATAAATTTGAAGGAGATGGTTGCACTCCTAAGGGAATTTTTAAAATTGGAAGTTTATATTTCAGAAAAGATAGGCTAAATGAGCCAGAATGTTTGCTCTCAAGTAAAAAAATACTTAGAAATTTTGGATGGTGTGATGACTCTGGTCATAAATTTTACAATAGATTAGTTAGGTTTAATAATAAAACTAAATTTAGTTTTGAACAATTATATAGGAAAGACAATAAATATGACTTAATTATTGTTATCAAATATAATTATTTAAAAACTGTTAAATTTAAAGGAAGCGCAATATTTATTCATCTAACAAAAGACTATAGCCCAACCAAAGGGTGTATTGCTCTTAAAAAAAAAGATTTTTTAATACTTTGTAAATTAATTAATAAAAAAACAAAAATAAAAATATATTAAATTCTTTTTCCAAAAATTTTTGATCCTATTCTTAGATAAGTAGAATGATATCTAATTGCTAATAAATAATCTTCTGACATTCCCATACTAAGTTCTTTTAAATTAAGGGTTTGATTTATTTCTTCTAACTGTTTGAAATATTGCTCAGGTTTTTCACCGAATGGTGGTAGACACATTGTTCCAATTATATTTAATGAAAGATTATTTTTACAATAATTAAAAAAATTCTCTACGTTTTTTGGATCAATTCCCGCTTTTTGATCCTCATTACCAAGATTGATTTGAATAAATATTTTTAAATTACGATTTATTTTTTTTTGTTCAAGGGATATTTTATTTGCAAGTTTTTCACTATCTAAAGAATGAATAAAATCAAACAGTTCAACAGCAACCTTAACTTTGTTAGTTTGGAGTTTACCAATCAAGTGTAAATTAATGTCTTTATTTTTAAAATTCTGCCATTTTTCAAATGCTTCTTGCACTCTGTTTTCACCAAAGTCGGTGTGACCTAAATCTAATAATGGTTTTATTTTTTCCATAGTAAAGGTCTTTGATACTGCAATAACTTTTGGATTATAATTTTGATAATTTAATTCTTTAACTTTGTTATTTATTTCATTATTAATTTCAATTAGTTGTTTACAAGAATCATGCATAAAATTTATTTAAAAAAATACTATTTTATAGACAAATTTGAATTTGATAACATAAAAAATCTAGATTGTAACACCTCAATAATATTCAGAAATTATAATTCTGATATTAATTTTAATGAATTATTAAGGTTTAGAAATATTTGTAAAAGAAATAATATAAAATTCTACTTATCAAATAACCTTAAATTAGCAGTAAAATTAAAATGTGATGGTTGCTATATCCCATCTTTTAACAAACGAACTTTTGTGAAGGGAATGTTATTAAAAAAAAAATTTGATATTTTAGGATCCGCTCATAATATTAAAGAAATAAGACATAAAGAACTTCAAGGTGTTAACACATTATTCATTTCCTCTTTGTTTAAGAGGAATAAAAATTATTTAGGAATTAATAAATTTAAAATTATTAAAAATTATACTAAAAAAAAGGTTGTAGCTTTGGGTGGCATTAGTATAAAAAATATTAAACTTTTGAAGCTTTTGGGGTTGAGTAGCTTTGCGGGTATTACTTACTTCAAAAAAAAACCCCTCCAATAAATTGAAGGGGTTTTTAAGATTTTAAACTACTCTAACTAAATTAGAATGCAAAAGAGATAGTAGCTTCAGACATTTCATCTTCAGATCCTGAAGTTCCGCCTGTGCCTGTCTCTTTGTTGCTTGCAGCAGCTATAGTGATTGATCCCATAGTGTATGAGACTGATGCACCAGTTGACTCTTGGTCAGTAGCTTTTGCTTCGAAATCTACAGTTGCTTTACCGTAAGAAACTGACAAGTTTTCGTTAACTGCAAATGAAACACCGTATTGTGTTACATCTCTACCAGTTGCTGAAGATGATACTTCATGATCAAACTTCGAGTAAGCGATAGTTGCTCCACCAATTACGTATTTCGCATACATAACATCTTCGTCTATCGTTGATCCATCTTCACCAGTAGCATAACCGATTGTTAAACCAGTATCACCTACAGTGTAGCTTGCACCAATTGATGAGTCAGATGCTGAACCAGAACCATTTTTTGTGTATTGAGCTGTTACGTCAACACCACCAAAAGTTCCAGTGTATGCAAATGAATTTGTACCTGATTGAGCAGTTACTATGTTTGCTTCACCAGATAAGTCATCCCATGCTTCTTCTTTCGCTGTTGGAATAACAGAGTCGTATGATCTAACACCACCACTAACTCCATTACCAAATGTTACTGATCCAGAGTCTCCCATTCCTAATGTAATAGAAGAGTCAGACGCAGCAGCATTTGTCATAGCGTATGAGTATGAAATTGTCATACCATTATCTAAGTCTCCACCACCAGAAAAAGATATATCCTTATTATGGCTATATGCATTTCCTGCAGCAGCGTCGTCAGATGAATGGTAAGTGATTGAAGCAGCACCTGATACGTCTAGAGCACCTGCGTAAGCAGTTGCTGAAACTAGAGAAGCAGATAAAGCTGTCAATCCAACTTTTTTCCATTTATTCATGTTTTCTCCTTTTTGATTATTAATATTAATAATAGTTGTACTTTTATTGATTATTTAGCTTATTTGGTACATTTTTTTAGACTATTAAGAATTTTTTGACTAATATGTTGCATATTTACATCACATTTTATCAAGAAAAATAGCCAAATATTATTACAAAAACCATTAAAAATTATATATTTAAATTATCTTAGTTAAAAACTTAAAAATATTATGAAATTAAAAAAAATATATATTCTATTTTTAGTTGGAATTTTGTGCATTTCAATCTCAGCATGTGGTCCTTTAAAATATAAACCAGTAGATGCAAGAGAGTTTCCTCCAGAGCCGTCAAAAAGGATTAAAAAAAACATTGAGGAAGGTAGAGGTTTTACTGTTATGGGAGGTTTTGGAGACTCTGCAACAACATATGAATTTGCAAGCTCGAATCCACTATGGAAAGCATCTTTAGATACATTGGATTTCATGCCATTGGCAACAGCAAATTATAGCGGTGGAATTATAGTTACAGATTGGTATTCAGAAAATAATTCAAAAAATGAATCAGTAAAAATATCAATTAGGTTTTTAACTAATGAAATAAGATCTGATGCTCTTGATATAAACATTTTTGTTAGAAAATGTGATCAACAAAATAATTGTGTAGTTGTAGATGATGACAGCAATCTTCTAGCATCGCTAGAAACTAATATTCTAAAAAAGGCAGCTGAGTATGAAAAAGAAAGAAGAGCCAACAAGCCAAAAAAAGAATATAGAGGCATATTAAAAGACTAAATTAAATTTTAATATTTCTTGTGGAAAGATATAACTTTAAGAAAACTGAAGCCAAATGGCAAAAATTCTGGGAACAGAATAATATTTTTAGATCAAAAATCCAAAAAAATAAAAAAAAATTTTATTGTCTTGAAATGTTTCCTTATCCCTCAGGAAAAATACATATGGGCCATGTGAGAAATTATACTATAGGAGATGTTCTATCTAGATTTAAAATCCTAAAAGGTTTTAATGTACTTCATCCAATGGGGTGGGACTCATTTGGTATGCCTGCAGAAAATGCTGCTAGACAAAATAAACAAGATCCAAAGGCCTGGACAGAAAGCAATATTTTAACTATGAAAAATCAGTTAAAAAAACTTGGTTTATCGATAGATTGGGAAAGAGAAATTTCAACATGTTCAGAGGAGTATTATACACATCAACAAAATTTTTTTATAGAGTTGTTCGAAAAAGGATTGGTTTATAAAAAAAAAACTATGTGAACTGGGATCCAGTCGATGAAACTGTTTTAGCTAATGAGCAAGTAATAGATGGAAAAGGTTGGAGATCTGGAGCTTTAGTAGAAAGAAAAGAATTAAGTCAATGGTTTTTTGATATTTCAAAATTTTCGGAAGATTTATTAAATGAATTAGACAATTTACCAGACTGGCCAAATAAAGTTAAAACGATGCAAAAGAACTGGATAGGCAAATCATTTGGATGTGAAATAGACTTTAAAATTATAGGTAATTCAAAAATTGACAGTATCAAATGTTTTACTACTCGACCGGATACTCTTTTTGGTTTTTCTTTTTTAGCACTTTCTGTGGATCATCCAATATCTGAATTTTATAAATCAAATAAAGAATTCATAAAATTTAAAGAACAATGTTCAAAAACTGGCACCACAGAAGAGTCTATAGCAAACGCAGATAAGCTTGGTTTTAAAACAAATTTAGAGGCGATTAATCCATTTGATGAAGGTCTTAAAGTACCAGTATATTTTGCAAATTTTGTACTGATGGATTACGGATTTGGGGCAGTATTTGGATGTCCAGCTCATGACCAGAGAGATTTTGATTTTGCAAAAAAATACAATTTAGAAATTAAAACTGTAGTTGCGCCTGAAGGGGAAAGTAAAAATTTCAGTGTTCAAAAAGAAGCATACACAGGATCTGGAAGGATTATTAACTCAAAGTTTTTAAATGATTTAGAAGTACCTAACAAATCTATAGTTGAAACAATAAAAATTATTGAAGAAAAGAATATAGGCAAAAAAAAAATTAACTTTAGATTAAAAGATTGGGGAATTTCTAGGCAAAGATATTGGGGATGCCCAATACCAATTATTTACGATAAAGATGGAAACTATAAAACTGTACCCAAAGAGCACTTGCCTGTAAAACTTCCTCAAAATCTAAACCTTAATGTAAAAGGAAATCCACTATCTCATGCTAAAGAGTGGGTTAATTTCAAATTGGATAATTTAGATTATATAAGAGAAACAGACACCTTAGATACATTTGTGGACTCATCATGGTATTTTTTGAGGTTCTGTTCGCCAGAGGAAAATAAGTATGGTTTTAATTATGATGATGTAAATTATTGGATGCCTGTAGATCAGTATATTGGAGGAGTTGAGCACGCAATATTACATTTACTTTATTCAAGATTTTTTATGAGAGCAATCGCTTATAAAAATCCTAACTTTAAATTTTCAGAACCATTTGCTGGGCTATTTACACAAGGTATGGTTTGTCATGAAACTTATAAAGATGAAAATAATCAGTGGCATGCACCCGATGAAGTCGAAAGTAAAAATGGAAAGGACTTTCATTTAAAGTCAAATAAAGATATTAAAATTATAGTTGGGCCATCTGAATCAATGTCAAAGTCTAAAAAGAATACAATCGACCCCGAAAAAATGATTGAGGAATATGGTGCTGACGCTGTCCGTTTATTTATTTTATCGGATAGTCCGCCTGAAAAAGATGTTCAATGGTCAGACCAAGGTATGATCTCTGCTTTTAAATTTGTCCAAAAATTATTTGCCACTAATGAGAAAATTAAATTAGTAAAAAATAAAAAAGCGAATGAAGCCTCTGCTGAGCTTTCAAAATTTATCAATCAGTATTTAGAAAAAATTGAAAATAATTTAGCTAATTTTCACTATAATGTAATTATTGCAAATATTTATGAAGCATATAACTTTTTAAATAAAATTTTAAAAGAGGAAAGAAATTTTTCTAATTTAGTTGAAGATTATTCGAAATTTTTAATTTCTATTTCTCCAGTTTTGCCTCATTTTGCAAGCGAATGTCTAATGGAGTTAAATATAAAGGAGTATAATTGGCCATCGATAGATAAAACGTTTTTGAAAGAAGAATATGTAAAAATAGTTGTGCAAATTAATGGAAAAAAAAGAGGGATATTTACAGCTAAAAAAGATATTTCTGAGGATAATTTAGTAAATGAAATTAAGATCAGTAAAAATTTTGATAAATTTTTAAAAGACATTAAAGTAAAAAGACAAATTTATGTTACTAATAGAATAATTAATTTTATAATTTAATATGAAATATATAAAAAAAATCTCATTTGTATTCTTACTTATACTTCTATCTAATTGTGGATATACCCCTTTGTTAACCAAACAAAATGTGGACTTTTATATTGGAGAAATATCATTGGATGGTAACAGGGAAGTAAACAGTATTATTTTAAATCATTTAAAAAAATATAAAATATATAAGAAAGATGGCAGTAGATATGATTTGAAAATCATATCCAAACACAATAAAAAAATTGCTAACAAAGATCAAAAGGGAAATGCAAAAAATTACAATATAGAGATAAAAATAGATGTGTTTTTTGAAGAAAATTCAGAAAATATTACCAATAAAACATTTGTAAGAACTGCATCGATAGCTGTTGAAAATAAAAAGATAAATGAAAGAAATTTAGAAAAAAAACATTTAAAAGATTTATCTAAATATTTGAGTGAAGATATAATTTTCTATCTTAAAACAAATTAAATCATGATCATTAAATCATTTAGTTTAAATGATATAAAAAATACAAAGTCAAATTTTTTTCTTTTATATGGAGAAAATGAGGGACACAAGGAAGATACTATTAATAGTTGTTTCTTGAAGAACTTTGAGGGTGAAATTTTGAGGTATGATGAAAATCAAATACTAGAAAATAAGTCATCATTTTATGAGATTTGTCTAAATGAGTCTCTCTTTGAAAGTAAAAAAATTATTATTGTTTCAAGGATTAGTTCGAAAATTCATGAAGTTATTATTGAATTAATCAAAAAAGAAATCTACGAAAAAATTATTATTTTTAATTCCGGAATTTTAGAAAAAAAATCAAAAATTAGACAACTTTTTGAAAAAGACAAAAAATTAATTTGTATACCTTTTTATAAAGATAATAACGCATCACTATTTAGAATTGCTAGTGACTTTTTTAAATTAAATAAAATTTCCATATCTAGTGAAAATATAAATCTAATTGTGGAAAATTGTTCTGGTGATAGAAAAAATCTTCAAAACGAAATGAATAAAATTTTAAATTTTTGTTTTAAAAAAAATAAAATTAATAGGGATGAAATACTTAAATTAGTTAATTTATATGAAGATGAAAATTATTTTGAATTAATTGATAATTGTCTTACTAAAAATCATAATAAAGTTTCTAAAATAATAAATAATAGTATTTTTAATAAAAACGATTCTATTATTTTAATTAGATCTTTTATTTCAAGATTAAAGAGACTTATTGAATTAAAAAAATTAGAAAAACAATTAGGGAATGCAAAACAGACTGTAGATAACTTTAAACCACCAATCTTTTGGAAGGATAAAGCAATAGTTCAAAAACAAATTGAGATTTGGTCGATTAGTAAAATTTATGAGTTATTTGATGAAGTCAATAATTTGGAAATAAGTTATAAAAAAAACTCAGAATTCTCTAATAATCTAGTTTTCGATCTTATTTATAATACATCTAATAGTTAGCTTTTATTACCATTACAAGTCTATCGAGTTGATCTGTATTGTTATATTCAAAGGATAAAATACCTTTCTTATTTTTTTTATGATGTATTTTTGCTGTAAGTCCCGTTTTTTCTTGCAGACTTTTTTCTAGTGCTTTTATATTGCTGTCATTTGTAATGATTTTAAATTTTTTAGGTGATTTATAAACTCTGACTAAACTTTCTGCCTGTCTCACTGATAATTTTTTATCAATAATTTTTTTTGCAATTTGCAAACAATTCTCTAAACCAACTAGTATTTTCGCATGACCTTGGGATAATTTTTTCTCTTCTATAAACTTAATAACTTCAGCAGGTAAGGTTAACAACCTCAAACAATTAGTTATGTGAACTCTGCTTTTGCCTATAAATTTTGCAACTTTATCTTGATCATAATTAAATTCATCAATTAATCTTTTGTAACCGTTGGCTTCCTCGATTGGATTTAAATCGTCTCTTTGGACATTCTCAACTATTGCAAATTCCAAAGATTTTAAATCGTCTGCTTGCACCTCAACGACAGGTACTTCATGCATTCCTGCATTTTGAGCTGCTTGCCATCTTCTTTCACCAGCGACAATTTCATATTTATCAGATTGTTTTCTAACAACAATTGGCTGTATTATTCCTCTTTCCTTTATTGAGTTAGTTAATTCTTCCATTTGCTCTTTATTAAAATTTCTTCGTGGCTGAAACTTATTTCTTACTATAGAACTGATTGAAATTTTATTTGTCTTTGTTGATGAACCGCTATCACCAATTAAAGAAGACAAGCCTCTTCCTAATCCTTTTTTTAATTTAAATGTATTCGTCATGCTGCACTCTCCATTATTTTTTCTTGGTTAATAAACTCATCTGTAAATTTAAAATAGGATTTACTACCTGGGCAAGATTTATCATAAAATAAGACTGGCATTCCATGAGAAGGGGCTTCCGATAATCTTACATTTCTTGGAACTACAGTTTGATAAACTTTTTCTTTAAAAAACTCACGCGCCTCTCTCTCTACCTCACTAGATAGTTTATTTCTTTTGTCATACATAGTTAATAAAATTCCTCTTATGGATAGATCAGGATTAAGATTATTTTTTATTCTTTCTATCGTTTTAATTAGTTGGGTCACACCTTCCAAAGCAAAAAATTCGGTTTGAAGAGGTACTAAAAGTGAGTCTGAGGCTACTAAAGACATAATTGTTAGAAGACTTAGGGAGGGAGGGCAATCAATTAAGATATAATCATACTCTCCTCTAGAATCGTTTAAATACGCCATTATTTGTTCATTCAATATGAAAGCTCTTCTGCTGTCACCAGCTGTCTCTACCTCCAAACCAGATAAATCTACATTCGATGTTATTAAATCAAGATTTTTAAATTTAGTTTTTTCAATAACTTCTAAAATTTTTTTATTGCCATTTAAGACACTGTAAATTGACTTTTCAGAATTTTCTAAGTTTGATAATCCCAAGCCAGTAGTTGCATTACCTTGAGGGTCAAGATCAATCACTAAAATTTTTTTTCTTTGCAAGCTTAATCCAGCTGCAAGATTTATTACTGTTGTTGTTTTTCCTACGCCACCTTTTTGATTTATAATTGATATTATTTTTTCTTTCATTTTTTTTTTAGTTTTTTAATTTTTATTATTGTAGAGTCAGGACTTGTAATGCTATTTTTCATTTCATATTCAAATGACCATTCAAATAAAACTTCTTGTAATATTTTTTTTCCGTCTTTCCCGAGGAATAGGATTACCTCATTAAAAAATCTGAAATTATTATGAATAAGATTTAAAATTATTGGAAGAGGCTTAAAGGCTCTTGCCACTATAATGTCTGATTTTAAATTTTTTTCATCAAAAATGTTTTTATGAAGTACCTCAACGTTTAAATCAAATTTGCTTGTGACTTCTTTTAAGAAATTGCTTTTACGGAAACTTTTTTCGTAAAGTTTAAACCTCATTTCAGATTTTTTATGCTTCATTATTATTGCCAATACTATACCAGGGAGTCCCGATCCTGATCCTAGGTCTGTACAAATTGATCTGTTTAAATCAATTAAATCAATGATTTGTGCACTATCTATTATATGTCTTTCTTTTGAATTTTCCTCAGAATTTTTACTAATTAAATTAATTTCTTTATTTCTCTGAATAATTATTTTTCGGAACTCTTCTAGATCTGGAAATGTTTCACGTGAAACATTTAGCGGTTCGAGACAGGAATAATTTAAAATATACGAATCAATCAAGCTATATGCTTAATAGACTTTCTTTTGACGTGAGACAACAAAATATATACTGCAGCTGGAGTTATTCCGTCAATTCTTAGTGCTTGACCTAATGTTTTTGGCTTAATTAGCTTAAATTTGGCCTTAACCTCATTTGATAAACCAGATAAATCATTATAATTGATATTTTCTGGAATTATTAGGTTTTCATCCTTTTTAAAAGCTATAATATCAGCATTCTGCTTAGTTAAATAACCTTTATAATGAGCATTAATCTCTATCTGATCATCAATTTCTCTCGAATATTTGGGTATTTCTGGCCAAATATCCCTAATATTTGATATTTTTACCCCTTTTTGACTTAAAATTTGATTTGCATTTCTCATTATTCCATCTTTAGCAATATTTATATTATATTTTGCTGCCTTAGACGGACTAATTTTGAGTTTGTTCATAATATTAGTTAATTTACTAATATTAGATGATTTTTCTCTAAATATTTCAGATCTCTTTTTTCCAACAATGCCTAACCTTGATCCTTTTTCCGTAAGTCTTATATCTGCATTATCTGCTCTTAAACTCAATCTGTATTCAGCTCGAGAAGTAAACATTCTATACGGCTCTGCAACCCCTTTAGTCACGAGATCATCGATCATTACACCAATATAAGCTTCGGACCTATCCAGAATAAAAGGTTCGGACTTCTTGATTGACATCGCAGCATTAATACCTGCTATCAAGCCCTGCGCTGCTGCTTCTTCGTATCCTGTTGTACCATTTATCTGCCCAGCCATATAAAGATTTTTAATTTTCTTTGTCTCTAATGTTGAAAAAAGCTCTCTAGGATCAACATAATCATATTCTATGGCATAACCGGCCCTGATAATTTTAACGTTCTGTAAACCGTTGATTTTACTACATAATTCTAATTGAACTTCATATGGGAGGGAAGTTGATATTCCGTTGGGATAAACCACATAATCATTCAGTCCCTCTGGTTCCAAGAAAATTTGATGTCTTTGTTTGTCTGAGAATTTAACAATTTTATCCTCTATTGAAGGACAATACCTTGGACCTATACTTTTTATGTTACCTGAGTATAAGGCGCTTAGTTTTAAGTTTTTTGAAATTATCTTGTGTACAGCTTCATTAGTATAAGTCATCCTACAAGACACTTGCCTATTAATATTTTTTTTAGTTAGAAATGAAAAGAAGTAAGGTTCATCATCAGCAAACTGCTCCTCGAGATTTTCATAGTCTATGCTTCTTGCGTCGAGCCTTGGCGGTGTACCAGTTTTCAATCTACCTATCTTAAAATTTAATTTCTTTAATTGCTCACTCAATCCAGTTGTAGGTTTCTCATTATATCTTCCAGCTGGAGTTTGTTTTTCACCTATATGTATAACGCCATTTAAAAAAGTGCCAGTTGTAAGTATAAGCTTAGAACAACTAACTTTTTTTCCAGACGATGTAATAAATCCATTTATAGTGTTTTTTTCAAAAATAAACTCATTTACAGGATCTGATATTATCGTTAAATTACAGTAGTTTACAAGCTTTTCTTGCATATATTTTTTATATAAAGATCTATCGCTTTGTGTTCTAGGGCCTCTAACAGCAGGTCCGCGGCTTCTATTAAGCAATCTAAATTGGATACCTGATTTATCAGCAACATCGCCCATTACACCGTCTAAAGCGTCTATCTCTCTTACAAGATGACCTTTACCCAAACCTCCAATAGCGGGGTTACAAGACATTTCTCCAATAGTCTCAAACTTATGTGTGAAAAGTGCGGTGTTAACTCCTAATCTTGCAGATGCTGCAGCAGCCTCGCATCCGGCATGTCCACCACCTATCACAACTACATCAAATGATATTTCATTTTTCATACGATTAATTTATAACTGATTTATTTTTTTACAAGTAATGAGATATACTATTTTCCTATACAAAAATTCTCAAAAATCGATCCTAAAATTTCTTCAACATCTACTCTTCCAACTATTGATCCTAAATGTCTAATTGATAATCTCAAATCCTCCGCAGCTTTATCAAATTCTTCGTTATCTTTTTTTTCTAAAAAACTTACTAGATGATTATAACATTCTTTTAAATGTTCTCTGTGTCTTGATCTCGTAATTAATACATTATCTGTTTTCAAAAACTGATCTTTAAGATGAAATTTTATTTCATTTATTAAATTATCTATATTTTTATTTTTCTTGATGGATATTTTTATAGGTTTGATTTTGGTCTGATCTATATTCAATTTTTCATTTCCCAAATCACATTTATTTATAGCTATAATTGATTTTGTTGATATTTGATCGCTAAAAAAGCCTTTAAAATCAAGGTTTTTGGGGTCTAAAAGAATAATGATCAGGTCTGCATCTTCAGCCTTTCTTATAGCTAATTTGACACCTGTTTTCTCAATTTCATCAGTAGAGTCTCTAATTCCAGCTGTATCCGAAAGAATTAATGGGATACCCTGAAGATCTAAATGTATTTCAATCACATCTCTTGTGGTGCCAGCTTTTTCAGAAACAATTGCGGCCTCTCTTTTTGATAAATAATTAAGTAAACTTGATTTGCCTACGTTAGGTGGGCCAATTATTGCTATTTTAAATCCCTCTCTTATTATCTCTCCTGTTTTTTGATCATTTAAAATTATCTTAATTTCTTTTTTTATTCTTTCTGTTCTTAGAATTATACCTTTTGAAATATCATTTGGAATATCGTCTTCTGGAAAGTCTATTTTAGCCTCAACTTCAGCCAATATTTTTATAAGTTCATCTCTCCAAAAATTAAACTTTTCTGAACTTTTGCCTGACATTATTTTTAATGCTTGTTTTCTTTGTAATTCTGTTTCTGAAGCAATTAAATCGCCAATACTTTCTGCCTTAAGAAGATTTATTTTATTGTTATGGAAAGCTAATTTTGTAAATTCACCAGGCTCTGCCAATCGGCATTCATCGAAATTGCTAAGTATATTTTGTATCTCGTTAACAACAGCTTTGCTTCCATGAACATGAATTTCAAGCATATCTTCTCCGGTATAGCTATTTGGACCCTCAAACCAAATTACAATTGCCTCATCAATTAGTTCACTTGTTTTTGGGTTTATAATTTTTTTTAATGTTGCCATTCTTTCTTTTGGAAATTTGCCTTTTGTAATTGAAAACAAAATATCTTTCGATTTTATTCCAGAAACTCTTATAACAGCAACTCCTGAGATACCTGGTCCTGATGATAAGGCGTATATAGTCATATTTAGTTATTTTTATTTTAAATTAGTATATAATTTTTTATGATTATTTGGCTAGCATCATATCCTAAAAGTGGAAATACTTGGGTAAGATCGTTTATTACAACACTACTTTACAGTGTGGATGGCCAAAATGATTTTTCTAATTTAAGTAATATAAGACAATTTCCTGATAGAGAATTTTTCAAAAATTATGTTGATGATTTCAAAAATATTCAAGAAATTGCCAAAAACTGGAGTGTGGTTCAAAGTTATTTAAATTTAGATGGTAAAATTAAGTTTTTTAAAACACACCATATCAATTGTACCATCGATAAAAATGCTTTTTTAGATTTAAACAATACTATCGGTGTTATTCATATAGTTAGGGATCCTAGAAATGTTGTGACTTCAATAAAAAATCATTATGCATTTAAAGATATAAATACATCAAAAGAAAAATTGTTTAATGAAAATAATTGGATAGGATTTGAAAAAAGTTATAAAGCAGTTAAAAGTAATCAAGTTCCAACCTTAATAAGTTCATGGAAAAATCATTATTTATCATGGAAAAACAAATCTAATAATTATTTATTAATAAAATACGAGGATTTAATCCAGAATCCACACTATGAATTTAATAAGATTGCAAAATATATATCCAAAATCATTGGAATTAATTTTACAAATGAGAAAATTGAAAAATCTATAGAAACTAATAAATTTAGTGAACTAAAAAAATTAGAAAAAAAAGGTTTATTCTTGGAAAACGCATTTGATAGAAATATTAGTAAAAAGATTAATTTTTTTAATTTGGGACCAGATAACGATTGGAGAAAAATCTTAGAAAAAAAAATTTCAGATGAAATAGAGTTTAAATTTAATGATGAAATGAAAGAACTTGGATACCTTTAATAATAAATAGTTATGATTATATGGCTAGCTTCATATCCTAAAAGTGGGAATACTTGGATTAGATCTTTTTTAGTATCTTTATTGTTTACTAAAGATGGAAAATCAAATTTAGATAGTTTGAATATGATAGGTCAATATCCTCTTAGAAGTCAGTTCAAAAATCTAATAAAAGATTTTACAAATGTAAGCGAAATTAAAAAAAATTGGATTAAATCGCAGGAAAACATAAACCTTGATAAAAAAGTTAGGTTTTTCAAAACACACCATGCAATGGTATCCATAGATAATTATAATTTTACTAATGATGAGAATACACTTGGAGTTATATATATTGTAAGAGACCCCAGAAATATCGTTTCATCTGTTAAAAACCATTATTCTCTTGATAGCATTGAACAAGCAAGAGATTTGATGTTTCACGATGAGGCCTGGACTGGATTTGAAAAAAATCCTGAAAATATTTCAGATAAAAAATTTCCAACACTATTAAGTTCGTGGAATTTTAATTTTAATTCATGGAAACAAATTAAAAAAAATTATTTATTAATTAAATACGAAAATTTATTGAAAAATCCTTTTGATGAGTTCGGAAAAATAATAAATTATTTGAAAGTTGTAACTAAAACAAGATTTAGTGAAAGTAAGATTAGCGAAGCTATTAATTCAAATAATTTTAAAAACCTTCAGATTCAAGAAAGTCAGGGCAAATTTAAAGAAAATATGTTTAATAAAAAAAATGAAAAGATTAAATTTTTTGACAAAGGCCCTGAAAATGATTGGAGACAAAATTTAGACCCTACAATTGCTAAACAGATAGAAAAAAAATTTAGTAAAGAAATGTCAGAACTAGGTTATCTAGACTAATTTTAAGATGGTTTATTCATTGAGTTGAAAAACTCTGCATTACTTTTAGTATTTTTTAATTTAGAATTAATGAATTCAATTGCATCCATGGATCCCATTGGAGCAATTATTCTTCTTAGAACATTCATTTTTTGAAGATCGTTTTTATCAAATAACAGTTCTTCCCTTCTTGTTCCAGATTTTGTGATATCAATTGCTGGGAATATTCTTTTTTCAGATATTTTTCTATCTAAAATTGTTTCGCTATTACCTGTTCCTTTAAATTCCTCAAATATTACCTCGTCCATTCTACTGCCGGTATCAATTAGTGCTGTTGCTATAATTGTTAATGAGCCACCTTCCTCAATATTTCTTGCAGCTCCAAAAAATCTTTTAGGTCTTTGAAGTGCGTTTGCGTCAACACCTCCTGTCAAAACTTTACCAGAACTTGGTACTACAGCGTTGTATGCTCTGCCTAATCTCGTAATTGAATCTAATAGTATTACAACATCTTTTTTATGCTCTGTAAGTCTTTTTGCTTTCTCAATAACCATCTCTGCTACAGCAACGTGTCTTTGGGCTGGCTCATCAAAAGTTGAACTGATTACCTCACCTTTAACAGTTCTTTGCATGTCCGTTACTTCCTCCGGTCTTTCATCAATCAATAAAACCATTAAATAACATTCTGGGTGATTGGCTGTAATGGCATTAGCAATACTTTGCAATATCATAGTCTTTCCAGCTTTGGGTGGGGATATAATAAGCGACCTTTGACCTTTGCCAATTGGGCTAACTAAATCAATTAATCTTGGAGTAAGATCCGGATTTTTTTCTGTTTTATTTTTTTCAGATTCCATTACTAACTGACTATTTGGATACAATGGTGTTAGGTTATCAAAAGCAATCTTGTGTCTTACCTTTTCTGGTTCTTCGAAATTAATTTTACTCACCTGAAGTAATGCGAAATATCTTTCACCATCTTTTGGTGCTCTCACAGGGCCCTCAACTGTATCGCCGGTCCTAAGACCAAATCTTCTTATTTGACTTGGGCTTACATAAATATCATCGGGACCTGGAAGATAATTAGATTCCATGGCTCTTAGAAATCCAAAACCATCTTGTAGTAACTGAAGAACACCTCCGCCTGTTATTTCTTCGCCTTTTTCTGCATGTTTTTTTAGTATAGCAAAAAGTATCTCTTGCCTTCTTAGTGTGCTTGCATTTTCAATGCCTAGTTTTTCAGCTTCATCAATAAGCTGTTCAGACGTTTTTCCTTTTAATTCTTGAATGTTCATGGGAGTTTAGTTTAGATAACTTTAATATAATGTGATATTTTTAAATTACAAGCCTATAAAGGTTTAATTATTACAATAAACACTATCAAAATTAATAATACAGTCGGAATTTCATTTACATAACGATAAAATTTAGCTGATTTAGTATTTGTTCGGTTTTTAAGGTTATTTAGACATTTTCCCAAATATTCATGATAGCCGGATAGAATTATTACTAATGCCAGCTTAATTTGCATCCACAAATTTGTTAAGACATCAAAACCATTTAAGTAAATTAGCACAATTCCAAAGATCCAAGAAAATAACATTGCTGGTCTCATTATGTAAACATAAAGACGTTTTTCCATGACTTCAAAAATATTGGTTGTCTCTCTTTTTTCAAAATTTTCTACATGATAAACAAAAATTCTAGGTAAATATAAAAGTCCCGCCATCCATGAAATAACAGCAATTAAATGAAGGGATTTTATAACTAAATATAAATTCATTATTGTAAATTTTTTTTAATTAAATATTCAAGCAGTTTAATATGATCATCGTTATCATTAAGACATGGTATAAATCCAAACTTTTCTCCACCGGATTTCTCGAAGATCTCTTTTCCTTGTATTGAAATCTCTTCAAGCGTTTCAACACAATCAGATGCAAAACCTGGCGATATTACTAAAACTTTCTTTATTCCCTCTTTAGGTAATTTTTCCAAAGTTTTATCTGTATACGGTTGAAGCCATTCTTGAGGTCCAAATCTTGATTGAAAAGTTGTTATTATTTTTATTTCTTTAAATTTTTCAGATACTAACCTTGAGGTTTTGTGACAATAACAATGATATGGATCTCCTTTTTCGAAATATTTCTTGGGAATACCATGATAAGAAGCTACAATTAGATCTGGTTTCCAATCTATTTCACTTAATTTTATATTAATACTATTTACAAGCGCATCAATATATAATGGCTCTGATTCATAATGTGGAATTATTTGTATTGCTGGCTGCCACCTCATTTTCATTAACACTCTAAATACCTCATCACATACTGTAGCTGTGGTTGGTGATGCGTATTGCGGGTATAGCGGTAATATAATCAATTTTTCACACCCATTTTTATGCATTTTATTGATTTTACTTTTAATAGTTGGATTTCCATACCTCATGGCAAAATCAACGATTAAATTATTATTTTCTATTTTTTTACTAAGTTTTTTTGTTTGCATTTCTGTAAAGAATCTTAAGGGTGATTTGTTTTCATTTTTCATCCATATTTCTTTATAAGCTTTTGCAGTTTTAGATGGCCTGAAAGTTAAGATAATTAAATGTAATATTATTTTCCAAATAATGGGATTTACTTCAATTACCCTTCTGTCTGATAAAAACTCTTTAAGATATTTTCGTATATCCCACCAACTTGTTGAATCGGGTGTGCCAAGGTTAATAAGCAATACACCTGTCTTTCCATAATTTATTTCGGGGTGTTCTTTTTTCATTTAAAATCTTTCACAAAATCAGCCAATATCTTTAAATTTTCTGGTTTTGTATCCGGCATCACACCATGACCTAAATTAAAAATATATCTATGATCTTTAAATATTTCTAAATACTTTTTTGCATTTTTTAACATGACATTTTTATCCAACAAAAGATATTTTGGATCCATTCCTCCTTGGATTGGAATATCAATATTTTCTGCTATTTTAATTGGGTCTACCGTATAATCAATACTAATAGCGCTAGGTTTAACTATATCGCAATATTCTTGGTAAGACTTTATGCATCTAGGAAAACAAATCACATCTACACCCAAACTTTTGGTGAATTTCACTATTTCTAAAGTTGGTTGATAAATATATTTATTAATTTTTTCATTTTCATTTATCAGTCCTGCCCAGCTATCAAAAATTTGAATAATTGAAGCTCCACTTTCAACTTGATTTTTAATATGTAATTTTTGAGTTTTAATAATTTTTTGAATAAGCCGATCCTCATTTTGAATATTAAATATTTCTTTGTTTAATTTTTTAGGGGATTTTTTATTTAACATGTACACTAATAGTGTCCAGGTTCCTCCTATAAATCCTATTAAATCTTTATTAGAGAGAATTTCATCTCTACTTGTTTCCTTTATAAGTTCATAAACTGGACTAAGTTTATTAATAATTTTTGTTTCTGAAATATTTAAGGTTTTAGTCACATCAATTTGTCCTAATTTTGGGCCAAAATTTTTCTCAAACTCGACTTCTTGATCTAATGCAAAAGGGATTAAAAGAATGTCTGAAAATATAATTGCAGCATCTAGGGAAAATCTTTTTAGAGGTTGTAATGTTATTTCCTTTGATAATTTTGGATTTAAACAAAGATTTATAAAATTAGTATTTTTAGATCTAATTTCCCTAAACTCAGGAAGATATCTTCCCGCCTGCCTCATAAACCACAAAGGAATCGAACCAGTTTTCTTATTATTAATACAGTCTTTTAGAATGCCCATAATTAAAATAATATATGTTTTGTTTTTTTATATTATTATCCTGTTAATAGGTTTAATTAAATTTCATACATATTTTTCCACATTTTTATCTACAATAATAACGCCCTTAAATTATCCATTTGCTCATTTTTTATTTAAAATTAACAATTTTGTTAACTATTTATATATTTTTTTCACTTGTTTAAATGTGTTAATAAATGTTTATAAAAAATAACATTTTTGTCTGATTTAACAATAAGGCAAAATTTATTAAACAAAAAAAAAATTATACATGAGTAATACACACAATATATATTTAATTTCTGACTCAACCGGTGAAACTCTTGATAGAATATTCATGGCTCTTAAAGCTCAATTTGAGAAATTTAACCATAATTTATTTCAATTTTCATTTACAAGAACAGAAAACCAAATACTAAAAATTCTAGAAGATGCTCAAAAGAAAGAGGATTCAATTATTTTATATACCATTGTAGATAATAAACTTGCAAAGTTTTTATCTCAGGAGGCAAATAAGAAAAATATACCATGTTTTGGTGTTCTAGGAGATTTAATATTAAATTTTTCAAAACTCTTAGATCAAAAAGCAACAAATATTCCTAGTGGACAACACGTTTTAAACGAAGAATATTATAAAAGAATCGAGGCGATACAATTTACAATGAATCATGATGATGGAAATTCAATTACAGATGTTGAAAAATCAGATATTATTTTATTAGGCGTAAGTAGAACTAGCAAAACTCCAACATCAATATATTTAGCAAATAGAGGATTTAAAACCTCAAATATACCAATAATTAACGAGGGCTCTATACCAAATAAATTAAAACAAAACCCAAAAATATCTTGTATTGTGGGATTGGTTGCAGAAGCAAACAGGTTGATGGATGTTAGAAAAAATAGACTATCAACTATTAAAGAGAATGAGAGTACAAATTACACAAAGATAGATACTATTGAAAATGAACTGGATAATTCAAAGAAAACTTTTAAAAAATATCAATGGCCGATAATTGATGTGACAAGAAAATCCGTTGAGGAAACTGCAGCCTCAGTAATTAAAATTCATGAAATATACTCAAAAAAAAAATGAAATAATTTTAGCTTCTAAAAGCAAAGTAAGAAAAGAAATTTTAGAAAAAAATAATATTAAATGCAAAGTAGTCTCATCCAATATAGATGAAGATCCTATAAAACAAAGCTTACTCAACGAGGGAGCTTCTCCAGAGATTATCAGTAAAAACCTTGCAGAAATTAAAGCCACCAAAGTAAGCCAAACCAAAGAAAATGAATTGGTATTAGGAGCAGACAGTGTCATAGATCTTGATAATACTATTATATCTAAGCCTACTAATCGAACTGAAGCTTTGAATATTCTTCTTAAATTAAATGGAAAAAAACATTATTTAATAAGCTCAGTTTCAATATGTAAAAATGGTGCAATGATCTGGAACCACACGGATAAAGCACAGTTAACAATGAAAAACTTTACGGAAATCGAACTTAAAGAATATTTAAAAAAAATTACTGATGAAAAATTATATGCTTATAATGTTTATCAAATAGAAGGCGAGGGAAGAAAATTATTTTCAAAAATTGAAGGAGATGAAAATACAATAATGGGCCTTCCAATTGACAAAATTAAGGAGTACCTAGAGAGTTATGAGTAAATATTTTGTAATTGGAAATCCTATTGATCATTCTTTATCACCTTTAATTCACAATTATTGGTTTAAAAAATATAAAATTGACAGCACATATGAAAAGAAAAAAATCGAAACAAATGATCTAAAAGATTTTGCAGAAGAGATGAGAAATAATAAGAATTTTGAAGGTGCAAATATTACAGTTCCCTTCAAAAATAAAATTATTCCTTTTTTAGATGATCTATCGTCTGTTGCAAATGAAACTTTTTCTGTAAACACTATTATTAAAAGAGATGAAAAATTAATAGGCCATAATACAGATGCAACAGCATATCTTGAAACTTTAGAAGAGAATAACACGTGGCCATCAGTCAAAACATTAATAATAGGAGCTGGGGGAGTAACATCGTCAATTATTTGGGGAATAAGAGGATTAAACTGTAAGAATAAAATATATATAATTAATAGAACTAAACAAAAAGCGGAAAAATTAATAAAAAAATTAGTGCCAAATCTAATCGGTAATGGAATTGAAGTTTTAGATTGGGGAGATGTTCCTGATGTAAATTTAGTAGTAAATACTACTAGCGTAGGCTTAAATCAAAACGACTATTTAAAACTAGACTTTACCAAGTACAATAATAAGAAAGAATGTATGTTTTATGATCTAATTTATAACCCAAAAGAAACAAATTTCTTAAGAGATGCTAAAAAAAGAGGCAACCAAATAAAGAACGGAAAAAAAATGTTTTTATTACAAGCAAAGCAAGCATTTAAATTATGGACAAATGTAGATGCTGAAATTGATGAAGAGATAGTTAAAATAGTCGATTGATGATTAGAATAGCTTTAGTTGGAGAAATTGCATCAGGAAAAACATTCATCTCAAAATGTTTTAGATTACCAACTTTTAATGCAGATCAAGAAGTGAACAAAATTTATAAAGAAAATAAAAGATGTTTTAATAAATTAAAAAAGAAATTTCCTAATAATATTAAACATTACCCGATTAAAAAATCTGAAATAAAAGAAATATTAAATAAATCAAATGTTAAAATATTATCGAAAATAGTTCACCCCTACGTACGGCTTAATCTTAAAAAATTTGAAAAAAAACATCGTAATAAAAAATTTGTAATTCTTGATATTCCACTTTTAATAGAAAATAAATTATACAGGAAGTCAGATATCTTAATTGGAGTAAAAACATCAAAGAAAATAATTAATAATAGGCTTAAACAAAGAGGGAATTACAATAAGAAAATATTAAATATTTTAAGAAGCCAACAGCTAAGTATTAAAAGAAAATACAAATTATGTCATTTTATAATTGAAAACAATTCCTATAAAAATAATATTCTTAAACAAATTAAAATTATAAAAAAAAAAATTTGATGATTGAAGTAGTATTAGATACCGAAACTACTGGATTAAAAGTTGCCGAAGGTCATAGAATTGTTGAGATTGGATGTATAGAACTTAATGATTTAATTCCAACAAAAAATAAATTTCACTGTTATCTAAATCCAGAAAGAAAAGTTTCAGAAGATGCATTTAAAGTTCATGGATATAGTGATGAATTTTTATCAACACAAAAAAAATTTTCTGAAATAGTAAATAATTTTTTAAAATTTATTGATGGAAAAAGGTTAGTCATTCATAATGCAGATTTTGATATTTCTCATTTGAATAATGAGCTAAAATTATTGGGAAAAAATAAAATTAAAGAAGAGATAGTAGATACACTAAGTATTGCTAGGGAAAAGTTTCCAGGAGCTTCTTCAAGTTTAGATGCATTATGCAAAAGATATAATATTGATAATTCAAAACGAGATAAACATAATGCTCTAATGGACTGTGAACTTTTAACAAAAGTATATATTAACCTTTTGGATCAAAAGGAACCTTCTTTAGAGCTAGATATTGAGAAACAGATAACTGAGAATAAAATTAAATTGGATAAAGTGAATTATTTCAAAAAAATAGTAAAACCTTCAGATGAAGATTTTAAATTACATAAAGATTTCTTGAAAAGAGAATTTAAAAAAAATTTTTTTAATTAAATTTATCGTTATACATTTTTTCGAAATCTATTTCTTTCTCAATTTTAATATTTGGATATCCAGATTTTTCAATTAGATTTAAGAATATATTTTTTATTTTTGGATAAATTATTTTTTGTAGATCGCAAAGTACTATTTTGCTAATTATTTTTTTTTCAGTTACTTCGGGATCTATTGATATTACACTTGCATACTTAATTTCAAAAAACGCTTTATTTTTATTATTATTTTTATCTTGTAAAGTTAATTTAGTGGTAATTTCTAAAGATTTATTTTTTAGGACCAGAGATGAGATATCTATATCCATGTGATAATTTTTGATATTGTCTCTAACAAATAAAAGTGTTGTAGCAGATGGAGTTTCTATTGAAAGATCTTTTATATATTCTAAAATTATTTTAAAGTTATTGTTTTTATTTTCATTCATCTAAATCTTTATATTCTCCCTCGATATAATCTTTTTTCTTAGTATAATTTTTTTTATTTTTATTAGAAAATATTTTAAATAATATTTTTCTCGTTAAAGGAAATATTATCAGAAAGCCAATAAGATCTGTTGCAAAACCTGGTATTATTAAAAAAATAGCACCGATCCCAATGAAAGCGCCTGATATAAGCTCATATGCAGGAATTTCATTTTTTACCATTTTTCTTAACCCTTGATTTAAAGTATTTAGACCTTGTGATCTTGCATAATAAATCCCGACAAAGGCTGTAAAAAATATAAGTAAAACGGTATTAAATGCACCGATATTGGCTCCAATTTTTATGAAAAGGTATATTTCAATAGCGGGTATTAAAATTATTGCCAATAAAAGTGAGTTCATTTGTCTTTAATTCTCAAAATTTAGGTCATTGAAAAAGACCTTGTTAGTAAATATTATAATTATATACAAATTACAATGAATTATAGTTTTGAATACATAGATATAATACTACTTGCAATGATTGCAGGTTTTATTTTTCTAAGATTACGTGGAATACTTGGAAAAAAAACAGGACATGAAGATGATATGGCTTCAAGTTTTGCTCATGATTTTGACTTTAAAAAAACTCCTCCAAAAAGAGAAATTTATGAGTTTAATGAAGATGATAAAAAAGAATTCTTAAAAGGAGCACAAATTGCCTATGAAACAATTATTACTTCATTTGCTAGTGGAAAAATTACAGATATTAAATCTTTACTTAACCAAGATGTCTACAATTCATTCGATGAAGCCATAAAAGAAAGATCTTTAAAACATCTAAAAAATGAAACAACTTTTATAGGAATAAATTCTGCTGAGATTAAAGATCAAAACCAAAAAAATGATCTACTTGAAGTAAGTGTAAATTTTATAAGTGAAATTATCACATGCATTAAAGATAAAGAAAATAAGATAGTTTCGGGCGATCCTCAAAAAATTAAAAAAGTGAATGATACATGGAAGTTTGCTAGAAATATTAAGTCTCCAAATCCCAACTGGCAATTAATTGAAACTGAAGTTTAATTGAACAAAATATCAGACAAAGATAAAAAAGCTTGGCAAAAATTTTTAGATTCAAAAGATAGATTGCCTGATAAGGACCATCAAACAAATAAGAAAATATTCTCAAATTTAGAAAAGACAATCGATCTTCATGGTTATACATTAGAAGATGCTAATATAGAGATAGAAAAATTTATCTCATTTTGTTTTGAAGAGGGTGTATCAAGAATTAATATAATTACTGGAAAAGGAAGTAGGTCTAGAAATAAAGAAGATCCATATCAGTCAAAAGATCTAAGCATACTTAAATATTCTATTCCAAACTTTATAAAAGAAAATAAAAAACTGATGAAAATAATCTTAAAAATTGATAACGAAGCTATAGAGACATCTTCTAAAGGAAACTTTTATATCACTTTAAGGAGAAAAAATGTTTAAACAAAAGTTTCCAAGAAAACTTAAGGTAAGAATTCTTAAAAGTAAAAAAAATATAAATAAAAATATAAAAAATTTTTTTGATTGGGTTAAAGGTGCAGAATTAGTTGAGTTAAAAGAGTGTCAAACTATAAAAGATCCTGTAAGACCTGAATTAGATAACGAATTCAGAACAAGTTATGGAAGAAAAATATATGGAGTAAAATATAAAGATGAAATTCATGCAGTTATGTGTTTTGCTTTTACAAATATAGTTCCTAAATCAGTTCATGAACTTGATACATTTAGTAGAGATGCTTTCTTACAGAGTGCTACCAGAGATCAAAATGTCGGAAAAATAGCAATAGCTTACACGGTTTGGTCTAATAAAAAAGGAGGAGGTAAATTAATAGTTAAAGAAGTTTATAAAATGATAAAAAAATCAAACCATTTAAATAGATTAGTTACCCTCTCGCCTTTGACGGATATGGCTAGAAACTTTCATTTAAGGAATGGAGCAGAAGAAATTCAAGTTAATGATGATACCCAAAATTTTGAGTATAAAATTATAAAATAAATTTTGATAAATCTGTATCTTTTACAAGTTCGCCAATGTGATTTTTTATATACTTAGAGTCAACAATAATAGTTTCACCAGATTTATCCGACGCAGAAAAACTAATTTCATCTAAGATTCTTTCTATTATAGTGTGCAATCTTCTCGCACCTATGTTTTCTACAGTGTTATTAACCTCACTTGCAATGTTTGCAATTAGATCAATCCCATCCTCGCTAAACTGTAGTTCAACATTTTCTGTTTTTAGTAACGCCTTATATTGTTTAATTAAACTATTATCTGGTTCTTTTAAAATTCTTTTAAAGTCATCACTATTTAGTGCATCCAACTCAACTCTTATAGGCAATCTTCCTTGTAATTCGGGCAATAAGTCCGAAGGTTTTGCAAGTTGAAAAGCTCCTGAAGCAATAAACAAAATATGATCGGTTTTAATTGGACCGTATTTTGTATTTACAGTAGTACCTTCAATTAGAGGGAGTAGATCTCTTTGAACACCTTCTCGAGAAACATCCCCACCTATTTTATCCGTTCTAGCTGAAATCTTGTCTATTTCATCAAGAAAAACGATTCCATTATTCTCTGTAGAATGTTTTGCAGTTTTTATTATTTTATCTTCCTCTATAAGTTTATCAGACTCTTCGTTTATTAAAATTTCGTGTGACTCTTTCACTGACATTTTTTTCTTCTTTGGTTTTTGACCCAAAGATTTACCTAGAGCATCTGAAATATTAATCATCCCAATATTTGCTCCTGGCATACCTGGAATTTCAAGTGATGGCATTTGATTATTTTCACTTACAGCAATCTCAATCTCATTTTCATCAAGATCTCCACTTCTTAATCTTTTTCTAAAACTTTCTCTTGTAGCTACGCTTGCGTTATTTCCAACTAAAGCATCTAAAACTCTTTCCTCTGCTAACTTTTGAGCTTTAGTGTGAACTTCTTTTCTTTTTTTCGATCTTTCCATTGCAATAGCAATTTCGATGAGATCTCTTATTATTTGTTCCACATCTCTTCCAACATATCCAACCTCTGTAAACCTTGTAGCCTCAACTTTTACAAAAGGTGCTTCAGCTAATTTTGATAATCTTCTTGAAATTTCAGTTTTACCAACTCCAGTTGGGCCCATCATTAATATATTTTTAGGAAGTACTTCATCCTTCATATCACCTTCAATTGCCTGTCTTCTCCATCTATTTCTAAGTGCAATCGCAACAGCTCTTTTTGCCTTATCTTGTCCAACAACAAATCTATCTAGTTCAGAAACAATTTCTCTCGGTGATAAAGAGTCTGAAAGTGAATTTTTATTTTCTTTTTTATCTTTAGGAACTAGTGTTGTTACGTTAGATTTATCCATTATATTTTTTCTATTGAAACATTATTGTTTGTAAATACACAGATTTCCGAAGCTGTTTCCACAGCTTTTTTTGCAATCTCTTCAGCTGTCATTTCTGTACCCATTAAAACTTTTGCAGCAGCTAAAGCATAATTGCCTCCAGAACCTATCCCAATTACATTACCCTCAGGCTCTAAAACATCTCCAGTTCCTGAAATAATAAAACTTTTTTCTTTATCAGCTACTGCCATTAGAGCCTCTAATCTTCTTAAATATTTGTCATTTCTCCAATCTTTAGCTAACTCGACAGCCGCCCTTGCAAGGTTGCCAGCATGTTTTTCTAATTTTGACTCTAATCTTTCAAATAATGTTAAAGCATCTGCTGTTGATCCTGCAAAACCAGCGATCACATTTCTTTTCTCAATCTTTCTAACTTTATTTGCTGTTTTCTTAATTACGGTATTTCCCATGCTTACTTGGCCATCACTAGCCACAACTACTTGATTTTTTTTTCTTACCAATGCTATTGTTGTCATGACTCATAAATGGATACTAATTTTTATAGTTCAAGTGGCAAATTAGAAATATTGATATCCTTAAATAATCTATATATACCTATATTTTATAATGAAACGAAAAGCTAAAATAAGCCGAAAAACTAAAGAGACATCAATTAGTGTTGAAGTAAATATTGATGGTAAAGGTAAATATAAAATTGATACAGGCATAGGATTTTTAAATCACATGCTTGAACAATTATCTAAGCACTCTTTAATTGATTTAAATGTCAAAGCAAAAGGTGATACGCATATTGATTTACACCACACCACAGAGGATGTAGGGATTGCTATTGGCGAATGTATTAAAAAAGCGTCAAACAAATTTAAAGGAATTAAAAGATATGCCCATGCAATGATACCAATGGACGAAACACTTTCTAGAGTTGCAATAGATGTATCAAACAGACCTTATTTGATTTGGAAAGTAAATTTAAAAGTTGAAAAACTTGGTGAAATGGACACGGAATTATTTAAAGAATGGTTTCAGGCATTTTCTCAGTCAGCTGGTGTGACGTTGCATATGGAAAATATATATGGTGATAACAGCCACCATATAATTGAATCTTGCTTTAAAGGTTTAGCTAGAACGTTAAGAAGTGCTTTAGAAATAGACCCAAGAAATAAAAACGTTATACCGTCTACTAAAGGCTCATTATAAATTTTAATGAATATTACAATCGTTGACTATAAATCGGGCAATATAAGCTCTGTTATTAATTCGTTCAATGAAGTCGCTAAAGATAAAGTAAAAATAGAAGTGACTTCAGACATTAATAAAATTAAATCGAGCGATAAAGTTGTTCTGCCAGGACAAGGTTCATTCAAAAATTGTGTCGACGGACTTAATAATATCAATGGTTTAGTTGATGCTCTAAATGAATTTGCAATTAATAATAAAAAACCATTACTTGGTATTTGTGTAGGATTACAAATGTTTGCAGATATTGGATATGAAGAAACAGAAACAAAAGGTCTTGGTTGGATTTCAGGTAAAGTTTCAAAAATTGATAATCAAAACGGAAAATACAAACTTCCTCATATAGGTTGGAATCAAATTAATATTGTAAAAGAA
>MDTA01095645.1_pt1 | contig 32031 bp, 25 predicted proteins | sample 811151 | NCBI WGS metagenome assembly MDTA01 (sample SAMN05326648, study PRJNA326480) | marine metagenome | isolation source: seawater | place: Indian Ocean: South | collected 2010
GGGGTATTTTTCTACCACATCGTCGCGAATACCAACCATGTGCATAATCGGGAACATCCCGGTTTTTTTATAGAACTCCTCTTCCGCGGGCCGGAAATCAGGCCACAAACGATCAACATCCGGGTGACCATTGGTAAACACACTTGGTACCGGCGGGCAGATTACCGCATCCAACTCTCCATCTGCTAACATGCCAGACAGAGTTTTATCTCTGGGGATTGGCTCCACATCGAACTTAGGGTCAAGGTTAAGTGCCATGCGCTCTTCCCGCCCCGCCTCCTCCAGTCCACCGGTGCGCCACTTAATCTCCCAAGGCTCAATACCATATTCGTCTTTTAGGAGCCCACGCTGCCAGAGAGCAGCGGTCATCTGATATTCCGGCACCCCTATCGTTTTTCCCTTTAGATCAGTAGCAGTTTTAATGCCTTTGTTTTTATTTATGTAAAAGGACGAGTGACGAAAGCTGCGCGACAAAAATACGGGTAAGCCCACATAACGAGAATTGCCAAGTTGGGTCTGCATTATATGGCTCGAAAAAGACATTTCGGTGATCTCAAACTCCGCATACCGCACAACGCGGAAGAATAGTTCCATCGGCTTCATTTCGAGATAAGTCAGCGAGCAGCCATCTGGCTTTACAGTGCCGTCACGCAATGCCTGCGTCCGGTCATATGTTCCGCCCGCCAATGTAAAATGTAAATCACCCATTCTATCGTGCCTCCCGCTCGGATTTATACTAAATCAAAATGCCGCCTAAGTGTAAATTCAACCATATCCGACCCGGTAAAATATACCTTCAAATATTCAAAAAATCATGGAGATCAATGTCGGTCTGTCGCAGTTGCATGTTGGTTCAGCACTGGCATCACCTCTTCAGCCAGTTTCCTGATCGAGTTTTTCCAAAGCACTTCATCATCCCAATCATATCCGGTCATCAATAACGTGCCAAAAGGCCCTACGCTGTCGCGAAAAGCAATTAACTTATCAGTAACAGTTTTAACACTACCGACGATAATTTGTTGTTCAATCGCTTCGTTGACCCGTTGGGCAATGACCTCTGCGCGCTCTTTATCAGACGCATCAGGCATATTCCGTCTGGCCTCAAGCGATCGTAAATAATGAAAGTAATGCTGAATGCTGCCATTTTCACGCGCTACATATCCCTCAGCTTGCTCATCGCTGTCGGCTATTAAGATCGATCGCGCTGCCCTCCAGTTCTTCGACTTCACTGGCTTACTAAATGTATCGCAGGCTTCACAATAAGCTTGCCATTGCTTTTTGACCACAGATGTTGGAATGAAATTACCTGAGAGCGGTATCCAGTCGCGCTCTACCATAATCGTCATCGCCCCCGAATTAGGCTGGCGCATGGCATATGCAAAGGGTGGGTGCGGATTCTGTAGGGGTTTCACTTGGACCCCAAGCCCAATATCTTTTTGAATAAAGTCCTTTAGAACTACATCGTCCCAATACTTCGCTTTGATATCGAAAGGTGCTTCACCGGTCCAAAGTTGTGTCATAATGTCAACGCTTTCGACCATCTTGAAATAACCGTCCTCCACGGGCACGCCGAAAATCTCTAAATCTGAGCGCAAACCGCCGGGACCAATCCCAAGCATGGCACGACCTCCGCTCAATTGATCAAATTGTGCAATTTGACCTGCAAGTTTTACCGGATGGTGCAACGGTAAGTTCAATACCGCTGTACCGAGGCGGATAGATTTTGTTTCCGCGATAACGCTCGCCAAAAACTGTAAAGGATCTGGAATAGGCTCACCAGTTGAAGTGAAATGTTCGCCAATCCAGGCCTCACTATATCCGAGACGATCGCAAAGGATGACTGCCTCGCGATTTTGGCGCAAAATCGTACCGTAATTTTTATTTGCAGGGTGCACCGGCATAGCGAAAAAGCCATAATTGATCATTATGTTTATCCTCTGATAACCCTTACCTCGTGAGGTAGAGTTTAAGCGGCGCCATACAATTATGAAAGTGCCCGCTGGCAGCCTAAAACGATTTAGATAAAATAGCTCAAATTCAATATTGAAAGGCAAGCATGAGATATCTCCACACAATGATCCGAGTTTCAAACATTGAGGCATCCATCAAATTTTTCGAAATGCTAGGCATGACCGAAATACGACGTCGCGATAGCGAAAAGGGGCGTTTCACTAATGTTCACTTAGCGGCTAATGATGATATCGAGTCCGCAAAATCACTCCGCGCACCAACATTAGAGTTAACCTATAACTGGGATCCAGAAGACATGGACGTGGGACGCGCTTTCGGCCATCTTGCATTTGAATTCGATGACCTCTATGAAACATGCCAAACGCTTATGGATAACGGCATAACAATAAACCGGCCACCTCGCGATGGTCATATGGCATTTATCAGAACACCGGATGGTATATCTATTGAGCTACTCCAAAAGGGTAAAAGCCTCTTGGTGCAAGAACCGTGGGCATCTATGGAAAATGTGGGGAGCTGGTAGATGAAATATCTTCATACTATGATCCGCGTCTCCAACCTTGATGAAACCATTGATTTTTTTGTTGGTAATTTCGGCATGGTCGAAACCCGTCGGATCGAAAGCGAACAAGGCCGTTTCACGATAGTATTTCTCGCTGCCCCGGAAGATGTCGAGAACGCTAATACTGAACAATCTCCGGTACTGGAATTAACCCATAATTGGGACCCGGAAGAGTATTCCGGCGGGCGCAATTTTGGGCATTTAGCCTATGCTGTGGATAATATCTACGAAAGCTGCCAAACGCTTATGGATAATGGCGTCACGATTAATCGTCCGCCTCGCGATGGTCGCATGGCGTTTATTCAAACACCAGATGGCATCTCCATTGAACTGCTTCAGAAAGGGGACAGCCTTCCCAAGCAAGAGCCTTGGGGCTCGATGGAAAACACTGGTAGTTGGTAGATTTTTATTCCGCTTCTAAAGGTGCGTTGAGCGCTACTCCAGGAACCTCAAACCCATTAGGCCTTCCGTCTCCTAGCTTGCCCTCATAAGCATCTGTCATCCAATGAGGCAATGGTGGCCCATCCGTACAGGCAAGCCACAGGCGCAAAAGATGCCGACGCTTCTCCGGTTCTTCATAATCTTCATAGGCGGTTCGGCTATGCAAGATAGCGTGGTTGCAGAGCAACTGAATGTCCCCGGTCCGAAATTCCATATCCAATCGGATACCATCCTTGGCAGCAAGAGTATCAAGAAAATCTAATGCCTCCATGCGCGTATCAGTTAAGGGAGGTACGCCGGCCAATAGTTGTCCTTTACGAATAGCGCTGCGAACATAATGGGTAATCATCCGCCCTTTATAAGGCATGAACACCGGCACATCCGCCCAAGGATCTTTACCCTCAGGAATTTCTCCCCAGCGGGTACGCTGAAATGGCGTCATCAAACTAACCAGCAGGTCTGGTCTGCGCCTAAGGATTTCATTGTAAAGAGTTGTGGAAGGCGCGATAGACGACAACCCACCCTCCTTGCCGGGTCGTAAACATAGAAGGCCCACTATATCGGCTGAATCCGTATGATAGGATAGCCCTGCACTGGTTTGATATCCCCGCGACTGTGGGTGATCGTAATTGAGGCCAATATTTTTAACATGCCCCAGCAGATGGCCTTTACCGTTCTGTGAACACGCTCGCCCTATATGGACACCAAGTCCCCAATAAGCGATCGCAGCCTTACGGATAGGCCAATCTTTAACGGGCAAGCCACGCAATAAAAAGAAACCAGGACCGTGCAACACCTGTTGCTTTATCTTTGCCAGTCGCTTGGCCACTGTAGGCAAAGCAAAGGCAGCTGGAGTTATATCCATTATGTCGAGTGTCCCAACGCTTACGACAGCCATTTCAATTTCTGCGATTTCGTCAGCGCTCCATTCATGAATCCAACTGCTGCACTGCTCAGCCATTTCTTTTCCGAACCACGCTTGAGGCCCCTCAAAACAGGGCGGCAGTCTATCAATTTGTTGCTGTATACTAGTCATCCAACCATTCTAGAGATGCTGAGAATAAACAGCCATATAAAGTTCCTATAAATAATGGCGATTGAGTGGCTTCTTGCAAAATCTTCACAGGATTGGATGACCAATCACGACTTGGACGCTTTGAAATAAAGTAACGCCCAGAAGTAAGACAATGGTTCCACCAACCAAAGCGAAAGTATTTAAAAGGGTACTCCCACGAACGCTATCATCCGGCAGGTAATCTGAAAGACGAAACGCTATTTGGCGAGCATAAACCGAAACTGCTGCCAAAAGTGCTACCGTTATGGCTGTTCCAATAGACATGGCAAAGACAGCGCAAATCCCAGCGAGCCGCAATTGTAAAACATACGCAAAAATGAGCACGAGTATGGCACCTGTGCAGGGCCGAATACCGATAGTAAATATAATCCAAATGGTTTGGCGAAGCGACATACGTTCGGGCAAATCACCGGGGGCAGGCATATGAGCATGTCCATGATGAGCGTGCCCACCTTCTTCGTGTTGGTGCTCGTCGTTACAGTCATGTTGATGTTTATGGTGATGATGGTGCCCCAACCATAGGCGCCGTGCCGCTGTAACCATCAAGAAACCGCCCAATAGTGCTACTAAAGCATAACTTACACTTTCTAATTGCAAGGCTGTTGTGTTTACCTTGCTAAGGGATGCTCCCAGTAAAGCGACTGTTATCTCAACTACAAATATAGCGACCACACCTTGGGCCAAGGCACTGCTTATGGCTAACCAAATTCCTTGTTTTAAACGGCTTTCATGCGTCGCAAGATATGTCGCTATGATAAGCTTACCGTGGCCGGGCCCAGCCGCATGAAACACGCCATAAAGAAAACTAAGGCTGATCAACGACCAGGCCGCGATTAGTCCATCGCGTTCCACCCCGCGTACGGCATCAGCAAGACTGGCATGTAAATCGCGCTGAAGCGTCTGCAAACCATATACAAACCCGCCCCATTGTCCGAAAAGATGAGGTGCCTCTGAGAGCAATAGCAAAAATGTAAGTCCAATTACGGCAAATACAAATGCAAAAATAACGACGATGGCGACAGGACCAGAGTAATTCATATTGCTAAACGAGCCGCCCCACGCTCATATACCAAAGTTCTATTGCCCTGCATGCAATTTCCAGCTCTCACCTACAATGAAGAATTACCTTTTCAGCAAAGAGCTGGCCAAGCCCATCGCCAGCACTTTCAGTCTTATCAAGCGAGGCAGCGAACGTTACTGCAGCCGCATCAGGCTTTGGTTTTATAAGAATAGCTTTGCATACATCTTTCGAGACCCCATCCATTGTATACGCGGGCTTTCTCTCTCGATGCAAAATTTCAATATAATAGGTAGGGTCATAGACTGCATAGGTAAAAGTTTTACTCTTGGGGTCGACCGGTTCCTTCAAGTTTAGTTCGAACCGAACCCAAAAAAGACCCTTTTCTTTTCCATCCTTTATTTGTCCTGCCGAGGTGTTCCCAGAACCAGCAAAATCTAACCGTTTTTTATCTGCCGTAGCTTCTGTGAAATAACCATGCCTCTTAATACGGCCTACCATATTTCTTACAAATGTAGCGTGGGCGGCTTTGCCCTTGGTTTTGGCAAGCTCCTTAACCCGCAAGCTCAAAAACATAGAATAGAAAGGATCGAATACCCAATGGATGCCAAGCCCTCGGACTCGGCCATTCTTATCGAACAACACTTTAGTCGTCATATCTATCCAAACATGGGGATGAGCTAAAGCAGTATGCCGAGCCAAATCGAATACAAGAAAAAGGCTGGCAAGCCCAGCGATTATGGCCAAACGTCTTAGAACCATAGGGTCATGTTTATATTGAAATCAAGAAAGATGCCATATTCATTTCTGCCTTTTCAGAATTTCAAATCAAATTTTATGCTAAAGCTAAACCCGATGGCATCGAGTTTAGTCTTATTGGATGGGATACTCTCAATCCAAGCTACCAGTTGCTACTTGGAACAAAGTGCCACCTTTCAATTTGGCCTCTTCTAAGGCAGTTTGAGCCACATTTCATAACTATCAACAATTTATATTTGGGGACCACATGACCAGACCAACTGAAATCCCAAAAAACTGGGATATGGAAACGGATGTTGTTGTTATCGGTTTCGGAGCAGCTGGATTCGCAGCCTCAGTTACGGCGCACGATCTTGGTGCCGACGTTATCCTACTCGAGAAAGCTCCCGATGGTGCACAAGGTGGGAATACTCGTGTCGCTGGTCAAGGATATCTAAATTTAGAGGGCGCGGACGATGCCCACGCCTATCTGACCGCATTATGTGGCCATTTCGAAGTACCGGATAAAATGATCCGCGCTTGGGCTGACGAGATGTGTAAAAATAATGATTGGCTATTAAGCCTTGGTGGGGACCCACAAGAGCATCAACATCAGCCAGAGGGTATTGAATTTCCGCACCTTCCCGGCGCCAAATGTGTCCACAAATTTCATGATGGAGATACTTATGGTTACGGCAATACATGGAAACTCTTTGAACGACTAACCAAAGATAGAGCGACAGAAGGTCGTCCACTCCAGATCCTTTACAGAACGCCAGGCAAGGAACTCATTCAAAACGGCATAACTGGAGAGATTCTTGGCGTGCGTGCAGAACAAGAAGGCAAGCAACTAATAATAAAGGCCCGCAAAGGCGTCGTCCTAACTTGCGGTGGTTTTGAAAATAACCAGGAAATGATACGCGATTATCTTCCTGGTATGCCCTACTGTTATACTACCGGCTCTCCATACCTTGAAGGCGACGGGATAAAAATGGGGCTCGCAGTCGGTGCCGACCTTTGGCATATGAATAATTTTGCCGGCCCTGCGTTACAATTAAAGGTTCCAGAACACCCAACCACCTTCTCCATGCAACCCCTTCACTTCTCCAAAGAATTTCCGGGTGGTATGGTAGTGGTCGGCGCAGATGGCAAACGCTTTGCCGACGAGAAATACAAAACCTGTCACGGCAAAATTCCCCGCAACGGCGTATACCAACCACTGCCAACGCCGTGCCCCATGCATATGATAATCGATCACACGCTATTTTCGGCGGCACCTCTGTTTGACACTCATCCCCGAAGCGGTTGGACCACGGTTATGGTACGATATGATTGGAGTGATGATAACTCAGTAGAGCTTAAAAAAGGCTGGATTAAGAGGGCTGACACGTTGCCTGCACTCGCAAAAATTATAGGTCTAAACGCTGAACAACTAACCGAAACAGTAGACCGGTGGAACGAAATGGTCGCCCGCGGTAGCGACGATGATTTTGGGCGCAGTCTTATGATGTCACCATTTAAAGAGGGCCCCTACTACGCAGTTCAACTTTCCCCCACTATGTTAAATACACAAGGAGGGCCAAGGCGTAATGAAAAGGCAGAAATTCTTCGACCCGATGGTAATCCTATTCCACGCCTTTACAGTTCTGGTGAGTTAGGTTCCATATATAGTAATCTTTATCAAGGAGCGGGCAATATCGGCGAATGCCTTGCCTTTGGGCGGATTGCAGGACGCAATGTAGTCGCACAACAACCCTGGCATTAAAATAGGAGCTCAGAACAAATGAAACTAATTGGCCTTTATCGTTCCCCTTACGTCCGTCGCGTTGCTGTTAGCCTTAACCTATTGGGCATGGCCTACGAAAATGAGGCCGTCACTCCCTTTGATAACCCGGAAATGGTTAGCCCACATAACCCCCTGGTGCGCATCCCGACGTTACTTCTGGATGATGGCGAAGTGCTAATCGAAAGTTATGCCATTTTAGATACGCTCGATGATATGGCTCATTCCGACAAACGATTGATGCCGGCGTCTGGAGATGCCCGTAAGCACACGATGAAGTTAACCGCGATTGCCACTGGCACAATGGATAAGACAGTCTGGGCAGTTTACGAGGGTCGCTTCCATCCCAGAGAAAAGTACCATAAGCCCTGGGTAGAGCATAACGAATCTCAGGTCGAGGGGGGCCTTGCCTATTTAAATGATGCTGTGGAGTCAGCTGATGTAGTCAATAATGGTTGGATCGCCGGTGGTGATTGTATTAGTCAAGCCGACGTCAGCGCTACAATTGCCTATAGTTTCGCAGACATGGCACGTCCTAAACTTGGGCTTGCGGAAAAGTATCCGTCATTAGCAGATTATGCGGAAAGAATGGAAGCTTTAGAAGCATTTTCCACTGTTACACCCTAGCCAGGTCGCTTTATCGCTGCCATCGTCACACCTTCTGGCCGATCAGGTTGATTTTCCGGAGCAGCCTCTTTAAAGGCCGGATGTTCGAGGCAGTTTCCCTCAATCCTAAGTAAATTTGGATAGGCCGAAAGGTCATGCCCACGCCGGCGAGCCGCCATCAACTGCGGTATTATGAAGATATCAGCAAGGCTTGGCCTATTCCCATGACAGAAATGATTATCCGAATTGCCTTCAGCGACATAAGCCTCGAGGGCCCCAAAGCCTTGACTCGCGAAGTGATCGTGCCAACCGATAGCATCTGGGTCGGAGAAATTACTCTCCGCAAAGAAACGTACACGGTTAGATAACCGGGGACCTATTTCACAGGCGCAAATCTGCGCGATAGCGCGAACCCGCGCACGCGCCAATGGGTCGTCTGGATAAAATGAAGGATCGGGCTTGATATCCTCAAGATAATCCAAAATAGCGGCAGATTGTAAAATCCGTTTACCATCAACCTCTAGGGTAGGAACCATAGATTGTGGATTAACGGTAATATAACTATCTTCCCATTGCTTCCTATTGGTGATGTCTATAGGAATTTTTTCAACATCAATACCCTTTATCGCAAATCCAATACGTACTCGGTACGACGCGGACGATACCCACCAATGATAAAGTTTCATCAAGTATTTTCCCTCAATATTCAAAAAATCGGTTTCTTTAAAATCAATTCCCCCCTAAAACCGATCAAACATAAAGCATAAAAGGTCAGGAGCGTAAAATGGCGGATAAGAAACCGAACATCGTCTTAATTCTTGCCGATAACTTGGGCTGGGGCGAACTCGGCTGTTATGGTGGGGGTGCTTTGCGCGGCGCACCAACTCCACGTATCGACGACCTTGCGACCCAAGGCCTTAAATTTTTAAATTTCAATGTTGAGAGCGATTGCGTCCCGACACGTTCGGCGCTAATGACGGGACGTCATCCAATTCGTACGGGTGCTTTTCAATCGGTTCCTGCAGGCCTACCGCAAGGCCTAACCCGATACGAACGGTTACTACCGGAAATTCTTACCGAGGCAGGCTATGCATGCTGCCATTTCGGCAAATGGCACCTAGGCGATCAACCGGGCCGTCTCCCCAATGACCGAGGCTTTGAGGAGTGGTACGGCATACCCCGTACTATGAACGAAGCTATGTTCACATCCTATCCTGAATTTGAGCCAGACCTAGTTGACATCCCTTTCATTTGGGAGGGCAAGGCAGGCTCAGAATCAACTAAGGTTAAAGAGCTTAATGAAGACACACGGCGCACCATCGATAGAGAATGTATTGATAAAGGCATTCAATTTATGAAAGACAAGCATGAAGAGGATACGCCGTTTTTTTGTTACCTACCCATCACGCAAGTACATTTCCCCAGCCTTGCTCATCCTGACTTTAAGGGGATGACTGGGCATGGCGAAATGGCCGATAGCATGCTTGAAATGGATCATAACGTAGGTGTAATCATTGATGCACTCGACGAAATTGGCATCGCGGACGACACACTTCTGATCTTCGGCTCAGATAATGGGCCGGAATTTCGTGAACCATGGCGCGGCACTGCTGGCTATTGGCGCGGCAGCTATCATACTGCGATGGAGGGGAGCCTTCGCGTACCCTTCATGATGCGGTGGCCGGGCAAAATTGCTGCGGACTTCGTCTCCGACGAAATTGTCCATATCGTCGATCTCTATAACTCGCTATTAAAATTGGCCGGATGCCATGTGCCCGACGATCGACCTGTTGATGGCATCGATCAGCTAGACTTCTTCTTCGGCAAACAAGAGAAGTCAAACCGCGAGGGGTTCCTTTTCTACATCAAGGATGAAATGCGTGCTGTAAAATGGCGGCAATGGAAGATGCATTTTATATGGGAGCCTGAAGTTTATGAAGGCCCTTATCACCTGGAAGCGCCCTATCTTTTCAATCTACTCTGGGATCCAAAAGAGCAAACTAACGTAATGATGAAAGCGAATTTGGTCCGTAATGTGGTTATGAAAATGGTCCACGACTTCCGACAAAGCTTAAAAGATCATAAGCCTATACCGCCAGGTGCAGACGACCCCTATGACCCAGGCTCTCATTAAACCGAATAAATACTCTAACCCTATAAATGCGCTTATTTACGAAGTGAGTCTGCTCTAAGGCTAGGCACGCGCTCCATAACCAAAAAGTAGCCCTGGAGGCAGTCAACCAATAGGCTCGGGCCATAGAGGCTACCGACCGACAGCATAGGTCTGCATATAGCGGGCACTAGCCCCAGCCTTGAGGAATTCACCATCTTTGGCGACAGCAGTCATTCGGCCCTGGCTCCAATCCTCACCATGAACCACCTCGTGGCCGCGGGACTTCAGTTCCGCCACTGTTTCCTTTGAAAACCGACCCTCAATGTTAAGTGAGCGTAGCTTGGCTTGTTTTGGGTAGAACGAACCTGGGAAGTGGTCAGTGTTGAACGTTGGTGCGTCAATGGCTTTTTGTAAATTTTGACCATGATGCACATGGCGCAGAAAGAATTGTAAGGCCCATTGATCCTGACGGTCCGCTCCTGGCGTACCAAAAGCCATATATGGTTTACCATCACGATTCGCAAAGCCTGGACTGAGTGTAGTGCGCGGACGCTTGCCAGGCTCCACAGCACCAGGCGAGTCTTCGTCGAGAGTGAAAATCTGGCCTCGATTTGACAATTGAAAACCGAGTGATGGAATAACTGGCGAACTTCTTAGCCAACCGCCAGACGGTGTCACAGAGATCATATTCCCATCTTTATCCGCAATATCAAGATGCACCGTATCACCAGTGGCAAACGCCGCCATCTTAGATGACCCGACGGGTCTAGTTTCGCCATCGTCCTGAACAACCAAACGGCTACCATCAGCCAACCCATAAATAACCGGACCACCATATCCGGGAATGGATCCTGGCCGAATATCTGCAGATGCTTCATAGCCGATCAATGCCGCACGTTTCTCTCCATATGCATCCGACAACAGTTCCTCAACCGGCACATCAACAAACTTTGGATCACCATAGAATTTCTCACGATCAGCAAAAGCAAGTTTAGTTGCTTCCGCCACCGTATGCACAAATTCCGCTCCATTGGGGTCCATTCCTGCAATATCAAAACTTTTCAAGATCGATAGTTGTTGTAATAAGGATGGGCCCTGACTCCAAGGGCCCATCTTAAATACAGTGTAGTCTCCATATTCTAGACAGAGAGGCTGTTCCACAGAGGTTTGGAAATTTACCAGGTCGCCTGCCCGCATAAAACCGCTATGACATTCACCAGAAGTATCGAGAAAGTGATTATTTTTGACAAAACCATCAATCGCATCAGCTACAAAACCCCGGTAAAACGAGTCTCGAGCTGCATCTATCTGTGCTTCTCTATTGCCACGAGAGGCCTCGGCCTCTCGCACTAACCGCTCAAATGTATTGGCAAGAATCTGGTTGGTAAAGCGCGACCTGGCAACGGGCGCGGCTCCATCTGGTAGATAGACAGCCCCAGAACTTGGCCAATGATCCGTGAATAACTCAGTCAAGCCTGCGATGGTCGCGCACACTCGAGCCGAAATGGGATATCCATTACGCGCATAATCGATTGCAGGCTCAAAAACCTGTGCAACGCTCATAGTCCCCCAATCGCGTAATAAAGTCATCAAGCCATCAAATGCCCCCGGCACCACCGCTGGCAGTAACCCTGCGCCTGGCACGATATCTACACCAAGACTTCGATATGCTTCAATAGTTGCTAACTTCGGAGCAGTTCCCTGTCCGCTAATAACGTGGATTTCTTCTGTTTTACCGTCGCAGAAAATCATCGGCGCTTCCCCGCCAACCCCGCACATTGTCGGTTCAATGACTTGGAGTGCAAAAGTTACGGCCACTGCCGCGTCAAATGCGTTTCCACCTTTCTCTAATATCGCCATACCAGATGCAGTCGCCAACCAATGGCTAGAGGTTACCATACCAAAGGTACCAATCAGTTCCGGACGGGTCGAAAAAGGTGGTTCGCCTGCAAGTGCCGCAGTTGGAGCCGTGCCGCTTGCTTTAAATATACGCGCTACATCGGCGGTTTCCATACTTATCCCCTTTAACTTTTATTGCTCTTCTTTCACCCGATCTACAAAGCGCTCTAGACTCGATTTTTGCTGTTGCTCGCCCTGTGATTGTGCAAGCCGCTGTCGGTGATGATCATCGTAACCAAGCAATAACTGGTGAAACTCTTCTATGATACGTTTTTCATCGACAGGTCCCTTTGTTCCGTGCGCATAAGAAAACGCGGAAAAGTTTGCTGCCGCATGCACCATGGCAGCACTGATTGCTAGGGGATGTAGACCACTCTCCAACTTCTCGTTCGCCACATGGATAAAGGCGTCAGCGATCTCAATGTTCGCATTAAGGATATCGGCTTCATCAGCCATTTATGTTCTCCTGTTTAGGTTTCGGATAGAATGGCACATGGAGTAAAAGGAACCAAGGATTTGAGCATTTGGAACGATTGGTAGGACCTTTTAGAACTACTGCTCTCTTAATAATCGGGCTTTCTGCCGATTCCAGTCACGCTCTTTTTGCACCTGGCGTTTATCATATTTCTTTTTACCCTTACCCAATCCCAACTGCAGCTTCGCTAGGCCGCGGTGATTGAAATAAATTTTCATCGGGACAAGGGTATAGCCTTCGCGCTGCATAGAGCCCATTAAACGGTCCCGTTCCCGACGGTGGACCAGCAACTTACGCGGGCGACGTGGTTCGTGACTGAACCGGTTGGCTTGGGTGTATTCCTCGATATTGCAATTCTGCAGATATAACTCACCGTTCTTAGGACCAGCAAAAGCTCGCGACAGGCTAGCACGACCGGAGCGCAGCGCCTTCACTTCACTACCAAGCAGCATGATGCCAGCTTCCAGCGTCTCATCGATAAAATAATCAAACCGCGCACGTCGATTCCGAATTTCTGGTTGCGTGGTAACGGTTTTCTTTTTGGCCATCGTCTAGTTAATCAGCCCCACATGCGCCATCGCGTCGCGCATCTGAGCCTGACCAGCCTCCGTAATAGGGGCAACCGGCAAACGCGCATCGGGTAGACATTTGCCAAGCAGGTGCACACCATATTTCGCTGGTGTCGGGTTTGGCTCGCAAAACATAGCATCATGTAAAGGCATTAATAGGTCGCGCAGGTGAGTGAATCTGGCCATATCGCCCTCCTGCCAAGCAGCATGCAAATCAGCGCATTGTTTCGGCGCCACATTCGACGTTACCGAAATACAACCATGTCCACCTTGGGCTAAGAAGGCCGCCACCGTTGCATCCTCTCCAGACAATTGGCAGAAATCGTCACCAATTGCCACACGGCCTTCAAGCGGGCGCGCCAAATCTGCAGTTGCATCTTTAACGCCGACAATATTTGTCAGCTTAGAAAGCCGGGCCATTGTTTCCACCGACATGTCTACAATCGACCGCCCCGGTATATTGTAGATAACAATCGGAATATCAACCGCCTCGGAAATAGCTTTGAAATGAAGATACATTCCCTCTTGAGAAGGCTTGTTATAATATGGGCAAACGCTAAGCGCTGCGTCTGCTCCAGCTTCCTTCGCATGACGAGTAAATTCAATAGCTTCGTCAGTTGAGTTCGAGCCCGCTCCAGCGATCACCGGCACGCGGTCGCCGGCAGCTTCGATACACAATTCCACGACGCGTTTATGCTCTTCATGGCTCAAAGTCGGCGATTCGCCTGTCGTTCCAACCGGCACCAATACGTCTGTACCCTGCTCAATCTGCCATTCGACGAAAGCTTGGAAAGCCTCTTCGTCTACTTTTCCGTCACGGAACGGCGTTATTAACGCCGTCATAGATCCTTTAAACATCTCTACACCCGGTATTTACTTGTTTGATTGCTACATTAGCGCTGTTTTTCAGGAAACGGCAACTATTCCTAGAATGATCAGGACCGCTCGCCCTAAACCACTGCATTATGAACAATTTTTTTGTGGCGGTTGCCAAATAGGACTCAAGTAATATGATGCATGACGATTCGATAAACAAATCAGCGAGACGTCCGTGTTGCGAAACACATTACTGCGCCTGCTGACATTAGGGCTTTTATGTTTTTCTATATATGTGCCGTCCGGCGCATCTGCTGATCAACAGCCTTTATCCGATAACGATCTCAGAATATACAAGAAAGCTTTCAAATTAGCTCATCGTCTTAAATTTGATAAAGCGCTGAAACGCGCAGAAACTGCAGAGAATCCACTACCGGCAAAAATAATACGATGGATGTATTTAAAAACCCGCAAGAGCAACGCCACCTTCGACACGATTAAGGAATTTCTGGTAAAGAATTCAGACTGGCCGCATCGCCGCTCCTTGCGCCGCCGAGCTGAAGAAGTAATGCCTAAAGACTGGACGACAAAAGCGATTCTTCAATGGTATGAGCAGAATCCACCGATGACTGCTAAAGGAGCAGCACAGCACGCTAAAGCCATGATTGCGAGTGGCGACACAGAAGCCGGATACAAAGTGATTCGCAATGCGTGGGTTAATCGGAATTTCAGCTATAAGTCCGCAAGGGTATTTCGCAGAAAACATCGAAAAGTTATTCGCCAAAAAGATCACGTCGCTCGCTTGCACCGTCTATTGTGGGACGACAAGGTCAGCGCTGCTCGACGCCAACTGCGACTCGTCGGCAAGGATCAGCAACGCCTTGCGTTTGCCCGCATACAACTGATCGTGCGTGCGCCAGGCGTGGACTATGCAGTGGCGCGTGTCCCTCAACACCTTTCTGATGATATAGGCCTTATCTATGACCGCATTAGATGGCGTCGACGCCGGGGATTGATTGAAAAAGCCTATGAATTGATGCAAAAGGCACCGGTCGATGGTTTACCTCGAGCCGACAAATGGGGAACTGAACGACGTTTCCTTGCTCGTTGGGCATTACGCGAAGGTAATTATTCGGCGGCTTACAAGCTGGCCAAAGACCATGGACAAATCGGTCGCTTGGAACGGGCGGAAGCAGAATGGTTGGCCGGCTGGATAGCATTACGATTCGTCCATAGATATGCGGATGCATTCGATCATTTCAAAGCACTTTTTAACGAAGTTCAGTATCCGATTAGCCAATCGCGTGCTGCTTATTGGGCCGGCCGTGCCGCGGATGCGGCCAACCTTACCGGTATCGCTAGTCGATGGTACCGGATCGCGGCAATTCATAATACTCGGTTCTACGGTCAATTGGCTGCAAGCCACCTACCAGAGAACGAACGCCTAGCGCTCCCCCAACAACCACAACCAACCAAAACCAACGCCAGGGAGTTCCGTAAAAACGAAATCGTTAAGATCCTAATGATGCTGAACCAATTGGGCGAAAAGAAGTTGGTAAGGCAGTTCATAAGTCATCTAATCCGGACAAATAAAAACTCGAGAAATTGGGTAATGTTAGCACAACTAGCTAGTACTATCGGGCGTGGCGATTACGCTATCCATGCGGCCCGCTACGCGCTGCGGCAAGGGATTGTTTTGACCAATCTTGGCTATCCCAATCTCAAGACTGCAACTGATCCCGAGCTCGACCCGGCATTGGTCCATGGCTTGGTCCGCCAAGAAAGCGCCTTTCGCCAGCATGCCGTTAGCCGAGCAGGTGCGCGCGGTCTAATGCAATTGATGCCACATACAGCAAAGTTAGTGTCGCGCAAGTTGAGAATTAAATATTCACGAGCACGGCTTCTACTCGACCCGGCCTATAATATTAGACTTGGTCAAACCTATTTGAAACAAATGCTCAATCAGTTCAATGGCTCCGTCATCATGGCATTAACCGCTTACAATGCCGGGCCGCATAGGGTACGACGGTTAATCCGGACTTTAGGCCAACCCGGCCCGTCAGTTCTCGATATGGTAGACTGGATCGAACAAATCCCCTTCACCGAAACGCGCAACTACGTTCAACGGGTGCTCGAAAATCGTACGGTTTATCATAGCCGCACAAACGATATACGTGTAGCTAGTTTTCTGGACGAAAAATTTAAAATTGCTGCGGCTGTGAAAGCCAAAAAACCAATTCTGGTCCCGATATTTTCAGAAGAGGCCGCCCGGGTGCGGAAAGCTGATCAAATTTTTAAAAAGGATGTAGAAAAGTGAACGAATTACCAACGGATGCGGAAATCCACACTAAAATGCCTGAATAAGAGCACGGTTTATTGGAATATCAATATTCCTCTGCTTCCTCAATCAGGAATTCCTGTAACCACTGCTAATAACGTCCTCAGAACAATGACCCATTTCATAGAGAAAACCTTTACTGCTCAAGATGGGCTCACTCTGTATTACCGAGATTACGGCAAGGCCTCTTCGCCCAATACGCCTATTTTATGTCTACCCGGCTTGACCAGAAACTCAATGGATTTTCATCGAGTTGCGCGGCGTCTAAGTTCCAAACGACGGGTCATTTGTCCTGACTACCGGGGCCGCGGCCAGTCGGACTATGACCCCAATCCATATAATTATGTAGCTCCGACATATCTAAACGATTTACATCACCTACTTACGCTTTGTGGCATTCACCATTTCATCATAATTGGCACTTCGCTCGGTGGCTTAATAGCAATGGCAATGGCTTTAGTAATGCCGTCCGCCATAAAAGGCGTAGTACTCAACGATATAGGCCCTGAAATTGCCAACAATGGACGCAAGCGAATTCTGGAATATATCGGCACGGATAGTTCGCCATTGAACTGGGGTGCAGCAGTCGACGAACTTCAATCGTTGTTCCCCAATCTATCACTGAAAACCGATGAAGAATGGCTGGAAGCTGCGCAAGCCAGCTACCGGCTAGATGAAAAAGGTGTACTACATCCGAACTGGGACATTAATTTGGTAAAGCCATTACTGCGCCCCAATGCAATTCCAGACTTATGGCCCATTTTTCACGCCCTTGACCATGTTCCCGTACTCGGAATACGCGGCGCATTATCGGATCTTCTGCTACCCGAGACGTTCAAACAGATGGAAATAACACATCCAGAATTCACCTCTGTCACAATACCGAATTCAGGACATGTACCATCCCTTTGGGAACCAGAGTCAGAAAGTGCCTTAGACATATTTTTGAATAATTTGTAGTATTGGAATTGGAAACATATGCGCGGTTTAGCGCTTTTTACCGCCAACTGCGGCTTTTGGCTGGGCAGCAGGTTTTGCTCCGCCCAAAGATTTTTCCGCAACTACGAGATTGGGTTTTTTGGGCTCTGCTAATGTCGCAACAGGTTCTATTTCAGTCACTTCCACATGCCTGCATAATCCCTGAACATGGGCACCAGCCTCAATCATAAGACTCGTATGATCTATATCACCAATCACTTTGGCATTCCGGGTCAATTCGACATTACGAGCCGATATTTCTCCATTAACTGTGCCGGCAACGCGAACTTGATTACTTTCGACCGAGCCATTTATGACCGCTGCTTCACCCACGGTCAGGTCTTCACAGGTCACATCACCATCAACAATACCATCAAGTTGGATAACTCCATCGGTGACTAAGTTACCCGTAATGCGCAAATTTGCGCTGATAATGGATAACGTTTGATTTTTATTTGTTCCAGGTTGGAGGAGTTTGATGCGACTCTTATCGCTAACCTTTGAAAACATACCTACCTGCCATAATAAATTTACGAGGGTTTAGGGGCTTCCCTTCAAATCTCACTTCATAGTGAACATGAGGTCCCGTGCTACGACCTGTGCTACCCAGCAAACCAATCTTTTGACGATGGACAATCTGCTGACCTCGTTTTACCATGATTTTGCGGAGATGGGCATAGCGGGTCCGTAAACCTAGACCGTGATCAATCTCAACCATTTTACCATAACGGCCTTTCCGACCAGCGAATACTACCTTACCCGGCGCCGTTGAGTAGACAGGAGCGCCTGTCCAACCAGCCAAATCAACGCCATAGTGCATAGCCCGCTTTTTCGTAATCGGATCTAACCTCAAACCAAATTTACTGGCCAAATGATAAAAATCCAGTGGGGCCATCAGCGGCATGGTGCCAAGCACTTGACGTAGCGCTGTCCAACGACCCAACTTACTATCCACATCTAGCACCGTGCTACTAAGCCCTTCTCCCAATTGTCCTGGCCCCGATGCTAGAACTAGAGGACCGCCCTGATTAGCGGTGGATGTGCGCACATACTTTACAATATTCGCAACTTTAATTCCGGTCATCGCGATTAACTTTTCCGCCTCTTCAATATTGCCTACGGCGCGCTCAGATAATTGCTCCAAGACATTCTCATGAGACGAATGAAGAACAGAGAGACGATTTAGCAATGCAATAGTTTGTTCCCGAAGCGGTTTTTGTTTCACTTGTGAATTTTTCGGCTCACCTGCTGCCTTAGCCAAAACATCCAACACACTAGTAAGGTCTTTTTCCGCCGACTGCTTATGTTCTTTTGCCTCAGTTAGATCTTCTTCCAAAGATTCAACCTTGCTTGTAAGAGATTCGCGCTGGTTTTTGACTTCAGTATATTTAGTAGTCGATTGCGATAAATCAGCTGCTAGCGAAGCAACTTCCTTATCCAGCCTGGCGGCCACAGTGCGTGTATCTTTGAGCTGGCTTTCTAATTCAAAGATACGTTCCCGCAATGCAGCTCGAGTAGCGATGATCTGTGTACGATCATCCTCAGTCATTGCGAATTCTGATTTTATTTTATCTAATGACTTCACAAGGGATAACCTTGCCTGCTGCATATTTTTAGATTTCGCTTCAAGCTCAGATAGTTTGATTTTCAGCGGGTCCTTGCTTTCTGCGACAGTACCGTCTTCCAGACGCGTCACCAATACTTCCTGATTGCTCTTAATGGACTGAGTAAGATTATCTAATTTTCCTAACGAGCCAAGCGCTTCTTTGAATAAATTTTCGTAACCGACCCGGGCTTCCCGAATTTCATCATTCTTAATTCCAATAACCCCACCTTGAACTACAGATGTGATTGTCATGCCGGCACCCCAAAGAACGACACTCCCAATGAAAAGAATGCAAACAACCTGAACAATCGAGGTTAATCGGAGAAGGTATACACGGCCCTGCGACCGTAAAATGAGTTCCCGTTCCCGAAAAACCGTAGAAAGAAACCGTAACATTAATTAAGAAATCCCGCTTTAATCGCATTCCGGCGAGGAACAACCACGTTGAGATACACCACAACAATTCACGTCCGACGATTAGATTGTTTTTAACTGAATTTTCAATATCCTAATGGACTTATCTGTTTTAACTATCGTCTGTGGTTATCCAGTTTTCGCGATTTGCACCTCTGTTGTTTTTTGTATTAGCTGGCAGCAAATTTCGTTATACCAACGATCCAATCTTTTGGACGTTATCGGCTCAAACTAGTGAAAACAAGTATCTTGTCGCAGATGTGCCAAAATGCCCGAATTCTGCGGGACACAGTCTTTATAACCTTTTTTCGCACCAACCTCGGTACCCTCAAGATTTGAGACTCGGAAGCTATGTATTTAGTCATCAAAGTTAACGCGTCAAAGATTTGTAGAGCTTTATTGCGACTTTAAGTCTGAGTTTTAATTCTGCTTCCACGGCAAATTGCTAACCTTCCAACCACCAAGCTGACCTCTCCTCTCTTCATGGTCTTTCTCGCCCTCAAAACCTTCCAAGATGTTAAACGCTTTACTGAAACCCCCATCAGTCAAAGCTACTGCCGCTGAAACAGAACGTTGGCCAGATCTGCACAATAACAAGATTGTTTGATCAGGCTTAATACCCGCCTCATGAACTTGATTCATAAACGAATCATTCGGCATATTACCTGGAAAAATAAGCCAGGAAATACAAATTATATCTTTCCCGATAGATTCTAAATTAGGCACCCCGACGTAATTCCACTCTGCATCAGTTCGGACATCGATCAATACACTATTCTCATCATCTGTTAGTAAATCCCATGCTTCGGATAAAGTTACATCGCCTGCATACTTTTTATTACTCGCCATTTGATTCCTACTTTCTTGTACAAAGACGCACTTAGATGGCAATCTCGAAAAAACAAAGTAACAAATCTATGGCGCAGTATGCCAGAAGTGGTTAAAACCACATCTTAATTCCAATCTGCCGGCCATTGTATTTGTTTGTTCATTTACTCGCATGGGTTCGCCCATAAACAATCATTACGAAGGCCGACCGAGCAATGTTAATATAACTCATTCGCGGGGAAAACTTAGTCCCTTGGATAATTGGAACAATATCCAGTATTTTGACCGCGATAACTAGAGGGTTGCTGATGGCAAGCATAGCGAGAATCTTTAGTCGGCTAAAAAGTCCGTTCTTAACCCGGCTTTTTTTATTATGCCTGGGCCCAGCTGTATTACTTTTGACCGGCGGATATTATTACGCTACTGGCGGACGGTTCATTTCAACCGAAAATGCCTACGTCAAAGCAGATAAAATTGCTATTAGCACAGATATTTCAGGCCGTGTTTCCAACATCCATGTTAACGAAAACCAATATGTGGCCAAGGATCAATTGCTTTTCAGTCTCGATAAATCCTTACTTCTAATCGAGAGACAGGGGATCACCGCCGAACTCGCAATTATTCGCGCTGACATCAAGACACTTCAAAAGCTATATGCTGATAAATTGACTGAACTAAAAGATGGCGAAAAATCTGCCGCTTTTTTCAAGAAAGAATTTGATCGCCGTGTCAAGTTGATGAAGCGAGGCGTAGTCACACAAAATCGTTTTGATGCTGCTGGTAGTAATATGGAACGTGCGAGAGGTCGCGCAGACGGCATTCGTCAAGAACTTGGTGAAATGCTTGCTAAGCTCGGTGGAGAACCCAAAATAGAATTGGAAGTTCATCCACGAGTGCTTGAAGCAAAGGCGCGCTTAGAGCGGGTAGAACTCAATCTTGCAGATACAGAAATTCGGGCTCCAGTTTACGGCTACATAAACAAACACGATTTGCAAACCGGAGAATATGTAGTTGCAGGTAAACCCGTTTTCAGTATTGTTGGCGGCGATAAGGTCTGGGTTGAAGCAAACCTGAAAGAGACCGAACTTACTCACGTTCGTATACGCCAAACAGCCAAAATCACCGTTGATGCCTATCCCAATAAAGCATGGAAAGCAGAAGTGGCAAGCATTAGCCCTGCCACTGGTGCGGAATTCTCAATCCTTCCGCCGCAAAACGCAACCGGCAACTGGGTAAAGGTCGTACAACGCATACCAGTTCACCTAGCCATCATTCAGCCAAAAGGTGAGCCTAAATTGCGAGCTGGTATGAGTGTGGTCGTAGAAATTGACACCAAACACCAGCGAGCAGTGCCTGGATTCGTCAGAAAAGCACTGAACTTCCTGCCGAAATAACTCTTTCCGCGGTCGGGCCCTTCGACACTACTAAACAGGAAATATGCTTATAAGGTGCGCTCGAGTTCTAACGTGTCACCAGGTTCCAAAGCGCGAATGCGATCGCTGATATCTATACTTAATTGATGTTGCCCCGCCTGATAAGGCCGACTTTGACTCACAAATATTGAAGTTTGATGACCACTAATACTAGCCACATCAACATCGCGCCAACTGTAAGAGTGCACCTGGTCAAGGATGTGCCAAGCATCGTTACGCCATCGCAGTCTCCGCACAAATCTAAACGGAGCAACCTTTTTATGAGTGATAAAAATACCTTGAAGGAGACGTCGCACTAAGTTTGGGCAGAATCGGCCTACGAAAAACATAAAACTTCGTAATACCAAATTGTCGAGCGGCGCCATTAGTTTCTGCTTGGCCCATCCTGCATTTCCTGAAATTAAAATTTCGTTCTCTGCCACCGTTACCTGGTAATTATCGATCATATGGCAAACAACGGTTTTACCATCCTTCATCTTAAATGATAACTGCGTATCAGACATCACCTGTTTGCCGTCGCGAAATAATTTAAAAACGCCCCCCTTATTTAAAGCTAAATAGAGTTCCGTCTCACCACGCCGGTCCACCAGCAAACCAGCTTTGGGAAAATAAGCATGCTCGGAACGAAACTCATCCCTCGAGCTACGACCTGCTACGTAACGCTTCGCCGTCAATAAATAGCTCCATAAATGATGAGCCACCATGTGATCGTCGCCATAACATGGCGCAAGGTTTGATTTAATTGAACTAATAAAGCGATCATTAACGGCAAGTGCTTCAGGCAACCACTGACCAGCAATTTCGAAACCGTGAGGGAAAAAATTGTAAGTATTTCGGCTACTATACTCGCCACCAAAACTGCCATCGGGATGCATAAATTCAGCAGTCATCGCAATCGCACGAGAAAGTGGCTCTTTCAAACCCTCATTACCAGTTTTCTCATATACTTGAGCTAACATAGCTATAGTCAACGTTTGGTAACCCAGATCACAGCCATCATATTCGTGGAACCAACCCTCTGCATGCTGCCACGATAGGAGGCGACTTAACCGCGTATGATAGAAATCTGATAGCCCCATAAAGCCAAATCGGTCGACTAATAAGAACAGGCAGCAAACGATTAAAGCTTCATGATTACTCAGTCGACCGCTCTCTTTATAACTAGCAAGCCATAACGCTCTCTTCTCGAAAAAGGCCAGAAGTTCCTGATCCTCGAGGCCAAGCAGGGTATAACTCTCCAGGCACGCATAGAGTGAAAAAGCAGCCGCACCTGCCGCGCGCTCAAACGGGAAAAAGTCATCACAGGAGCCATCCTCATGAGCGCTCGATGAAGCGTAACGCATACCGGCAATGATCCATTCGCGCAACGCTGGGTCCCCAGCAAAGCGATTCCCAGGCAAATCCATAGAATAAGCCAAAGCTAATGGATAAACAAACTCTTGCGCCATCCCTGACGGAAAATCTACGATATGATATTGCCAGTAATTTCTATCAAAACACCCATAGGCCGGACTATGGGGATTGCGATCCTGAAGCATCAAGAGCTTCGGAATTTCTTTTAGGGCATGGCTCGCTAAAACGTCGGCGGACATACTCTTTATTAACCCAGTAGCGAAACCAAGTCTAACCTGGCGGGAATTTATCTAATTAATATGTTGTCGAAGCAAGGTAGTCAGAAATAAATAATAACTCTTTAATCACGCTCTTGTCGCCAAAGATCAAACCAAAAAAAACATCCTACCTAAGAAATAGCGCCCAAATAAATCTACGATATAAGGCGATAGTCGTGGCTCTGGTAAATCAAACAATACATCTACAGCAAAATGTTACCCCCAAGCTCAAACGCTTGATAGTTTAGGAGACTGGCAGGCTCTCACGGTCCACATCTGCGCTCGGCGGCAACTGGGCAAGCCGATTAATCCCATTGTGGGCCGCTACCTTGTAGCATTCAGCAAGCGTCGGATAGTTGAAGACTGTCTTGATAAAATGATCAATTTTACCACCAGTACCCATCACAGCCTGGCCGATATGAACCAATTCGCTAGCACCCTCACCAATAATATGCACGCCAAGCAATTCGCGCGTTTGCATATGGAACAACAACTTCAGAAATCCATCCTCATCACCAATGATATGACCACGCGAAATTTCCCGATAGGTTGCTTTACCAATTTCATAGGGTACGCCTGCTTCGGTAAGTTCTTCTTCAGTCTTTCCACAAACCGAAATTTCCGGAATTGTATATATACCGTAAGGGAATAGCGAAGGCATGCTATCCGTCTGATAATCAAACGCATGACAAACCGCTAAACGCCCTTGCTCGCGTGACGTCGAAGCAAGACTTGGAAAGCCAATAACGTCACCGACAGCATAGATATGATCTACCTCGGTTTGGAAATTCTCATTGACCTTCAATCGGCCACGATCATCTGCTGTAATTCCTGCAGCCTCTAATCTCAGGCCTTCCGTAGCCCCCATACGCCCGACTGATACGAGTGCCTTTTCCGTTGCGAATTCCTTTCCGCTTTCCAACAGGACCCTAACACGCTCATGGTCCCCATCTTTAAAAGTCTCTACTGCTGCAACGCTTTCTCCCAAGCGAATAGTCATGCGATTCTGCCGCATTTGATATACCAATGTGTCGATAACTTCCGAGTCTATGAAATCCAGTAACCGCGGGCGCGCATCCACCAGTGTCACTCTTGTGCCGATAGCTGCATAAATGGTCGCATACTCCAGTCCGATAACACCAGCACCAATGACTGTAATAGAAGAGGGAATTTTGGTTACATCGAGTAATTCATCAGACGTAAAAATATATTCTCCGTCGAACTTAATTTTACTATCTTTAGCTGTCGCGGTTCCTGTTGCGATAACTATTTTTTCTGCCGTTATCATCCGGCTGTTACCGCCATCATCGCCACCCACCTTTACCGTATGAGCATCGATAAAGGCCGCTCTACCAGCTAGTATATCAACACCGTTTCGTTGGAGTTGATGGCACAGAACATCTTGTTCGTGATTAATCACATAATGAGTCCGTTGCATTAGGTCGGACATAGTGATGTCGTCCTTCACAGTATATGAAGCGCCGTAGATAGCGCGCTCCCTATAGCCAGTCAGATGTAATGCCGCTTCACGTAAGGTCTTTGATGGGATTGTACCGGTGTGAACACAAACACCACCCATCAGAACATTTTTCTCTGCAAGAGCAACACGCTTTCCGAGTTTAGAGCCTTGAATAGCGGCGCGATGCCCACCCGGACCAGAGCCAATTATAAGCAGCTCATAATCATATGATACCGTATCAACTGCAGGTTTCGTTTCGGTCTTTGATTTTACGGCCATAATCGCGTTATGTCCTAATTCGTTAACAATCTAATAATGGCTATAATGTACGGACATCACGCACCTTTTCCAATCTACAAATGGTACGTGTGCGCTTTCTCATTTACATACCGCCTAACCAGCACTGCAACACGTATAACGAGCTCGCCAGAAAGTACATTGCGCAGTTTTCCCCGCCCTGCATACCAGATAGCTAGAAAGAGCCCTCATTTCCAGACTGATTGCGGAAGCTTTGGCAATATCTCTTTGCTCCAAAATCTAATGCAGTCAACCTACAATTTTGTGGCATGGTTACATTATGACTTCCGTAGCAACATATATCGGCGCAGCAATAGCGGAAATAGCTGGCTGCTTTGCTTTCTGGGCCTGGCTCAAACTAGGTAAATCCTTTTGGTGGTTTGTACCTGGTATAACCTGCTTGACTCTTTTCGCTTTTCTACTGACCAAAATTGAAAGCGATTTTGCTGGACGCGCTTATGCTGCGTACGGTGGCGTCTATATCTGTGCTTCTTTGCTTTGGTTATGGACGGTAGAAGACAATACGCCGGACAAATGGGACGCCGTGGGTGCTATTATCTGCTTAATCGGCGCAGCGACGATTTTGTTCGGCCCAAGATCGTGATAAACTAACCATTTGGCTTAGGTTTATTAGCTTTATCAGCGTACTTGCTACCAATTTTAATGAACCAAAAACAAAGTGCGTATTAACAGCGCTTGGCCTAGCTCCAAATTTCTGGCACAGCATAGCTATGAATGATCAAAAAGCCGAAACAGATACTGAAGAAGAACCAAGTGATTTCGTCCGAGCGCAAATTCGCTCGGATATCGCTGCTGGGAAACGAGAAACAATTATCACTCGCTTTCCGCCAGAGCCCAACGGCTATTTGCATCTTGGCCACGCAAAATCAATTTGCCTCAACTTTAGCGTCGCCGCAGAATTTGATGGCCGGTGTCATCTGAGGCTCGACGATACTAATCCCGCAAAAGAAGACGACGAATATATAGAAGCCATCAAAAAAGATGTGCAATGGCTTGGATTCGATTGGGGAGACCACCTGTACTTTGCTTCCGATAATTTCGAACAGCTCTACCAAATGGCCCTTAGCCTGATTGAGGCAGGTAAAGCCTACGTGGACGACTTAAGTGCCGAGGAAATAAAAGACTATCGGGGCACCCTTACCACGCCTGGCCGTGACAGTCCCTACCGCAAACGCCCAATAGATGAAAATCTCGGGCTCTTTATGCGCATGAAAAACGGTGAGTTTAAAGACGGCCAGAAAGTACTTCGCGCAAAGATCGATATGAGTTCAGCCAATATGAATATGCGCGACCCGGTCTTGTTTCGTATTCTTGATGCTTCACATCCTCGGACCGGCGACGAATGGAAGATTTACCCAACCTATGATTTTGCCCACGGTCAGTCGGATGCAATCGAGGGGGTAAGCCATTCACTATGCACATTGGAATTCGAAGGTCATCGACCCTTATATGATTGGTTAATCGAAAACCTGCCTGTGCCGTCACAACCCAAACAATATGAGTTTTCACGACTCAACATTTCCCATACGGTCTTATCAAAGCGCCGTCTGATGCAGTTGGTGCAAGAAAAGCATGTTAGTGGATGGGATGACCCTCGTATGCCAACGCTACGTGGTCTGCGCCGCCGCGGTGTGCCGCCGCAAGCGATAAGAAATTTCATCGCCAAACTCTCTATCTCGAAAAACGAAGGCGTTGTTGAGATGGCTGCGTTTGATTTCGAGATTCGTGAATACTTGAACCGTAATGCAGAGCGTCGGCTTGCGGTCCTGGACCCACTTAAAGTGATTATCGAGAATTATCCGGAAGGACAAACCGAAGAATTGGAAGCGGTCAACAATCCGCAGAACACCGAGTCCAATGTTCGCATGATACCGTTCTCCAGGGAAATCTACGTGGAGCGCGGCGACTTTATGGAAAATCCGCCGAAAAAGTTTTTTCGTCTCGGGCCGCACCGTGAAGTACGCTTGCGGTTCGCCTATTTCATAACCTGTACAGATATCATCAAGGATGCGAGCGGACAGATCCTCGAGCTTCGATGCACTTACGACCCGGAAACCAAGGGCGGTAATGCGCCTGACGGACGAAAAGTCAAAGGTACTATTCATTGGGTTTCAGCAGCAGATGCAATAGATGCGAAGATTCGCCTCTACGACCCATTATTTTCAAACGAAAACCCGGGTTCAAATGACGACTTTATTAACGATTTAGAACCGGTATCACTCACAGTAAAAAGTGGCTGCAAATTAGAACCTTCGTTGAATGATGCCGCAGTTGGCCAAGCTATTCAGTTTGAAAGAACTGGCTATTTTTGTGTCGATGTCGATTCCACACCGCAAAACCCAATTTTCAACCGCACCATTGCTTTGCGCGACAGCTGGGCAAAGCTGCAACAAAAATAAGGAATTCGCAAAGAATCTTGATTGAAATTTTATGTTGTTTGATTGGCAAAATACGAGTGCGATTTAAATCTCACTTAAATACTGTGATGATTGCCTTGGACCAAACACGTTTAACATTTCCCATAGGCTAATCGTTAAAAAAATTACATAGCAATGCTATGCAGTTTATATATATCTCCATTTATTGGCTAAAGCAGCCCTTTACGCCAAGCTAGCTGGCCACCTGCTGGTCTAAATGTTCAGAATGAAGGCCACTAGCCCAACACTTGCAGCCAACATAACCAGCGCCACAAATGGATTACCTGCAGTCGGGCCCTTCATTGAGGACTCTTTATAATCTCCATCCTCCTTATGGCCATGCATCATCGCGGCAATCAAACGTTCACCTTGAAACCGGTATAAGACTATAGCAACCACATGGATCCCAATAACGACATAGATAAGGGTCGCAATATCATAGTGAAACGTCGTAATAGTATCGCTTAAATCCTTACCCACTTTGTCGAATAAGGGACCCTCAACGTCTGAGTCATCGTTGGCAAAAAGGCCTGTTCCGGCTTGCGCACCCAATAATCCAATAAAAGCGATGACAGATAACCCGCCCATGGGATTGTGGCCCTTCCATCGCTGATGCGTGCCCGTAAGGAGGCCCCTTATATAGGACAAAATCGCCCGCGGCCCTTTTATGAAATCGAAGAACCTAGCGTGCCGGCCACCAAAAAATCCCCAAAGTATTCGGAAAAACACCAATACTAGGATTGATATGCCACTCCACTCGTGAACCATCGTCTCGTTTGAAAGACTGCTCCATCCTAATCCAGTGAGAATTGATATAATGACCAAAATTACCAAGACCCAATGGAATAGGCGTATAGGCATGTCCCATACAAATATTTTGTCTTTATCTTTTTCGAATTCATTCGCCATATCTTTGTTCCAACCATTGACACTTGAAAGCATCAATTTGGGCCGAAAAAGTACTGCCGAGCAAGCCCTCAAACGGAATTACAAAGGTTCGACTCTTAATTATAATTTATTCATAATAGTTCCATCGCGTAACTCAGATTTTGCCCGTTGCGGTGTTTCATCCCATCGAGCGTGCCAATGGGAGTCATAAATTGGATCAGTCCGACGGTCAGCCTGCGACCGAGGAACTAATCGGGTCTAGAGACAGCGGTGCCGCGTGTCTGGTGCTTCTGTTGCGTTTTTTTGGCATGCCAGGCGATGTGGAATCCATTCGCCACGAATTTGGGCAATCAGCAACACCGCTTGAAACAAAAGATATCATCCGTGCCGCCCGAAAAATCGGCTTAAAGTCACGCCCAATAAAATCAAATTGGGACCGGCTGCAAAAAACCAGCCTTCCCGCCATCGCTAAACTAAAAGACGACCAATTCATCATACTGGGCCAAATCACCGAAGATAAAATTTTGGTGCAAGAACCCGGCATTAATCGCCCCATTACCCTCACTCGAAAAGAATTCGAGCAAAAATGGGACGGTGATGTCATACTGGCCACAAGACGCGTTCCTTTGCTCGGCAAAGGTGGCAAGTTCGATATTACTTGGTTCCTGCCGGTATTGCTTCGTTATAAGAAAATTTTTAGCGAAGTGCTGGTTGCGTCGTTTTTCCTCCAAATATTTGCTTTGGTATCACCGCTTTTCTTTATGGTTGTTATCGATAAGGTTCTCGTTCATCGCGGTCTAACAACTCTGGACGTGCTAGTATTTGGCCTGATCGTCGTTTCTATCTTCGAAGTCTTTTTGGGACTATTGCGCACCTATATTTTCTCGCACACGACTAATCGGGTCGACGTAGAGCTAGGCGCTAAACTATTTGACCATTTACTAAAATTACCGCTTGCCTACTTCCAAGCGCGCCGCACTGGTGAATCAATAGCTCGCGTTCGCGAATTAGAAAACATTCGAAACTTCATCACTGGCTCTTCATTAACCCTCGTGATCGATCTTTTCTTCACGTTTGTCTTTTTCATCGTCATGTATATTTTTGCACCGACACTGACCTATATCGTGCTCGCCTCGATACCGTTTTATGTGGTGCTTTCCGTTGTGATAACGCCAATCCTTCGCCGCCGCCTAGAAGAAAAATTTCAACGCGGTGCGGTCAATCAAGCATTTCTAGTGGAATCTATCAGCGGCGTCGAAACCCTAAAAGCTATGGCGGTTGAACCTCAAATGCAACGCCGCTGGGAGGACCAACTCGCCGGATACGTTGGAGCCAGTTTTAAGACCAGCCATCTCAGCAACATCGCAGGTCAGTCTGCACAATTAATTAGTAAATTGACACTGGCTCTAACGTTATATTTCGGTGCCTTATTAGTCGTCGGTGGCGAGATGACGGTGGGCCAACTTGTCGGTTTTAATATGTTATCGCAACGCGTTATCGGGCCAATCTTACGATTAGCCAACCTTTGGCAGGATTTCCAACAGGCGCGTATATCAGTGGAACGATTGGGAGACATTCTTAATACTCCGACGGAGCCGAGACAATCCATGACCAGGGCAACTTTGCCGGAAATCCAAGGCCAAGTAGATTTAGAAGGTATTACCTTCCGTTATCAGCCGGATACGCCTGAAGTACTGCGCCGCGTAAATCTTAAAATTTCGCCCGGAGAAGTAATCGGCATTGTCGGTCCATCCGGCTCAGGCAAAAGCACACTCACAAAACTCATCCAACGCCTCTACATACCAGAAAGTGGCCGCATTCTCGTCGATGGGGTCGACCTTGCTATGGTCGACACCACTTGGCTTAGACGCCAAATCGGCGTCGTACTTCAGGAAAATATTCTGTTCAACCGTAGCGTTCGCGAAAATATTGCTTTGTCCGACCCGAGCATTTCCATGGATCGCATACTTGCCGCCGCCAAGCTTGCGGGGGCTCATGAATTCATTCTCGAGTTGGCAGAAGGCTACGATACCGAGGTTGGAGAACGTGGCAGTACGGTGTCAGGTGGACAACGCCAGCGCATTGCAATCGCACGTGCACTCGTGACAAATCCAAGAATACTTATATTTGACGAAGCCACTAGCGCACTTGATTATGAATCGGAAACAGCAATTCAACGAAACATGCGTGATATCTGTAAAGGTAGAACCGTAATCATCATCGCCCATAGACTGTCCGCGGTTCGTAACGCGAACCGGATAATCACTGTCGAAGCGGGTGAAATAGTAGAAGAGGGAACACATGATGAGTTGCTAGCAAAGAATGGTCGCTATGCGCGACTTTACTCTCTTCAATCTGGCGACGATGCCTCTAAGGAGGCAGACTGAATGCCTCCAGCTGAGCAAGATATAAGAAACGCAACTGCACCGGTTTCAAAGTCGGGTTTACGCGGTTGGTGGGAGCGCTATAAAGTACGCCATCGCGGCGAAGATGAACTTGCATTCTTGCCCTCTGCCATTGAAGTTATGGAGCGTCCCGCATCGCCAGTAGCACGAGCGATCGCGCTGACACTTTGCGCGTTTTTCGTCATCGCCTTAGGATGGGCATATATCGGCAAAATAGATATCGTTGCCGTCGCGCAAGGTAAGTTAGTGCCGTTGGGAGGCTTGCAGTCAATACAGTCCTTAGAAATCGGTGTGGTGCGGGCTATCCATGTACGCGATGGGCAAGAAGTCAAAAAGGGTAGTTTGCTAATAGAACTGGATCCGACGGAAAGCGAGGTGGATAAAGGCCAAGTAGTCCGAGAGTTTGTTGCCTCAGAGACAGAATTACTGCGACTTGACGCCAATCTTCGAGCACTTGATGGAACGCCGCCCAATTTTGTGCCGCCAGCAAATGCCTCCTCTCACCTGGTGCGGATGCACAGAGAAAAATTAAAAAGCGATTTACTCGCACACGAAGCGCAAGTTGCCTCTTACGATGCCGAACTTTCCCGACGAGTTGCAGAGCGCGCAGCTATTCTCGCCGAAATTGGTAAATTAAAACTTACTATTCCTCTCATCCGTGAACGCGAACAAGCCTTAAGAAAACTTATTAAAACAGGCAACGCACCAAGGAGACAATGGCTTGAGGTAAAGCAAGTTCTAATCGAACAGCAACAAAACCTAATCATTCACCGTCATCGAGCAATCGAAGCAGAAGCTGCTCTAGTTTCTGCGCAAAAACAACGCGATCAATTGAAAGCGGATGCGAGGCGGGAAGCACTCTCACTTATGGTCGAAGCACGCAACCGCATGAATGCAGCAGAATTACAGATGCGTAGTGCTCAGAAACGTGAGCGTATGCAACAACTCACGGCCCCAGTTGACGGTACGGTGCAACAGTTACAAGTTCGCACAATCGGCGGCGTGGTGCAGCCTGCGCAAGTACTCATGGTTATCGTCCCGAAAGATACAGTTCTAGAAGCCGACATTATGGTACTTAACAAAGATAAAGGTTTCGTGACGGCTGGCCAGGAGGCTCAAGTAAAGCTCGAAAGCTTTCCCTTCACCAAATATGGTACTATTCCCGGCACGCTAAAACACCTTTCCAGGGACGCCATACAGGATGAAAATCTAGGCTTAGTTTATGCCGGACGCGTCTCCTTAAGTCGCAACACTATCCGCGCCGCTGGTAA
>MDTA01200942.1_pt1 | contig 32023 bp, 26 predicted proteins | sample 811151 | NCBI WGS metagenome assembly MDTA01 (sample SAMN05326648, study PRJNA326480) | marine metagenome | isolation source: seawater | place: Indian Ocean: South | collected 2010
GGTTCATTTTCAAGGAAAATTATTGGCTGTTTGGAGAAAAGTTTAAATAAATGTGAAACGTTAATTTCATAAAGATTTTTTTATTAATACTAAATGATTTAATATAAAGAAAATATACTGATTATCGTTGAATAATAAATTTGTTTCTAGTTTTTTATTGTCAATATTATTAAGTTCATTTGAGCCAGTTTTTGGGGGAATTGCTTCAAGTAAGTTTAAAGAATTTGATGACTTTTTTTTAAATCATCTACTTATTGATAGTTTTGGAAAACAAAAAGAATCTAATTTTAAAAATTCTAATTTTGACATTAATATTTTTAATTCAACTAGATTTTATACCCCAAAGTATATAAGACCATTTTTTTCAAATTTGATAGCAAAACTTGAAAAACAATCTATAGATCAAGATTATATTGCTAATGAAGTAGATATTATCGCTGACGAGCAAAGTAGAATTGGCACTAAATTTATTGCGGAAGGTAATGTAATAATTAGGACGAATAATGCTGTATTAAAAACAAATAAATTTACTTATGATAAAAAATTAAAAATAATGAATATTGATGGGGAAGTAGCTTTTAAAACAAAAACTCAATATCTAAAGGCAAAAAATATTGAGTATGATTTTTTAAATAAAAAAGGTTTTATTATTGATGCTTTTGGATCTTTGAATCTTCAGTCATTATCAAATGTTTTGAATTATGAAATAGAGGAAGATTTAAGTGAAAATTTTGATGAAGATTTAGAAATTAATAACGTTATTTTACAAAGATCATTAAATTTAAATGTTGATAATGATTTATTACCTTCTCAAAATATTGAAAACAAATCCGGAAAAGAAAAACTTAAACCTGTAACTAGAAGAAGATTTTTTTCTAAAAGAATAGATATAAATGATAATATCTGGTCTTCAAAAATTGTTTTTTTAACTAATGACCCATTTAATAAACCTCAACTAGTTATGAAGAACAAAGATTTTAAATTATCTGTATTAGACGATGAAATAACTATAAATACAAAATGGTCTAGCTTCAATTTTGATGATAAATTATCTCTTCCAGTTGGTCCTCAGAATATTAATCTAGGTTCAACAAATAAAAGTAGTTGGGGAGCTGGTTATGACAAAAAAAAGTATGATGGATTTTACTTTTATCGAAATTCAGATACTTTTTATTTTGATAAGAAAAAAAATACTCAAATTGATTTAACAACAATTTTTAATTTACAAAGGGCTATTTATGGAAAAACGGAAAGTTTTCCTGCTATGAATGACTCTGTTAATGGAACGAAAATAAAACAAGATGCAAATTTTTTAGATTACTTTGCATTGAAAACAAATTTTAAAAGTTCTATAGAGAATTGGAATTTTAATTTAGAGGCCCAAACTAATTCTCTAGATTTTGAGAAGTTAGATAAAATTGTTGAGATTAATTCGAATCTCAAAAAAAGATTTTATGAGAAAAATTCATCTAACTTTAACGAATCCGGTGAAATAAGATTATTTGGGGCATATAATGATAAGACTAGTAATGGCTCCTTAGGTGATATTACTGTAAATAGTGCTTATGGACTTAGATATAATTTTGATAGTAGGAGAAAAACTGAAAATAATACAAAAAGTAATTTAGCATCAATTACTTATGGTAGATATAGTGCACCTGAAAGAACTAATGCAAATACTCTAGAAACAAGAAATAGGTTAAATTTATCACTTAAACAAATTAATGAATATAAATTATGGTATCCAAAATTAAAGGAATTTATAGATAAAGAAAATAAATATAGACCCTATAATATTTCTAAAGGTTTGTATTGGCTTACCGAAGTAAATTTAGATTTTTTTAGATATGATAATGGCGATAAGCAAGATTTGTTATTAATAAAAACTGGCCCAAAAATAATTTTGGGTAATTTTAAAAATGATTTTTTTGACTATACAGAATTTAGTCTTTATCCAAGATTTAAATTTAATAAGGGGAAAAGTCCTTTTAGTTTTGATCAGGTAGTAGATAATAAAGTTATTGAATTAAATATCAAACAACAAATATATAAATCATTAGCTTTAAAGCTTTCTGCAGATATAAATTTAGAGGATGATACATCTGATGATGAAAAATTAATAAATCCCACTATTGATATTTCCTTAAATAGAAGGGCTTATGATGTAAGTATTTATTATAACTTTGATAGTGAAGTTGGCGGGATTAAATTTAATGTATTTTCCTTTGATTTTGATGGATTAGGAGAAAAATTCTGAGCTTTTCTTAAAGACAAAATGTTTAATTAAAATTAATAAGAAAAATAAGTTCTTTACACATATTATAAAATTAAGAAATGGGGCCATAGCTCAGCTGGTAGAGCACCTGCATGGCATGCAGGGGGCCAGCGGTTCGAGTCCGCTTGGCTCCATTCAATTAAATTATTTTTAAAAAAATTAAATTCATATTTATTTTTTGAATAGAGTTTTTGAGATTTAATAATTCCCTGGATCAAAATTACCCGAAATCAAATATCTATTATCTGAAATGAATTTTAAATTAAAATACCAAAAAAATTTCTCAGGTCTTTAAATTAATAATCCAAAAATAAAAAATGGTGAACTTATTGATAAATTTGCAATAGTATTAAATCCATAAATTAAATCTGTGCCCGATACTAAACCTTGAACCTATAGCTTAGCGTGCCCGCCTGATGCATAAGTTTTTTATCATTCCATAATTCTTAAATTTAAATTTCCATCTTTTACTTTAGAGATTTGAAAATATTTTAAATTAATTTCCTCAAATCTACCCATTTGATATGGACCATTCATTAGATATATTGTAATTAATAAAAATGCATTAAATTAAGATTGTTAAAGGTTAAAAAGTTATTGGAATAAGTTGTTTTACTTGTTGGTTGTAAAAATAATAATTGATAATTATTTATTGTGAGAGATTAAAAATAGCCTAATTTATTTTTTGGAATTTAGTAAGTTTTTTTAATTAAATTAAAAAGGAAGTATCTTATCAGTTATTATCTAAACATAATTATTGCAATTAGATTGAATGTCTATAAGGAATTTTTTACCATATTTTTTAAAAAAACGATTGTGGGGAGACAGGGATAATTTTGGCCTTGTGGCAGAAAAAACTGATCCATCCTGGAGGGAGTGGCATCAAATACATACTGAATTTTATAAATCTAATCAAAGAGGCTTTTTAGGAGGTAAAGTAAATGATATTGGTTACTCTATACTAAAAAAAATAGATCTAGAAAATAAAAATATTTTAGAAATTGGTGCCGGTGATATAAGACATATTAATTTTTGGAGAGGTCAAAAACCTTATAATTATGTTCTGGCTGATATTTCTAATGAAATGATGGGAATTGCTGAAAATAAACTTAAAGTTAAAAATATTAAATATGAAAAATTATTACTAGATAATGAAAGGAAATTACCTTTAGATGATGAATCTGTTGATATTGTGATTAGTTTTTATTCTCTTGAGCATATATATCCTTTAGAGGAATATTTGAGAGAGGTTTCTAGGGTATTAAAAAAAGATGGATTAGTCGTAGGCGCTATACCTTCAGAGGGCGGAATTGTTTGGGGATTGGGAAGATACTTTACTTCTAGAAGATGGTTTAAAAAAAATACACAAATTAATCCTGATAAAATAATCTGTTGGGAACACCCTAATTTTGCTGATTATATAATTAAAAATTTGGACTTATTTTTTAAAAGAAAAATGTTAAATTTTGAACCATTCAAGATTCCCTTCATAGATACTAATCTAATAATTAAATTTATTTATATAAAGGAATAAAAAGGTTTGTAAAAACTACATTATTAGGAATAAGCTTCTTATCCTTAATAAATAAGGCCTGTTATGGTAAATTATTAGTTGACTTCATTGGGAATTTAAAATATGAGCAAGAAGAATATTATTAATGAAAAGAACTTTATCACTACATCAAGTAACTCAGAAAACGATGTAATAAAATTTTATGAAGAGTATGCTGACAATTGGGATAATAGATTTGGCGATTTCAAATCAACTAATCATTTTTTAGAAAAAAGATTTAGTATTTTTGAGAAATTCATAAAAATAAATAAAAAAAATTCAAAAAGTGCACTAGAACTTGGTGTGGGAACAGGAGTTTATATTAATAAACTTACTAAATTGTTTAATAAAATAACTGCTGTAGATGGAAGTAATCAAATGATAAGTATTCTCAAAAAAAAGGTTTCAAAGAATAAAATAAAAAATGTCGATTGTTTATGTCTGAATGTTCTAGACATGAAAGAATTAAAAGATCAAAGTTTTGACTGCATTTATTTTTTTGGATTAATCGAACATATTGTGGATACAAGTAAATTTTTAAATGAGATGAAAAGATTATTAAAACCCGATGGAATAGTTATTGGAGTTACACCAAATAATAATAGTCCTTGGTATAAATTGAGAAAATTAATAAGAGGAACTGGCCTTCATTGCTCTACAGATAAATATTATGATGAAAAATCAATTAATCAATTATTTGAAAAAAATGGCTTCAAAAAGGAGAGACTAATATTTTGGGGGGCTGTTCCTGCAGGTATTAGTGATATTTATTTTTATTTTTTGCTTTTAATTGAGATAATCTTTGAAAGGTGTTTTCTAAAAAAGTATTTAGGAGGCATGACTTTTATTTACAGAATAAACAAATAAATAATACTGAATATCTTGCATCAGATATTTATGAATTTTCAAAATTAATATAAAAAATTTTAAAAAAAGAAAAATAAAAAAGATTTCAGATTTTATCAATTATTTATTCAAGGTTATATGTTGAATTTTAGTTGTTATTTTTTGTCTTAAAAAGAATTTCTTCAATTATCTATCTAAAAAGAGTGATTTGTTTAAAATTTTTTACGGCTTTTTGATATACAATTTTACCTTCAAAAAATTTAATGTAAACTTCCTTTGCATTTTTAGATTGATCTTTAAATTTTTTACTTTTTTTAAAATATTTTTCTAATGACAAATAAAGTGAATTCTTATCTTCTTGATTAAAGTTTATTCCAATATTGTGTTTTTTAATTAATGATTGAAGAGTACCTTCAAGTGATGTAAAGATTGGAATTCCAAGAGATAAATATTGATATATTTTATTAGAAATTGATAGTTTAAAAAATGGACTATTTTTATATGGAGCAATACCTACAGTAGCTTTTTTAGATAATGTTTTTATAGTGCTTGATGTAACCCATCCTGGCAGATAAGTATTTTCTAGTTTCCCAATTCTTTGGTTTACATTTTTCCAATATGGTCCATCTCCACAAAAAACAAAAATCCAATTTTTTTCATTTTTAAATGCTTTACTAACGGTAAAAATAAGTGTTTCAAAATCTATGCTTTTAGAAAATGATCCTGAGAATAAGATTATTTTTGTGTTTTTGTCTATTTTTTTAAAGATATTATTTATTAATTTTACTTCATTGTTTTTTTTAGCTTCACTATTATTGATGGTTTCTATATGACTTAAGGGAAAAACAAAATCATTTTTTGATGGGGATATGTTAGAAAAATCATAAACCCAATTCAGATATCCTTTAGTTATTGATGAAATAGATGAAGATTTTTTGCAGGTCCAGATACCCAAAAAGTAATATGGATACAGTAAGATTTTTGCTACTTTCTTTAAAAATTTAGGTATGTTTGCTATATAAATATCAGGCCACATATCTTTAACATCCAAATTATATGGGATCTTATTTTTTCTACACCAATATGCTGCAATAAAAGCAAACTCTATAGGAGGGTAACCAATAAAGACTTTTTCTGGCAAGGGACCTTTGTAATTTTTAAGTTTAGTAAAAAGATTTAATCCTAATTGAGCATGATCCACTAATCTTCCCAAGCCAATATTATTTTTGTAGCCAATAGAAGGTATTAAATTTATTTTTAAAGAGTCACTATAATCTATAACATTAATTTTTTTATATCTATGCTTTTTCTTTTGATGAAAAAAATTTGAACTCCAAATAACAACCTCGTCTCCAGTTTCTATTAAGGAATTCGCTAAATTAATTGCTCTCATTGGCCTAGCAAATTCCCCATCAATATGTAATGGTTCTCCAGTTTGAAAAATCCAAACTAACATAATTAAGAGATATTTCTATTACTTTAAGATATAATCTTAAATTTGAAAAATAATTTTTAGTTTGGTGAGTTTTATTTATTATTAATAAAATTCGTTTTCTTAATTTAAAATAGAGTTTTTGTTATTTATATAATAAATCAGGATCTTTTTTGACTTCTCTGAAAAAAACGATAAGTGAAGATATAATCAAGCCAACAAATGTATAACTTAAAATTATTTGTAATTTATTTATAGATACTTTATTGATTATCATCTCTTCGTTGGAATAAAAATCTAAAATTATTTTTTGTTTATATTTTAAAAATTCTATATATTTTTTTACTGTCACGTAATTTTCAATAACATGTGAGTCAAGTTCATTTTTGAGTAGATTATATTCAACAAGTTCTTCTGAGGAAAATTTTGGAAATTTATTTTGTCTGAAAATTTTCTTATTTATATTTTCTATCCTAGTTCTTCCATTATTTATATTATCTAGAACTTTTAAATTTAATTCATACCTTATTTTATCAAGGTATTTTAAATCAACATTTTCAACTATTCCCTTAGTATTCAAAAATTTGTTTATTTTTATAATTGATTTATTAAGATTTTTTTTTGATAATTCTTTGATTCCAATTATTTCTTTTTCTTTTTTATCAAAGCTAAAATAAATATATTTTTCAAATTCATTTCTAATTAATTTTGAATCTTGTTCAACAATTTCTTTTGTAAAAGCCTTATTAACAAAAATAATTTTATTGTACAAAGGATTAGAGTGAATTTCTGGAGATTCTGCGAAGTAAGCAATCGGTTTTGCTCTGTTTGAATTTATTGGAATAGAAATATCAAATTTTATAATGTTTGAGATATTCCAAAAATTCTTAGATATATTTTTTATATGTAAAACTTCATCTCTTAAGAAATAATATTTTTCTTCAAAAATAAATGTTTGCATACTTTTATAATATGGTTTTTTTGCAAAGGCATAAATTAAAGCTATTAAAGAAAACAATGCAGTAAATTTTAAAAGAAAAGTTTTTTGTTTTAAAATCTTTTTTATTAAAAAAAAAGGGTCTATAACTATTTGATCGTTTTTATTTGTAAAAATAGAATTCAATTTCAAAAAGATATTGCGTTAATTCCAATATATTAATTACTAATTTCTCTTATTTAAGAATTTGTTGAAAAGCTCAATTTTTTAATTTGTAAATAATTTTAGTTGTTATTTCAAATAGTTAGATAATAATTGCTTATAATTAATTTTTATTATCTTTAAATCATGAAGAAAATTCCTTTTTGTGATTACAAAAGATTGTATACAGACTATAGAGAGGATTATCTAAATATTTTTGATCAAGTAGCTAGCAGTGGCGGTTTTATAATGCAAAAAGCACTGAGCGACTTTGAATCAGAGTTAGCAAGTTTTATTGGATGCAAATATTCTATTGGAGTTGCAAATTGCACTGATGGACTTGAAATTTGTTGGCAAACCATTGGGTTAAGACCAGGAGATGAAGTGATATGTTGTTCCCATACTTTTATAGCTACAGCATCATCAATTGTTATGGCAGGAGGCACTCCAGTTCCTGTAGAAATAGGGCATGATAATCTCATAGATCCAGAAGCAGTTGCTGATGCTATCAACCCAAGAACAGTTGGCATCATGCCTACTCAATTAAACGGCAGAACCTGTGATATGGAAAAAATAATGAATATAGCAGATCGGTATAAACTTTTTGTTGTAGAGGATGCTGCACAAGCTCTTGGATCTAAATTTAAAGGAAAGCATTCTGGAACTTTCGGAAATTTAGGAGCAATTAGTTTTTATCCAGCAAAAGTTATGGGTTGTTTTGGTGATGGTGGTGCAGTTATTACAAATGATGAGAGGAAATTTGATAAAGCTTTTCAGCTTCATGAACAAGGAAGGGATCCCAACGGAGAGTTAAAGTCATGGGGAAGAAATAGTCGTCTAGATAATATTCAGGCAGCAATTCTTTCTTTTCAATTAAAAAAATATACCCAGGTTATTGATAGAAGAAGAAAAATTGCTTCCTATTATAACTCTAGACTTTCAATTCTCGAGGAACTGTCTCTACCCCCTGCCCCAATAGAAAATGGTGATCATTTTGATATCTATCAGAATTATGAATTTACCGCAGAGAGAAGGGATGAACTTAAGGATTTTTTATTAAAAAGGGGAGTAGGTACACTTGTTCAATGGAATGGTAAAGGTGTACATCAGTGGGAGCCACTTGGATTTAATATTAAACTTCCAAAGGTTGAGGAATTCTTTAGAAAGTCCATTATGATCCCAATCTGGCCTTACCTTTCTGATGAGGATTTAGAGTATATTGTTGATAGTATTATTGCTTTTTACAGAAAATGATTAAAAAGCGTTTATTTGATATTTTTTTAAGTAGTGTTGGTTTGATTATTTTTATACCGGTTTTGTTACCTTTGATTTTTTTAGTTTGGTTGCAAGATTATAAAAATCCTTTTTACGTAGCTGATAGAGTAGGTCAAGGAAATAAAAAATTTAAGCTGGTTAAGTTAAGGTCAATGATTGTTGATGCGGATAAAACTGGAGTTGACTCAACAAGTAAAGATGACGTTAGAATTACAAAAATTGGAAAATTTATTAGAAAATTTAAATTCGATGAATTAACTCAATTATGGAACGTTTTTTTAGGAGAGATGTCTTTTGTTGGTCCTAGACCAAATGTTGAAAGAGAAACTAAACTTTATACCGTTGCAGAGAGAAAACTTCTTTCAGTAAAACCAGGTATTACAGATATTGCTTCAATCGTTTTTTCTGATGAAAGTGAAATATTGCAACCCTTTTCTGATCCTGATATTGCTTACAATCAATTGATTAGACCAAGAAAAAATAAATTGGCGCTTTTTTATATTCAAAATGCAAAAATTTCGCTTGATTTAAGTTTGATTTTATTAACCTTAATTGCAATATTCAATAAATCTTTTTCTTTAAAAATACTTGTAAGAATTATTAGAAAAATTGGAGCAGAAGAAGAAATCCTTGAAATAGTTCGTAGGAATTCAAAGCTTACACCAATTCCACCTCCTGGGTCTGAATTTATTGTTTATTCGAGAGACTAATTAAGAGAATAATTAATATAGTTTTTATTTAAATATTTTCAAAGCTTCAGAAAAAATATAGTTTGAATCAGGATAATAAATTTCTTCATGAATGGGACTTGAGGGTGCAGGGCAATTTGGTAGTGATATTCTCTTAGGAGCACTATCAAAAATATTAGAAGGAACTTTCTCAAATATAGAGGCTATTATCTCAGCACCAATCCCGCATGATTTCCAACCACCATCAATAATTAATAGTCTTTTTGTTTTCCTTATTGATTTTTCGATAACATCAGTCTTAAGAGGATTTATTGACCTTAAATCAATTATTTCAGCATTAATGTTTTCTTTTTGCATTAAATCAACTTTTAATTTTTTCGCAAGATATGTTGAATAACTATTCCCAATTACCGTAATATCTTTTCCTTTTTCAATACATTTAGGACCAAAATCTTCTATTTTTTTTTCTGATACCGGTTCAATTCGATCTTCTTGTTCATAAAGCCATCTATCATCAATATAGATAACTGGATCTGGACATAAAACTGAGGCTATTAATAAATCTCTAGCATCTTGAACTGTTGAGGGCATAACCACTCTTAATCCTGGTACATGTGCAAACCAACTATGAAGTGATTGCGAATGTTGAGCGCCTTGACAACCACCTCTATTAATAATTGCTCTTATGGTAACTGATGCATTGATTTTTCCTCCAAACATATATGACCATTTTGCGGCCTGATTAACTATAGAATCCATCGAATAAAGCATAAAATCCATTCTTGGATGTACTATTATTGGTTTCATTCCACATAAAGATGCTCCTACTGCAGCACCTGTACATGCAGACTCAGATACAGGAGTGTCTATGATTCTTGCCTGACCATATTTTTTGTCAAGGTTGCTCATTGTATTCCCAACATACCACGGGCTCCAGAGACCTTGCCCAAGGACAAAAACCTCAGGGTAGTTCTCAAGTAAGTAGTCGAATGCACTATGAATAGCTTTTGAGTATGTAGATTGAATCATTTGAAAACGTTATCTAATAAAGATTCTTTAGTTGGATATGGATCATTCATCGCACGTTCCCATTCAAAGCTTACTTTTTGTTTTATATCTTGATCTAGATTATCCTGCTCCTGTTTCGACCAAATATTTTCTTTAATCATTGCATCAGTTAGATTTTTCAATGGATCTTTGCTTTTCCAATATTCAAGATCCTCTTTTGAACGAGAGACTCCAACATCTATATCTTCCCTCCAATCAACATGTCCAAACCATCTATAAGTAACTGCCTCAATTAAGAAGGGTTCAGGACTTTCTCTCATTTTTTTTATAAAGGATGCAGATGTTTCATAAACTGAACTAAGATCATTACCATTAATTAACTTTGATTTTATATTATTTGCCTTTGCAAATCTAATTACTGTATTTTGTGGTTGCCTCAAACTTATATGCATATGACTAGAAAAAAGATTATTTTCCACGACGAAAAGTATAGGTATGTTCGAGACTTTTGCAAAGTTCATTGATTCATGAAAGACACCTTCTTCAGTTGCTCCATCTCCGAGATAAGCTACAGCAATATTCTTAGAATCTTGCAGTTTTGAAGCAAGGCCAGCTCCTAATGCTAAGGGAACAGTTCCAGTAACTATAGGCACAGATCCAAAAAATCCATTCTCAGGATTTGATAAATGCATAGATCCACCCATTCCTTTTGAAAATCCAGTAACTTTTCCTAAAACCTCCGCAAATAAACCATGAATATTATTATTCATACTAAGAATATGCGCATGAGATCTGTGAGCGCCAAATACTCTATCTGTCTTTAGTAAATTATTTGCAATTCCAACAGCAATAGCTTCCTGACCGACACCTAAATGAACGGGACCCTTTATTAGGCCATCTTTCTTTGCTTTGGCAATTTGAAATTCGCATGATCTGATTAAGCTCATTGAATAAAGAGATTTAAAAAGTATTTTTTTATCTAAACCTTTTATTTTTATTTCTCCATAATCAAAATTTGAATCCATTTCATAATTTTTAGATTCTTTAAAATTGTTATCTTTCATTTTATATATACTAATATTTTATTTTATATTATTTTTATGCTTTTAAAAAATAACTTCAAATTTTACTTATAAAGGATTTTTATATTCTGGAATAATTTCGCTTAAAATTCTAATAACTTTTGAGCGATCTAGATTCTTAATTGCATCCTCTAGTTTCAGAATATCTTTTTTTAAATCATCAAAAAGGATCATATTTTCCCTCGCTCTAAAAATTAATGGATGTTCTGTTTTTAATGACTTGCCATTTATAAGTAATTCTTCATACAGTTTTTCCCCAGGTCTTAACCCAGTAGTAATTATCTCAATATCACCATTCGGGTTATTTTTATTTTTAATTTTAAGACCGCTTAGACTTATCATCTTCTCTGCAAGGTCTTTTATAAATATTTCTTCACCCATATTTAATAGAAAAACATCGCCACCTTTAGCCAAAGCAGAGGCCTGAAGTACTAATTGTGATGCTTCGCTAATGGTCATGAAGAATCTTGTAACTTTTTCATGTGTAAGAGTTATGGGCCCGCCTTTATCTATTTGTTTTTTAAAAAGTGGTACGACAGATCCTGAGGAAGCTAAAACATTTCCGAACCTAACCATCGAAAAACAAGTTGAATTATTTTTTTTTGAAAATGCTTGTACTATTAATTCGGCAATTCTTTTTGATGCACCCATAACATTTGTTGGCCTTACTGCTTTATCAGTAGATATTAGTACTAGTTGTTTAATAGAAAACTCATCAGCAGCTTTGCATAAATACCAAGTTGAAAAAACATTGTTTTTTATACCTTGAATAGGATTTGTTTCTACTAGTGGAACGTGCTTGTAGGCCGCAGCATGAAAAATAATATCAACTTTTTCCTCTTTAATAACTTTTTTTATTAATTGATAATTTGTTGCCGAGCCTAAATAAGCCTTTACTTTTAAATTACTTTTAGATGTCTCCTCATTAATATTATAAAGATTTTCCTCACTATTTTCTAAAAGAATAAGAGAATTCGGATTATTATCAAGGATTTGCCTGCATAATTCAGATCCAATTGAACCTCCTGCACCGGTAACAAGTATATTTAATTTTGCTACACTTTTGCTAAGAAGTTTATAGTTTGCTTTTGCAGGTTCTCTGCCTAAAATATCTTCTATTGTTATTGGCCTTAATAAATCAATTTTTGCTTTCCCACTAGTTATGTCTGTTAGAGAAGGCACCCTAAATATGGGTATGTCGAGTTCTTTAATATCATTAATTATCTCACTTCTTCTTTTAGTATTTAGGGAAGGAATTGCTAAAAGAATTTTGTCAACTTTTGGAAGTTTTAATAAATCTTTTGGAGCATAAATCGGAATTCCATATAATTCTCTTCCCCATAATCTAGAAGAATCATCTACAAAATATTTAATTTTGTAAGTTTTATCTAAGTTAAGCGAAACTGCAAGTTGTGCTGCAGCTGCCCCAGCTCCATAAATACCAACAGAAGTAATTCGATTTTTTGAAATTTGATTGTAGTTTGAAAATATTTCGCTGATTGAGAAAATTAATATGCCTTTGATGCCTGAAATAATTATCCAAAATAGAATCCAATAATTTAATTTAAACTGATTTGAGAAAAATAGATTACTTAGTATAAATAATAATGAAGTAAAACCAAGATTTCTTATTGTTACTCCATATATAACCTTATTCTCGATATAAAGGCTAAGACCTTTATATTGACCTGTAAGAATAAAAAAAGGAATTGCGAAAATAAGTGCTGTAGCAGTAAATAATAAATTATTAATTAGAAAAATATTTAAAAACTTATTAAATAAAATCAGATATGCACTATTAGCAGAAATTACTAATATTAATAAATCGAAAATAATTAATATTAGCCTTCTTATAATTATAGGTTGCTCTAAGATTTTGCTAATAAATAAATCTCTTTGACCTCTTAATTTAATGAAAAAATTCATATTAGTATTTTATCAAAATATAAAACTTATTTTTTCTGAATACTTTTTAAATGAATCTTTTCTAATTCTGTAACTAACTTTTCGTAAACAATTTCAAACTTATATTCATTTGTGTATAAATTGAAAGAATTGTAAGACTTAATTTTTAATTCGTTAGGCGAATTCATTATTTTTATAAGTGTGTTAGTTAGATTTTCCACATTGCTGCTTTTATAATACCAACCTATATCATGATTTTTAATTAATTTTCTTACTTTCCCATCTAAAGGTGACAATATAGGTAATCCTAACGACATATAGTCAATATATTTGTTTGGCAAATTTAATTTGTAATTTAGTATATTTTGCAAAGGAGAGATACCAACATGACATTCTTTTGCAAGTTTTTTGGCTTTTTCTCTATTAATCCAACCAAGAAAAATTATATTTTTATTATCTTTAAAAAGATCTTTGAAATTTTTTTCAGAACTTCCTTCTCCAGCTATGTAAAGCTTGTATTTAATTTTCTTAGATGAGAGTATATTTAGGGATTTTGAGACAGTTTCAAAATCATAAACAGACATCAATGAACCTATGAAAATTAACTTAAGACATGATTTTGGATTAGCTTTTTGGTTAAATATTTCTGAAGAAACTAAATTATCACGAGGTGGAACTATTGGGGAAGCAAAAGTTTTACTGACCTTTCCAAAAAGAAACAATTTTAAAAATTTATTAGAGTATTTTTTTCTAAAATAATTCGCAATTTCAATAGTTGGAGCAGTTATGTAATCACTACAAATATTTATTATTGAAGCATAAATGCTATAGGGGAGAAAAATTATTTTTAAAATAATTTTCTTTATTTTAAATATATTTTCTTTATCCCAAAAGATATCAGGCCAAAGATCTTTTACGTCAGTAACTATTGGTATATTTTTTAATTTGGCATAAATAATAGATGCTAGAGACCATTCAATAGGAGGATATCCAATGAATATTAAATCAGGTTTCTCATTCTTTTTTAAAAGATACAATAGAAGATTAAAAAATAGAATATGATGATCAAAAAGTCTCCCCAAACTTAGGTTTTTTTTGTATCCTGGCGAGGATATTAAGGTTTCTTTTAAATTACCCCCAAAATATTTATAGGATTTATGTTTCCTAAATATTTTTTTTTGATGATAAAACTTTGTTGATATTATTTCGGCTTTATGTTTCTTTAAAATTAGAGCTGTGCCTAAATTGATAGCTCGCATTGGTCTGATATCTCTACCATCACATTTTAAAGGTTCTCCAGTTTGTAAAATCCAAACGAGCATCTTAATGCTTACACTCAATAATTATTTTATATTAATTTTCTCAATATAAAATTTATTTTATTAAATTGAAAAAAACATTTTTTCTTTTATTTTCTTTTATTTTATTTTAGAAAAGTTCTTTGAATTAATGTTTGGGAAAATTGATATGGCAAAGATAAAAATTGGAATTATGGATATTAAGTCTATATAAAATATCCAATATAAATACAAGAAAGACGATATCAATTTAAGAGATTTATTATTAATCTGTATAGGTGATAAAATTATTTTTGAAAAAAATAAATGTATCGAAGCAAAAACTAAAGGAGAAAAAATTCCAAAATAGTAATTAAGTTGTTGCAATATACCAGCTGCAGAAATATAGCCTAATTTTTGGGTATAACAAGAAACTAACATAAAATAAGGATCTAATATTGTTCTTCCCCATAATGAGCTAAATATAGAAAAAAAAGAATTTTTTAAACTTAAAAGTTGATTGAAATCTATTGTGTTATTTCTGGCTTGAAAATTTAATAAAAATACAAAAATAAATAACAAAATAATGATAAAACTAACCAAGGTTTTTTTGTTAAGAGAACTCTTTTTATACGAAGAAATCTTAACTAAGGCTAATGCAGTAATAATTATCAGACCTTGTCTTTCAGCGAACATATTTATATGCAATATGTTTATAAAAAAAAATGGTATTAGAGAATATTTCGGTTTTAAAAACAATAATGTTATTAAAGGAATAAAAAGTTTGCTCATTACTAGCGTAAAATATGGAAGTTTGTAAATTGAGAATCTACTTTCCAAATATTTTTGAAAATCATATGAATTATTTGTTAGTAGTTCAAAAATATTGCTGAAATGAAAATTACTTGATTTTGGAAGAACAATAAAAGTAATGAAAAAAGCAAAAATACAGATTATATAACCAAGAATTTTATTACTAGATATTTCTTTCAAAGTTGAGTAAATTCTATTTATTAATTGTGAATTTGCTAGTTTTAAAAATTTAATGTTTCTTATACCGAGGTAATTAGAGTAAATAGACAAGAATAATAAGAATATATAAGTAGCAATCAAGATAAAATTTAAATAAGTCGTTTGAAATCTTCCATAGACTGCAACTATATCCTTATGAAGTATTACTGAAGGATAAATATAAATTAATGGAAATGTGAATATTAAGGATTTGTCGAGATAATTTAAATATTTAGATTTTGAAATAATTAATAATAACAAGCAAAAAAGGAAAAAAAGTAAGATATTTTTACCTGTAAAATAGGAAGTTATTATATTAAGGTTCCATTCCATAATTAGTTAATAATTAAATCAATTTTTTGCACAAATTAAGAAATTAGAAAAATCTTTGTTGCTTCAGGAATAGTTTCTTTGAGTTTATTAGAGAGCTTTAATTCCTTACAAATTATATTTGAAGATAATTTTGATTTAATTATTTCATTGCTTGTTATACAAATATTAAAGTCAAATTCTTTTAAACTAAAATCTTCTAAAGTTTGCAGATTTTCAGAAAATTTTGGATATAAATGCCCTTGGAACCATTCTTCGTACAAACTTGGGTAAATGTATATATTTTTTTGAAAGCCTAAATAATCTAATCCAGTAAGGAAGTCAGTACAGCCTCCTAATATTTGATTATAGTTATTATAGTTTTCAAATAAAATTAAAACCTTTGAAGTTTTATTTTTTTCTCGAATTGGAAGTTGACAGAAAAATTTATCATATTCTTTTTTAATCATATTTAAGTCAATTAGACTTGCTTTTTTTAGGTTTTTTGGGATAGATATAATTTGCATCAAAGATAAATTAAAATAATTTATTAACTTAAAAATTGACATATTATTTGAGTTATCTGAAAAATAACTTTTGGTTTGTGTATGCCTATTTATTTTTATGGTTGTCCATATAATTGGTGTTACCAGAAAGTAACTTACTATAAAAATAAAATAATTAAAAAAGTTACTACTATTAATGGTTATAGATATGATTGAAAAAATTAGTAATGAAAAAGCTTCATTACTTTTGGTATCTAAAAATCTGAACAAGTATGATTCGTTCATTATAAATATGAAAGTAAAAATTGTTATTAAAAACTTGTAATGTAAATTTATTTCCGAACTTAAAATAATAATATTTAATGCGATGTTAGGAATATTTAATATTATTGATCTTGATAGGCAAACTGGTCTTGCTATTGTTTTGTAACTAGCTTTATTTTTTTTTGATAAACCTATAACATTAGCTAATCTTTTAATTGCTTTTATAGATGTACCGCTAGAAATTAATTTTATTAAATAAATACCTAAGATAGTTATTAAATGCGGTATAAAATTTAATAATATAATTTCTTTATTAACAAAATATTCAACAATAGAAAAACAAAGTATGATAACAATATTAATAACTCCGCACGTTATTGATAGGATAGATGAGGTAAATGTAAGAAGATAACCAATAATGTAGTCATTTAAACTAATTAAACTCGGGTCATTATATAAAATATAAACTGAAGCTGAAACTAAAATAAAAGGAAAAAAATTATAGTTTTGTGTTAAAAAAGTTGAAGTAATTATTCTTGGACTCAAAATAAGTATTGAACACATAACGAACTTACTTAAATTTATTTGAGGGATTAATAATGAAAAAAATAAAATTATAAGAAAATAACTTATTAATCTAAACTTTATTGGAGATATCTTTCTATACATAGAAATTATAAATTTATTTTGATACCAGAGTGCTTCTTTATGATCAAATTTATTGTGTCTCTTCTCATTATTATTCATAAATATGTCTTGCCTTAAATAAAACATTTGCACCATTGCATCGGTATATTCAATTCCCAAGAAATAATTTTTTGATTTGTAGATTACAGAAGAAATAACTTTTATTAATAATTGAATAGAACTAATCTGTAGATCTAAAAAAAATTTTAGTATTTCAAAATAATTTATCTTTTTCATTTTTATATCTTAATCAAGAATTAATTTCTTTATTTATTAGTCGATCTTTTAATCCCAAAAATATACAAATTGAGGATGAAATTATTAGAGCTATTAAGCAACTTATTGGTTCCAAAAATGGATTCTTAATTATAGAGAAATAGAGAAACATAATTGAAATTGATGCTTGGCAGATCAAGATAAAATTTGGGAGAATTATATTCTCAAGCTTATAGGTAAGAAACGTATTTAATATAACCCAAAATGTGAATGTAAATCCAGTTGCTAAAGCTGCCCCCATTGAACCAAATTTCGGCACTAATATAAAATTTAATATTATCCCTAAAATTGCTGCTGAAAAATTAGTAGTGATACTGTAAAAAGTTTTTTCAGATTTCCAAATTCCAACTGAACATATAGAGTAGAAACCAAAACAGATAATTGGCCAAGTCAAAATTCCAATTAGTTTCCAAGAATCATAATATTCCTCTGTTGTAAATAATCTTATAATAAATGGAGATAAATATGATAAAACCATCATTATAGTAAGTGATATTCCAAGATATATTTTTGACATTTCTGAGATTAATCTATTACCATTTTTTTTATAAATAAGATCCATTGCCCATGGCCACCAAGCATTCCTGAATGGATATACAAATCCAGAAATTATCAATGATAATTTAGCTGCGACAGAATAAAGTCCTAATTCATATTCCCCTCTATAGATATCAATGAAAAATCTATCAGCTGTGTTCATTAAATAAAATATTATTGAAGCAATAGACAAAGGTAAGCCAAACTTTAAGACTTTGGGCCATAAAAAATTATGTATCTTGTCTAGGGATAGATAGTTCTTGATTTTGTAAATTGAAAAAATTGAAGCGATTAAATAACCTAAAGTTGTTCCTAATAAATATCCAAATATTCCAAGTTTCAATTTCAATACAAAATAAATAATAAATGGAATTTCAATAATTATTCTTAAACTAGTTAATAATACAAATTGAGTTGGTTTATACCTTAATCTAAAAACTTCTGCAGATTGACTTGTTAGTTGGCTAAAAATAACACCTGCAAAAAGGATAATAAAGTATCGGTAAGATAATTCTCCTTGAAAAAAAAATAGATTTATATAATTTGAAAATATTGAAATTAAAAATATTAAAAAAAATCCCCAAATTATTCTTAATTGAAAAATTGACGAAATTAAAATTGACTGAGCTTTTAAACCATTTTTTTTCTCTTTATTAAAATATAAACTTTGAGCAGAATCCATCCCTAGACTTATAAATTCTCCTACTAATAAACCAATTTGTAAAAGTAGTTCTATCCTTCCATATTCTGTAGGGGTAAATATTCTGGTATAAACGGGTATCAATAAAATAATTATTGATCTACTAATTAAAAAACCAAACCCATAAGTAATTGCCTCTTTGGAGAATTTATTTACTATATTCATTTCTTGCCAAATACTTGTACTTTTTTAATTGATAAATCGCTGCCTTAGTTAGAGGAATATTTATCGATTTAATACTTGCTTTTCTTGAATTTGGGCAAAATTGATTTAAATACTTATAGCATTTCATTTCATCAATACTATATTGAATTAATTCACCCAACTCAATATTATTTCTTTGGAAAGATTTAATCACTTTAGAGCGTTCAGGCACAAGTACTGTGTAATGTGAGTAAGTAGCCTCTTTATCAAATCTTGGAAAAACCCAACTTGAAAATCTTTTGAAATTTTTATCATATATTTTCGCTATCGACCTTCTCTCATGGATTATTTCATCATATTTTTTAATTTGGCAAATCCCAATTTCTGCTTCGAAAGGTAACATTTCATCGAAAGCATCTTTTGGTAAAGATATTTTATTATCCAGATGGTAGGCTTTAGTTATGCCATCCAATATTTTTGTATTCTTTTGAAGCCACCAAATAATCCGGTAAAAAAAAGGTTTAAAAATAAAAAAACATTGCAAGGAATAAATTTTCCTATAGATTATTTTCAAAATTGAGGGTTTACTCTTTAAATTATCCCAATAATCTCTCACTTTATGTGCTAATTCTTCATCATTAAAAGATAACATTCCTCCATATATTGTTGTAATTATTTTGCTTATATTTAAACCATAAAGAGATACGTCACAAAATTTAGAAACTGGAATACAATCCCATTTAACACCAAATGAATGAGCAGAATCATCAATTAACCAAATTTTATGATTAAATTTTTTTTCGGCAATTTTTTTTATTTCAACAACTTTTTTCATATTCATAGGGTATCCAAAAAGATGAGTTGCAATGATTACTTTTGTTTTAGAAGTTATTGATTGCTCCAACTTTTCTAAATTCATATTAAAATCATCAGAATTTATATCAATCAAGATAGGTAAATTTTTAGTTAATGTTATTGCATGTGAAACAACTGAACATGTATAAGAAGGCATTATTATTTCTGCGTTTTCTATCTTTAATGCTTTTATAAAAACGTATAAACCTGATCTCCCATAAGGAAATGCTATGGAACTTTTAGCATTAAATTTTTTTGAAAATGCTTTTTCAAAATTTTTTATAGACTTCTCTGTACCCCCATTTAAAAGGGCTTTAAATTCATTAAGTCCTAATTTTGGCTCAAATCTAGGAATCATATTCCTCATCCTGAATTTGCCAATAACCTTGGCTGGCCATATGTATCGCAGAAAAAGGTGTATCTTTAACTATGGTGTAGTTTTTTGATAATCCAAATTGGCTATCATTAAAATCAATTTTACTCCCTAGCTTTATTGATCTTGTATTTTTTATTTTTATAAAGTCTTTATTTGTAATTAAAATCTTGGCTAATTTTTGTTTAATAATTTCTCTAAAAAAACCTATTCGCATAATGCTTATATTCAAGAGTCTTAAAATTAAATAATTATAGGGATTTGGTAAGTTTTTTTCTAGTTTTGCAAATGTAGAGTATATTTCTATTTCATTATTTTTGATGATCACTTTATTTTTTTTATTCCATACTTGATTAGAAAAAAATTTATTATTTTTATTCTTTAAAAGAACTCCAAAATCTTGGGAGATTAATTTATTTTTTTCGAAATGCATTAAAACTCCTCCCTTACTAGTTGAAATAATAGTGTAATGATTTTTAGAACTATCAATAATAATTCCTGAATCTTTAAAGTATTTTCTAAAAGATTTCTTTTTTTCGTATGGTAGATGTATTAAATCTCTGGATTTACTAAGATTCTTTTGATTGAGACCTTCTTCAGATTTTAATATTGTAGCTGCCCAACAATAACTATTAAAAAAAGGAATAATATTTCCAAAATCTAAAGATGATAAACTTACAACCTTATTGTTATTTAAACTTTCTCTAAGTTTTTTTATTAAGGCATATGAGTCAGGATTATACTTTGCTAAAAATTCTAGACCACCAGGGCTTATGAATCTTGTATTTCTGCTACCGTACATACCTCCAAAACTTCCATCTGGATGGATGAAATGCGTTAAAAAATTTATACTTTTTTCTAAAGAATCTTTTAATTTTTTATTTAAAATATTTGCTGGAAAATTAGGTTTTTGTATTGTCATCAATGCGTCAGCTAAATAGTTTATGCAAAGAGATTGGTATCCTGGGTCTGGTCCTTCATACTCTAAATACCAATAATCATTTATTGATTGATTTGCGATTATTTTTTCTATAATGTTTTTCCCATTTATCAAAGTTTTCTTACCAAAGGATGATGAACTATCAATCATGCTCCATCTAAGAAGTGCTGCCCCTGCAGTTGCCAAATGATTACTAATAAATGCATGTGTTTCATTAGAATTAATTAGAAAATTAATCCAAGGTTTAATTGTTTTTAGCCATTTTTCTTTAAATTCCATACTTAATTGATTTTCAATAAGCTCATATGCAACTAAATGATCAAATGCAACCAAAGCAGTTACACAATAACTACCTTCATAAGGGAATGCCTCCTCTAAACTTCCGTTGTTCCTCGTGAGATATTTAGCTCCTTCTATTAGATAATAAATTCTTTCTAAAAAACTTTTCTTTGATGATTTATAAGGCCAAAGATCATTAGTCCATAATCTAATCATTCCATTAACCATACCTTGTCCAGTTGCATTAGGAAAATCTTTTAATTTCCATCCCCAAAAAAGTCGATCTGTAGTCCCAAAACTTTGATTAGTTTTATCCAAATCTATAAAGGATAAAATTCTTGGCAAATTTGAATTTATTTCTTTAAGATAAACATTCACAATATAATAAACTCTTAATTATTTTTTTAGAGGAGTATTTCAAGTAAGATTATCATATAGCTTACATTAAAAAGTATTAGATAGCATTGCGATTTGTTTTTTTTATTGCATTTTTAAGACTTTGAAAGTATCCATAATCTTTATTTAAAGTATGAGTATGCCAAAGTAAGTCTGCATTCCCTTTTACAAAGTTTATTTCATCAATAATATTGCTTGGACAACTTCTCCCTAGATGGCTATCCATGTAAACCGTTGATCTTATTGTTGGCCCCTCAGAACAATAATAACTTTTAAAATCGACTACAGCAGAATTTCTAAAACCAGGCTTATCATTGAACATTAAAGTGGTATCAATTTCAATTCCTGCTTGAGCCTGTGCGGCCCATGTTTTTTCCCAACTAAATTTTAACCAATGTTGCCTTACGCTAATAACTGATATGCCAAATTCTTTTTCTAGTCTAAATTTTTCCTTTCTTATCAGTTCAGATGATTTCCAAGAGAAAAAACTTGGGTGAAGACCTATGCTCCAACCTTTTTTTAATATTTCTTTTAAATATTTTTTTAGCTTTGGGTTAGATATTTCATAGCCAGGGTCTAAAAACCATTTAAAAGGTCCTCTAAATTTATCTTTTGAATGAATATTTATGATCGGTTTTGGGATTAGATCATTTTCTAATTCTATTAATTTTTGAGGGATAAACCAATCTTCTTTTTTAAAGAAGAAATCAAAAGCTTTTACAAAATTTCTATGATATATAAAACGTAATGTTTGCTTAATTCTAATAGGTAAAGTTTTAGAGATAGCATCAAGATCATGACTAAATCTTATTTCAGAATTCTTAATATGGGGTAAATTAATAGATGAATTTTCTTCTGAAATCCAGGATCTCAAAAATAATGCAATTCTATTAACCCATGCTTTTTCCCAAACTCTCTTATCCCAATTTTTAAGTAAATTAGAATAACTATGAATAGGACCATATAAATTTTCAAATTCTCTTTCGTGACAACACTCAAGGAGTAAAAAGGCTGCTAACCACCAATCAACTTTATTCCATTTTTTTTCAATTATTGCTTCATTTGGTATTAATATTTTTTCTTGAATACCATATTCTTTCCCCCAAAAAGGGACTTTGATCAGAGTACATTTTAGTGGTAATTGGATTTGTTTTTGTTTAATTTGAGGAATTGGCAAATTTGATAATTGAATTTTAAGTCCTTCATCTAACCAATATTTCTCCAAAGATTTTATTATGTGCTTTTTAATTTCTTGAGAGGAGGGAATTTTTATTGAATTTTCTTTCATTTATTTATCAATCATTAATTTAAACCATGTTTCCAAGCTTATAGCTCCCCATAAGTCTCTTGATGCGGGACCTCCCGAAAAATTTATTAATTTTGTGAGATATTCTCGATTAAATATACCTCTCCCCAATGATTTTTGGCTAAGTAATAGATCAGATACATATTCTTTAACTGGCCCAGATTTCATCCAATTATTTAATGGTACTGGGAATCCCATCTTATCTTTTCTATTGATAATTGAGTCAGGCAAAAAGCCTTTGCTTATTTTTTTTAATAATATTTTTGAATTTCCCCCCTTAAACTTTATTTTAGGTGGGATTTTCGCAACTAATTCTGCAATTCGATAGTCAAGAAAAGGTACTCTAGCTTCTAAACCCCATGCCATGCTTACTCGGTCTTCCACTTGAAGTAAAGCAGGAAGTAAAGTATTTAAATCAAATGCCGTCATTTTATTAATATATGATTTACTGTCAATGTTGAACAATTTATTAAACCTTTCTTCTTGCGATTCAATATCGAATGAATTTATTAAATCTTGATTAAAGGGATTATCTTCTAGATCTAATCTCGAAATTAAATGAAAGTATCTTTTATTCATATTTTCGAAGAGACCTTTCTTAAAGAATTTCTTCATAAGTGGTTGATAACCATTAAGAATTCCAAGGTTAGGAACTATAGAACTTAAGCTAACTAAATGATTAGCCTCTTCGTTTGAACCCTCTATCGATCCTTTCAGCGCTTGTTCAAGGTAAGCAATTAAATATCGGGCATATCCGCCAAATAGTTCATCACCTCCCTGTCCACCAAGAACAACCTTAACTGATTGGCTAGCCAGTTTACTCACAACAAATTGAGGGAAAACACCAGGTCCTGCTAATGGTTCATCTAGAGAATATATTAGTTGAGGGAGGTAGTTTATAAATTCCTCTGGAGTTGGATTTACCTTATGTAGTTGACTATTATTTCTTCTGGCAACTTCTAATGCGTATTCATATTCACTAAATCCAGGATCATTTTCAAAGCATCCATGAAAACAAGGCAAGTTATAATTCAAATTGGTAGATGTAATGCTTGAAATTAGTGAAGAATCTAGACCTCCGCTTAGATAAGAGCCAATTGGATAATCGCTCCTGGTTTGAATTTTAATTGAATCAAAAAGTAAATTTTGGAGGTCTTCTGAAAAATTACTCTCTGTTTTTTCATCATTTACCTTATAAGATAAATTCCACCATTTATCTTTTTTTATTTTTTGAATATTATTTAAATTTCCTTCTAAATATTCTGCAGGAAGAACTTTATTAATACCTTCAAATAATGTATGTTTGCCTAAACATAATTGAAAATTTAGATAATCATGAAGTGCTGAATTTTTTAATTTTACTTTATATTTTGGATGAACAAGTATTGCTTTTATCTCAGAAGCGAAAATTATTTTGTTTTGATTTAATTTTGCATAATAAAGAGGCTTGATCCCAAAGTGATCTCTGGCCGCAATCCAATCCCCGGTTTTCTTATCAAGAAATAAAAAAGAAAACATTCCATTAAGAAGTTTTAAACAATTTTTACCTTCTTTTATTAAAAGTTGAAATAAAACTTCTGTATCTCCAGTCCCTTTAAATTTAATTCCTTTATCCATTAAATCTTTTTTTAATTCTATGTAGTTGTAGATTTCACCGTTATATACCAATAAATACCTTCCACACTCAGAGACCATTGGCTGACTTCCATTTCGCTTATCCAACACTGCAAGTCTTACATGTCCAAATATAGCTTTTTTATCAAATATTTTTATTAATCTACCATCGGGACCACGATGATTAATTTCATCAAGCATTTTCTCTAAAACAAATGCTTCTTCCTTACTATTTTCTCCAAGAATACTTACAAATCCGCACATATATATAAACTACTTTTTACCTTTAAGGTAAATCATAAACCCAAATTTTTTATCTAAAAATCTATGTAAAGAAGAACTAATTTTTATAGGAAGTGCTCTTTTTGGAAAGAAATGAAGAAATCTTTCTTCAATATTTAAATTAGTTTTTTTAAATAAATCTAGAATTGAATTTAATGAATATGCTTTACCAATCGGGTTATCAGCGCCATCATAATACCTGACAATTTCATTTTGGCTTTTTAAAGAGAAAATATTTTCTCTGCCTCTGCCTTTTAAGCCTCCTCCCATGAAAGTAATAATTTTGCCTAAAGGTCTAATAATTGGCCAACTTCTCAGGAAAATATTTTTATAGTAAACCGATATTGAAAACTGGCCATTAGGCTTTAAACATCTATAAATTTCTTTAAGAGCTTTTTTCGTATTTGGGGTGTGATGAATTACACCCTGACAATTTATAAAATCAAATTCATTATCTTTGAATGGTAATTCTTCTGCATTTCCTTGAATAAATTCAACGTTATTGATTGACAAAAATTCACATCTTTTTTTTGATAAATTTAAAGCATTTTCTGTTAGGTCACATGCTGTAATCTTTTTTGGCTTTTGTTTGCTTAATTGCTCTATCCAAAATCCAATTCCACATCCTAGATCAAGTACATTTTTATTTTCTATATCCATAGGGAAGCATCTATCATCAAATTCCCCTGGAAAGCAGTCACTAATGTAAGTATTAGTATGTTCTTTGAAAAAAAGTTCTGTACCTTCTTGTAAAGATGATTCACCAACAAAAAGAGGATTTTCTTCCCAGAATTTTTTTACATCGTTGATATTTTTCATTTTATAAAATATCTTTTTTGGGATCTCCATCCCCCCCATGGCCAATAATAAATAAGAACTAATACAAAATATCCAAAGGTAGTCAAACTCGTTATCATTTTACTATCTCCTTGTTTCTTGTCATACCTTAAAACAAATGGTATCTCGGAAAACTTTGCATTAATTAACTTTAGCTTTATTAGTTTTTCTAATGTGCAAGTAAAGCCAAGTCCTTTTAATTGAATAAAAAAATTTCCATAATTCTTTATTGCTTTTTTAATGATTTTTGCTGAATATGCTCTGTATCCACAGCTATAGTCGCGTACACCTTTAATAGGAAAAAAAAGTTTCATAAATAAGTTTGCTCCATAACTTATGAACTTCCTATAGGCACTAACTCCTTGTTGACCTCCACCTTTCTGGAATCTTGATGCAATAACCACATCATATCCATCATTAATTTTCTTGATAAGATCTATTATGAAAATTGGCTCATGAGTATCATCACAATCCATTCTTATAATAATATCATCATCATTAGACAACTCTGCTGCAGCCTCAAAATTATCTCTGCTTGTCTCACCTAAACCTCTATTTATTTTATGGTTTATTAAGTGAATAGGGTATAAATTTAAACTTTCTTCAACTATTTCTTTAGTTTTATCCGAGCTCCCGTCATTACACAAAATTACTTTGTAGTCAAAATTAAATTTTTTCATTGTTTTGTCTATTCCACAAAGTATTTTTGGGATAGATAGTTCTTCGTTATAAGCCGGGAGAAGAATATAAATTTTCATATTTCATTAAATCTTGTTTAATTAAAGAATTCGATTATTTTTTTTACTATTGTACTAGCTGCATAGCCATCTCCATAAAAGTTTTCATGAAAACTTAGTGGATCAAAAAGTATTTGTTTGTCTATTGCATTTAATATATCTTTTTTATCATTTGTATTTGCAAGGCAATTCCATTTTGATTCTATTAATTCTACCCATTCAGTTTCATTTCGTATTGTAACGCAGGGGGTTTTATGCAGGTAAGCTTCTTTTTGAATACCACCTGAATCAGTAATAATTAGTTTTGCTTCTCTTTCCAGAATATTCATATCTATAAAACCTTGGGGCCGCAGAACTTCGAAGTTATTTAGATATTCCTCTAATCCAAATTGCTTTATTTTATTTTTTGTTCGGGGATGGATAGGAAAAATAATTTTCAAATTTTTATTAATTTCAGAATATTTATTTTTGAAAATCACTAATGCCTCAAGAATATTTTTTAATTTTGAATAATTATCAGTATTTTCTGGTCTATGAAAAGTAGTTAAGATGAAATTTTTGCTTTCAGTATTATATTCTTTCAGGAATTTTATGTAATTTTTCCTAAGTCCTCCAAAGATCCTTACCGAATCTGCCATGACATCTCCAGTCTTAACTAATCTAGATTCATGGATACCTTCTTTTTGGAGATTTGATATTGACTCTATTGTAGGCGCAAAACAAATATCAGATAAATGATCTGTTACGATCCTATTTTGTTCTTCTGGTTGTTTCCTATTAAATGATCTTAATCCTGCCTCAATATGAAATATAGGAATTTTTAATTTAGATGCAGATAATGCTCCGGCAAGGGTTGAATCGGTATCCCCATAGAGTAGTACACCATTAGGTTTTTTTTTAAGTAATACTCTTTCTATTTCTTCTATCATCCTCCCTGTATTTTGACCATGTGTTCCTCCACCGATTCCAAGATTTATAAAGGGTTTAGGGATAGATAAATCTTCAAAAAAAAGTGCAGACATATTTTTTTCATAATGTTGACCAGTATGTAAAATTTCCTCTTTAATTTTTTTTTGTTTGGAAAATTCTTTACTAATCGCAGCTGCTTTTATAAATTGAGGTCTAGCTCCAACAATAGTTAATATAATCATTCATTTAATGGTAAATTTATGACTTTTTTTAGTCTTGAAGACTTATAAGCTGCTTCTAAAATTTCTAAACTTTTTAATCCCTCTTCCCCATCACACATGGGCTCTTCAAAACCTTTTAGTGAAGAAATCATATTTTTATAAAAAGCAACATGACCGTTACCATAAACACTTTTTGTTTGATAATTTACTTCTTCTATTTTTGCATCATCTTCATTAGAGTCGAGAAAATCCCAGATATCTATTTTATTTACTGAGGTCCCACCAACTCGAACCGACCCTTTTTCACCTAGGATTGTAATGGAACCTTCCAAATTTTTAGGAAAAGTATTCATAGAAACAGCCATTGTTCCTAGGGCGCCATTGGCATAGGCCATTTGGATTACAGCATTATTTTCGACCTCTATATTACGGCCTATAGTTGAGGTGGAAGCACTAATCGTTTTTAATGGTCCGATCATCCAAGTTAAAAGATCTACATAATGACTTGCTTGATTCATAAGTGCTCCTCCATCTAATTCCCAAGTCCCCCTCCAAGCATCAAGGTCATAATAACTTTGAGGCCTCTGCCAAAAAACATTAACTGAAACTAAAGAAATAATTCCAAAACGACCATTATCTAATTGTCTTTTAACTAATTGCAGGGTGCTATTAAATCTATTTTGTTTTACAACAAATAATCTCACATTTGCTATTTTGCATGCCTCAATCATTTCTTTCCCTTCACTGTATTTTGTTGCCATTGGTTTTTCTGTACAAACATTAACACCTGCAGAAGCAGCCATTTTGACTTGTTTGGGATGTAGTCCGCTTGGAGTAGCTAAAACTATTAAATCTACTTTTATTAAATTATTTTTTATGTTGGATATTAGATTGTCAAAATTATTAAAAACTTTTGGTAGATTAACTATTTTTAAATTATTAGTTAATTCTTTAAATATAGAAAAAGCATTATCTAAATTATCAGGATTATTGTCACAAATTCCAACCAACTCAGCTTCATTTTGATTGCTAACTATAGCTTTGAGATGATTTTTACTTATTCTGCCACAACCAACTAGGATTATATTAATTTTTCTAGAAAAGATAGTAGGGGATTCGAATTTACTTTTCATGCTCTAAAAACTTTATTTGATGGTTTATATCTGCCACGAGTGTCTACCAATTTATTAGAGTTATTTAATATCATCTCGTAATCGAATACATCATGATCTGAGCAAATAACACAAATATCGAATTCAGATAGTTTTTTGGGGTTTAGTTTTACACTTTTGAAATTAAAGCTATGACTTCTCATCTCGGGGAAACTTTCAAAGTAGGGATCACTATATGACACTATTGCTTCTTTTTCTAAAAGAAGTTTTATGATTTCAACTGAGGGAGAATTTCTCATGTCGTCGACATTCTTTTTATATGTAATTCCTAAAATTAAAATATTACTCCCCTTGAGAGATTGTTTAGAAAAGTTTAATGTATCACTAATTTTCTGAACTACATAATTTGGCATTGAATTGTTTATTTCCCCAGCTAATTCAATAAATCTTGTTCTAAGTTCGAATTCCTTTGCTTTCCAGGTCAAATAAAATGGATCTATAGGTATGCAATGACCACCCAATCCAGGTCCAGGATAATAAGGTGTAAATCCAAATGGTTTAGTAGAGGCGGCCTCAATAACTTCGTATAAATCAACCTCCATTTTGTCGCATAATATTTTCATTTCGTTAATTAAACCTATATTTACAGCCCTGTGAATATTTTCTAAAAGTTTTGTCATCTCCGCTGCTTTTGGGCTACTCAGAGTAACAACTTTGCAAATAATTTGCTCATAAAGGGCAGTTCCTATGATTTTACAATTATCAGTTACACCTCCCAGCACTTTTGGAATATTACTTGTGTTGTATTTCGTATTGCCAGGATCCTCTCTTTCTGGAGAATATATTAAAAAGAAATCTTGGCCGATTTTAAATTTCGCTGCTTCTATTTTAGGTTTAATAATCTCTTCAGTTGTCCCAGGATATGAAGTGCTCTCTAAACTAATAATTTGACCTCTTTTCAAGAAGGGCAAAATATTTTTTATTGTTGAATTTATGTAACTTAAATCTGGGTTCATATTTTTAGTCAAAGGAGTTGGCACACATATTATTAGAGCATCAAGTTTATTTACGCTTTTAAAGCAAGAAGTAACCTCAAATTGTTGATTATTTATAGCTTTTTGAATTCTCTCACTTTGAATATGTTTTATATAACTTTTGCCTTGATTAATCAAAGTTAATTTCTTTTCATCAATATCAAAACCAATAACTCGATATCCTTTTTCAAGATACTCCAGACAAAGAGGCAATCCGACGTAACCTAATCCAAAGATTCCAATCGCTGCTGTTTTATCGTTTAACTTTTTCAGAAGGTTCTCACCTGTTTCTTTTAAATTTTTCTTTGCCATAATTTTAAAAATTCAAACATCAGATATTAGATTCTTCTCCATTTTGGACATTTTAATATATTATCTCATAAGACATCTTTTATTGTTTCAATTATTTTGTCTTGATCTTCAGTTCTTAAATAAGGATACATTGGAAGACTAACTACTTTTTTACAAATTTTTTCAGCATTAGGAAATAAATATTTACTGTTTTTTAATTCATTTTTTGAGGACTCATAAAAAGCAGGCTGCCTATAAAGTAGTGTTGGATAATGAACGCTTGTAGGGATATTCCTTTCTTTGAGCTTTTTCTGAAAAGAATCTCTATCTTCAACTTGAATAGTGTATTGTGCATAGACACTGAGATTTTGATCTGAAATCTCAGGAGTAGAATCTAATCCTATTTTATTCAAGGCAGATGTATAACGTTGTGCAACTTGATTTCTTAAGAAAATCTCATTATCAAAAATCTTAAGCTTCGCTAATAGAATCGCGGCTTGTATAGTATCTAATCTCCCATTAATTCCTATTTCTTTATGGAAATATCTCTTTGTCTGACCATGAAGAGATATTATTCTCATTCTTTCTGCAAGTTCTTCATCATTAGTGAAACAAGCACCGCCATCACCGTAGCAACCTAAAGGCTTACTTGGAAAAAAACTAGTTGTACCAATAGTACTAAGATTGCAACTTCTTTTTTGGTAATGTTCCGCACCGAAGCTTTGAGCCCCATCTTCTATTACTGGTAAATGATATTTATCTGCAATTTTATTTATACTAGCAAAATCTGCGGCTTGCCCATAAAGGCTTACAGGAATAATTGCTTTAGTTTTTTCAGTAATTCTCTCCTCAATTTTTTGAGGATCAATATTATAGGTCTTTGGATCTATATCAACATATCTAGGAATAGCTCCTAAAAGTACAATAGTCTCTGAAGTGGATATAAATGAAAATGGTGTTGTTATTATTTCATCCCCTGGCTTTATACCAATTGCCATTAATGCAATTAATAAAGCATCAGTTCCATTTGATGCTGTGATGCAGAATTCTGATCCATTAAACTTTTTTAGAGATTCTTCAAGCTCTTTAACCTCCGGGCCTTGAATGAAGTTGCCTTCGTCTAAAACTTTTTTTATTCTTTTGTTAATGTCATCTCTTAATGTAATATTTTCATTTATTGAGAAATTTTGTTGAGCTTCTAAGTCTATAAATTTCATCATATTAATTTATCTCCTTTATTCTAACTAAGAAATCGTGATTTAATGAGTAGCGATCTCCTGTGTGAGGACATTTGTATTTCTCATTTCCTTGTAAAGGCATTTTAATTCTTTCGCCATATGCACTCATCCAACCAATTTGCTTTGCGGGAACACCAACCATTAGTGCATATGGTTTTACATTTTTATTTACAACAGATCCTGCTCCTATGAATGCGTATTCACCAATTTCGATTCCACAAATTATTGTTGAATTAGCACCAAGAGAAACACCATCTTTAATTATTGTGGCTTTATATTCATTTTTCCTGCTTATTTCAGCTCTAGGGTTATAAACATTTGTAAATACAACGCTAGGTCCGCAGAACACATTATCGCCAATTTCGACATTATCAAAAATCGAAACATTATTCTGTACTTTAACGTTATTGCCTAATTTCGCTTTACCTGCAATAAAAACATTTTGACCTAAAATGCATGATTGCCCTATTTTTGCACCTTTGCATATATGGACCCAATGCCAAACTTTAGAATTTTTACCAATAATTGTATCTTCATCAACTATGGCTGAAGGATGAATATAAACAGAATTTTTATTAACCAATTTTCTAAATAAATTTTTAATTCTATTTCAGTTTAATGCTTTAGTACAATTTTAAAAATTTTGAGAATTTTTGCAATTTTTGTTGCATACTTTTTTAAATACA
>MDTA01121077.1_pt1 | contig 32002 bp, 30 predicted proteins | sample 811151 | NCBI WGS metagenome assembly MDTA01 (sample SAMN05326648, study PRJNA326480) | marine metagenome | isolation source: seawater | place: Indian Ocean: South | collected 2010
CACCAAACCCTAAAACCCAGCTAACCCAGATCAGACAATGGGTTCGCCAATATTTAATCTAGTTATCTGGTACAGCCCCAAATTTTTTTTATATTTTTATGTTATCTGGCTTATTTTGCTAGCTATTCTGATGTCCTATTTACTCTTGAACCAAGGCTTGAAAAAAATCATTTGCTGATTTTCTTATTTTTTTATGCAGTGACCATTTCAATGCTTTTTACTTTTATTCAAAGAGTCATTGAGATGGCTTTGCCCGACTTAAAAAGTAAAACACTTATTTTTTCAGTGCCAATTTTTGAAATTATATTTGCCGGTTTTTTTGGATATTTTAACCCAATTTTTTTTGGACTTATGTTTGTTCAGGTTCCTTTTGTTTCAATTCTTATCAATATTTTTAGTCCCTTTATTATTCCAATAATTGCAGTGATGAGTTGTCTTTTCTTTTTTGAGAAAAAGAGGGCTTTCTACACTGGAGCAATAATTTTTGTTGTTGTTTTAGCTTTTAGTTTAAATCTTTACTACGATAAAAAACAAAGTAACGTTTGTATTGGGATGCATACAGAGGTTCATAAAATTGGGAGGAAACACAACTTTAATTTAAACATGAAAAATTTAGTAAGTTTTGCTCGAGAAAATAAAAAAGTACCAATATGGCTTTTCCCAGAGGCCTTATTTTCAAATGGTAACCTTGTAAATGTTTTTTTTAGAATGAATCGACAGACTAACCAATATATTTTCTTTAATCGGTTAACTAAGGAGAAGCCCAAAAAAAGTTTATTGATTGGTATCAATAATAAAAAAAGAGTGGTTTTTAAGCATCAAAAAAGATTGGTTGTTCCTTTTTATGAAAAACACCTTGATCAAGATCTTTTGCAGATAAGAAAAAATGAGAAAAGGTCCAACCTGATGGTGCTAAACCATCAAATTATTCCTTTTATTTGTATGGAGATATTTAAGTGGCGCTGGCCATTCAAAAAAGATGCAAAAAAGATTGTTATGTATAGTGCTAACTTATCTGATGTACAGTCAATGACTGGGAAGTTTATTTGTTTTTTAATTGCAAGAATGCAAGCCGCTTTTCAAGGCGCATCTTTATGCGAGGCGGTCAACGCAGGCTTTAAATCCTGACCCAAGAAAGTTTCTCTACACAGCGTAACGACGGAGGAGTTGATAGTCTTTTAGCATACTGAAAAACTGATCTGTGTTTTTGTCTTCATCAGATGTATCTGGATGATATTTTTTTGCCAAAACTCGATAGCGCTTCTTGAGTTCAAGTTTTGTAAAGGGGTAGGCCAATTCAAACCTTTTGATAGCTTGGTGGACGGTTTCAGGAATATCAGATTTGGGCATGTTGGCTGAATCTTGACCAAACAAATCATAGGGGTTGGTTTGCCAGTATTTCTTTTTGCTTTCGTATCTTGTGCCAAACAAATGACGTGGGCGGCGCCATGTTAAATCAATATCATTTTCACGGGCAACCTGTTCTGGGCTCATGCCTTTATAATAATTCCATTGAGCGTTATAGGAAGCAATGTGATCCTGGCAAAAATACACATAGTCATGCAGTGAATTGCGATCTTTTGGGGCTTTGTGCTGGCCTGGATTGGAGCAGTTGGGATGCGCACAGGTTGGCTGATCAACTTGATCAGAAGAAAACGCACGATGAGCGCTAAAAAACTTATCTTTGCTAGTGGCCATAACTGCACTATAATCTGACCATAATCGCTTTTCAAGTAACGGCTAACGGTATTTATTAATGCAAAAACCTATAGAGACACTAATTAGAACGCGTTTAACCAAGGGCCTTGATCTACGTTATCTACAGATTGAAAATCAAAGTCACCTTCATGCTGGTCATAAAGCAATGCAAGGCGTAACGCATGCGGAAACCCACTTTGTTTTACGGCTTTGGGCAAAGGAATTTGAGAGCTTAAGTTTAGTCAAACAACAAAGGCTGGTTTATGGTTTATTGAAAGACCTGATGCCGCAGCCAATTCATGCATTGTCCCTTAAAATAAAATCAGAGCTTGATTTTAGCGGATAGTTATTTATGTATGGTAAAATGCAATAATAAATAAAGTTTAATATGTTTAAGTTATTAACTGTTCCAAATCCAAAGCTTCGTATTGAGGCTGAACCTGTAGATGATTTTGGCCCTGAAACGATAGCCTTAATTGATGGTGCTATTGAGTTAATGTATGCCCAAGAGGGCGCAGGTTTAGCTGCGCCACAATTCGGCGTTCATAAGAAATTCTTTGTTATGGATATCCCTGAATCAAGAGAAGATGAAAAAAGTCAGCTGCAAGTTTTTATCAATCCTGAGATTATTAGCCAGTCGGAAGAGCAGGTCGTTTTAACAGAAGGATGCTTGTCTGTGCCTGGAGTAAGTGCTGAGGTGACGCGGTCAAAAGAAATACGCGTACGCTATCTTGACAGAGACTTCAAAAGCCGTGAAAGAGACTTCTTTGGCTGGCAAGCGCGCTGTATTTTGCATGAATATGATCATTTGGTGGGTAAACTTTATGTTGATCATCTGCCCCCCATGAAACGAAAAATGCTGTTGAAAGAGTCTGCCCGCTATCAACGTGAACAAAACCAAGAAAACCAAGCGAATGAGTCATAAGCCTCGCCTTATCTTCATGGGTACGCCAGCGTTCTCTGCGGAAATTTTAAACGGACTTATTCAAGCAAATGACTATGAGATTGTTGCTGTTTATAGCCAACCGCCACGGCCAAAGGGGCGCGGTAAGGCAGTTTGTAAAAGTCCTGTGCATGAATTGGCTGAAGTTTATGACTTGCCCGTTGAAACCCCTTTGTCTTTGAAAACAAGAGATGCATTAAGGCACTTTCAAGAGCTTAAGGCTGATCTGGCTATTGTTGTGGCTTATGGGTTGATCTTGCCAGAAGAAATTCTTGAGATGCCAAAGTTTGGATGTCTAAATATTCATACATCTGCGTTGCCGCGTTGGCGCGGGGCGGCTCCGATACAGCATGCCATTTGGGCGGGAGATACTGAAACAGCTGTTAGTTTTATGAAGATGGATGCAGGTTTGGATACAGGGCCTGTGTACCAGATGGTACCAATTGGGTTGAACGGTAAGGAAACAACTGCTGATTTATATGCAAAAATGGCCCAAGTAAGTGTGCAAACGCTTCCTGAGGTGATATCAAAGATTTTGTTAGGCCAGGCAAATCCTTCAGTGCAGCCAGAGCAAGGTGTATCTTATGCATCGAAAATTGATAAACAAATGGCGCGAATTGATTGGCAACAGCCAGCTGCTGCTATCGAAAGGCAAATACGAGCGATGAACCCCAGTCCAATTGCTTGGTGTTTGTACAAAGGTCAGGTTTTGAAAATTTATCAGGCAGAGATAAGAGAGCAAAAAGACACTGATAATAATTTTGCACCAGGCGAAATTATTGCGGATGATTTTGATATTGCGTGTGGGAGAGGTGTTCTTCGGCCTGTTATTGTGCAAAAACCGGGTGGCAAACCAATGCCGAGAGAAGATTTTTTGAGAGGGTTCAAAATCCAAATTGGGGATAAGTTAGCTTAATGGCACGTTATAAGCTGACAATTGAATATGATGGAACGGGGTATTCTGGTTGGCAAAAGCAAGAAAATGTCCCAACCATTCAGCAAACACTTCAAGATGCTTTTAAAAATTTTTTGGGATATGAGCCTGATATTACAGGATCAGGTAGGACGGATGCAGGCGTCCATGCGTGTGGTCAGGTAGCGCATTTAGATATAGAAGAATCACAATGGACGGCTGATTCTTTAATGGCAGCTGGAAATCATTATCTTAAAAATACAGGTATTGCTCTCTTAAACATTGAAGTTGCTAGGGATGAATTTCATGCAAGATTTGATGCTGTGAAACGCTTTTACACCTATAAAATTATTAACAGACGGGCGCCACTGACTTGGCAAAAAACACAAGCCTGGCAAGTGTATCAGGCCTTGGATGTTGAAATGATGCAGCAAGCTGCAAATATTCTGATTGGTCATCATGATTTTAGTAGCTTTCGAGATAGTCAGTGCCAGAGTTTGTCACCGCTTAAAACATTGGATGCAATATCCATTGAGCATCAGCAAGATACAATCCTGATTCATGTTGACGCACGATCGTTTTTACATCATCAGGTGCGGATTATTGTTGGAACATTGGTTGAAGTGGGACGCGGGAAAATTAGTGTGGAGCATATGACAAAGATTTTAGAGGCCAAAGATCGATGTGCAGCTGGACCTACTGCCCCAGCTCACGGGCTTTATTTTGATAGGGTGTGCTATTAAGGCATTGCTTTACAAAGGAGCCGTAAAAAAGCATAATCCGAATTTATTTTTAACTATTTAAGGAAACTTATTTATGAAAGATTTTATAAACCTTGGTGTGATTGTTTTGTTATCAGTTGTGCTTTGGTATTTACCAGTTCCGGATGGTTTAACCCCTCATGCTTGGCATTTATTTGTTGTTTTTATTGCAACAATTGTATCGATTATTGTTAAGCCGCTTCCACTTGGCGCGCTAATAATCCTGTCAATTTCTGTATCATGTTTAACGGGTGTTTTAACCATTCAAAATGCTTTGGCTGCCTATGGTAAGCCCATTGTTTGGCTGATTCTCTTTGCCTTTTTTATTGCGCAGGCTTTAACGCAAACTGGATTAGGGCAAAGAATTTCATACCACATACTGTCTGTTTTTGGGCGCAGTCCTTTAGGATTGTCTTATAGTTTTGTTCTGACAGACTTGGTTCTAGCACCTGCCATTCCAAGCAACACAGCGCGAGGAGCGGGTATTATTTATCCAATCATTAAATCACTTATTAATGTGTTTGATGGGCCACGTGTTATTCCGGATCGAAAAGGAGCGCTGGGGCCATTTTTAATTAAAAGTGCATTTCAAGCCAATATTATTACCAGCACGATGTTTTTAACAGCTATTGCGGGCAACCCTTTTGCCGCTGATTTTGCGGCTCAGCAAGGCGTTGAATTGTCATGGGGTAAATGGGCTTTGGCCGGTAGTTTGCCAGGATTGATTTGCTTGATATTAATTCCGATTATTATTTACCCATTCTTGAAACCTGAGAAATTGGAATCAGTTGATGCACGCCAAATGGCCAAAAAAGAGCTGTCTAAAATGGGCCCTATGGATCATAAACAAAAAATTCTTTCTTTTATCTTTGCTGGTTTATTGCTGATGTGGGCTGGTGGCGCTTCTTATGGAATTCATGCAACCCTTGCTGCGATGATTGGCATTGTTTTGTTGGTAATGACTAAGGTTATTAGTTGGGATGATATGATGAAAGAAAAATCCGCATGGAACACATTTGTTTGGTTTGGTGCGTTGATTATGTATGCCCATGAAATTAGTAAATCTGGAATTATTGATTGGTTTGGCGCTGGTGTTGCAGGTGTGGTTGCCAGCCATAGTGCCGTGATGGCTTTCATTATTATTACAGCTGTTTATTTTTATACACACTACTTTTTTGCCAGTACGACTGCTTTGATCAGTACAATGTTTGGTGTATTCTTAGCTGTGCTGTTGGGAAAGGGAATTGACGGCTTTCAGGCGGCAATGACCTTAGCAGCTTTTAGTTGCTTGTCATCTTGTATCACACACTATGGAACAGGATCGGCACCGGTTTATTTTGGTGGGAACTATCTTTCCGTGAAGACCTGGTGGAAAATTGGGTTTGTTCTTGGATTGTTTTATATTGCTGTTTGGTGGGGTATTGGAAGCCTTTGGTGGCAACTTCTAGGCCTGGGACAAAGCCCATTTTTGTAAAGTAAAAGGTTACTGTTTTGAACTCCTAAATTGCGTTCCTATCTAAGGTGCAGTGATGGATTATTTACTGTCGCTTGAAAACTTCAGAACAATCAAGCCCTCAAGTGTTGCTCCTGCTGTTTAAGAAAGCCAGCTATTTGGCAACGAAGCACTGTCCTTTTTCGGCCTTGATACGCGAGCAAAAATCAGCAGCTTCATTGTGGCTAGAGAATGATCCAACTTGAACACGGTAAAAAGTTCCCTTTCCAGGAATTTTTTTGCTATCAATCAGCATTTTTTCACCTGAAAAGAGCTTCTTATGTTTGCGTTTTAGGGAGTTCCAGGCCATTTCAGCTCTTTTTTTATTGGGAAATGAGGCCAGTTGAACACGGTATACTTTTCCTTGAATATTCCTTTCCTTCTTATTGTTAACCCATTTTGGTTTTTCAGTTTTTAAAACAGGTTTAACAACAGGTGGTGGGGCTTTGATAACAACGGGCTCTTCGACAACAACCTTTTCAATAACGGGGGTGATTTCTTCCACCGTTAGAGGTTGCTTTGATTTGTCTTCATGAGAAGAGGAAGACGTATCATCAATGATTGCCATTGGTTGCTCTGTGTTATTGTTGAGGACGATTTGTTCCTCTGACTCCATAACTTGTTTTTTATTGCCAAGAAGGTTTTCGTAGACAGCTTTGTCTTGATGAGGGAACTGTATGCCACCCGGATTTTCTGGTTTTTGTTTGATGGGTTTTTCCTCGCGTCCAATAACGTATTGCTTGTTGTTTTGTTGGGTGCTTGGATAAAAGAGGTAATACAAAATAACAAGACCAATCACCCCCGCAAGAACGGCTAAGGTAATTGTGAACCATTTAGATGTTAAGATTGACTCTTTGGTTGTGCGCGCTTCGTATGATGTTTCGTCCCAGATAGGATCAGACATGGTTTATAGCCTTAATTATTAATTTCATATAATCGCAAGTTATCACGAAGGCGTCAAGAACGTGTTTTCTAATATGGTTGACAATTAATGAGCTTCAGCCCAGTTTTTTCCCGTACCTGCATCAACCACCAATGGAACAGAGAGATGCGCTTGTTGTTCCATTAACTTTTTAGTTGTTTGGATAAACTCTTCAGCGTGATCTGGCCTAACTTCGAAAATCAATTCATCATGAACTTGTAGTAGCATGTGGGCATCGAAATTTTTCTTTTCAATCATGGTTGGAATTTTAGCCATGGCACGTTTAATAATGTCAGCATTTGATCCTTGAAGTGGGGCATTGATGGCCTGACGTTCGGCATAGTTTTTTAGCATAGGGTTTTTGGCATTGATGTTGGGGACATAACAAGGTCGATCAAATAGGGTTTTAACAAAGCCATGTTGCCTGGCAAAGTCGATGGTTTTTTCCATGTAGCGCGTTATCCCAGGATATTGTTCTTTATATCTTTTGATGTAGTCGTTTGCGTCAGAAACACTGATATCGAGCTGTCTTGCAAGACCATAACCACTGATGCCATATATAATGCCAAAATTGATGGCTTTGGCTTGACGCCTCTGTTCTTTGGTTATCTCTTCATAAGATATATTGAATACCTGGCTGGCTGTAAGGCGGTGGATATCTTGATGGTTAATAAAGGCCTGTTGCAACACAGGAATATTGGCCATGTGAGCTAGGAGCCTAAGTTCTATTTGTGAATAATCGAGAGAGATAAGAGTGTAGCCTGGAACAGGAATAAAAGCCTGCCGAATCTGCCGACCAACTTCCGTGCGAATGGGGATATTCTGCAGGTTGGGATTGGTAGATGAAAGCCTACCTGTTGATGTTGCTGAAAGAGTGTAATTGGTGTGAACGCGTCCTGTCTGTGGATTACACTCACGGAGAAGTCCATCAATGTAAGTTGATTTAAGTTTTGAAAATTGACGCCATTCAATGATGTCCTTAACGATCTCATGGCCTTCAAATGAGAGCTTTTCTAAAACATCTGCACCTGTTGCATAAGAACCAGATTTTCCTTTTTTACCACCTGGTAATCCAAGTTCTTCAAACAACACAATGCCAAGTTGTTTGGGTGAGCCAAGATTAAAAGGCGCTGATACTTGAGAAAATACCTTTTGTTCGAGCGCGTTTATTTGTTGATCAAATTCTTGACCGAGTTTGGTTAAAAAAGGTTGATCGATTAAAACACCTCGCTCTTCCATTTGTGAAAGAATAGAAATCATGGGACGATCAACGGTATAGTAAGGGGTAAAAAGCTGCTTGGATAAAAACTGTTTTTGATAGTGAAGCCACAATCTTAGCGTATAATCTGCATCTTCTGCTGCATAAGAAATGGCATCAGAAATAGGGACTTCTGCAAATGTTTCAGCCATACCTTTGCCAACCAAATCTTTGAAACTGATCATGGTATGGCTAAAATGTTGCTGAACGAGCTCGTCAAGGCTTTTACCGCCAGATTCAATAAGAGCAGCCATAATCAAGGTATCGTCAACGGGCGAAACATTAATGCCTACCTTTCTTAAAACGTGCGCATCAAACTTAGCATTATGGGCAATTTTAAGAATAGAGGGGTCTTCAAAAAGAGGCTTTAGAATTGAACTGACTGTTTGAATATCAAGTTGGGAAGTATTCTGCCCTTGCTCTAAAAGAGAGTTTTTTTGTTTGTGTTGTAGAGGGATATAGGCAGCTTCGCCTGGTGAGAGTGCAAGAGAGATTCCTACAAGCTCATCAGTATGAACACTTAAGCCAGTGGTTTCTGTATCAAAAGCCACATAACCAGTTTTTTGGATTTTTTCAGCCCAGGACTGAAGATCTGCTTGTGTTGTTAGGCCAGTGTAATTGGTTTCAATGGTGGTTTGACTATTTGCGATTGTAGAGCATGAATTGATTTGCAAACGAGATTTAATAGATTTAAAGCCTTGTGTATCCAGAAATTCTGTAAGCTGTTGATCATCGAGCGATCCTTGTACGAGGCTTTCGATGTTTGTGAGATTATCAATATCGGTACAAAGCGAAACGAGATCGCGTGAGATTTTTGCAAGCTCATGGTTTTGTTCAAGAGCTTCACGTCTTTTAGGTTGCTTAATTTGATGTAGATTTTCAAATAAGCTATCAAAACTACCGTATTCATTAATAAGGGTTGCAGCTGTTTTAGGCCCAATGCCTGGAACCCCTGGTACATTATCCGAGCTATCTCCAGCCAAAGCCAACACATCCCGGACTTTTTCAGGCGTAACACTAAATTTATCAAGAACTTGTGGCGGGCGAATATAGGTGTTTTTCATGTGATCATACATGACAACTTTATCAGACACGAGTTGCATAAGATCTTTATCAGAGGAAATAATCGTTACCTCATACCCTTCTTGTATTGCTTTCTTGGTATAGGCAGCAATAAGATCGTCAGCTTCAAACCCTTCCTTTTCAAGAACTGGAATTTGAAAAGCATTACAGGCTTCGCGCATGAGTGGGAATTGTGGAACGAGATCTTCAGGGGCTTCAGCGCGGTTTGCTTTATAGGCAGGATAAATATCATGGCGAAAATTTTTTCGTTTGCTATCAAAAACAACAGCAATGTGATGGGCGCATAGATTTTCCATCAGATTTAAAATCATATTTGTAAAGCCCAGCACGGCTGATATTGGCGTACCATCTGGTCTGGTTAAAGGAGGGAGTGCATAATAAGCTCTGAAAATGAATCCAGATCCATCAATGAGAAAAAGTGTTTTGGAAGGGTTGTCCATTTTATGTCCGTTCGTCAGGATAATTTTAGCTTTTAAGATGTAGGAAAAAATTTAAAATCCATTCAATTAAGGTGTACTATGGCAGAAAAAATGATTCAAGCATGACAACACAACTTGTATGGTTCCGCAACGATTTAAGGCTTGTGGATAATCCAGCTTTTTACCAGGCCGCTAATTTAGGGCCAATGATTGCTGTTTACATAGATGATTTTCCAAGGCCTGATGGAGAGCATGGTGCCTGGTGGCGCAGGCAAAGCCTCTTTAAACTCCATCAGTCCCTGAAGAAAAAAGGTGGTGGACTGATTTATGTAAAAGGGGATGCTGAAAAAGAACTTTTACAGATTGTTGATGACTACAAAGTTATAGGTGTTCATTGGAACCGTCTTTACGAAAAGCCAGCTATAGAAAGGGATGCCAAAATAAAAGAAACCCTTAAAAATAAGGGTATTGAAGTACATTCTTATAATGGTTCTTTGTTATTTGAGCCTTGGACAGTTCAGACAAAACAGGGTGAGTTCTTTAAAGTGTTTAGCCCTTTCTGGAAACAATGCCTGGCGATGGAAGAACGAGTTGGTCCAGCACTAGAGGAACCAAAGAAAGTTGATTTTGCAAAGCATAAATTAAAAGAAATTCCTGCTGATTTTGACTCTGACTGTCCAACGCCACACAGAGTTGGAGACCCTGGAGAAAAAGCAGCTTGGCAAAAGCTAGAAGACTTTGTTGAAAAGCGTCTTAGTGATTATGCCTCTGGGCGTGACATCCCTGCAAAAAAGGTTACGTCAGAATTATCTGCTTACTTAAGATTTGGAGAAATTTCGCCGCGGCAGATTTGGCATTTTGTTCAAGAAAAATCCATTGGTAAGCCTATGCATAAGTTCTTATCTGAAATTGGCTGGCGTGAGTTTTCTTACAACTTGCTTTATCACTTTCCAACCCTTGGATCGGAAAACTATCAGTCCAAGTTTAATAACTTTCCGTGGCGCCCAAAGTCTGCTTACAAAAGTGATTTAGAGAAATGGCAAAATGGTGAGACGGGTTATCCTTTGGTTGATGCAGGGATGCGTGAACTGAATCAATCAGGGTATATGCATAACCGTATTCGTATGGTTGTTGGATCCTTTTTAACAAAAAACTTGCTTATTCCGTGGCAAGAGGGAGAGGCATATTTTTGGGAAAAACTGTATGACGCTGATCCAGCAAATAACACGGCAAGTTGGCAATGGATTGCTGGATCTGGTGCGGATGCGGCGCCCTATTTTCGTGTTTTTAATCCAGTGCTGCAGAGCAAGAAATTTGATCCAGCTGGGGCTTATATAAAAACGTGGGTTGAGGAATTGAAAGATGTTGATCCAGAATTTGTTCATGATCCATGGGAAAAAGAAGATTCCTTAAAGGCTAAATTTAACTTTGTTTTAGGCAAAGATTATCCAAAACCAATAGTTGATCTGAAAGCAACAAGAGATCGGGCATTATCGGCTTATGACGATATCAAAGAAAAAAGCGATTGATATCTTAAAAAACGAATGGCGACAAGTTTACCGTCAGCAACGGCAGTGTTTAGCAAAGACGTTGCCAAACTTGTACAATGATTATTGTGCAAGTATTTCCAAAACACTTGAACGTGTTCTGAAAAATATAAACGGATACGTTGCGAGCTATATAGCTTTTGATGGTGAGATTGATCTCTCAGGTTTTAACGCTATGCTTATGAAGCAAAAAAGATTGTTACTGCCAGCTATTAATTCTGAAGAGAACAAGCTAAATTTCTATGAAGTTAAATCATTTTCGCAAATGCAAAAATCATCTTTGGGGTTTGATCAGCCCATGCCGAAAGATGAACCAATATGGCCTGCAGTTGTTCTTATGCCATTGGTGGCCTATGGTGCTGAGGGAGCAAGATTAGGATTCGGTAAAGGGTATTATGACCATACCTTTGCAGCAGTTGAGTCCAGGCCAATTCTGATTGGGGTTGGATATAGCATGAGTTATTGTGGGGATTTACGATCAGAAGCTCATGATGTTCCATTAGATGCTGTTGTTACAGAAATAGGACTAGAATCTTATGGTGATTCATTTGTTTTCTGATAGTGTTAGGTGAATTTAAGGTAAGTTATAGATGAAAATTTTGGTGTGTGGTGATGTGGTTGGAAAGTCTGGGCGTGAAGCCTTAAAGGCATACTTGCCAGTTTTACAAAAAAAACATGAACTAGATATGATCATCGTTAATGGTGAAAATGCTGCCCATGGTTTTGGACTTAATAAAAAGATTTGCCAAGAGTTTTATGAATATGGTGTAGACGTTATTACAACAGGTAACCATGTTTGGAGTCAGCGCGACTTTGCGAATGATATGGACAGTGATCCGTCTGTGATTCGACCCCTGAATTACCCTCCACAAGCACCAGGAAAAGGGTATGTAGTTCATAAATTAAAGGACGGCCGAAAAGTGTTGGTTGTTAACGTCATGGGGAATGTATTTATGGATGAGCTAAATTTGGCATTCCCTGCTGTTGATAACGTTGTTAAATTTTATGAGCTTGGGAAAGACGTTTCTGCCACCATCGTTGATGTTCATGCAGAGGCAACCAGTGAGAAAAATGCCATGGGATACTTTCTAGATGGCCGGGTATCAGCTGTGGTTGGAAGTCATACACATATTCCAACGGCAGACACACGAATTTTGCCTAATGGAACAGGGTATCAAACTGATATGGGCATGTGCGGTGATTATCAATCGGTTGTTGGGTTTAATGCTGAGCAGCCCATTAAACGTTTTTTAAAGCAAGGGCCATCTGAACGTTTAATGCCCGCTGAGGGCCCGGGAACACTGTGTGGAGCATTGATTACAACAGATGATCAAACAGGCGTATGCGTTGATGTTGCTCCTGTTATTCAGGGACCACATCTCATTAATCGTTAGTATATTATACTTTTTGATTAGGTGGCTTGTGTAAGAAATGATATGTTTATATCTAAAATAAAACTATTTTGATTCTTTAACAGGGAAAGCCATGAGAAAGACGCTTTATTTATTTACATTATTTCTTTTTATATCCCCCCTAGTATCAGCTATGCAGAGCATGGGTGGTTTTGGTTCAGGCCCTTCTGGTGCGCCAAGTAATTTTTTTGGAACAGGTGCTCAGGGGCAAAAGTCAAAAGTGATCATGAAACCAGCCGTACGCTATGCCATCGAAAAATTTGATGTGGCTATTGGACATAAAACCATAACGCCAGATGTTCTCTCAACACTCGATTGGAAAAATGTGCATGTCGTTGGAGGAAGTGTATCAGGAGAACTTGAAGCTGCTGGAACACCTATTATTTATGATGTTTTTTATGGTGTGATGCGTAAAGGAAAAATGATTGACCGTGACTATGGTGGCAATAATAAAACGCTTCTATGGTCTGAATCTGAAACCAAAGTAGTGGGCTCTGCGATGGACGGAAGTGCTGGTGCCTCTTTTATGGATATGGGTGGTTTCAGAGCTTTAGCTGGTGGGTTTTATCTAAGCCGTGAATATGAGATGAAGGACCTTGTTCAACTTCAGTCAAACTTGGCAAACTTCAATGCTCTGCCTGCAAATGTAAGGAACTCAGTAGCTCCACCGTTAGCAGTTGGTGCTACTCTTAATGGTAAGAGGGGAAAGTATAATGTTAAAATCTATGGACCATGGATTGGTGGAGATATGAATTTGGAAATTGGTAGTGGTGTTAAGGGGCAAGGTTTACTTAAATTAATGTATGGTTGGTACCGTGCAAAAGGCACATGGCCGGATCATTCTTTCAAAGATTCAAGTAAAGCGTATGGGGGAGAGGCCACAGCTGGAATAACAGCTCAATTAACACAAAAATTTAATGTGTCGGCTGACGTAGGAATAAAGTATTTTAAAGTTAAAAATGGATCTTTAAAAATTGCCCAATCGAATGTATTTGATGCTTTCCGTGGGGGCTCTTTTAAGTCTTATTCTGTTTCCTTGGGTGGAAACGTAAAACTTTAAGTTTTTGAAGAGCAGATTTATATAATAAAGTCAGAATGATGGCTTATGCTGATCAAAAAGCGTTGTACAATTTCAGAGGCCATTTGCGTTATGATGAAAAGCACAATAAATGATAAATCAATTCCTCCAGGGGATGGGATAAACTTACGAAGTGGCGTAAGAAGTGGTTCAATGATTGAGGTCAGAAGCTGATAGATGGTTGTAAAAAAATTACTATCAGGTTTGATAATCCCAAAAAGGTAAAGCCAGCTAAAAAGTGCATAAGCAAGAAGCAATATTTTATACCCCGAAAGGATAAATAACAAAGCTTTAAGTAAAGGATATAAAATGATGTTCATCACAGTCTAACGAACAAGAGGAATATCCTCAGCTTCAATCGCTTTCATACCAACAACATGATACCCACCATCGACATGCAAGTTTTCGCCGGTAACCCCTGCACCTAAATCACTGGCCAGATATAGTGCAGACCCAGCAATATCATCCATGGTCGTATTACGGCGTAAAGGTGCGTTGTTTTGGTTCCACTGTAGAATGTAATTAAAGTCACCAATACCTTTTGCAGCAAGCGTACGCATTGGGCCTGCAGAAATAGAATTAACACGAATCTGATACTCACCCAAATCGGCTGCAATGTAACGAACACTCGCTTCAAGAGCCGCTTTGGCAACACCCATTACATTGTAGTGTGGCATAACTTTTTCAGCGCCATAATAACTCATGGTCAAGAAGCTTCCTCCTTTTTTCATAAGTGGATATGCACGCTGGCATACAGCGGTGAAAGAGTAACAAGAAATATCAAGAGCTGTATTAAAGTTGCCACGTGTGGTGTGACAGTATTTGCCTTTGAGTTCATTTTTATCGGAGAAAGCAATAGCGTGAACAACGAAATCAAGTTCACCCCACTTCTCAGATATATCTTGAAAAGTTCTGTCAATATCATCATCGTTTGCTACGTCACAGCCGATGATGTAGTCGGAATCAATGCTTTCAGCAAGAGGTTTAACGCGACGTAAAAGTATATCATTTTGATAAGTGAACGCTAACTCCGCGCCATTCTCAGCAAAAGCCTTTGCAATGCCCCAAGCGATTGAAAATTCATTTGCAACACCCATTATAAGGCCGCGTTTACCTTTTAAAAGTTGATGGTTCATAATAATGCCTACTTAAAATCCTTATGATCAATATGGGATTAACATATCAGAATTTGATTTAATTTGAAAACTCTTTAGCAAACAAAAATTATAAACTCAAGGTTAATAAACTAATCTTTGCGGGTTGATATTTTTAAAACGATGAACCCTGCTATGCCCGAAAAGAGAGAGGCTATCAAGATGCTGAGCCTTGCGCGATCGAGGACTTCAGGATCTACAAACGACAAATTGGCAATAAAAAGACTCATGGTAAACCCAATACCCATTAAGAGAGATACACCATAAAACTGACTCCAAGTAATTGTTTCTGGAAGTTGACACACGCCAAAATATGACGCGATCCGAACACTTAAGTAAACACCTAATTGTTTGCCAAAAAATAACCCTGAAATGATACCATATGTCATTGGATGAGGAAGATTTAAAACAGAAGAAACACTTAGAATAACACCTGAATTTGTAAGAGCGAAAATTGGTAAAATTAAGCCCAAGGCTATTGGATGCAGCTTTTTTTCAATAGATATTAAGGGTGATTCAAGAGTTCTTGTGCTTTTGAGAGGAATAAAAAATGAAAATAAAATACCAGCAAGTGTTGCGTGAATCCCGGACTTAAGAACCAAAAACCATAGAACGAGCCCGAAAGGTATATAAAGGCAGGTTTTATAAATATTGTTAAGGTTTAAAAAAATTAGGCCAAGTATAGGAACAGTTAACCACGTTAAAAAATTTGAATCAATTGCCGGTGTATAAAAAAAAGCGATTATAAGAACTGCAGCAATATCATCAATTATCGCCATTGCAAGCAAGACAACCTTCATTGCAGGGGTTGATTTTGATGAAATAAAAGACAAGACAGCCAAAGCAAATGCAATGTCAGTTGCAGCAGGTATTGCCCAACCATCCTTGTATATATGGGTATCCTGAACAAAATACTTATAAAGTAAAATAGGTATAATAAGCCCTCCTAGGGCGCCAAAGACTGGCAAGGATGCTTTTTGAAATGAGTTAAGTTCGCCTTCAAGAAGTTCACGTTTAATTTCTAAACCAACGTAGAAAAAGAAAATCGCCATTAATCCATCGTTAATCCATAGAGTGATTGGCTTGCTTATTGTTGTGAAGCCAAGTGGTAATGAAAAAACCGTTGCAAGTACTTTGTCATAGACAGAACCCACTGCGCTGTTTTTCAAAACTAACGCTAATAGTGTCGCACTAACCAAAAGCAGGCCTATGTTTTTGGGGTTATGAACAAATTTATTGAAGACGGAAAGTATTTTCATTTTGTCAGAGAGCGAAGATGATTAATTAGAATAACGAGCATATCAATTGTTACATCTGGTTTGCTTTTAAGCTCTTCAGTGAGTGATTTATAGTTTTGAATTTCTTTTTGATTTTGCCACTGTCTTAAACTTCCGTTATTTGATTTTGCTAACAAAATAGCTTGGGCTGTTAATTTAAAATGAAACTGATCAAGTTCTTTTTTCATTTGTGTGATATTTCTTCTACGCCATGGATCATTCGTTTTTTGATTTTCAAGGCTTTCCCTGAGCCATGGCAAGTCAAGAATATGATCAATTTTGAAAAAAGTACTGGCCGCTTCTAAAAACTTACACCCAATACTTTCACTAATATCTAGGAGTCCCCAAGAATATTTTAGGTTCTGTGTCATCAATACACGTTCAGCCAATTTAATTGGGACACCTTGTTTTGTGAAAATCTTTTTCTCTTTCTCTAAATTTCTTATTTCATGTTTATCAAGAAATTTATGTATATTTTCTGAGAGGTCTTGAATTTTCATACGTGTGTCGTCTATTGCTCTTCCGAGATTAAAGTTCTTTTTTTTGTGGTTTTGAGAGTTTGTAACGGTCCAAATAACACAGTAATCAAGGATTTTCATGAGTGCCAAGTTGAGCTTCTGCTGAACTTTGTAAGAAACGGTAAGTTGATTGATTTCACCTGTCAGAAAGTTAATATCCATACTGTCTCTAACCATGTAATAATAAATCAAAACAACTTCAGCGCATTGGTTTGTTATAGACATGACTTCTGTTAGGTAAGATGGACCCTGTTGATTTACGACTTCATTGCAAATAATAGTAGCCATAATTTCTTTTTTGAGTGGATGTTTTTCAACATCGGCTGAATAGTCTTGGTGAAATTTTTTAGGAAAATATGAAATAAGGTGTTTTTCAAAATATTTGTGTTTTAAAAGGTTGCTTGCGAGAATTTGATCATAAGAAAACATTTTCCCATAAGCCAAAATTATAGCTATCTCTGGTCTTGTAAGGCCAATCCCATTTCGTTGTTTTTCAATCATCTCATCAGCGTTTGGCAAGAACTCTAATTGACGATTCAGATAATTCTCACATTCTAGAAAATGCATAAAGCGCTGTTGGCGCCCTAAAACCATAGCGCCTCGTGCTTCTATCATCGAGATTGCGTTATTTTGGGCTACATTATGCGCTAAGATAAGTTCTGAAACCTCATTTTCCATCTGCCCCAGAAGTTGATTGCGTTGTGCTGGAGTGATTTTTTTATCAGCAACAAGTTTTTTGAGAAGAATTTTCAGGTTTACTTCGTGATCAGAACAATCAACACCAGCAGAATTATCAATGGCATCTGTATTGATAAGACCGCCATGAGAAGCAAACTCAATACGGCCAAGTTGGGTGATTCCTAGATTGGCTCCTTCTGCAATTACCCGGCAATTTAAGTCATTACCATTTATACGAATATCATCATTGTTGCGATCGTTGACATCATTATTAGCTTCTTGACTGCTTTTCACATATGTACCAATGCCGCCAAACCATAAAAGATCAATAGGAGATCTCAAAATCGATTGAATGAGCTCGTTTGGGCTTATTTTCTTTTTTTTGATTTTAAGTGTTTTTTGAGCATGGCTCGATAGAATAATTTCACGTTGATTACGGCTATAAATCCCGCCACCTTCCGACAATACTTTTGTGTTGTAATCTAACCATGACGAGCGATCGAGCTTAAAAAGACGTTGTCTTTCTTCAAAACTTTTCTCTGGGTTCGGATTTGGATCAATAAAAATATGTTGATGATTAAAGGCAGCAACCAACTTTATTTTATTAGAGCATAGCATGCCATTGCCGAATACATCTCCAGACATATCACCAATCCCAACAACACTTATAGGGGTTTCTTGGACATTAATACCAAGTTTGCGAAAGTGGTGTTGAACGGACTTCCAGGCACCTTTAGCTGTTATTCCCATTTTTTTATGGTCATAGCCATGTGAGCCACCAGAAGCAAAAGCATCTCCTAGCCAGAAATTATTTTCCAGTGCGATCTGGTTAGCAAAATCAGAGAAGGTTGCGGTACCCTTGTCTGCTGCAACAACAAGATAGGGATCAAATTCATCATGGCAAATAACATTTTTGGGATGTTTGAGTCTGTTATTAACCAAGTTATCAGTGATATCCAGCATTGCTTGAATCATTTGCTGGTAACATTCAATACCAAATTTTTTCTTATCTTGGTCTTGATCGCTAGAAAATGTTTTCTTTAAGACGAATCCCCCTTTTGCGCCGACAGGAACGATTACTGTGTTCTTGACTTTTTGTGCTTTCATGAGGCCTAAAATTTCTATTCTAAAATCCTCAACGCGATCAGACCAGCGCATTCCACCCCTGGCAACTTTGCCTGTACGAAGATGAACGCCTTCAAAATCTTTGTGATAAACGAAAAATTCAAGGTTTGGCTTTGGTTCAGGTAGAAAGCTAACTGCGCTAGAATTTAATTTGAAAATAATTGGTGATGTTTCATTAGATCTGATGAAATAGTTGGTCCTTAGCGTTGCCATGATTAGCGTGCTAAAGTTTCTAAAAATTGTATCTTCTTCTATAGATTTGAGCTTTTTCAGTTCATGGATAATTTTTTCATGAGATTTCTTGATCTTGGTTTCTGTGGTGCTGGATGAAAATCGCTGTTCAAAAAGAAGCCAAAGTAATCTTGTTAGATGAATATTTTTATTAAGAACGCTTGAAATAAGGCGAAAGCTATAAGGGAAGCCGACTTGTTTTAGGTACTTACAATATGCTCTGAAAACACCCACATGCGACACAGTCATGTTGGCATAGAAGATGAGTGAATTCAGAAAATCATTTTCGTAATAGTTGCGGGAAATAGATTGAATGCCCTGCTCAATATTTATTAGATGCTCAGCAGTTATATTTTCGAGTTGTTCGGGAATGGCAATATTGAAACCATGGATTGTACAAACATCAGCTACCTGATCGTCTTTTATTTGAAAATTTACCTCAGATAGGATGGTTAGGCCCATCAATTCAAAAACAGTCACTAACTCAGAGAGAGCTATTAAAGGCCCTGGATAGTATACCTTTACCAGGAAGGCGTTGTTTTTAGGGGGTTGAACATATATTATTTTATCTTGATCACTAAGTGCTTGAAGACACTTTTCTAGATCTTTTATAGCTTGTGTAGGCGAGTTTTTTAATTGATAACTTTTTGGAAAAGCGTTTGAAAAAGACCTATAATTTTCGTTTTTTGATTTTAGCAAGTCTCTAAACTTTCCCTCCCAGGAAAGAGAGGCATCTTCAATAGATTCTTGCAACTCAGTCAAATTAAACTTTAACTTTTGTTCGAAATCTTTAGCAAGTGAGAATGAAATTCTTGCGTATGATGTATCTGGATTGATGTTTGGGTTATAAGCATTTACTTGAGCATTAAGTTTCTGCTCAAGAATGTTTTGGATTTTTTGACGAAGAGCAGCGCTATATTTATTTGTGGGCACATAAACATAGGCTGCTATTAAATGACCCAATGGATCAGGGCGAATGTAAGTCAGAGTCTGATTACGATCTTGCAGTTGTAGAATTTGCTCTACCAAAGAAAGCAGATCTTTACGGCTAAATTGAAACAGCTCATCCCTTGGCAGGTTCTCAAGGATATGAATGATTGCTTTATAGGTGTGCGTGTTTTTGTGCGCACGACAAGACGAGAGTAAGTGCTCGAGTTTTTGAGATAATAGGGGGATTTTTGTGATGCTAATATTGTATGCTGAGGCTGTGAGTAGGCCAATAAATTGATATGCGCCGACAACTTTTCCATTCGTGTCAAATTTATTTAGACGGATAACGTCCATTGGTGTTGATCTGTGAACAGGAGACCTGCTGATAGTTTTTGTAATAATAAAAGGTTCGGTTGCAGGCAAAAAATCTTGTCCAGGATTATCAAGTTGACAGTTTGTTTTAAAGTAGCAATGCCCTTGTGACTTTGTTATCCCAAGGCTTTTCTTGACTGCAGTTTTATTGTTTTCAAAACTATATTCTTGAAAACCTAAATAAGTGAAATGTCCTTCTTCAAACCATTTAAATAGTTTTTTAATTTCATCAATTGTTGGTGTTTTGAAGTTCTTCTTGCCAAAATCGATTTCTTGACGTGCGCGCGTCATGTTTTGAATCATAAGCTGCCAGTCAGAAACTGCTAAATCCACCTGTGTAAGAATATCTTCAACCCGCATTACGAGATTCTGTTGCTGTTCTTTTGAAAGAGCCTCATCTAAAATGATTATGATAAGAGATTCATTATTGTTTTTATTGTCATTTGATGGATTTTGGAGTGTGGGCGCTTTGTTTGGCTGTTGCACGCGGCTAAAAACGGGATGAAGAACATGTGCAATCGATAATCCTTCTGAATTTAGAAGGTTTGTAATTGAATCAACCAAAAAAGGTTTATCTTGGTTGTGAATAAAAATGATTGATTGCTTCTTGAACTTTTCTGTGATGTTGGCAATTTTTACTTTGCCGTGTTTAGGAGGGGTGGTTTTGATAAGGTCAACAGCTTGGCCCATAATAGTTGATAAGGACTTGCCGAGGGACTTCTTGAGGCCAGCAGCATTTACGGTTGGATCATTGAGAATGAGTTGAAGAAGTTCTTTTTCTGTTTGTGAAAAGTTGACGGTTTGGGATGAATTTTTGGTTTTTGCAGACAAAAGAGCCTCTATAAAAAATCTTACAAAGCAGAGTTTATCAAAAAAATGAGTTTTAGGGAATATTTGGAGCGGGCGAAGGGATTTGAACCCTCGACCCCAACCTTGGCAAGGTTGTGCTCTACCACTGAGCTACGCCCGCTTATAATTCTGACGGATCATACCATAAAAAGATATTGATGCAATCTTTTTGATCCAAAGTTTTTGGTGGGCCCGGTAGGACTCGAACCTACGACAACACCGTTATGAGCGGTGGGCTCTAACCAACTGAGCTACAGGCCCTATACGATTGGTCATTAGACCAAAGTTGGCTTCAAAGTCAAGAAAATTAGAAATTTGTTTGATTGAATTTTTAAAATTGTATGTAAATTTTCTTCGCCATTTGCTTATAAACGTTTTAAGCTGGTGAAAAATTTCAGGTGTATGATGAAAAAAATTCTCTCAATTGTTCTTTTGGCGTGCGTTCTGTTAAAACCTGCGCCGGTAAAGGCTGTAATGTCACCACTCGAACTTGCTCTGATTGGCGCAGTTGCAGGAGCTGGCGCTTATGCTAAAGACTTTGTTGAGGGTATTCGCCAGCAATTAAAAACCGAAAAAGGGCGCAGAGCTGTGTTGTCATGGATGCGTGATTGTGGCGCAAGTTGTTGGCATGTTTGCGTTGCACCAGGTTTTTCTGAGCAGTTCATTCCAAAAGCTGATATTGAGAGTGATATGCACCACGCCCTTGTGGGTGGTATAGAAGTACTTGAAAAAAGAGCTTTAGAGAGGACATTTAATGAGGATGAGGAGATTGTAGAGTATATCTTGCCTGCAATCCAAGAGCGGCGCGCTGAAGAAAGTTCAGCTTTGCTAGGGCAAGATGAGTCTGTAATTGATCCAATTTATTATGCGGCTTTTATTCGCCGAGAAGGCCGGGAAATCCCTCAAACACGCTTGGCTGATTGGGCAGATAATAAGAAGGGTTTTCAAGAAGAGGCAGCAAGAGATTTTCATGAACTGGGAATGAAAATTTCTGATACAACTCTGCGAGACTGGATTCATGATGGTAACATTGCTGAGGTTCTATTTGATCCAAAAGGTGTGGAGATTAAGGATCCCGTAATGGTCTATGCGCTTGGTGGTGTTTCAGGGGGGTTTAGACCATCAGAAATGTCAGCGCCATTATTGTTGGTTACAATCCGCGGGAAGTTGCCAGCTTTAAATACGGGTGGTCATGCCAGTTTGTTAAAACCAGGCAAAGAAGAGGCATCAGAAGACTATGTTCCTAGGCTTGAGAGGCAAGCAAAGCAGTTAAAAGAGTTCAAAAAAGGTCATTTGCCAAATATTTTGCATCCGCCCAAGAGAGCGACAAGTCAACAGCCGCATCATCTTGATGATGATCCTTTGCGTGTAAATTAGAAAACATTGATATGAAGATAAGTTGGCCTTGGTTTGTTGTTTGTTTGATGTGTTTGCCGATGGGTTATTGCACGGGAGCTTCGATGTACTCTAAAAAGCAAAAACCAATTAAGTTTGATGTTGGCTATCATTCTTCTGTTTACAAAAAACCAACCAAAGGATTACCAAGTCGTGGATTTCATGCCCAGGGTCATAATCAATTTCGTACGGGTGGTGATAGGCAAGCTGCACCTGGCCTTGGCTTAAGATATAAAAAACAACCGATTTTTATGTTTAATTTACTGTCAACCAAGCAAGAACAATCTCCCTCTTCATCAAAAAAACAGGTATTGCGTGAAAACCAGCACGCATCTGCTGTTTTGGAAAGTAGGCTTAAGAAGTTTGAGCTTGAGGATGACAAAACCAGTCGCTCTTCCAAGGCAGCAGATACAAGTTTTCAGCGGTTGTAGAAATCCTGAAGAGCGGCGTTTAGATGGTTTTTCGGATGGCGCATTGACAAAATATGTTTTTATTATCAAAATTGTATCTAATCGGAGGTTTTATTGTCTAAGTGCTCAACTATAATTTTCTTTTTTTCTGTTTTGTTAATTTTAGTCTCTGTTAAGGCTGAAGAGGAAAAGCAGATGGATCCGTCTAAACAAGAAATGGCAGAATATAAAAAGCATTGTCTTATTTTAGTGAACTTAGCCAACACGTACGGCGTTTTGGAAGGTGAGCAAGAGCGGCTTAAAAAGGAAAAAGAAAAAAAGAAAAAAGAAAAGGAGCAAAGAAGATCGCGTGGATATTATTCTAGCGATGATGATGATGACGACGACGACATTGATGAGGATCAGGAAGAAAAGAACCGTATTTTAGAAGATGACAATTCTCCATTGGGCGTATTTAAAAAGTTAACCCAAAAGCCGCAAGGTGTCCCAACATTAAGTCGCTTAGAAAAATCACATTTACAAGCCATGGCAAAAAACTGTGAAGACCTTATTGAGGTGATAGATCAATATGAGTTTGATGTTATTAGCTTAAAAGGCCATTGGAAAGTGCTGGCTGAAAATAAATCTTCAAACATGAAGGGGTTAGCTAAAGCCTTTGTAACAAGGCAAAAAAGCTATGATAAAATTGTGAATAAATAGGACGTTAGAAGCCTAAGTGGAAAGAAGTGGGAGTTTGCTATGACGCAGTCTGAATTGGTTGATCGTCTTATGAAAAAGATGCCGCAAAAGTCTAGGTTGGATGTTGAGCTTATTGTTAAGGTTTTCTTCGATTCCATCGTCAAAGCATTAGAGAAAGGTGATCGGGTTGAGCTTAGAGGATTTGGGTCTTTTTACGTTAAGCATAGGCAGCCACGCGTTGGCTGTGATCCACGCACAGGAAAAGCCATCAATGTCGATGCGCGGTATATTCCCTTTTTTAAAGCTGGTAAAGCATTAAACGATCATTTAAATTCTTAAGCATTAAGCCCCTTTACGCTATCAAGTTGCTTTTTTTTTACAAGGTTGATAGCTTTAGCACGACTCATTTTAGAGGATTTTAAATGAACTGGATTAGTAACTACGTTCGTCCAAAATTAAGAGCTCTGGTTGGGGCTAAGAATGAAACACCTGAAAACTTATGGACGAAGTGTCCTAAGTGTGAACAGATGCTCTTTATGCGTGATTTAGAGCGTAATCACTACGTTTGCACAAATTGTGACCACCATCTTCGTATGTCGGCAGAGCAAAGGCTGAAATTTCTTTTTGATGAGGGACAATACAAAGAAATAGATTTACCTGAGGCGCAAAACGACCCACTTAAGTTTAAGGATACAAAAAGATATTCTGATCGCCTTAAAACATATCGGGATAAAACAAAGAACATGGATGCCGTTCGGATTGCAACTGGGACTATTAGCGATGAAAAGCTGGTTGTTTGTGCCTTTGATTTTAATTTTATGGGCGGTTCTATGGGGATCGTTGTTGGTGAGTCAATTGTAAGGGCAGCTGAAGAGGCTTTGCGTATTAAAAAGCCACTGTTGATCATCACGGCTTCTGGTGGAGCGCGGATGCAAGAGGGCGCCTTCTCACTTATGCAAATGCCAAAGAGTATGGTTGCTGTGGAAATGATGAAAAACGCGGGCTTGCCTTATTTGGTTTTATTAACGGATCCAACCACAGGTGGGGTTTCCGCATCATTTGCAATGGCAGGTGATATAGCCATTGCAGAGCCAGAGGCCATGATTGGATTTGCAGGGCGCCGGGTTATTGAAGAAACCATTCGTGAAAAACTGCCAGATAATTTTCAAACTGCGGAGCACTTATTAGAGCATGGGATGATAGATATGGTGGTACATCGCCATGAGCTGCGTGCAAAACTCTCGCGTATACTCAGGCTTTTGAATCAGCGCCATGCTTAGAATTAGACGCTGTTCTTAAGATAGTCCTCAACGATCTTTGAAACTTCAGGTAGCTTATTTAAGAAGAAATGATCAGTGCCTTGAATCATTTCATAAGCTACTTTGATGTCTTTTTGTTGATGCAGCTTTTTGACCAAGTTATTAACACTTGAAGGCTCAACGACATCATCTTGATCGCCTTGTAGAATAAGCCCTGAAACAGGGCAAGGTGCAAGAAAACCAAAGTCATATTTATTTGCTGGGGGTGATGCAATAACAAATCCGGCTATTTCAGGTCGACGCATCAAAAGTTGCATAGCAATCCAGGCGCCAAAAGAAAAACCTGAAATCCAAAAATTTGCCGAATCTTTGTATTGAACTTGCAGCCAGTCCATAACTGTTGCTGTATCGCTGAGTTCACCTTCGCCCTGATCATATTCGCCGGTTGATTTACCAATACCACGGAAATTAAACCGGCAAACATGAAACCCAGCCCGATAAAATGACTGATAAAGGGTATACGTCATCTTGTTGTTCATTGTTCCGCCATGAAGGGGATGGGGGTGCAGAACAAGCGCTGTTGGTGCTTCTGGATTATTAATTTGTGCGTGATGTTTTACTTCAAGTCTTCCAGCTGGACCTGGAATAACAATATCTGCCATGAGCATGCCTCAATTAAACTTGACTAAACTAGTCAAGTATTTTACTTTCTTATCAATGGACATTATCTTTTTTTGTATGGAAAAACAACAATGAAGCTCGGAACACGCGGAAGATACGCTGTTATGGCAATCCTTGATTTAGCTCTTCATGAGAAAAAGGGGCCTGTATCTTTGTCTTCTATATCAGAGCGCCAGAATATTTCCTTGAGTTATCTCGAGCAAATATTCAATAAACTGCGGCGTAGAGATATCGTCTCAAGCACACGTGGTGCTGGGGGTGGATATAGTTTGAGTCGAGGAGCAGATACAATTTATATTGCTGATGTTATTCAAGCAGTAGACGAGCCTATGCGTGCTACACGCTGCGAACCCAATAGCCAAAAAGGATGTATGTTAAATGGTGTGAAATGCTTAACGCATCATTTGTGGGCTGATTTAGGGGATCAAATCATTTCGTATTTGAAAAGTGTTTCTCTTGAGGACGCCCTAAACCGTGGACAAAATAAAAGTGCCAGCAAATCTTATTCTTTCATGTATGAGGGAACAAATGCTTAAGCGCATCTATTTAGACTACAATGCCACAGCGCCAATTTTGCCGGCTTGTATTGAAGCAATGAATAAAACAATGGTAGAGGTTCTTGGTAACTCCTCGTCTGTGCATCACTGGGGGCAAGGCACTCGTAGGCTTATAGAGAGTTCTCGACAAGTTCTTGCAGAGATCATTAATGCACACCCAGATCATGTTATTTTTACAAGTGGCGGCACTGAGAGCAACAACCATGTTTTGCGCGGCGCAGCGTGGCGCAAGGTTTTAATCGATCCAACAGCCCATGATAGCGCTTTTAAAGCACTAGAGCATCCCGAGGCTTTAAGCGTTACCAAGGGCGGTTTAATTGATTTGTTTGATTTACATAAAAGAATGGTTGATTCTTCAGGTGGTCAGCCTATTCTGATTTCAATTAATTCACCAAATAATGAAACGGGTGTCATTCAACCTATTGAACAGATCGTTCAAATTGCGCGTTCTTTTGCAAACGTTTTTGTTCATGTTGACGCCTCGCAAGGTTTAGGTAAGTTGCCAATCTCTTTTAGAGATCTAGACATTGATGCTATGACGCTATGTGCCCACAAAATGGGTGGACCGCAGGGCATTGGTGCTTTGGTTGTGCGTGAGACTATTCCTCTGCAAAGTTTTATGCGTGGTGGCGGGCAAGAGAAAAGCCGCCGCTCAGGAAGCGAAAATGTAGCTGCAATAGCGGGATGGAAAGCGGCACTCGAAGCAATGCCAAACCTAGAACATTTAAGAACTTGGCATCATAAAATGGAGGCTACTCTAAAGAAAGCTTCACCAGCTAGCCTTGTTTTTGGAGAGAACGCCGCGCGTGCTTGTAATACGACAAATATAACCATGCCAGGTGTGCCGAATCATACACAAGTTATGTCATTGGACTTGGCTGGATTTGCTGTGAGTGCTGGAAGCGCATGTTCATCTGGCAAAGTTTCAGTTTCACGCGTTATTAAGTCAATGATGCCGGATGAAGAAGTTGCTCAAACTGCCTTGCGGATAAGTAGCGGTTGGCAAACAACCCAAGATGATCTTGAGAGGTTTACAGAATCTTGGATCAATCTTTTGAATCAAACTCATAGTAGAAAATAAATAGGATTATTAATGAAAGAAAAAAAACAAATATATCTTGATTATCAAGCAACAACGCCTTGTGATCCACGCGTGGTGGAAAAAATGATGCCTTACCTTTCGGAGTTATACGGTAACGCCCACTCAAGAACACACGATCACGGATGGCAAGCGGAACAGGCCGTTGAGAGAGCAAGAGAACAAGTTGCGCAAATCATTAATGCAAGCCCTAAAGAAATTATTTTTACCTCTGGCGCAACGGAATCAAATAACCTTGCTATTAAAGGTGTTGCCGAGTTTTATAAGGACAAGAAAAAGCATATCATTACATGTAAAACAGAGCATAAATGTGTTCTTGAGTCATGCCGCTGGCTTGAAAGAAATGGTTTTGATATCACATACCTGGATGTTGAAACAAATGGTCTTGTCAATTTAAACACCCTAAAAAAAGCCATTCGTCCTGATACATTGTTGGTATCAATTATGGCTGTTAATAACGAAATTGGGGTTATACAGCCCCTAGCTGAAATCGGTAAAATCTGCCGTGAAAATGGCGTGTTTTTTCATACGGATGCCGCACAAGCAGTTGGAAAAATCCCAATTGATGTTGAGGCCATGCAAATTGATTTGCTCAGTATCTCTGGTCATAAGCTGTATGGACCTAAGGGTATCGGGGCTTTGTATGTGCGTCGTAAGCCACGGGTTCGGCTTGTTTCACAAATTAGTGGTGGTGGTCAAGAGCGTGGTATGCGTTCAGGTACTTTGCCGGTCTTTCTTTGCGTTGGTTTAGGCGAAGCATGTGCGATTGCAGAAAAGGAGATGGCGACCGAATTAGAGAAAATTCAGGAGTTGAGTGATCGTTTTCAAGCTAAACTTGAGGAAAAATTACCACAAATTTATTTGAATGGAGATGCAAAACAGCGCTATCCAGGCAATCTAAATATTAGTTTTGCGCATGTGGAAGGCGAAGGCCTCATGATGGGCATTAAAAATCTATCTGTCTCATCTGGCTCTGCGTGTACGTCTGCTTCTTTAGAGCCTTCTTATGTCTTGAAATCATTAGGTGTTGACGAAGAGTTAGCGCATACTTCTCTTAGGATTGGAATTGGTAGATTTACAACAAAGGAAGAGGTTGACCAAGCAGCAGAAGATATTATTGCTGCCGTTAGCCATTTGCGTGAAATGAGCCCTTTATGGGAAATGGCCCAGGCTGGCATTGATTTAAAATCAATTCAATGGTCCGGACATTAGTAATACTGCTATAATTTAACAAAGGAGATAAAAATGGCATACAGTGAAAAAGTAATCGATCATTACGAAAAACCAAGAAACGTTGGAAGTTTAGATTCTAAGGACCAGCATGTTGGCACAGGCCTTGTCGGTGCGCCGGCCTGTGGTGATGTCATGAAACTACAGGTTAAAATCACTGATGATGGACGGATTGAAGATGCAAAGTTTAAAACGTTTGGCTGTGGTTCGGCAATTGCATCAAGCTCACTAATCACAGAGTGGATTAAAGGTAAAACAATACAAGAGGCTCTTGAAATAAAAAATAAAGACGTTGCTGAGTATTTAGAGCTCCCTCCCGTTAAGATTCATTGTTCTGTATTAGCTGAAGATGCCATTAAGTCAGCGATCAAGGATTATCAATCTAAGCAGGAAGGTAAAGTTTGAGTTTTACGTCAAAATTAAATAAAGCCCCCCTTCTTGTTACTGAGCGAGCAAAAGACCAAATCAAAACTTTGCTTCAACAAAGGGGCAAAGAGTGTATTGGTGTTCGAATTGGTACGCGGACAAAAGGATGCAATGGTTTATCCTACACGCTTGAATACGCTGAAAAACAAGAAAGATTTGATGAGGTGGTCGACTGCCAAGATTTTAAAATTTTAATTGATCCCAAAGCGATTTTGTTTATCTTGGGCAGTGAAATGGACTTTCAAACAACAGAACTTGAATCGGGGTTTGTGTTTAAAAACCCCAATGAAAAGGGGCGCTGCGGTTGTGGAGAGTCTTTTCATGTCTGAAGAAATACATAATCCGTTCACCCTTTTTAGTTTGCCGCATAGCTTACCTGTTGATCAACAAGTTCTTAAGAAGCGTTATTTTGAACTACAGCGGGACAGTCATCCTGACCAAAGAAAAGATAGTGAAGCTCAATCAATTTCTTCAAGTTTGATTAATAAGTATTATGTTGAGCTTAGAAAGGTTAGTAACGCTGCACGCTATCTTTTGGAGCTGCATGAGGTAGATGTTAATAGCGCTCAACAAGACCCAGAAATGCTCATGGAAATAATGGATTTAGAAGAGAGATTTTCAGATGGTAGTGCCGAGGACGTTCTAAGAGATTTAGACCAGAAAATCTTTGATAATATAAATATCCTAAACACACTGATCCAAAGTAATAAAGAGCAGAAAATTGATCAAGAAAAAGCCTCGAAAACTTGGCAAAAGCTCAGGTTCATAGATCAATTAAAAGAAAGATACACTTAAGGAGGAGTCTTATGGTTCTTCAAATTATGGAGCCTGGTCAGGCAGTTAATGTTGATACAGCAAAGAAAGCAAAAGCGGTAGGCATTGACCTTGGTACGACGCATTCACTCGTGGCTATAAATGATGGAGAGAAGACTAAAATTTTAGAGATCAACCAGAGTACAATAGTCCCTTCGATTGTAGCCTTAGTTGAAGAGGAGTTTGAAGTTGGTCAAGCCGCTAAAACACTGCAGAAGAATGGCCACAAAGTTGTTGTTTCTTCTGTCAAAAGACTGATGGATCCAGATATGCAGCAACCCTCAGATGCTTTACCTGTTCTTGATTATCTTCCCTATCAGCCTGGGGAAATGGCCCGCTTTAAGATTGGGGAAAGATTGAGCAATCCCATTGAAATATCTGCAGAAATTTTGAAATATCTAAAGAAAAAAACCCAAGAAGTTTTGGGTGAAGAGGTTGATCAGGCAGTGATTACCGTGCCAGCTTATTTTTCTGAAAGAGCCCGTGGTGCAACAAGACTGGCAGCCAAATTGGCGGGGTGGAAGGTTCTGAGATTAATCTCAGAGCCCACTGCAGCGGCAATACAGTTTGGATTAAATCAGCAAAAACAAGGACTTTACTTGGTCTTTGATTTGGGGGGCGGAACATTTGATGTTTCGATATTAAATTTAGAAAATCAGGTTTTTCAAGTGGTTGCAACAGGTGGTGACACGCTGATGGGCGGTGATGATGTTGACCAACTGATTGCCGCAGATCTTAAGGAACGATATGGTCTTGAAACCATTGATAAAACTGAAGAAAAGAATCTTCTTGCCATTGCGGAAGACCTTAAAAAACAGCTTTCTGAGGTTAAAACAGCTGAAAAAAATGGTCATTTTCAGGGTCAAAATAGACACTTTTTGATCGATTTTGATCACTTTTCGACACTTTTGAGGCCGTTTTTGAGCAAAATTGAACACTTATTAAATCAAGTTCTTAAATCAGCTCGATTAACTAAATCCGATATCAAAGACTGTCTTTTGGTTGGTGGATCCACACGCTTAAAACCTGTGCAAAATTTCCTTGAAAAATATTTTGGTAAAAAACCCCTAACGGATTTACATCCAGACCATGTAGTTGCAGAAGGCGCGGCAATACAAGCTCGGGCTTTGACCCATGGCAGTGCTTCTTTATTGTTAGATGTGATTCCCCTGTCATTAGGATTGGAAACGATGGGTGGAATCGTTGAAAAAATTATCCCGCGCAATAGCCCAATACCTGCGCAAGTAACACAGGAATTTACAACCTTTCAAGATAATCAAACTGGGATGTCAATTCATGTTGTGCAAGGTGAACGTGAAATGGTTGCCGATTGCCGATCTTTAGGAAAATTTAGCTTGAAAGGCATTCCGCCACTGCCAGCTGGCTTTGCGAAAATTGAAGTGACATTTGATGTGGATGCAGATGGATTGTTGACTGTAAGTGCACAAGAAAAAACCACCGGGGCTTACCAAGCCATCGAGGTTCAGCCTGGACATGGTTTAACTACGGATGAAATGGAACAAATGGTTTTCAATGGCTTTCAATCAGCAGAAGTTGATATGGAAGCGCGCGCAAAAGGCCACGCATGGGTGAAGTTGCAATTTGTATTAAAATTATGTCAGAAAATACTCCAGGCAAAAAAAGAGCAACCCTCTGGCCTAGCGGATCAAAAATTACAAGCATTAGTCGATGAAGCAGCAATATTGACCAAGGAACATGGTACAACGGATATGTTTCGAGAATATGCAAATAGGCTTGAAAATTATTTTAAATCAGATCAAGATTAAGAAAGTCATACGTTAAAACTCCTTTTAGAATATCTTCTAATATCTACAGTAACCTTTGTGTGGCATCGATAGATTCAACAGTTTCTGGTCGGGGATGTTCATTTTAGCTTATCTGGATTTTTATTTTTTTACATACTTTTAAGAGAAAAGATGGCACTGCCAATCATAAATTATTTCGTAAGTCTTGAAAAAACAATTTAGTTAATACATTATTTACAAAGCAGTGATGTTGAACATGAAAGAACTTTACTACCTTTCTTGTGTTGTCCTTGCATTGTTGGCTTTTTCTGGACATGCAATGGATAATCTTAGCGAAGAAGATCGTTCAGCCAGTAATGTCAATGTCCATGCAGCAGCTGCAGGGCCTGGTGCTGCAGGAGGGGTCGATAAAGAAAGTTCAATGTCAAGACTGCGCTTTTCTGAAGGGGGGCGAGGTGTCGATGTAAAAATTCTTGCTGTTAAGGCTGAAGCAGGAGATGCAAAGGCGCAACTTGATCTTGGTATGAAGTATGCAAAGGGTGATGGTGTTCTTCAGGATTATGCTCAAGCAGTCAATTGGTTTACAAAATCCGCAAAGCAGGGAAATTCCTAGGCGCAATGTAATCTTGGCATTTGTTATTCGAAAGGTCATGGCGTTTTGCAAGATTACGCTCTAGCAGTGGTATGGTATCAGAAGGCCACTGAGCTTGGGTATGCTAAGGCACAGCTTAACCTTGGTGTTTGTTATGAGCGTGGCCTTGGCGTCCCGCAAGATCACGCCCAAGCAGCTGAATGGTATCGCAAAGCTGCAGAGCAAGGGCATGCTGGGGCACAGTTTAACCTTGGGGTTTGTTATAAGCGTGGCCGAGGTGTTGCTCAAGACTATGTTCAAATGATTGAATGGTATCGCAAAGCGGCAGAGCAGGGAAATGCAGTAGCACAAAATAGTCTTGGGTTTTGTTATGAGCGTGGCCTTGGCGTTGCTCAGGACTACGCTCAAGCAGCTGAATGGTATCGCAAAGCGGCAG
>MDTA01017885.1_pt1 | contig 31977 bp, 35 predicted proteins | sample 811151 | NCBI WGS metagenome assembly MDTA01 (sample SAMN05326648, study PRJNA326480) | marine metagenome | isolation source: seawater | place: Indian Ocean: South | collected 2010
AGGCTGGATGTGGAAGCGCAGCAATGCGTGCAGCTGACCAGTACTAATAGCTCAATTGGCTTGATTTATGCACTGAAAAAAATTTTTATAATTGATCAATGGTTAAAAAAAAAATGATTACATTTGGCTTGTTAGGATTAGGAAGAGTAATAGAAAAAAGAGTAGCAAATGTTTTTCTAAAAGAGCTAAATAACTCAAAAGTAATTGGCGTTTTTGATACAAATAGAAAAAAAAATGATTTTTTTTCCAAGTTATTTAAATGTAAACAAAACAATAGTTTAAATAGTTTTTTAAATAATAGATTTGACTTCATTTACATTGCCACAGAGTCCGGCAATCATTACAATCATATAAAAAAATGTTTTGAAAAAAATCATAATGTTATTGTTGAGAAACCACCTGTCCTAAAAATAACTCAACTTGAAGAATTAAATAAAATTGCTCACAAAAAAAAACTAAAATTTTATTCTATCTATCAGAATAGATTAAATAAATCAGTCGAGTTTTGTAAAAATTATTTAGACGAAAATAATCAAAAAGTTATTTTTAGCACATTAAACCTAAACTGGTCTAGAGATCAAAAATATTATAACGATTGGCATGGAAATTGGAGGATGGATGGGGGTGTAGCAGCACAACAAGGAATACACTATATCGATATATTATGTTATTTTTTTGGTAATCCAATAAAAACAATCAGTCATATTTCTAATAAAACTAATATTTTACAGGCAGAAGATACACACTCTTCTTTAATTGTTTTTAAAAATAACATTACATGTACTTGTAATTTTACAACAGCCTTAAGACCAGATGACCACGAGGCCTCAATTAAAATAGTGTTAAGAGACGAAATTTTCAGCTTAGAAGGATTGTGTTGTAATAAAATTAAACACTACAACTTAACTAAAAAAACTAATAAAAAAATGAATAATTTATGCAAAATAAATTCTGAAATAGTTAATAATGGTTATGGTAATTCACATTATAGATCTCTACAGAAAATAATTGATTACAGCCTAAAAAATAAAAAAGAAGAACCATTAAGAGCAATAGAAACTTTGCCAAGTTTAAAATTACTAAATATGATGTATATGAGTTTTGAGAGAAACAAATGGATTTACTTCAAAAATAAAAAAATATCCTCAAAATTAGGTTTATAAAAGTATTTTTATGTCTAAAATTAATGATTTTCTAAAAAATCATATTAAAACAAATAATCAAAAATATTCTCTTATTATTGGTTTAACCCCATCTCAAGGGGCGAGATCTCCAAAAATTTGGAATAAAGTTTATAAAAAAATTAAATCTAAATGCAGGATGTACCCTGCTGATGTTGAATTAAAGGATTTAAAAAATTTATTGAGATATCTTAAAAAAGATAAAAATTTTTTAGGAGGATCTGTCACAACACCTTATAAAAACCACATAATTAAATACTTAGATAATTTAAATCAGGATGCCAAAAAAATAGGATCGGTTAATACATTAGTAAAAAAAAACAAAAAATTAATAGGATGTAACACTGATTTTTATGGTGCGCTTTCGACAATAAAAAAAATCAAATTAAAAAAAAATATATTAGTTATTGGAGCTGGTGGCGCATCCAAAGCTGTAATTTTAGCTTTACAAAGTAGGTATAGTAAAAGTAAATTTTATTTTTTCAATAGAAATAAAAATAAACTGAATTTCTTAAAAAAGAACTCTTTTAAAAAAAAAATAAAAATACTTGATAATATTAACGATATTAAATCAATCGATAAATTAGATTTAATTGTTAATACTACAAGTGTTGGATTTAACTCATGGATCAAAAGAAAAAAAAATTTTTTTAATTTAAAATTTTTTTCTCCAATCACAAAAATTAGCAATTTAAATTTAATCAATGAAAAAGACACTAAAAAATTTACTAGTAAAAATTATAAATTAATTCTAAAAGATAAAAAAAATCTTGAAACATTTTTTAAAAAAAACAAAAAATTAGTTGTTTATGACATAATCTACAGTCCACAAAAAACAAAATTGTTAAAATATGCTGAAAAATATAGAAATAAGGTTTACAATGGTTTAGAAATGAATCTAATGCAAGCTGTAAAAGGTTTTATGCTAGTAAATAATATTAAGGGTTTAAATAAAGTTAAACTAAAAATGATTAAATAATATGGATAATAAGTTTCCTGGCAAAGATATTAGTAATGAAGATTTAATTTCTAAATTTCCATTAGCAGCCAAAAAAAATCCAGACCACAAGTCAAAATTTAAGATTGCAAATGTTGAATTTGGTGGAGATAATATACCAGTATTTGCTGGACCAAATATGGTGGAAAGCAAAGAACTGATTTTTGATGTTGCTGAAAATATAAAAAAAAGGGGGGCGCACTTTTTAAGAGGAGGTGCGTTTAAACCATTAACATTCCCATACAGGAGCGAAAAATATAATGAAACAAGAGAAGATGGTATAAAGTGGCTAGGACTAGCAAAAGAAAAATTTGATATCCCAATAATTACAGAAGTAATGGAGGAAAAATTTCTTCCAATAATCTGTGATGTAGCAGATATTCTTCAGATTGGTTCAAGAAATATGCAAAATTACCCTTTGATATCTGCTGCAGCAAAAACTAAAAAACCCCTCATGATTAAAAGACATTACGGATCATCATTAAGAGACTGGTTAGGATCTGCGGAGTATGCTCTGGTAGAAGGTAATGAAAAAGTAATTTTATGTGAAAGAGGAGTATCTGTGCCTCACACGCATAGATCTACATCTAGATTTTTATTAGATTTACAAGTTGTTCCAGCGGCAAAAGAAGTAACTCATTTACCTATAGCGGTTGATCCATCTCACGCAACATTTTGGAGGTCTTGGGTTAAGCCCATGGCTTTAGCTTCAGTTGCAAGTGGAGCAGACGCAATAATGCTTGAAGTTCATCCAGATCCAGTAAATTCTGCAGTAGATCCATTACAACCTGTTAACTATCAAGCGTTTTCAGATATAATGCAAGATATGGATAAGATTGCTAAATCTATTCAAAAAAAATCAATACTGTAGTTTTAATGAAATTTAAAAACTAACTTATGACTAAAAAAAAACTTCATACTGATATTAATATTAAGAGAATGGATGATTTTTTAGATGATCATCTAAAAAGTGAAAAAAAACTGTCAAATGGTTTTCCAAGCTTTTCATCAATAGAATTTAGTATCAACGGAGCATGTAATAGAAGATGTTTTTTTTGTCCTAGAGTAGATGAAAAAAACTATCCAAACATATTACAATCATTTCCAATTGAAAAATTCAAATTAATAATGTCCGAACTCAAAAAAGAGAATTTTGATGGGAGAATATCTTTTTCTGGTTTTTGTGAGCCTCTTCTTACAAAAAACTTAGATGTTTATATTAAGTCTGCTAGATCAGAACTTCCAAATATACTTATAGAAATTGTAACTAACGGAGACCCATTACTAGCCAAAAATGGCAAATCGAGATTAAAAGAATTATATTCATCTGGGTTGAGCAATTGTAGAGTTAGTTTATATGATGGTCCACACCAAATTGAGCAATTTGAAAGTTTAAAAAAGGAGCTTAATTTGAGTGATGATCAATTTATAATTAGAAAAAGATATTTAGGACCAGAAGAAAGTTATGGTCTTACTATCTCAAATAGAGCAGGTTCAGTAAAATTAAAAAATGATTATTTTGAACTTAAACCATTAAAAGAACCAATTAAAAGTCCATGTTATTATCCATTTTATAAAATATTAATAGATCATGATGGGGATGTGTTAATTTGCTCTAACGATTGGAAAAAAGAAGCGATTGTTGGAAATGTTGTAAAAAATAACACATCATTGGTTTCTATTTGGTCTAGTGAAAAATTTGTAGAATTAAGGAAAAAATTAATAAAAAGTGATAGATGTCACTCTCCTTGTAATGTGTGTGATGTAAATGGAACATTAAATGGCAAACAATCTTTTGAAAAATGGAAAAATTATCTATCCAAATAAACTTATTTTAAAAAAAAATTTTAACATTGGTTTAATTGGTTCTGGAAAAATAGCTGAAGAATATGCAAAGGTTATTAGCTCTTTTGGCCACAAGATAAAAGTTATTATTTCACAGTCAAAAAATTATAATGCAAAAAAATTAGCAAAAAAATATAAATCAAATATTTACTCAAATATAAAACAAGCACAAGTCAATGAGATAAATGCATGGATAGTATGTGTAGAGTGGAGTAAATTAGATATTTATATTAATTTTTTTTTAAAAACTAGGATTCCCGTGTTGATCGAAAAGGGCGCACCTATAAGTTCATTAAAAATTTTAAATTATATTAAAAAATATAAAAAAAACTCAAATTTAAGCTTTGCATATAATAGAAATTATTTTGATTATATTCCTTATTTATTAAATACTTTAAATAAGAATAAGATTAATTATATTGAAATGAATATTTACGATTTAATTAATGATATAATAAAGAAAAAAGGCAGAAAGATAACAAGATATTTAAAGTATTATATAACTTCTCATTGGATATCATTAATTTATAAGTTGATTTCATTAACAAATTATAAATTCTCAAAAATAAAAAAAGAAAAATTAACAAATAATAAAAAATTTAATATAGAAAAAATTTCTATAATTTTAATAAAAGGAAAAAATAAAATATTATTAAATATTATTAATTTTCCAAATGGTTTAAAAAATCATACTTGCAAATTTTACTTTAACAAATTTTTAATTGAATTATCTCCTTTTGAGAGAATTCTTTTATATAAATCAATAAAAAAGAAGAAGTTTAATAATAATTTTCTTTATATCCCTCAAATTGACAAATTTGAAGTAAGTAAAAAATATAAGCCCGGTTTCAGATTTATGTACTATGATTTTATTAAGAACATTTACTCTAAAGAAAGGTTTAGTCTTGCGATTAAACTAAAAGATTTATACAAAATTTATAGAATATGTGAAAAGTTTAGTTAATGATTTTAAAAAAAATTAATATTGTTTCCATTAAAAAAAAAAATTTTGTATCATCAAAACCCTATCCTTCATTTTTCAAAGAAGGTTTTATTTTTATAAAAATATTTGATGAAGAAAATAATTACGGTTATGGAGAACCTTCCCCGTATATTGTAAATTCGAGAATTTTAAAAGGTTGTATAAAATTTATTTTTTTAAAATACTTTAAAAATCAAAATCATAGAAGTATTGATTTCTTAAAGATTAAAAATAAATGTAAGAATATTTATCATAAAAAAATCATTTCATCTTTTCAACAAGCAATTTTAGATTTATCCTGTAAACGCAAAAATATCCCTTTATACAAATTTATAGGTAAAAAGAAAATTAATCATATCAAACTTTATGGAAGTGGAGGAATGATATTTGATAAAAATAATTACGATATTTTAATTGAAGAGGCTTGGAAAATTAAAGATGAAGGATATATTGGATGGAAATTCAGACCTAAGCTTCCCAACAATTTGTTAAATCATTCTCATAGAATTAAATATCCACCAAAGTTTAATCTAAATGAAATTGTTAGATTTTCAAAAAAGTTAAGAAAAAGTTTAGGTGATGATTTTTTACTTATGTTAGATTGTGGCTGCAGATGTTCCTCAGTTTCTGAGGCAGAATACCTAATAAAAAGTCTCAATGATCTAAATTTTTATCTTATTGAGGAACCATTAAAAAGAAACCTTAATTTATATAAACAATTAAAAAAGAGATTAACAAAAATTAATACTTTTATTTCAGCAGGCGAACATATTTACGAATCTAGAGAGTTATTAAAATGGATCAAAAATGATGAAATAGATATATTTCAACCAGATAGTAATTTACTCCTTTTTGAGGAGATTGAAATTTTTAAAAAATTTAAAAAAAAAATAATAGCACATAATTGGTGTAACTTGATAAACAATTGCGCTAATGCAAACTTTGTAAGATCTTTATATAAAAATACTTTAATGGAACATAATATATTAAAAAACCCCTTTAGTGATTTATTCAAAAATTCTTGTTTCAAATTACAAAATGGTAAAATGAAATTTCTAAATTATAAGGGTCTAGGCATAGAATTTAAAAAAAAGGATAAAAACTATTTAATATATGAAGAAAAAATTTAAAATATTAGCGGTCGTTGCTGCGCGTGGAGGCTCCAAGGGAATAAAAAATAAAAACCTCAAATTAATTAACGGAAAACCTTTAGTTTACTACTCAATTAAAAATTTAATAAAATCAAGATCTATTGATACAATTTATTTATCAACAGACTCAAAACTAATTGAAAAAAATGTTCGAAAATATTTCCCAAAAATTTTGTTTGATAAAAGACCAAAAAAATATTCAAAAGATAAGACACCATTAATATCAGTACCCATGTATTTATGTAAAAAACTTAATGCTCAGGGTCGGTTTTATGATTTTGTTTTACAAGTTGCACCTACTTGTCCGTTCATTAAGCCAAATACAATTAGCAGTATAGTTAAATTATTAAAATCCGGAAAGAGTGACTGCGTAGTAACCTTAAAAAGAATAGAACATGAGCATCCTTATAGAGCAAAAGAATTAAATAAACAAAAACTTACTTTCAAACCATTTATCAAAAATGTAAATGTAGAAAAATTTATTTCAAGACAAGACTTGCCAGAACTTTATTGTACATCTGGGGCCATTTATGGAAGAACAAATAGATTAATCTGTTCTTATAATGAGAAGGATTTTTGTTTTGGAAAAAAACCGATTGGAGTAGTCGTTGACGATATTGAAAGTATAAATATAGATAGAAAAATAGATCTTGATTTTGCTAATTTTGTAGCCTCAAGATATAAAACTTAGTTTTATAGGTGTTCCTAATTTAATTTTTCGATTAGTTTTTTTACCAAGAATTTTTTTATATAGCTTAGGCGAAAGACCTAATCCAGGCCTAATTATTTTTGTATTAGAAAAATTTATTATATTTCCTTTGTTTATTGTTTTTGTCGCATAGATAGACCTTCTAAATTTTATATAAAATTTTTCATCTGAAGATATATTTTCACTTTTATTCTTTAATGATTCCCATACGTTTCTTGCACCCAAAATAAGTTCTTCCATTTTTTTTGGTCCTATAGAAAACTCAGAGTCTAAAGTATTGTCATTATCAAATAACTTAAAATGTTTTTCTATAATGTTAGCACCCAAAGTAACTGCGCTAATTGATGCTACATTATCATCAGTGTGATCTGAAAATCCTACAATTAAATTTTTATCTTTTTTCAATTTTTTAATAAAATTTAAATTTAAATTTTTGTACTTAGCAGGATATTCAGTAAGGCAGTACATTATAACCACTGAATTTATTTTTTTTTTAATTTTTATAGATTTAATTAAATTTTTTATTTCGGCAAAATTTAGTGTGCCAGTAGAAATTATAGTTGGTTTGTTCTTTCTTATAACACTTTCTACCAATGGATAATGTAAGTTTTCCATAGAAGCAATCTTATAAGCCGGACATCTTAATTTTTCTAAAAAATTTAATGATTTTTCGTCAAATACAGAACTAAAACAGATTAGACCTTTTTTATTTGCTCTATCGAATATTTTTTTGTGCCACTCATAAGGTAATTGAGCATCTTTGTATAAACTATAAAGATTTCTATTATTCCATTTTTTATTTGAAAAACGATTTAATTTAAATTCTCCTTGGTTTAGGTTTAAAGTCATCTCATTAAGATCAAAGGTTTGAAATTTAATTGCTTCTAAGCCAATTTCAGAAGCACAATCGATAATTCTAAAAATTTTTTTTAATGATTTTCCGTGGTTAGCAGAGACCTCTCCAACTATGAGTGGTGGGTGCTTGTCAGAAATAAATCTATTTCCTATTTTCATTTTTTTTAAAATACTTTGCTAGATTAATCAATGTTTGATCTTTTTTAATTATTCGATTTAGTATCATAGATGTATTTTTTGGATCATGGTGGTATGCCAATCTTAGTAAGTCCATCCAGTTTTTATTATTTTTTTCCCTTAGCTTCTGGATTTTATTGAAAATAGGAATGCTTTTAAAATTTTTATATTTTTTCATAAAAATTAATATAATTTGCTTTAAGTTTTTTTTCATCAAAAAAATTTAAAAGAAATTTTTTAAAAATTATTTTTTTTTCGATTTTTGTATTTATTCCATATTTTTTTAAATTAATGTATGAGTAAAAATCGGTTTCATTGTTTATCTTTTTTATAATTTTATATTTATATAATAATGAATTTTTCAGGTTTTTATTTAAAAAATTTAAAAATACAATTTTTTTATTATTAATCAACGCCTCAAATAGAACAGATGAAGATCGAGCAAATAATAATAAATTACTATTCCCTATAACCTCCGAGGTTAATAAATTTTTGTCAAATATATTTGAAACTTGAATAGGAAAGGTAGTTCTTGGCTTTAAGCTTTGATAAACTTTAAAATTGTATTTTATCTTTAGATTTTTTTTTATTACCATTAGTGGCGAGTATTCAATAGAATTTTCTTTATTAAGAATACCTACTGATATACTTCTTATTTTTTTGAATTTGTATATTTTTTTTAATTCATTAATCCAATATTTGCTATATCTGAGGCTACCAAAATAGAGTATTTTTCTTTTATCTAATTTTTTTTTTAATCTTCTTAAAAAATTTGGAGCTAAATAATAGTCACAATATTTCAAATAATGAGAATCTATCTTATTTAATTTTATAGTATTAATTCCAGAAGGGATTTTGACTAATTTTATATTTAGATCCCTTGAAGCCTCATAAAATTTATAAATAATTTTTTGCGGAATGCTTTCTTCAAAAGTTATTGATTTAACATTATTTTTTACTAGATAATCTTTTAAAATTTTAGTTGATGAAAAGTTTTTATTTTTATAAATATAATACCATATCCATCCAAATTTTTTTAAGAAAATTTTAGGAAGAAATAAAATTATTTTAATAATAAAAAAAAATTTTTTATCAAAAAATGTAAGAGGAATATCATCAATAATATCAATTTTTTTTGATATATATTTATATAAATCTAAATTCTCAAATTTATTTACTGGGTTAACATTGCAGACACCGATTTTATTTTTTTTTTGAATTACTTTAATTATTGGGGCTAATGTATCCAGACTTACAAATAAATCTAATAAAAATAAATGCATTTAAATTACATGCCATTATCAAGTTTTATTATTGAATTATTTAAAGATTTATTATGAATTATAAATTCGATAGAATTAATTATATCCTCAATAGAAACCATTTTTTTTTCAAATGTATTTAATATCTGTTTTTTTCTTTTTTTAGACAATCTTTTGTAAAGCCCTGTTTCTACCGCTCCTAATTCTAGAATATTGGACGTAATATTGAGTTTTTTATATTCACTAGAAATTGCACCTGAAAGTCCAAGCAGAGCAAACTTAGATGCTGCATAATCTGCTACTCCAGATCTGTCATTTTTTATGATTGATGAACCAAAGAAAATAAATCTACCCCATTTTTGATATATCATTATATTTATAAGTTTTTTTGAAAAAATGAAATTGCTATTCAGATTTAATTTTAGAGTTTTTTCCCATTCTTCTATATTTTTATTAATTATTAGATTGTCTTTTTTAAATGCCGCTAAAGAAATAAAGATAATTTTTTTAAGCTGATTTTTTTGATCTTTAATAAACTTTTCTATTTGATTTTCATCAGTTAAATCAAGCTTGAAATAACGTACATTTCTAATTTTACGCTCTGGTTTGTTTGAATTGTAAATCCCTAAAATTTTGTAATTTTTGGCGAGAGCCTCAGCTATTTTTTTACCAATTCCTCCTGAAATTCCAGTTAAAATAATCATGTTAACTTATACTTTTTTAATAAATAGTTTCTATTTTTTACCCAATTTTTTCTAAATAAAGAAGTAAGAATAATATCAAATTTCTTTTTTCCAATAATTATGTGTTTTTTTAAAGTTCCTTCAATTTTAAATCCACAAATTTTGTGAAGTTTTAATACTTCTTTATTCGATGAAATTGTATGACCATATATTTTACGAATTTTATTCTTAATAAATATTTCATCTAGAATTTTAATTTCAGCCAGCAAACCAAAAACTCCATAAAATTTTTCAAAAATAAAAAATCCCCATGTCGAAATACCATTATCTCTATCGATATCTTTTATGGAACCAGCGCCAATTATTTGATTTTTATAGTTTATTTTGAAATATTTATTTTTTTTTAAATTCTCAATTTTTTTAAACCATTCTTTTTGTTGTAACTTTGAAATTGGTTTTTGGTCAAGCATTTTTGATCTAACTGAATATTTATTTCTCTCTATTCTAATGGTTTCAATATCCTCTTTTTTTATTTTTTTTAAAGTAATATTTTTAATTTTTAACATTTATTTAAGTTTATCCCATTTAATTATACCAGATGACCATGATAGACCTACGCCAAAACCGCTTAAAAAGATTAAATCATTTTTTTTAATTATTTTTTTCTTATCAGCCTCTTTAAGTGCAAAAGGTATAGTTGAAGAAACTGTATTTCCAATATTTTTTAAATTTGTATAAAATTGTTTCGAGTTCAATTCTAAGGCTTTATTTAAATTGTCTAATACAAACTTACTTGCCTGATGAAAAAAAACTTTTTTTAAATGTTTTTTATTTAATTTATTAATTTTTAATGTTCTTTGAAAACTTTGTGGAATTGTTCTTAATGTGAAATTAAATACTTTAGCACCGTCCATAAAAATTGAAGGCTTTGCAATACTTGAAAAATTCGATCTTGCTCCACCACTCTTTACAATCAAATCATTTGAACCAGACCCATCAGTTCCAAAATCAAATTGTCCTATAAATTTTTGATTTGTTTTAGAAATAATGATTGATGACGAGCCATCACTAAATATGGGTTTACATGACAGGTTGTCTTTTCTAATAAATTTTGAGTAAGTATCTGAACATATAATCAAAATATTTTTAGCTAAATTAGAATTTATCATAGATGTTGAAACAGAGAGCGCATATAAAAAACCTGAACAACCCAGGTTTATATCAAAGCAAAAAGTATTTTTTTTTAATCCAAGTTTATCTTGCAAAATACAAGATGAAGAGGGCAAAAAATAATCAGAACTTTGTGACACAAAAATTAATCCATCTAACTCTTTAAAATTAATTTTTTTTTTTAATTTTATAGCAGACTTAAAACCCATATCCAAACTAGTTTCATTTTTGTCACTGATCCATAATTTATTAATTCCCGTTTTTTTTAATAAACGCTTATTTTGTTTTGCAAATATTTTTCCAATTAAAATTTTATTTTTTGGAAGATAAGTTTCAATATAAGATATTTTTGATTTATACTTCACTTTTTTAGCAATTTATTCTTATTTAATATTGAATAAATTTTTTTTACCGAATTTGCAGTTGCTAGATCTGGTAAATCTTTTGCTTTTCCTTTTAGTTTACTATCAATTTCTACCATTAAATTTAGATGATTAATTGAATCCCATTCATCAATATTTTTAATAGATGAATTTATATCAATCTTTGATTTATTAACTTTACATATTTTTGATATTAAGTTTATGATTTCTTGTTTAGATATCTGTTTCATAAGTTTATTTAGGTATACCGTATATTATTTTTGTGTTCCAAATATATAATCCAAATTTGTTTTGAAATGATATAATTTTTTTCTTATTTAATTTTTCTAGGAATTTCCTATATTTCATCAATTCTTTTGGCATAACCCAATCATGTTTTGCAACTATTTTATATTTCTTAAATTTTTTATTTAAAAAATTAAATATTCTTGCTTCGTTAGATAGAGATAAAATGGGAAAAAAAATTGAACCATTTTTCAATAAATGTTTTTTACAATCTTTCAGAACAGCGAGTGTAAGTTTTGTTCCGTCTGGACCAGATTTACAGCTTATATTTTTGAACCAAGGAGATTTTTTTGCTACTAATTCAGAAATTCCAGATACATCATTAATTATGGTATTAAATTTGTCATTTTTCCAAGGTTTATAAATAGACCCTTTTTTAACTGAGATTAATAACTTATTAAGTTTAGCATTTTTTTTTGTTAGTTTACATGCATCATCACTTACATCTGAGGCGTACATTTCAATTTTTGTTTTATTATTTTTTAATAAATTAATTGCCAAATATCCACTACCACATCCTAAATCTAATATTTTGCCTTTTAGTTTTTGTTTTATTAAACTGTTTAGGAGAAGATCAGAGGTGGCCGTGGGCTTGAAAACTTTTTTATTGTATTTGATTATATTTTTATTTTTCATTTACTTATTTTAAATAATTTCTAAATTTTTTTTCATTAAATTTATTGATTTCTATGAATGAAAAATCATCATTTAAAGTATATGTTCCAACTTTTCCCTCAAAAATAGAGCCTTGTCTTATTTTTTCAGGTCTTAAAATAGTACATATTCCAATACGACTTGTAACAACTTTTTTTTCTTGAATTTTTTTTGGTATTGTTCCATCAACTAATAGTTGATCATTAAAAAAAACAGTCCCTTTTTCTTTTTTTACAACAAATAAACTATCAAAATTGTTATCGACAGTTTTTTTAATCATTTTGTCATGCAATCCTTTTTCTCGCATTGGAAAATTTTCAGTCATTAAAACTATTAGATCTGGATAAATTTTTTTTTTTTTCAAACTCATTCAAAGTAAATTTTACAATACTAATTATATCAATATGTGGTGCAGACAATCCCTTTGGTCTTATAAATGGTGCAATCACACCTAAGTTTTCTGATAATTTCTTTGTATCTTTATTGTCAGTAGAAACATAAATTTTTTTAATATATTTTGAATTTTTCATATAATTGATTGTTTTTTCTAAAATTGGTTTTTTATCGACTTTTAATGATATTCCCTTAATTGGAATAATTCCTACAATATTTAAACTATTTAAGTTATGAAAATATTTTATATTACTGTTTATATTGAAATTTTCTAATATTTGTACAATTTTATCACATCTTTCTTTGTTCATGTCTTGGTTTATACCGTGCCAATGAAAGACTGATGCTTTTGGTTCATATATAATTTTTAATTTTTTTTTAATAATAGAATTAGCCCAAATTCTATCCTCTATATGTGGTGTGAACTCATCAAATTTGTTTTTTTTCCATATATTTTTTTTGAAAGCACTATTTGCATTATGGAAAAATGTGTCCTTAATTTGTACCCTTTTGTCATCACCAAACGTATTATACAGATCCCTCTTATCAAAACTAGATGAGTATGGTAGCGGTCTTTGCTTGCCATAAACTGCAGCAATATCTTTTTTATTTAAGTCTTTAATTAAATTTATGAGCCAATAATCATTCTCTGGAATACAATGAGCAGATAAACATACTATATATTGTCCCAAAGACTTTCTGATTCCAAGATTTATCGCTTTGCCAGGGTAAAACTTTTTTATTTTAATTAATTTTATTGGAAATTTTTTAGCTTTTTCAACTGTTTTATCAACAGAATTATTATCAACTATTATTACTTCAAAAGAAACTTTCTTTTGAGAAAAAATTTTTTGTAAACAGATATCGATCCATTTTTCCTCATTTTTAGTCCTAATAATTATTGAGGCAAAGTTATTTTTACAGTTTTTGTTTTTTTGTAATTTCATTGTTTATAAGTTTTTTTAGTTCAGACACTGACAAAAATTGATTATTGTTAGAGCTATAACTAAAGCCATCAAATACTTTCTTAAATTTTTTATAATATTTTAATGTTTTTTTGTTAGATTCTGGAACTATTGAATAAAATTTTCCTAAATCATAAGTAGATCTAGACTCACTAGCAGATATCATTTCTTCATGAATTTTTTCACCTGGTCTTATACCAATATATTTTATTCTAGGATTAGATTTAAAGGCTTTTACTAAATCTAAGATTCGATAAGATTTAATTTTAGGAACAAATATTTCTCCACCCTTAGAATTTTTCAGACACCAGTTGACCATATCAATACTTTCATTTAAGGTAATACTAAATCTTGTCATTCTTTTATCAGTGATTGTAAAGTTATCCTCAGTTTTTATTTTGTTAAATACTTCTGCAACCGAGCCTCTTGAGCCAAAAACATTTCCATATCTCACTACAGTAAAAATATTTTCTCCTGCATAATTATTAGCAGAAACAAAAAGTTTATCAGAGCAAAGTTTTGTTGCACCATAAAGATTTATGGGAGATGAAGCTTTATCAGTTGATAAGGCTATTAGTTTTTCAACTTTTTTCTCAATTGATGTTTCTATTAAATTTTGTGCTCCTATGATGTTAGTTTTAATGTACTCAATAGGATTGTATTCTGCATTATCAATTTGTTTAATTGCTGCGGCATGTATCACATAATCAACATCTCTAAGCGCAATCATCAATCTGTCTTTATCTCGCACATCACCTATAAAAAAACGTAATTTATTAAAATTTTTAAAATTTGATAATTTTTTTTTTAGCAAGAATTGTTTATATTCGTCTCTACTAAAAATAATTATTTTGTTATAATTAGAATTATTTATAACTTCATTTTCTACAAAAGCTTGTCCAAAAGAACCTGTTCCTCCAGTTATTAAAATATTTTTTTTCATTTATTTTGCAATTTAATTACTTTTTTAATAAAATTTAAATCTTTTAACTCATCAATATCTACTGCTCTTAATCTATCTATAAAGTAAGGAATATATTTCAAATCATAACTTTTATTTCTCATCAGGTGATTTCTATGTAAATAGCAAATATTCCCAGTGGGGTAGAACGTCTTTTGAAATACATATGTATTTTTCTTAATATTTTTTTTATTAATAAATTCCAGTTTATTTTTTTTTAATTTTAAGGCCCTCTCTATTTTTGCTGGATATTCACAAACACTTAAAATTGGATACTTCATTTTATTTTTAACAAATAATTTTCTCACCTTAATTATATCTTTGTGTGTTATCAAGGGCGATGTTGCAGATAAAACACAAATTTCTTTATAAAAGAATTTTCTTTTTTCAAAGTTTTGTAAGTCGGATTTAACAGCATCTAGCACTGGTATTGAATTTCCTGAGAATTTTTTATCTCTTAAAAATAAAGTAAAAAAGTTATATTTTTTTGCTAGCTTTTTATATTTAATAGAATCTGTTGATAAATGTATCTTATCAAAGATTTTAGATTTTTTAGCTGATATCATGGATGATATCATTAATGGCAACCCTCCTATTTTAACTATATTTTTATTCCTAATTCTTCTACTTCCAGATCTTGCAGGAATAATTGCTATTTTCATAATTTTCTATAGAAATATAAAATCAATAAATAATGTTCAAATTGTGAACGTCAAACGTTCATTTTTTGAACATATTTAATAATTATGCTGATTAAATGAAGAAATTTGATCATTTAAAAATACTAAGAAAAATCTCAAAAGAACCCCACTCTAATCAAAGGGTTCTAGCAAAAGATCTTGAACTTAGCTTAGGAAAAATAAATTTTATAATAAAATCTCTTAAAAAAAAGGGTTTAATAAAAATTAAAAATTTTAAAAAAAGTAATAACAAATTAAGATATATTTATATCTTGACCCCACAAGGTATTGCCACAAAAACAAAGTTGACAATGGAATATTTTAAAAGAATTTCTAAAGAATATGAAGATCTTCAAAAAGATCTTAAAACAAATAGTGATCATTATGACTAAAAAAATAATTCCATATAGCAGACAAACCATCTCAAGCTCTGATGTAAAGAGTGTAAGTAAAATATTAAAAACTGAATTTCTTACCTCTGGACCAACAATAAGAAAATTTGAAAAAAATATAACAGATTATTTAGGTGTTAAATATGCGGTAGCTGTAAATTCAGCAACAAGTGCGCTTCATATATCCTGTTTAGCTCTTAATTTGAATAGCAAAGATTATTTTTGGACGTCAAATAATAGTTTTGTTGCCTCTGCTAATTGTGGACTTTTGTGTGGAGCAAAGCCAGATCTGATAGATATTAATCTTGATGATTTTAATATTTCAATAGAAATACTTAGAGATCAATTAAAAAAAACAAAAAAAAAAAAACTTCCAAAAATAATTATACCAGTTCACTTAGCAGGATATCCAGCTAACTTAGAAAAATTAAATAAATTGAAAAAAAAGTATAAGTTTAAAGTTATCGAAGATGCGTCACATGCTTATGGGTCGATGTACAATGGCTCTAATTTAGGAAACTGCAAATACTCTGATATAACTGTTTTTAGCTTTCATCCAATTAAAATCTTTACTACAGGAGAAGGTGGAGTAGCCGTAACAAACAGTAAAAAAATTTATGAAAAACTCTTAATATTAAGAAATCACGGAATAACGAAAGATCCAAAAAAATTTAAATTTTTAAAAAAAAATCCAGTTTATTATGAACAACAAGTACTCGGTTTAAATTATAGATTAAGTGATATTCATGCTGCACTAGGCTTAAGCCAAGTTAAAAGATTAAATCAATTTTATAAAAAGAGATTAGCTATTAAAAAAAAATACGATAGAAAATTAAAAGGTTTACCTTTTATTTTCCCAAAATATAATAACAAAATCAAAATTTCAAATCATTTATATATTTTATTGATAGACACAAAAAAAACAAAAAAAACCAGAAATCAATTAATGAATTTTCTTTTTAAAAAAAAAATTACAACAAGCATTCATTACAGCCCAATTCACATGCAGCCTTACTATAAAAAATTTAAATTTAATGATAATAAATTTAAAAATTCAATTTTTTATTATAAGAATGCTATCAGTCTGCCTATATATCCTGAATTATCGAAAATTGATCAAGATTATATAATTTTAACAATAAAAAAATTTTTTAGAAAAAATTAAATTATGAAATATTTTATTTATACAAAAAATATATTTGAAATTTTGAGCCCTAAAGCAAATTTTTTTTTATTAATATATTTGTTAAGTTTATTATTTTTAACTATACTCGAGGCCCTCGGACTTGGAATATTATCATTATATATAGGAATATTATCTGATGATAAATTAATCTTAAAACTACCAAATTATATTAATAGCTATTTTATTGATTTAACAAGAGAAAAAATGATCTACCAAATTTCATTTTTTATTGTTTTTTTATTTTTATTTAAAAATTTAATTATACTTTTAACAAGCTGGTTTTCTCTAAAATTAAAGCAATTAATTCTTACAACAAATAGCAGAAATATGTTTGAACAATTAATAAATTTGGATTATTTAAAATTTTATGAACTGAATAACTCGAAAATTACCTATAAAGTTTATAATGAGGTTAAAAGAGTAGGAAATTTTATTTTTGGTTATATTCATACTTTTAAAGAATTAATTTTAATAATAGTTCTCTTCGGTTCACTTCTATATGTAAACACAAAAATTAGTTTAATTGCAATTTTAATATGTATTTTAATTTTATTTACTTTAGTTTTTTTGTTAAAAAATAAATTAAAATCAATAGCAAGAAGAATAAATAAGCATTCTTCATTAATGCTTCTCTCTATAGGTGAAATAGTAGATAATTATGTTCTTATAAAATTAAGTAATAAATTTAAGTTTTTTTTAAAAAATTATTTAAATCAATTAAACCTTCAAGTTAAAAATGGAAACATTAAAAGAATAATACAATCACTACCAAGAATTGTATTAGAAATTGCAGCTGTTACTATAGTCGTAATTTCCTGTCTAATTATTTTTAATTTAAATTTGAATTTTAATCAATTTATTCCAATCTTAACATTCGTGGTATTGGTAATTGCAAGAATCATTCCTGCATTTACTAATCTTGGGACTAATGTAAATGAAATTTTATTTAATGAAGACTCATTTAATAATTTTATTCAAAATAATTTTGAATTTGAAGCAAAAACTAATAATGACAAAATATCTCATCAAAAAATTAATTATCAAACATCTAAATTAGAGGTAAAATTAAACAATCTGTCTTTCAAATATAACAAAGAGGATGAATATATCTTAAGAGATATTAATGTAAGATTTGTGGAGAACAATCTTATTGGATTAACAGGTAGATCTGGATCAGGCAAATCTACCTTCATAAAATTGATTATGGGTTTTTTAAATCCATCAATGGGAGATATTTGTATTAATAATAAAATACTTACTCCAAAAAATAAAGATTGGCAATCTCAGATAGGATACATGCCGCAAAGAATTTTATTAATTAATTCTTTTTTAAAAAATAATATTGCCATGGGAGTGAGTGATAAAGACATAAATGAAAATAAAGTTTTTAATATTCTGAATAATACTTTTTTTAAAGAAATTATTGATTATGAAAAATTAATTAAAAATAAAATTCAGGAAGACGGAAGTAATCTTTCAGGCGGTCAAATTCAATTAATTGGTCTAGCAAGAGCTATTTACAATGATCAAAAAGTTTTAATCTTTGATGAGCCAACTAATAATCTAGATTTTGAGACAAAACATAAATTCATAAAATTTTTTAATACAATTAAAAAAAATAAATTAATTATTATAATTAGCCATGATAGAGATTTACTAAGTAAATGTGATAATTCTTATATTTTGAAAAAAAAAACTTTAGAGGAATTTAAAATCAAAAATAATTAAATTAAAATTTATGATATATGTCGTTACAAGATACTCAGGGTTTATTCGTTTTCGATTAGTCAAACAATTATTAAAAAAAAATTAAAATTGATTATTTATAAATTCAAATTGAAGATATGTTGAAAACACATTCTTACACAAAGAAATTCGAAACTAGTTATTGTTATAAATGTAAAACAAACTTAGAAGAAGGATTAAGAAAATTCGCGAACTGGAACATTAAATATTATGAACAAAAAAATAAAAAATAAATTTCTTAATCTTAAAGTCGACTTAATTTCTCAGAAAAAAACAAATAAAATCACAATAATAACTAACAGAAATTCGCTAGATCCTGTTTTAAGAGTTATTTGGTGTGCATCAATTTTTAATAATTTCAAAAACAATAATATTGTATTATTTACGTCGAAAAATTTAAGCTTTTTTAATAAAATATTTTATAATTTTGGAATTAAGAAATTTGAATACATAAATTCTTTCAAAATAATATGCAAAAATATTTTAAAAAGTGCATATTATCTAAATATATCGATATTTTATTATCTATACTATTCGTACACAGGAATAGATCACTTTATTAAAAGTTTTAACGTAAACCATATTAAAATTGGTCAAAACATTCATGAGAGCTATTTAAAAAAATATAAATTTTATAATTCAAATAAAAAATATTTACCAATTTTTTATTTTAAATATATTTTAAGCTCATATGTTCTTATAAATTACATAGAAAATTTCTTCTTATCAAATACTGTTGAAAATCTAATAATTAATAAGAAAGAATATTTTGCAATTGATGCTTTACTTTTTTTAATTGCAAAAAAATACAAGATAAGAACAATAATTCTCAATCATGAAAAAATACTTTTAAAAAAAAATATATCATTTAATGAAGTATTTTACACCTTAAAGAAAAAAGATCTTAGAAAAAAGATAAATAAAAAAAAAATTGATAAATTTATTAATTTAAAATTTAAAGGATTTACAGATATTGACTCTCAAAATGCATTCTCCAAAAAAAAAAATTTTGAATACAAAAATCTTGAACTCCTTAATAGATAAGAAAAGAAAAAAAATAATTCTATTTTGTCCACATGCTTTTTCTGATAGTCCATCTGCTGGCGGTAAATTTCTGTTTAGAGATTTTTATGAATTTTATGAAAAATCTATAGATGAAATGGGCAAGATAAAAGATATTACATGGCTTGTAAAACTGCATCCCACAAGATTCATGTATGGCGAAAATGGTATAGGGGAAAAATATTTAAGAAATAAGAAACATGAGAATATTATATTAATTCCAGATCAATTTTCTACTAGTTCAATTGTTAAAATTGTTGATGGAGTAGTCACTGCGAGAGGTACCATAATTCCAGAAGCAGCATTTCTTGGAAAAAAAACATTGGCATACCAAAATACAAGATTTAAAAATTCAAATATTTATGTAAAGTATTATAATAAAGAAGATTATTATAAAAAACTTAGATTTAAAAATATTAATTTAAAAACTTCTGAGTCAGATAAAAAATTAGCAAAAAAATTAATGTATATTATTCATGAAAAAATTTTTTTTAGTTCAGATAGCTTACTTTTAGATCAAAGAGGAAAAAATAATAAACAACTTGATAAAATTTATAATAAAATTTACAAAAAAATCAAAAAAGGAAAGCAAGAAATACAAAATTCACATTATTACAAGAAATTATATAATAAATTTGTTTAGAAAATTTAATTAATTATCTTCAATCAATTCTATTATGAAATTTAAATTAGAGATAAGAAATATTACTCTAGAACCTTTGAAAGCATTTGCTTTATAAATAGGACTTATCGGAATAAATTTAACACTTCTTAATTGTTTAATTTTTTCATCAAATTTCTTTACTTTATATGCCAAGTGATTGATTATATTTTTTTTTTTTAATAATGAATTAGTTATCGGGTTTATTTTACCATATGGTGCAACTAATTCATATTTAATATTTCGGTTATCATATAAAAACTGTAATTTAACTTTCATATCTTTTTCTAAAATTACATTTGAATATTTTTTAATATTCAAAAATTTGTTAAAATACTTTCTTCCATCAGATAAAGTAGATACAAAAATGCCAATATGATCGAATTTCATTTACTTACCAGACTATATTTATTTTTTTTTAAAAGTTTAAAACAACTTTTATAAAGATCTTTAGCATCAATAGATTTAAAATAAAATCTTTGAAATCTTAATTTATTAATATGTTTTTTAGTTGATTTGTCTTTTTCTAATATATTTAAATCTGTCTTATAATTTTCTTTTAAATTTCTAACAAAATATTTTGTAGATATCCTATATTTTTTTTTATTTTTAATGATAGTGCCATTGAAAGTCTTAAAATATCTATAGGGAACGCCAAACATTTGTTCGACAAAATGTACAAAAGTTATTCTTTCTAGGTCACAAGCAATGCAAACGATTTTACCGTTATATTTGAAGAGTAAGTCAAAAATTGTATTTTTGCCAAAACTATCATTTAATGTACAATTAAGAAATTTTTTTTCTAATTTACCTTTAATTGCTACACTAAATAATGGGTGCTGGGTCCTTTTCACATTATCTAATTTTCTAAAAACTTCTGAAAAATATCCCACATTACTTTTACTAGTTTTATAATTATAATTTTTTTTTTTTGTGAAGCTATAAGTAAAAGTTGGAACTATTATGGTGCCATCTTTCCCAAAATAATTAATTAGTTCTTTACAAAGATACTCTACTTTTTTTTTAGCTGATTTAAATGGATAATAAATTGATATTGCGCTGTCGATATGAAACATAACCAAATCATTGTTTTTTATTTTAATTTTTGGAAATATTTTTCTAATATTTAAAGAAATACTCATTTAGATTTTTTCTCTAAATAACTTAAAATTTCCTTAACGGATTTAAATTTTGAAATTTCATTTATGCTAAATTTAATTCTAAATTCCTCCTCTATAGCTAGCAATAAATTAAAATTACCCAAAGAATCCCATTCCTTAAAATCACCTAGCTTCAATTTTGAGACGTTAGAAGGAATTTTTGAATTAGAAAAAGTATCTTTGAGAGCCTTTTTAATTTTGACTAAATGAGAATTATTTGTAGATTTCAGCATTTTTAATCTTAATTTGATTTAATTCCGCGATATACAAATTTTGATGTCCATATTTTTTATATATTTTTTTATAATCAACATCATAATCTTTTTTTTTAAGTAACTTAAAGTTATGATCTTGAAAAAAATTTTTAACAACAATATTTTTTTGTGTTGGTATGTACTGTCCAACAATGTATTTAAATTTTTTTTTGCATTGTTTTATAGCTTCATTTAAAAGCCAAGATTCATAATACCTACAAATTACTCTACAACTCATCAATAAATTATCTAAAAATATAATTTTATGATCAATTTTTTCTAAATATACAGATCCCACTATACCATGATCTCCATAGGTATCTTTTAAAGATCCTAAAAAAGAAAATTTATTATTATTATTAAACTGCCTTATATCTTTCAAAATATAACGTTTTGTCCTTAAATTGTATTGATTTGTTTTTAAATTCATTTGCTCAGCTCTGTTAATATTAGTTTTATTTATTTGTAATTTTTTTGCTCTTAATTTTATTGATTTAAGATAATTTTTTTTATCTTTTGATACATCTTTTTCTCTAATAAACTTAGCTCTAGCAGAGTACTGAAATGTTTTTTTTTTATCTTCGTTTGTAATATTGAATTTAATTAATTTATCAAAATTTTTTAAATAATTTGGCCATAAATAAATTGCGTCCGGTACATCTATGGTAAAAACTTTTGGTGCAAACTTTTTCATTTGATCTCTCTCAATTGGGTTATCGTCCCAAAATACAAAACTTTTCAAATCTAAATCTAAATCTCTGGATAATTCATAAATATTTTTATATTTCTCATTCCAGTTTATTTTCCAAGCAACAATATCCTTTTTTTTTAATATCATTGAGGAATTTTGTTTAAACACTTGCCAAACATCTTTTTCATTATTTTTGCTTAAGAGAGCTACAATTACTCCTTTTTTAATTAAATTTTTAATTTCTTTTTGAAAATCTTCAAAAATTTTACCAACACCATCTTGTCCAATTTGAATTTTTTCGAGACCATCTTCACCAATTATTCCTCCCCAAAGTGTATTATCGCAATCAAGGACAAGTACTTTTGAGGGTGCTTGAAATATTCTACTACATATTTTTTCAATTGAGTTTGATAAAATTTTTATTGCTTCGCTTGATAAGTAAGTATGTGCATAGTACCAATTTCTAAAATCAATGCATTTACTTATACCAATATTTGAAAACTCTTTAATTAAATCTATATAAAAAAGGTTGTTATGTTTTTTAATTAATGAATAGCTGTAATCTTTAAACCAAACACTTATTTTATCTTTTAGACTGGAATTTTTGGCTAAAGATAAGCTGCTTTCATCATTGTTAGAAAAAAAACTAACGATAATTTGATTGTTTTGTTGTTTTAACCTTCCATTAAGAACTTGAAAAAATGTAAGTAGTTTTTTTTTTATATTTTTGATATTTAGATTTTTATTATCAATAAAATCTTCTAAAAAAATTGTTATAGAAAGTACTTCGGAACTATCTTTTGAGATATCTTCAAACCAATTGCCATATTCACCGAACCTTAAATTATATTTTTTACTTAAGTTGTACCAATTACGATTTTTGGGTAAAAGATGAGAAGAGCTAGTTAATTTAAGATCATTCATTACAAATATAATTAATACATAGTCTATGAAAAAAAATATTTCAATAGTAATGTAGATATATTAGTTTAAATACTAATTTATAATAAATTAGTATTATCTTAATGCATACAAAAAAGTTTTATAATATTGGAAAAGAATTATTTCCTTTTTTTAGAAGCATAACTGGAAAAGGTACTTTAAAAACTTTAAAAACTATAAAAAAAATATTTCCTGATTTAAAAATAAGAAAAATTAAATCTGGAACACAGGTATTTGATTGGACTGTTCCACCTGAATGGAGGATTAATAAAGCATATATACTAGATAAATTTGGAAAAAAAATTGTTGATATAAAAAACCATAATTTACATTTAGTTAGCTACTCTAAACCTATTAAAAAAAAAATTTTTAAAAAGGAATTAATTAAAAAATTATATAGTTTAGAAAAAATTCCAAATGCGATACCTTATGTTACAAGCTACTACAATAGAGATTGGGGATTTTGTATTACGCATAAACAAAAAAAAAAATAATTAAAAATTATAAGAATAACGATAAATTTTTTGTTAATATCGAGTCTTCTTTTTTAAACTCAGGTAATCTAAACTATGCAGATTTGATATTACCCGGAAAAAGTAAAAAAGAAATATTGATTTCAACTTATGTATGTCATCCATCCATGGCAAATAATGAATTAAGCGGTCCAATTGTTTCCATGGCATTAATAAATTACTTCAGAAAAAAAACTAAAAATTATACATTGCGTTTTGTTTTTTTACCTGAAACAATTGGTTCAATTGCATATTTAAACAAAAATTATTTATATTTAAAAAAATATGTTATTGGAGGTTTTAATCTTTCATGTATAGGTGATGAGAAAATGTATTCTTGTATATTTTCAAAGTATAAAAATACACAAGCCGACAAAGCTTTAATTCAAGCATATAAAAAACTAAAAATTAAATTTAAAGAATTTTCTTTTCTCGAGAGAGGATCTGACGAAAGACAGTACAATTCTCCCGGAATAGATTTACCTATTTGTTCAGTATTTAGATCTAAATTTGGAGAATACAAAGAGTATCATACTTCATTAGATAATTTTGATCTAGTTACTCCCAAAGGAATTGAGGGTGGATTTAAAATTATAAAAAAAACAATTGAAATACTCCAAAAAAAAATCATTCCTATAAATAAAATTTTGTGTGAACCACGTTTAAGCAAAAAAAATTTATATCCAAAAATTACAACCAAAAAAAATATTAAAATGAGTAAATTATATTTATCATTTTTACAATATTCAGATGGTAAAAATGATTTAACTGAAATTTCAAATTACTTAGAAATAAGTTTAAAAAAAACTATTTATTTGTTTAACAAATTAAAGAGAAATAAACTAATATATTAATTATTTTTTTAACCAAATTATTAATGTTAATAGTTTAGTATTGTTTTTATTATGATTGGATAAATGAAATTCATAAAAAATTAATTTTTTTTTTAATTGGATATTTTTATTTAATAGAATTTCAATTTCAGAAGTTCTATTTATTTTAAATTTTTTAATAATTGTTATAATTTTTTTAGTCTTTCTTTTTAAATTAAGTATTTTATTAGATTTAAGGAATTTTATATAATCAACTAATGGATTTCCATTTCCTCTTAAAATTTCACTGCTTGCTGAATGAAAATGAGGGCTAATTTCTAAAAAATATATTTTTTTATTTGAAATAATAAAATCAATAGTAATTGGACCTTTATAACTATTAAACTTTCTAAAAATTTTTTTTATTAAACTTTGTATTAGATTTATAATTCTTTTATCTAATTTGGCGGGTTGACTAACGCAAAAATTGTCAATTTTATTTTTTGAGATATGAGTGTTTTCACTAGTTGAAATTAATTTAATTTTATTCTTTAAAACGATACAATCAATTGAGTATGTTTTTCCTTTTAAAAATTCTTCTATAATTATTTTCTTTGAAAATTTGAATGAATGATAAGCTTTTTTTTTAACACTTATAATATTTGGACTATTTATTATAGACAATCCACGACTGTTGTTTTGGTCAGTACACTTTACTACTATTTTTTTTTCTATTTTTTTTAAATCCTTAATAAAATAGCCAAACTGTTTTAAATTTCCGTAAAATATTGTTTTTGGTACATTTATACCAGAATCGATAAAGTGTTTTTTACTTATCTCTTTATTGATAAAAAAATTAATAAAACTTTTATTTAATCCATCTATTTTAAATTTTTTATTTATTTTTACTAATGTTCTTACAGCATAATCAGCAACTGCGTAGGAACTTATATAATCATAATTTAACTTAAGTTTATTAAGTTTTGAAATTATCTTTTGATAATTTTTTATGTTAATATTTAAAAATATATCTGCATCGTTTTTACTTGGGCAATTTTTATCTTTATCAATTAAAATTACTTTAAAACCTAGATTTGTAATCGATTTGATAAATATTTTTTGAGAAATTCCTCCTCCAAGAAAAATTACACATTCTTTTTTCATTTTTAACTTTTACATATCCAAATTGGTCTTGCAGCCATTCCAGTTTTTAAAGATTTAACTATTTGATTATTTATTTTATAATCTACTAGATTGGTTTTATGATTTCTAACACATTCGTAAGTCTTGAAAGATGCATTCAAATTTAAATTTCCTTTATTATAGATTAACTTATTTAGATTTTTTATTGTGCCAAAAGCAACAATTTTCCATCCAGAATCTTTTAATAATTTTGATATAAATTTTACTGACTTTGTGGAGTTAAAATGAGCTACTTTTCCTGAATTACCTGTTTGAAAAAATAAATATTTTGTTTTTTTTCTGTACATTCTTAATCTTTTTGCAGCATATTTTCTCCAACCACCTAATTTTTTTACATCCAGTTTGTCAAAATAGTTTCCTGCATGGTGGAGAACATTTAATTCAATAATTAAATCACTCATGGGTAGACTCTTAATATTTTTTAGTTTAACTGATTTACTATAAACATTAATCTGTTTCTCAATTTTTAAAAATTTAGACAATAAAGTTATTAATTCTGCATAATCTTTAATTGGTTCGTAAGTAATAACTTTGGAATTAAAATCTTTTAAAAAACTAAAAGTAAAGTAACCCATATTGGATCCGATTTCTAAAATTTTTTTTGGAAAAAATTTTAAATTTGATGTTAAAAAATTTAATCTTGCTTTGTCTAAAGATAATTGATTTTGTTTATATTTAATTTCAATGGACTCTTTTAAAAGTTTATTCAAAATGAATTCTGGGATTTCTTGATAATTTTCAAATTTGCTAGTTTTTTTGTTTAATATTTTTTTTAATTTTGATATATCCTTTTTATTCATAAACAATATGTGTAAGTTATTAATATTATAAATAACAATTTAATTTATTAAAGTGCTTAAAAAATTTATACAATTAAAAAATAGTAAAAAAATCTTATTTACCCCAGGACCATCAAGCTTAAGTTTTGAAAACTTAGTTGGACTTTCGCCAGCCTTTGGAAGAGGTGATAGTTCATATTTAAAAGACCATAAAATTGTTTTAAATAAGCTCAAAAATTTCTCAAAACATAAATATATCACATCTTTACAAGGCTCTGGTTCATTGGCAATAGAAATCATGGCATATAATTTTTTATATGGAAACGTGATTGTTTTAAATACTGGATATTATTCTGACCGGGTTAAAGGTATTTGTGAGAATTTAAAAAAAAAAAAAAGAATTAAGGATTTATATCTTTTAGATTGGAAAAAAATAAGTAACTATAAAAATAATAAAAAGATAAATTGGATAGTTGGTTGTCCAACTGAAACCAGTATTGGGCTTCATGTTCCTATTAAACATTTAAAAAAATTATCAAATAAACTTAAAGCTAAATTAATGTTAGATGCTACTGCTTCTTTTCCTATTGACCCGAATCATCATTTAGCAGATGTTCTATCTTATAGTTCCTGTAAAGCCCTCTGTGGTCTTACAGGCGCCTCATTTATTAATTATAATATAAAACCAAGATATTATAAAAATTCATTTTATTTAAATATGTATAATCACGAGAACAAAAAAATGACTGGTCCTTATCATACAATTTTATCTTTAAAAAATGTTCTTAATGATTACTCCAAGTTTAAAAAATCAATAGTCTTAAATAAAAAAGTTTTTAAAAAAAAATTTAAAAAATATTTAATTTATAAAAATGAAAATCAACCCCTATTATGTACATTTGTAAGTAAAAAAATTAAATCAAGATTGAAAAAGGTCATACTTTATAAATCAAGATCTAAAATATCAGGAAGTGTCGTCTCACATCTTGGAGAGGTCCATTTGAAAAATAATTCTAAAGGTAGAATTATAGATTATTTATATTAATGAAAAATAAAACTAAAAATGTTTTAGTAGATATGTCAGCAACAATAATTCATCATGGACATATTAATTTGCTCAAAAAAGCATCAAAATTTGGAAGAGTCATTGTTGCTTTGACTTCAGATCAAGAAATAAAAAAAAACAAGGATTTTTTTCCAATTTTAAATTTTAAAAATAGAAAGATTATTTTAAATGCAATAAAATATGTTTATAAGGTAGTTCCATCTAAATGGGATATTGATGATAAATTTATTAAAAAACATGAAATAGATTTATTAGTTCATGGAACAGATAATTTTAACTCTACAACAACCGTTAAAACTATCATTTTTAAAAGAACAAGAGGTGTGAGCTCTACCAGTTTAAGGAAAAAAATTATTAAATTAAATAGGTCTAATAAATGAAAAAAAAAAAAGTTTATTTTACATTAGTAGGAGACAATCTAAATGAAGGCCATTTAAACTTATTCAAAATTGCCAAGAATTACGGAAATATTACTATCGGACTAATGACAGATAATGCATGTGTAGAATATACATCTCTCCCGCATTTTTCATATGAATATAGAAAAAATTTTTTAATAAAAAACTTGGGGATCAGAAATATAATCCCACATACTACTTTAGATTACACTGATAATTTAAAGATTTTAAAACCAGATTTTGTGATTCATGGGGATGATTGGAGAAAGGGTTTTTTAAACGAAACTAGGAAAAAAGTAATAAAACAATTAAAAATTTGGAATGGAAAGTTAATAGAAGTTCCTTATACCAAAAATATTCCTTATTCAGAAAATAGAAAACAATTTTTACAAAGTGCCACTACTACTGAAATAAGAAAGTCAAAATTGTCAAGACTTTTAAAAGTAAAAAAAATTGTTAAAATTTTAGAGGCGCACAATCCGATTGGTGGTTTAATTATAGACAACTTAAGTGTCAATAGCAAAAAACATTATGACGAATTTGATGGAGTGTGGTGTTCTAGCTTAACAGACTCATCCTCAAGAGGTAAACCAGATAATATGTCATTAGATCTCACAACTAGAACTAGCTGGTTATCAGAGATGTTCGAAGTTACATCAAAACCAGTTGTTTATGATGCTGATAATGGTGGAAACATTGAACATTTAAAATTTGTCACAAGAAGATTAGAGAAGTTGGGTGTCTCTGCAATTGTAATCGAAGACAAAATTGGAATAAAAAAAAATTCGTTATTTAAAGATCAATCAAAAACTAAACTTGATAGTGTTGCAGGTTTCAGCAAAAAAATTAAAATAATAAGACAGAATAGAATATCTGATGATTTTTTGATAATAGCTAGATTAGAGTCTTTAATAGTAAAAAAAGGCATTAATGATGCACTTAAAAGAGCTGAGGAATACTCAAAAGCAGGAGCAGACTTAATTTTAATACATAGCAAGGAAAAAAAACCTACAGAAGTTTTCAAATTTGCAAAATTATTTAGAAAATCAAAATTTTATAAGCCTTTGGTTGCAGTGCCATCAACTTATTCAACCGTCAAAGAAAAAGATTTAATTAAACATGGATTTAAACTTGTGATTTATGCTAATCATATGCTGAGATCATCTTATCTTTCTATGCAATTAACTGCACAAAAAATACTCAAGAATCAAAGAAGCAAAGAAACTGAAAAAAATATGATATCTATAAATGAAATAATTGAGCTGATTGAATGATTGATGTTAATAAGTTTTTTTCAGTATTAAAAAAAAATAACATAGATTTTTTTTGTGGAGTGCCAGATAGTATATTAAAAAAAACAAATTCTCATTTTTCTAATTTTAAAAAAGAAAATCATATAATTCTCCACAATGAAGGCGGGGCAGTAGCAACAGCCGCAGGATATGCGCTAAGAACAAAAAAAATTCCATGTGTTTATTTACAAAACTCAGGACTTGGCAATATTGTAAACCCAGTGTTGTCTTTAGTTCATAAAAAAGTTTATTCAATTCCTATATTATTTTTGATTGGTTGGAGGGGTTCTCCAGGTAAAAAAGATGAACCACAACACACAGCTCAAGGTAAAAAAACTTTAAGGCTCTTAAGTTTACTAGATATAGAATATTTAATTATAAAAAATGATTCAGATTTAAATAAAATTGGAGCATTTATCAAAAAAAATTTTAAAAATAAAAAATCTTCAGCCCTTTTAGTAGAAAAAAACACATTTTCACAAAAAAAGGGTAAACCTAAGGTAAAAATTAATTATCCAGGGATGTTAAGACATGAAGTGATAGAGTATATAATTCAAAAAAAACAAAAAAATTTAAAAATATTTTCAACAACTGGTTATACATCTAGAGAACTATATCAATTACGAAAGCTAAAAAATTCTAATATTATAGATTTTTACAATGTTGGAGCGATGGGTCATACAAATATGATTTCGTTGGGCTATTCATTAAGCAATAAAAACAAAATTCTGTGTCTTGATGGAGATGGGTCGTTACTAATGCACATGGGTGGCATGGCTGTTATTAGTCATTATGGAGGAAAAAATTTTAAACATATACTATTCAATAATCAGCAGCACGAGTCAGTTGGAGGACAGCTAACACCAATAAAAAATGTAGATTTTAAATTGCTTTCAAAGGGTGCGGGTTATAAAAATTATTTTTTTTGTAAAAATTTAGGAGATTTTAAAAAAAAATATAAAAAATTTATATCTTCAAAAGGTCCAAGCTTTTTTGAAATTAGAGTAAAATCAGGTACCTTAAACGAATTAGGGAGACCGAAAGACTTTGCTCAAATTAAAAAAAAATTTCAAAACTCTTGATGATAAATAAAAAAAAAAACAAAAGAACAGTAACTTTTTTTTATTTAAGAGAGGAGGAAAAACAAATTTTTTTAAATTTAGCACCAGAGTTAAAAAAAGAAAATTTTAATATAAAATTTTCTAAAAAATTAAGTGGTAAAGCAGATATTGGTTTTTATTGTCAGACAGATATTAAAAAAATAAATTCAAATGTATCTGCTATATTTTTAGGTGGAATGGATCAAGGTAGGGTGGATTGGCCAAACATGTGGAAAAAACAGCCATGGAATAAATTTGATTTAGGATTTTTACCAGGAAAACATTGGAAAAAAATGTGGATTAATTCTAGTACAAACTTTGAAGCTAGAACAAGAAAAGGTGTCTTTGAGGTAGGATGGCCAAAAGCAGACCACTTATATTCGAATAATTTTAAACATAAAAAATATAGAATAAGTAAAAAAAAAATAAATGTTCTTTATGCGCCATCATTTGAATGTTTTGGTAGGCAATTAGAAGTTACAAGAGCTGTTAAAAAATGTAATTTTAACCTTATAATTAAACACTGGTTACATAAAAAAGAAAAAAGATTTGCAGACCTATGGAATGAAATTCAATTAGCTAACATAGCAACATTAAAATTATACAAAAAAAAAACTTTAATAGTTAATCCAAAAGATAATTTTTTAGGACTATTGAATTACGTAGATTTGATTATTACAGATGAGTCAAGTGTAGCTTATGAAGGCCTATTAAATAATATTCCAACTATATCTGTTAAAGATTGGAAAATACAAAGACATAAAAAAACAACTGCTAGATATGTAAACCCAGCAAAAATTACATTAAGTTCAACAAAAGCTAATTTAGTTAAATCAATTAACAAAGCAATTAATTTGAAAAAAAACAAATTAATAAAACTTAGAAAAGAAAATTTTTCGTATTTAGGCAAATCTTCTGAAATAATTGTCTTAATTTTAAAAAAATTCATAGAAAATCCAGTTTCATTGGAAAAATTGAAATATTATATAAAACCTAAAAAACAAATTAATATACTAACAAAATTAAAAAAATTTATTTATTAAATAACAGGATGAATAAAATTTGCGAGCTATACTCAATAAAAAATTCTTCAGAAAATTTTTCTCATGGTGGAAAAAGAATCGACTCTTTTAAAGAAGAAAATAATTTTAAACCTTTAATTTCAATTATTACAGTTGTTAAAAATGGAGAAAGGTTTTTAAATGAAACCTTCAAAAGTGTTTTTAATCAGTCTTTTAAAAATTGGGAATATATAGTTATAGACGGTAAATCTACTGATAAAACTATTGACATAATAAAAGATAATCAAAATATGATTAATTATTGGGTATCCGAAAAAGATGATGGAATATATTATGCATTTAACAAGGGTCTTTCTTTAGCTAGAG